>Ga0247727_10002440_pt1 | contig 42519 bp, 57 predicted proteins | sample WisWelCaveWW1625_FD_202498 | JGI IMG/M metagenome (GOLD analysis project Ga0247727, IMG submission 202498) | Biofilm microbial communities from Wishing Well Cave, Virginia, United States - WW16-25 | ecosystem: Environmental > Aquatic > Deep subsurface > Groundwater > Cave microbial mat | place...
GTAAAAAGCACCCAAGAAACTTGACAGACTACCATAAAGTATGATATACTCAAGATACGGATACAGTTCGGCATCCTCGACTGTTCATCACTTCGTGTGGTGAACCGAGTATGTAAGAGTCTCTTGGTGGAGCTCTTACATACTCGGTTGACTTCATGAAATAATCATGAAACAACTATTGAAACAACTATGAAGGAGGAGGACTTCTTGTTAAGTTTGTTCAGCCTTCAGGTAACCAAGATGTAACCAAAAATGAACAAGAGTAACAAGCGACCGACTGACGACCGATATACCAAAGATAAGTCTTGGGTAACCAATTGGGTAACCAAGGACAACTCTGAGGAAGACGAGATTCTTCCGTTGGGTGTGTGGATAGCCTTATTTTGCTTTGGGTTGAGGGAGGAAAGGAGGGAGGTATTCTTAGGTTAGGTATTTACCCACGTTAGTGGGGGGAGGGGGGGTACATAAATAAGCCCAGAATGCGTTCAAAAGTGTCTTCAAAATCTGTTTTGTATAAAGAATTATACAAAAACTATCTAAAATCTAAGAAGTGGAAGAAACGTAAAAACACCTACTTCAAGAAGTATGAAAAGGCGTGTCTTGTCTGCTCTAGTCAAAACGTAATCTTACATCACTTATCATATGGAAGATTGGGTAGAGAGAAAGATGCCGACCTTGTGCCATTATGTTTTGAACACCACGAAGAGTTTCATAATATGTACGGCACGAAAGATTTAAGAAAGAATACAATAAATTTTATAATTTTACAACGAGAATTACTAGATTTTTCTGAAAAAGTAAAGACGCTTTAAAAAATACCTTAACTATATTTCAATGGAACCAGTAGAAGAAAAAACAGATAAAAAGGAACACGCAACATACGTAAAGACAAAGTACGTGAAGCCTAAACCTAAGGGCTATAAGGAACCAAAACCTCCGAAACCTCCGAAGGTCTCTGAAAGAACTCGAAAGACTTTCGAATTTGTAGCCAATGAGGGGCTCCCAGTTAAGCACGCTATGGTTAAGGCTGGTTTTTCTCCTAAGTATGCTAATAATCCACAAAAGGTTACAAAGTCCCTCTCGTGGAATTTTTTACTTGGAACGATAGATGATCGAGTTATCCTTACCCGTGTAATGAGGATATTAAACTCCCAAGACAATAGATCAGCATTACAAGCTGCGGATATGCTTCTCAAGTTAAAGGATAAGTACCCAGCTGGAAAATTAAAGTTCTCTACGTATACTGATGAGATGGGAGACCTTATTGAACCTACTGGGAATACTCAAGTTACTAACTATTTAAGTCAAGAAAGTGGCAATGCAAATGAGCAAAGTTAATTCAGTTAATTCAGTTAATTCAGCAAAGCCGTTAAAACCTTATAAAGACTTCTTCTTCGTTGAACCAGAAAAGAAGACACAAGAAAAAACCACCCATTTTGGTATTGTTATTAATGAGGAGAGTAAACTGTACGACTTTGCAGAAGTTCTCGTTGGAAATAAAGAGTTTAAAGCTGGGGATATTGTTTTGTTTAAAGCAGTTCCTCCTCGTCCTGAAATTGATGTTGACGGAAAGAAGTACCGACTTCTCCATAAAGATTCTGTCGTTGCTCTTAAAAAAAGCAAATGAAGATAAATGAAGATAAATGACCAAGTACTCCAAAGTAGGATAAAATGGAACCCACACGAAGCCCAAAAAGAAATCCTAAAAGATTTCGAGAGTGGGAAAAGAGATATTGTGATCTGTGCGGGAAGAAGATTCGGAAAGTCGGCGGTGTGTGCTTATGTGGCATTGAAGACTCTTCTTCAGCCGAATAAGAAGATTTGGATTGTCGCTCCGACGTACGATCTTTCGATGAAGGTCTTTGATTATCTTCTTCGGTGGTACCTCATGGTTGCCCCTGAAGAGAAGAGAAATGTTTGGACACGAGGTGTCTCAACAAGAACTCCAGCTCAAATTAGAACTCCTTGGGGATCTGTTCTTCAGTGTAAGTCTGCTGAAAATAGAGACGGACTTCTTGGAGAAGAACTTGATCTTTTGATAATAGATGAATGTTCACGTATTGACAAGAGAGTTTACGATATATATTTATACCCAACTATAACATCCAGAAAGGGAAAAACTTTTTTCATATCAACCCCTTTTGGAAAGAATTGGTTTTACGATAAATGGATAGAAGCAAAACAAAGGATAGACGGAGCTTCTTTCCATTTTACATCTCTTTCAAATCCAAAGAACACAAAAGAGGAGTGGGAAAGAGCGAAGAAACTTCTTCCTCAACAAACTTTCGAACAAGAGTTTGAGGCGGTCTTCCTCTCTGACGCAGCAGCAGTTTTCCGTGGTGTCCACGAAATTTTATCGGACACTCTTTCTGAACCGAAGAAGGGACACTCGTACGTTCTCGGTGTTGATATTGCACGAAGACTTGACTACACCGCCATAATTGTTATTGATAAAAGTGAGTACCCACATCCTGTTGTTTACTTCGACAGATTCAACCAGATAGACTACCCTCTTCAAAAGAAAAGAATTATCGAAGTTGTAAGAAAATACAACAACGCACGGATAGTTCTCGACTCAAGTACTGTTGGAGACCCAATTTCAACAGACCTTAAAAGAGACGGAGTAGTGGTTGAAGACTTTGTTTTCACAAGAAAGTCTAAACCAGAATTAATTGAAAAATTGTCTATCTACATAGAACAACGAAAGGTAAGAATACCGAGGGACGATATCCTCCTCGATGAACTTACTTCTTTTGGGTACGAGATGACAAAACACGGAAATGTTACGTACGGAGCCCCAACAGGTAAACACGACGACACAGTTACTGCCCTTGCACTTGCTGTGTGGCCACTCCGAGGGTATCAATCAACACCAGCAGAAGTTTTAATATTTAAACATGCTTATTAATGAGTGAAGAAACTTACAAAGAAATAGCGGGAATTATCTCTAAAGAAAAAACGGCCTGGGAACAAGGCGTTGTTACTGTTGCTGACGCAGTTCAGTACACAATGCGTGAAGAGATAGACTCTGCACGAAAAAATTACTTTGGTAAGTTCAACCAGCCAAAGGATCCAGATACAGGGCTTGATAAGTTATACGTTCCCCTTATTGAGTGGACGGTTGAGTCTGTTGTTAAAAACACAGATAAAGATCTGAAAGATATGCGGGTTAAGTCTCCAGAGGGGAGAAATAAAGCCCTCGGGAGTATTGTTAAATTATCCCTTTTAAATGTTCTAAAGAGAATTAATTTTTCTGAAACTATCAACGATATGATTCGTCGGGTTACAATCGATGGAACTGTTGTAGTTAAAATAACAGAAGAATATAATAAAGAATTTAAGCGAATTCTCCCGAAAGTTAGAATTGTTGATACTTTAAATTTAATACTAGACAGGAGTGCGTACTGCCTCCAAGATGTTCCTATAATTGAGAAGTCGGTCATGACGATTGCAGAAATATCTCAACACAAAGACTGGCAGAATAAAGATAAAATTCGATATACACAAGATTCTGTTCCTGTTACTGTTGTTCTTGAAAGGTGGGGGCCAGTACGAAAGTCGTGGGTTTCTGGAGAAGAAAAAGAGAGAGATGTGTGGGTAGAGGGAATAATTGTTGCCTCTACAAGTAAAGCAAATGATAACAGAATAACAAACACACCATCTGGAGCTGGGGATACTGGAGAAACTGCTATTACGATACATAAGATTTTAATAAATCCAAAACCATTTAAGCCGTACGAAGAAGGATGGCTTCGTCGTGTTCCGTCAAGATGGGACGGACGAGGAATACCTGAACAGTTACGGTCTCTCCAGGAGTGGATGAACACAGTTGTTAATATGCGACGCGATGAAACCCTTAATAAACTTACTGGAAAATATAAAGTTAGAAAGGGTTCTGGTATAACACGGCAGATGCTTCAAGGACTGAAAGCTGGCGGAGCTATTGTCGTTGAAGAAATGGAAGATATTCAAGAACTTATAGAACGAGATGTTAAACCTTCTGCATATCAAGAGCCACGAGAAATTATCTCGATGGCAGATCGAGTTACTGGTTCATTTGAAATTTCACGTGGGGAATCACTTCCAGCTTCTCTTCCAGCAACAACAGCAGTTCTCCAAGATAGAGGAAGTAAGAGTACCTTTGAACTCATTCAAGAAAATATGGGTCTTATGTTTGAAAGAATGATTAGACGACACCTTATCCCGATGATAGTTTCAGAATTGACAGAAAATGAAGTTCTTCGACTCACTGGAGAATTTGAAGACCTTGAGATAATCGACCAGAGTATCATTGACGTTCTAATTAACGAAGAGAGAATAAAAATGCGAAGAACTGGTGCTTCATTTAATATTTACGATGAGAGGGAAGTGAGAAAGAGAGCTGAAAAGAAATACAAATCAATGGGCAAAGATAGACTTGTTAAAATTAATAAGGCTATGTTTGACCCGTATTATGATGTTGATGTAGACTTTAGTGGTGACAAATTTGACCCAGCAGTATTGGCTAGAAGCCTGAACGATGTTCTCTTTAATTACGCACAAATCCCTGGAATAAATCTTGATACAGACGGACTTGTAAAAGAGATACTCGATGTACTTGGTATTTCTGGTTCACGATTTGTTAGACCTGGAGCAGCACAGAATACACAGAATTTACAACCAGAAGCACTCGGACAAGTGCCAACATCTACAAATGTTAACACCCGTGGTAGATTAGAAGCTCTCGGCCCACAACAAAGATGATTGAATTAAAGCGGATTATAGAATTAAAAAACTCTCATCACTGGAAAACATTAAAAGAAGTTCTCGATGAAGAGTATAATAAAATTTGCAAAGTAAAGAATTTACATACACTCTATGAATTAAAGGGTGCTCAATTTTTAGAAAAACTTATAGAAAATATTAAAAGAAAAGTCGACGGGTCGGAAGACTCGTTGGGTCGATAGAATAATTTGTTCAAAATTATGGATAATACCCCAAACGTACCTAGTGCACCGAGCGTTAGTGCAGTAGAAGGTGGGAATGTCGAGGCGGTGATTGTTGAGAAGTTCAACAAGGAAACAGGTAGACAATTCAAAACAGTTGATGATGCTGTAAAAAGCATGAAAGACACATTTGATTTTGTTGCCAAACTTGGCGATGTAAAGGAAAAAGCCACAAAGTATGACGAGATGGTTAAGTCCAAACCGAGTACTTCTTCTGACGAAAGAGTAGATAAACTTGAGTTTATATACAAACATCCAGAAGCAAAAGATGTTGTTGAAGATGTTGCTGCTATTGCGAAAACAAAAGGGACTACATATGAAACAGCATACGAAAGCTCATTCCTTAAAAAGTACGTAGAATCGGAAGTCGAAAAACAGAAGGGTAACGCCCCTATGTACGTATCTCCGAATCAACGCATTGACGCTAATAAGGGCCCAATTTCAGTTGAGGACTTCAAAAAACTCACTCCTGAAGAACAAAGAAAAATTGTAACTCAATTACCTTCTTGGGGAAGAAAAGTGTAAGAAATTACATATACTTTCACAAGAATATAAAATATGGGTGATAACTTAACCTCAACCTCGAGCGAAGCTGAATTACTTGCTGAGTATTGGAATAATACATTCCTTAATGAACTTAGAAGTAATCTTCTTTTCGAGCAATTTGGTCTTAAATCAGTAAACCCAGGTGGATCGGGAACTCTTGTTCATTGGATTGCCCTTGCAGATATGTCTGCTGGTGCCGCAATTTCAGAAGGAATAGACCCTGATGCGTACGCCTTATCTGCTGGAGACCAGACGGCCACTCTTGCGCAATACGGAGGCACTATTATGATGTCTGATTTTCTTCAAGACACATGGCTTCCTAGTTCTATGGAAAATATCATGGGACGACTTGCGCGACACGCAGCCCTTACTATCGATAGGACAATTCGAAACATCAACTTCACAGCTGGTGGAACTGCCCAGATAGGAGGTACTGCTGTCGCACGAAACTCGATCGCAACTGACGGCTCATTTGATGCCGATATTGCAGAGATTCGTGAGGCGGTCAACTCGCTTGAAAAACTAAACTCTCAAACATTTCCAGATGGATATTATGTCGGTGTTGTACATCCTGATGTCAAATATGATCTTCAGGGCGATACAGCAAACTGGCGTGATGTTGTCAAGAATGTTGAAAGTGCTTTCGATATGGTTCGTAATGGTAACGGAAAAGTCCCTGGACGGGGCGGATTCGTAGGAGAACTCTTCGGAGTCAAGTACCTTATGACCACAGAGGCATTAAAGATGACTGCTTCTGGTTCTGCGTCAACAGACGTGTACCAGACATATATCTTTGGCCCTGAGCACTATGGTGTTTCTCAGCTTCGAGACGTACAAGTTGTTATCAAGAATCCGCACCCAGCATCTGATATAAATCTTTATGGTACAGCTGCGTGGAAAACTACCTTCGCGACGAAGGAACTTAATTCGAGCCGAATGGTTCGTCTTGAAACTGGTGCTTCTCTTGGTACATAAACAAGCTTGATTTATATTTTCTTGTGTCTGCCGTAGCGGTCGGTAGGAACTAGGACGTATGATAAAATACCTCACGTGGACAGAAAAAATACTTTTCAGAACAAAGGACGTTGAAGTCTGTGAAATTATAGCGTTGTATTTTAGAATTTTGAGATTTGAGGTGAGGATTTCAAATAAATATTTTCCAAGAAAATTTTACAACTTTTGGAAAATTCAAGGAGGGGGACATGATAATTAGAAAAACATTCGAAGAGTGGTTACAAAAATTTAATTCTGGTTTGAATATACAAGAGATAGAAAATCCAGATGTTGATGTGCTTTATTTTTGGGAAAATAGGCTATGTTCTATTCCTAAGGGTTTAAAGAACCATAATTCGTGGACTGATTTATTAAATGATAAGCGTGTTTCAGATTATATAACATCAGATGGGATAATGCACAGATCTCTTTCAGGTGTTGGTCTTGTTCTTATGAAGCACAACATAATAAATATGGAACAATTTCTTACTCACTTTACAAGTGATACAACAAAAGAAGAATTTATTAAAAAAATGGTAGGTCGGTACGGAAACGTACAAATATTAAAGGATTAGCGATATTTATTGGTACCTTAGAAGATTTGCCGCTAATCCACTAGGGTACCGTTAAGTGTAAAATTATGATTGTAAATGCCGTATAAAAATAAAGAAGACAGGGCAAGAAATGATAAAATTTATAGAATAAAAAATAAAGCCAGAAAAAACGCTTTAAAAGTTAAATGGCATCACAACAACAGAAAAAAGGCATTAGAAATTAATAACAAATCTTTTCAGAAATATAAATACAAGCCACACAATATTCTAAAAATCATTAAAGGAAATGCAAAGAAACGTGGACGAAAAATAGATTTGACAAAAGAGATTTTTGTTATGTGGTACAATAAACAAATACAGACGTGTGCATACTGTGGTATAAAGGCTTCTAATCTAAAAAAATATAATGGTATCAAAAGATTAACTATCGACAGAATTGACAACTCGCAAGGATATTTATTAAAAAATATAACACTTGCCTGTGCTTTATGCAACAAAGTTAAGTCAGATATTTTTACAGCAAAAGAGATGTGTTTATTATCAGAATTAATAAGAAAAAAATGGCGGTACCTTTAATTAGTGTTATTTGTACAACGTACAAACGTCCTAAAATGCTGAAAAGGGCAGTAAAATCAGTTTTGAAGCAAACATTCAAAAACTGGGAATTAATAATAGTAGATGATTTTTCAAATGATGAAACAAAAAAGATTTGTGAAAGTTTTGTTCGAGAGGACAGTAGGATACGGTATTTTGAGCTTCAGTCTAATAATGGGGTGCACTCATTTGGTAAAAATGTGGGCATTAAGGAAGCTCGGGCGAATTTAATCGCCTATTTAGATGATGATAATGCGTATAGGAGGGATCATCTTCAGGTTCTGTACAAGTATTTAGGAAATAATGATATTGTTTACGGAGACAGACTGTTGATTGACGAAAGCGGGTATGTTGCAAAAATGTTTGGTAAACAAAAACAATCTGTTGGTGTTCGTTCAGATTTTAGTGCACAACTTTTATCTGAAATGAACTTTATCGATACGTCAGACATTCTTGTCAAAAAAGATAAAATAGTAGAAATTGGCGGGTGGGACGAATCTCTTCCTAAGTTTGCAGATTGGAATTTTTTCGTCAGACTCGCAAAGAGTGGGGCTCGATTTAAACGTATTCCCATAATTATTACGGATTATTACGTTCATTCGGGGTGTAATTCTTTTAAACATCCACAACCAAGAAACCCAAATACAGGAAAGGAGATGCCAACTTTTAAACCTGATGATTGCTATGTTTGGCCTAATAAAACACTCTTTGGGGAAAAACCAAAGTCGAAAGTTGCTGTATTTACTCTTACAATGAGTCGCCTTGAGTATACACAGATAATGTATGACTCAATGGTAAAAAATGCTGGGTATGAGTTTGATTGGTTTGTTGTTGATAATGGATCCACTGATGGAACTCCAGATTGGGTTGGAGAAAAGGCAAAATTTCTTGTACGAAATGAATACAATTTAGGAATATCAAAGGGCTCTAATCAAGCACTTGATAAAATAGGGGACGAGTACGACATTATCATAAAAGTAGACAACGATTGTGAGTTTGAGACGGAAAACTGGTTAAAAGATACGGTTGACCTTATAGAAAAACAGCATGGACTTGTCCTTTCTCCAAGAGTTGAGGGTCTTCGTGACTCACCAGGGGGCGTACCAAGAACACAATATTTTTATATAGGGGATGAACTTCTTGGTATTGTTCCCCATGTGGGAGGGATATGCGTTGCTGCTCATAAATCTGCGTATGATAAATTTAGGTGGGAAGATAATGATTTTCTCCACGGAGAACAAGATTATGTATTTTCTCAACATTGTAAACGGATTGGTAAGATGTTGTGTTACTATGAAAAACACATTGTTGAGCACATGTTCACGACGGAGGGTCAGCTGAAAAGAAGTCCCGAGTACTTTGAAAATAGGAGTAAATTAAAAACTACAAAATATGAAAGTTTTGCAAATAATACCAAATAAGGGTTGGTGTCTCGATAAACTCTTCAGTTTGATAAAACCGACGGACGATATCCAGATTTCTAAATTTTATATGGATACTGGGAATACAGACATATACGAAGACTGTGATATCATCCACTTTCATTTCTGGGCTAACATGCCAGAATACAAAATGAAACCAACTATTGTAACTATCCAACATATTGAGTTCAAAGATGAAATTGAAATAATCACAAGGCTAAAGAGAGGTAATCCTGATATAATCATCGCAGCAAATAATCACTCCCATAATATATTAAAGAGACATGGATTACAAAGTGTTATTATTCGAAATACGACAGAAGTTAAGCCTGTAATTGTTGGGTACCTTGGACTAGATACGGAAGCAGAAAGACATTATAAAAATTATGAAGTTATTGATGAGGCGTGTCGTATCCTGGGACTTTTATGTGATGGACAGCGAAGAAATAGGCCCGAACTTAAATTCACGGAAGATGAACTTGATAGGTGGTACCGATCATTAAATGTGTTTGTTACAGCGAACTCTCTTCCTGGTTCGACTCCTGCGATGGAGGCTCTCGCGTGCGGAACCCCAGTTATTGCAACACCTATTTCGCTTTCTCCCCAAGAATGGAATGTAACATATTTTGACGGAACAGTTGAAGATCTTGTTCGAAAATTAAAAAACTTTATTCCAAAGTTTATAATAATACCAGAAGAATATTCGAAAAAACATCTTGAATTATATAAATTAGCACAAGATAAATTTTACAAATGAATTATCTAATTATCGGTGGGGCTGGATTTATTGGTTCTCATATAGTTGACAAGTTAATAGAGAAAGGACACACGGTAACTGTTTTTGATAACCTTATAAATGGAAACAGATTATTCGTTAATAAGGGGGCAGTCTTTACATGGGGGGATATACGAAATTATAGTGACATAGAAAGAATTTTAAAAGGAGAACACTTTGATAGATGTATAAATCTTGCAGCTCAACCATTTATTCCTAAATGTTACGAAGATCCGATACTCTTTTTTGAAACAAACGCAAACGGAGCTCTAAATGTTCTTCTTGCGTGTGAAAAGTTCAAAGTAGATAGAGTTCTTCAATACGCGTCAGCAGAAGAATATGGAACACAAACAGGAAAAATATCTGAGGAGACACCAATTAGACCACAGAGTACATACGGGGTTTCAAAAGTTGCGGCGGATTATCTGTGCCAAGTCCGCCTCCGAGAATCTGGGATTAGGGTAATTTCTCTACGGCAATTTAATTGTTATGGCCCAAGAGAAACACACGAATATGTAATCCCAGAGATAATTAGACAGGCCTCAGAATCTAATAGTATATACCTCGGAAATATAAAATCTGAAAGAGATTTTTTATATGTTGAAGATGCGGCCGAATATGCGATTGAATTGCTCGAAATGGGGGTTCCTGGTGAAATATATAATTTAGGAAGTTCATCGTGTATTTCTGTTGAAGATCTCGCACATAAAATAGGTGGACTTTTTGGGCATAAAAATGTGTTTATCCAAATAGATTCAAATAAATTACGACCGTGGGACATTGAAAGGCTTGAATCTGACAATACAAAGATACATAAGGTTGTCTCATTTAGGCCAAAAGTAGATTTTGATATTGGATTAAAGAAAACAATAGAGTATTTTGAAAAATATGGTTGGGACTTTTGAGAAAGAATTTTCTCGATTTTGTAAAGCAAAATACGGTGTTGGATGTAATTCTGGAACATCTGCTCTTACCCTTGCTCTTGCTTCTCTTGGGATTGGTATTGGGGACGAGGTAATAGTTCCTGAATTTACAATGATTGCGACTGCGTGGGCGGTTACATACCTTGGGGCAACCCCTATATTTGTAGACTGTGATAACAGTTTGAATATAGATATAAACAAAATAAAACCAACAAAGAAAACAAAGGCAATCCTTGTTACGCACGTGTACGGACGACTCGTCGATGTTTCTAAGTTGAGGAAGTTTGGGCTTCCAATAATAGAAGATGCAAGCGAGGCTCACGGTGCCCGCTTGAGAGGCCTCATCTCTTGTTTTTCGTTATACAAGAATAAGATAATCCATGCGGAAGAGGGAGGTGTTTGTGTAACTAACAGCAAGAAACTTGCTAACAAAATGAGAGATCTTCGTAATATGAGCTTTGGGAAAAAGAATACATACTACCATAAACAACTCGGTTTTAATTTTAGGATACCAGAAACAATGGCCAAACTTGCCCTTAAAAGTTTGAGAAAATATGAAAAGAACATAAAGAAAAGACGGCAGGTGGAATCTTGGTATAATGAATACATTCCAGAAAAAATGAAAATGCTAAAAAGAGATTTTGTGTGGGTATACGATATAAAGAAACAATTCAAAGACAGTATGTACAAGATTGGGGGTCGTCCTTTTTTTAAACCAATGTCTATGCAACCTATGTATTTTAAAAGTTACAAAAACTTGAATGCGTATTCATGGTCAAAAACAGGAAGTTATCTTCCTGTGAATGAGAAAATGACAAAAAGGGAGGTTCGGCTAATTTGTAAAAATATATGAGCTCTCAACTAAGAAGTATTTTAAACAGTTTTCTCGAGGGGGTTGCTATAAAATTAGATCTCCAAGAAAAAAACATCCTCGAGATTGGGATAGCTGGGGATGATAAACCAAGTGGCTCGTACAAATTCTTCGGAAAAGGGAATGAGTGGACAACGATGGACATAAATGAAAAATGGCTTCCAGGTGTTGTTGGAGATATTACGGACGCACCCTTTGAGGATAATACTTTTGATTTGATTATAATGACACAGGTTTTAGAACATATTTGGGATTTTAGAAGGGCCCTTTCAGAGTTATTTAGAATATCTAAAGATTATGTCATTGTTGATGTTCCATTTATGTATCCATTCCACCAAGATGATATGAGACAAACAACATGGGATAACTGGGACGACTATTGGAGATTTACACCGTCCGCTTTTAAAAAGCTCTTACTTGAGGCGGGATTTAAGGATGTCAAAATATTATATAATGATGCTCTAACTTTTGCCGTATGTCAAAAATAAAACAAACATTCATCTTTGATTTTGACGATTTTTCGTCAACACGTCCAGGGATGGAATACTTGAAGAAGATGAAAGAGCATTATCCTAATTTTAAGTGCACCTTATTTACAGTTCCTTTTTCATCGATGTATGTTACAAATGGTGTTGATGTTGATAAGTTGTACGAATGGGCTGAAATTGTAAAGGAAGAATCTGACTGGTTAGAAATAGCAGTTCATGGTTTTGTTCATACAAAGGGCGAGTGTCTTCTTCCTAAAGATAAGGCGCGTACACTGATAAAGGCCTCTGAGAATTTATTTAAAAAAATAAAACTTCCATTTGTAAAGATATTTAAGGCACCATATTGGCAAATGTCAAAAGAATTTGAGGAGGTTCTTCTTGAAGAAGGATATGTGAAGGCGATAGATAGGAATAATCCTCTTGTATATACGCCTATAAAAACATATACATGGACATGGTCAATGGAAGAACCTATTCCGACGTACCATACAGTAAAGGCTCATGGACATGTGTGGGAAACACCAAATGGAATAAATAATGTTCTCCCTAATTTGTTAAAGATTCCAACTGATGTCGACTTTAAATTTATATCTGAATATTTAGAAGAAAATGGAGTCATTGTCGAACGAGTACAAGCCTAATGTTATCCACCCCGTTTATGTTCCCGAGGGTTCTGAAACCAAAGAGAACACAGAAACGTCGAGGAAAAAAGAATATTCAGATAACTCAAAGAGGGAAGGAATAACCAAGGAATTAAGTGTAGATGAAAAACCACTTTCTCTTATAGATAAATATATTGTTATTGGTGAATTAAACGCAGAAAAGATTGTTGAAATGAATATTGATAATTCTGCTGAAAAGGTAAAAGTCATCGATACTGTCATAAAAATGGAAATTGAAAAACACGGATGGAAATTGAATGTTAAGAGCTATAAAGAAGCCCTTCAGATAATAAAAAACAAACTTGGAATTACGGAAAATGAAACACCTCTTTCACAGATAAATAAAATGCACACTATTTTGAAGATAGTCTTAGAGGGTAAATTATTAGAAGAAAAGGTGGGAATAACTTTAAATAAAAAAATAAAATGGTAAGAATAGGCGGTAATATTTTGTTCATTCATAATTCCACAGGGAGTCGTCTTTATAGGATACTTCCACAAGCTAAGTATATGGGCTCTGTGGGATGGGACGTAAAAGTTCGTGGTCTTCGTAATGGAAAGACGGGAGGGGTTTCGAGTGATCTCCTCGAGTGGGCAGATCTTGTTGTCGTTGAGATGGTCTACTCTCCCGACTTTATAAAGGCATGTAGAAAGGCTGGATGTAAAATAGTATATGAGATTGATGATTTAATGCAATGGGTTCCGAAAGAACATTACGCATACAAAGAAATGAATTGGTGGAGGACATTTTTGACATTTTACTGCCTTACGAAAGTTGATGCTATTGTTGTTACAAATGAAAAACTTAAAGAGGCATACAAATGGTTCAACTCAAATATTGTAGTTTTTTCAAATTATATAGATTTAGAATATTGGGCTAAGGAAACTTACAAAAATACAGGAAAGAAAATACGTCTAGGGTGGGCAGGAGGAAATTCACATAAGGAAGATTTAGAATTTATTGCCCCCGTTCTGAAGAATATCCTCAAAAAATATCCGAATGTTAAATTTGTAGCGACTGGATTTGGTGGAAAGGAGTCTGATGATCCGTGGACGAAATACAATTATGGAAGTTCCCCGTTTAAGGATTTACCACAGGATCAGTATGAATATTCTCTCGGTGCGCCAATGGAAGTTTTTTCTTCGAAGTTGGCCACGATGAGGTACGATATAGGGATAGCTCCTGTTGTCCAGAATAAGTTTTCAGAGTGCAAAACACCATGTAAAGCTCTTGAATATGGAATTAATTGGGTACCTGGGGTTTACTCAGAGTTTTTATACAAAGACGCTGTTATTGACGGGGTTACGGGATACCTTGCAAAAGAAGACCCGAAAGAGTGGGAAGAAAAAATATCGCTTTTAATAGAAAACAAAGAAAGAGAAAAGATGGGATTGTCGGCATTTCAGTATGTCGTTGATAAATTCTCTTTTAATCAGCATGGTCATAAGTGGCATGAATTATACGATAAAGTATTAAAAAATGGAATGGAATAACACAGCTACAGGGCAGGGAATCTTTCAGGAAATAGATTATCTTGCTCATACAAATTCAAGTACATTTTCTATTGCAGACAAAACAAGGTCAGTAAATAACTGGCAGGATTTTTTCGTTGATGAAATTATAGATGCTATGGACGATTGGGACTTTAACGGAGAAATAGCAACTGCAAACTTGTCTGCGAACCAACAGGAGTATGTATTTCCAACAGATATTATAACAATAAAGAGGATTGAGGTTGATTATGACGCGGGTGGTGTGTATACTCCAGTAGATTTTTCCGATGAGAATATATATCCAACAATAACGATAGGGACTTCCGCAGAAATAAATGATAGGTTTTCTCAATCGGATCCTAAAATTTTTCTTTTTGATAATTCTTTTTTCCTTGCCCCTGTCCCAGATACAAACGTAACATCTGGAATAAAGATATGGTACACACAAAACGTCGCGACTTTTACTGCTGTATCAACAGGATGGGGAAACTCTGCTATAGTTGGAAACTCTGGGAACCCAGCAATATCTCGCTCGTTTCACAAAGCAATTGCATGGGGAGGAGTTAAAGATTATGCCTTTAGAAACAAAGATAGAGATATGATTGTAGACGCTGACAAAGAACTATTTGGTACGGTTCTAACAAGAAGAGGTAGGATTGGTGGATTTATAACAAAGATGAAGAAATACTACTCTCAAAGAGCTGGGGATAAGATACAAAATTTACAAACAAGATATTTTAAGAAAAGATACGATTAAAATACACAATCAATGTCCTGGACACCCCGTTCTACAACTTCAACAACTTTTACTAAAAGAACTAAACCGAGTACCTCTTTTACAAAAAGAAGTGATGTGTCTACTTCGTTTACTAATAGAGACATAATAGAAACGAGTTCTGGTGGTGGAACACCAGTGGGGCTTCTTCTTGCAATTACAACAGGAAGTGCTGGGGTTGTTACACAAGGAACATCTTGGAACAACAGAAGTTCAATTAGTACAAGTTATACAATAAGAACATAATATGGCTGACAATATAGCAATAACAGAGGGAAGTGGTACCACAATTGGAACAGATCAAGTTGGAACTGTTCATTATCAACAGGTAAAACTTGTTGATGGAACTTTAAACAGTGCAACCGCTGTTGTTTTACCTACATCTCTTTCTTCTGGGGGCGGGTTAAAGGTTGGGATTACGGACGGGACAGTCGTAGCACAACTATCAGCTGGAGTAGAGTCTATTGGTACTGTAGTTGCTCAGTTGTCAGCTGGGACAAACGCTTTTGGAACAGTAACAGCAAAACTTTCCGCGGGAACAAGTTCTGTCGGAACTGTTGTTGCTCAACTCTCTGCTGGGGCAAGTTCCATAGGGACAGTTGTAGCACAGCTTTCTGCTGGAACGAACAATATTGGTGACGTTGATATTTTATCTCTTCCAAATGAGGGACAACAAACAATGGCAAACTCAATTTCAGTTGTTACTTCTTCAGACCAAACAGATATTCCTGTAAAATTACAACCACAAACAACAGGTGGTCTTACTATATTTAGATCTTTAGACCTTGACGAGACAGAGGAGGAAGTAAAAGCAACCGCAGGGCAGGTTTTTGGGATTTGGTTTACAAACACAGCAACTACAACGAGGTGGTTAAAGTTTTACAATGCTACAGCTGCAAATGTTACTGTTGGGACAACAACACCAGTCATTACACTTGGTCTTCCTGGTAATACATCTGATGATGTCTCTGGAATTGTTTTTGGGGCAAATGGGGTCTCCTTTGGAACAGCTATAACTGTTGCTGTAACTACTGGTGTTGCTGACGCTGACGTTGGTGCTCCAGCCGCAAATGATGTTATCATTAATGTTTTTTATAAATAAATGGCGTTAGCTTTTGATGCTACAAGTAATTCTGGGAGCCAATCTGGGGTCTCATCTTTTTCTTGGAGCCATACGTGTACTGGGACTAATTTAGTTCTTATTGTTGGCGTTGGTATGGAAGATTTGACAGACGCAGATAGGGTTATTTCTTCTATAACATATAATGGTGTTTCGTTGACAAAAATAAGGTCTGACGACGACACAACAAACAATATTACAACTGATTTGTGGTATTTGATAAATCCGACTACTGGGGCCAACACCATACTTGTGACAATGAATGCGGGTACAATAAGCACAACTCTTGGCGGAGCGGTTTCTTTTTCAGGAGCAGACCAGACTTCACCAATTGAGGCAAATACAGGAACTACTGGCACAGCAGACCCAGCTACACTATCAGTAACAACAATAACTGATAATGCGTGGGTGCTGGCTACAATATTCTCTTCTACTTTAAATACAATGACTGTCACAGGTGTACAGACTTCAAGGTGGAATGTTGATACTGGATTATTTCTTGCAGGAGGGGGAACTTTTGGCCCACAATCTCCAGCTGGAAGTGTTTCTATGTCTTGGGATTTTGTCGGTATATTTGCTCAAAGTTGGACAATGTCTGGGTGCTCAATTAAAGAGTCGTCTGGAGCTCCTCCAGCTGGAATTGTGAAGAGATTAATGGTACTTGGTGTTGGAACTTAAATAACAGTAAAATAAAACATGTTAGGAAAACGACAACTTACAATTGATTGGCAAAACTTCATACAGGGAGCTTCAACATCTAACTCTATACAAGACGGTGGGTATTCTCCAGATTCAGATGGAATGAATTATATAATTGAACCTGGTGTTTTACATCCACAATCGTCTCTTCGTCTTGCTTCTGGGACAGCTCTTTCGAACGAAATAATTGCGTCGTCTGAAGACCCAGACGTGAGTGGGTCTCTTCGTTTCTTTGTTGATGATTCGGGTCGTTTTTGGAAGCAAGACACTACACCAACAACAGAAATTACTCTTACAGCAACAGACGCATCTGCTTCTGCTGCAAGTGGAAATTACGCTATGGGAACAACAGATATGGCGATGTTCCAGGGTGGTATTTATGCTTCTACATCAATAAACATAACAAAATTAGATAGCAGTTTAGCGTCTCCAAACCACACATGGGGGAGTGTAGGATTTAGTGCAACCCTTCAAGATAATGTTAGGCATCCACTCCTTGTTTATGAAAACAATTTATGGGTTGGAGATAAGAGCAATTTACATACTTATGACGGAACAACTTATTCAACAAATGTCCTTGCTCTTGGTTCTACAGATCAAATTACTGCTCTTGGAATAGACCCTGGAACAGGAAGAATGTTGGTCGCAACAACAACAAGAACAGACTACTCTGCTCTTGCAAGCGCAAATAATAAAATTCACTTGTACGATGGCTTTTCAGTAAAACCCCTTAGAACTTTTTTGGTTGACTCACGGGTAGACGCATTTTTCAATATAGGTGGTGCTGTCTTTGTTTCGTACGGAGGAAATATAGGATATTTTAATGGAATAGGAATTGTATTTCTTCGTCGTTTCGATGGTTCTATTTTTTATAAACACCACGTTACGAACGTCGAGTCAAGTCTTATAATTAAAGACAAGAATAATATTTGGTCATATGGTGAGATTGTCCCAGGAAACAGGGTATGGAATAAAATTATGACAATCGACGAAGGAATTGAAAGCTCAACAGGAAGTATTACAAATATTGGTTCGTATACACTTGGCATAAGTTACGCAATAACAAACTCTGGTGGTATATATAAAACATTTAACACACGAGATAGTTCAACAGTAGAGTCGTCTTCTGGAAAAGAATGGTTTACAAATAAGGTATACTTTCCAAGACAATCAATAATTCGTGGTGTAACGCTTGAAACTGGTGCTGATATGGCACAGAATACGTCATTTGCTACAATATCTTTATACGATGATAAAGACGACGAAACAGTTTTGGGGACATGTAATAACACAGGTGATGAACAGAATGAAAGAATCTGTAGACTTGGAGACACAGATGTTCTGACATACACGTCACAGTTAAAAATTGCCTTTGCTTCACAAGGTGGAATAGGGGTACGAAGGTTTATGATAGATTATGATTACAAAGAAGAAATATAGATGCCTACTGACCCAAAAGATAGTTTAATCCCAGACGCGGTTTCAATGATTAAACAAGAAATGAAGTCTCAACATAAGGACTATGTTCAAAGAGACTATCAAAACCTTTCTGATGTTTTTGGAATGATAGAAGTTGTTACTATTGTTCCAACACACACTCCATTAAACATGTTTGACCAGTTTAAGATACTCGTTGACGATATAGATAACCCATCAGTTAGAAGGCTGTATGTATATAATTACAAGGCACGAGTTTGGGATTCCATGTCTTCAGTTGAGTCTTCAGACCAATTGAATACACGATCAATACGAATAAATGGAGTTAATCAGTATGCCTCTATTGCAGACGCGTCACAAACAGGACTTGATTTAAGTACAAATTTTACAGTAGAAGCATGGGTGCAATTTTCGACATTACCAAGCACTTTTGGAGACTCTTCCATTGTTGCAAAGTGGAACAACATGGACACAACACAGCAATCGTATTTAATGCAGGTAGACTCTGCGAATCAGTTACAAATTTTATTTGAGGATAGTGGTGGAAATCAGACAGTAGCCTCTTTATCATCTGGAATACCTAGTTTAACTACTAATGTGTGGCATCATTATGCTGTTATAGCAAATATTTCTGTTCCGTCTTTTACTTTTATGATAGATGGAGCTGTGATATATAATGCAGTAACAAACTCAGCCGCGACATCAATAAAAAACTCAACAACTCCAGTAACAGTAGGAGCACGAAACAGTGGAAGTGTTGGTGTAAATTTTTTACATGGGTTTATAGACGCACCACGAATTTGGAATTTGGCACGAAGTACCGCCGAAATAGCAACAAATTATCAAACATATGTATCGTCAACGTCTTCTGGATTGGTTTCTGAGTGGAGATTTGACAGTGATCTTTTGGATTTTACATCAAACAATAACGATTTAACAAATAACGGTAGCTTTACATTTTCTACCGACGTTCCATTCTAATTAAAATAATATGCCAACATACACAGTTAAGCAAGGAGATACACTCGGCGACATAGCGTATAGCGTCGGTAGTACAACTAACGACCTAGTTTCTCTTAATCCACAATATAAGTCAAATCCAAACCTGATTAAACCAGGTGAGATAATTAACTTACCATATAGTCAGGTTCCAGACACAATAAATACTGGGGCTCTTACTTCAGGCGTTCCGTCTTCTGGTAGTACCGCTACTCCGTTAGACATTCAATCACAAATAAACTCAATACAAGGTACGATAAACACAATAGCTCCACAGATTTATGCACTTAATCAGCCAAAAACAGCAATAACACCAAGTGGTGCAATTGTTGACGTAGCAACTGGACAGATAATTAAACCAGCACCAGAAAGTGCCCCACCTTCGACTCCTACACCGAGCGGAACCGCCTCGTCTCAATTAGTGGCTCAACAGACAGAAGATAGAACTGGGCTATTTGATAAGATTATTAACTATTTTACAGGGAACAAGTCCACGGAAACACCACAAGAAATTGTAGAAAGAATATTACCAAAAGAAGACCCACGTATATCACAGATAGATATAGACCTTGCAAACCTTGAAACCGCATACCAAACAGGACTTGACGATCTTGCACAAAAAGGTGAGACTCTTACTTTTGTTCGTGGACAGCAAGAGAAATTTCAACGGCAGTATGAACTTAAAAGACAAAATCTTCTTCTTAAAAGAGATGCTTACACAGGAGCTTACGATAGGGCTCTCCAAAGGGGACGACTTATTTTAGACTTGGAACTTGAACAAAGAAAAGAAGAAAGAGAAGACAAGAAATTTGCTATAGACATTATGTTGGCACAAGCTGACGCAGAAGAAGCTGTATTCTTAACAAGACTCAGAGCTCAATTAGACGCTGAGGCTGAGAATGATAGACTTACGTACCAGAGTAAGATTGATGAACAGAATGAGATACAAGAAATCATTTCAAAGAATCAAGAAGCCTTCGGCTCATTCTTCGGTGGGGGCGGAACTGTTCCAAAAACTACAGACGAAGCTCTCCGTATTGCAAGTAAATATAATGAACCAATACTCAAAGACGAAAGAGCTTTAGAAACTGCAAAATCAAACGCAACAATAGCAAATCTTAATAAGAGTGGTGGAGTAAGTATTAGTGGATTCGAGTATGATAAATCTGATATAGATAAGGTTGCAATAACACTAAATATTCCACAAGGTAATGTTCCTGGAATTGGTGCCCCTGGTATAAACTATGTTCTTTCTGGGTTCTATAATAATTCTATAAAGGAAATAGAAAATTCAAAAGAGTCTGGATATGATAAAGCAGACATACTTTCTGATATAAATACAGATAACACAATTCCCGATACAATTAAGACACAGCTTATCAAATACGTTAATAACTCGATGCCAGATATACCAGAAGAAGAAGTTCCTGTTGCGGATATACCAGAAGAACAGAAGAAGGGTTTTTGGGAAAAAATATTAGGTAGCTTTTATGAGCCAGGACAATAATGGGACGATTTGGAATCCCAGAACAAAAGAGAAGTAAATACGGTGTTCCTGAGTGGCCGTCATTCTTTGATGTTCTCGGTGATACGTACGAAGACACTGTTAAAAAAATGAGTGATTTTTCAACTGGTTTTGTCCAGTCTTTTGCTCGTAGTTTTGGTATTGGTGCTCAAGTTCTCCACGATAGAAGTCTTGGTGCAGAATTTAAACCACAAGGAAAATTTCAAAAAGAACTGTTCGGAACAGACAAACCATTTGGAATAAAATCCACAGGGAAAGATACCAGGATTGCATTTGGTGGGGATGAAAAAAAAGATAGAAAATTCTTTGACCCAGCTTTGGGGTTACTCCTTGTTGCTTCTGATATTGTTCCTCTAGGTGGGCCAAAGAAGGTGTTTCTTGGAAAAGCACTACAAGTAACAGATGTAAAAACAGGAAAAGTAATTTTAAAGTCTATTCTCGAGTCTGATTTTGAAAAACTTAAAACTATTATCGATAAAGGGGAAGATGTTATTGATGGTCTTAACTATAAAATAGTTGACGCAACGAAAGATAACCTGAAAGCAACAGGGCAGACACTACAAGGTATCGCAAAAATGGGAGATGTTCCTGTTAAAGCTGGTAACATACGTCTTGATAAGTTTGTCCTACCTGTTGAGTCTATTCATGATATGGCTAGAATAGTTAAAGAAAACGATGATTTTATAAAACAAAGGCGTGGAGTACAGTCATTTGAAGATACTATAGCTTTGTCTGACGACATACCCTTTGCTCCAAAATTAAAACCTGGTTCTATATTAAACGCTGAAGAACAAATATCTCTTGGGAGACAAGTTGCAACATCAAAAGACAGACTTGATGAATTAAGTAAATTAATAAAATCTGGACAAAATACAGATTTAGATTTACTCCTTTTCGAAAGACTTAGACAGGAACAAGCCGCCCTTTTGGGTATGTATTATGGTGTTCTTACTGAAACAGCCAGAGCATTAAATGCTTCTAAGATTTTAAAAAGGGCAGATAAGTTTAACGACCCAGCTCTTATAAAAAAAGCTCTTGATTTATCTGGCGGTAGAGAAAAAGTAGAAAAGATAGCGTTACTTTTATCTTCTTTTGATTCTGCTGATGTTCTTGGTAAGTATAAGTTTTTGAAATCACTAAATAAACCAAAAGCTACGGATTGGGCTTCGTGGTATTGGTATACAAACTTACTCTCTGGGCCGAAGACTCAACTCAGAAACATTGGTGGCTCATTGTCAAATATAACTTTTGGAGTTGCGGCTCGACCGTTTGCGGCAGGATCAGATGCTTTCAGGTCTTTCCTTTCTGGTTCAGACAGAACTGTTTTTCTTGGTGAGTCTCCAAACCAAATCTACGGATTATTTGCTGGTATTAGGCCTGGATTTACGAAAGCAAAATACCTTCTAAAGAACGGCTTTACGATGGATGATGTTGCTTCTTTAGATTTTAGACCCCCAGAGGTTGCTGGTGGAATATGGACGAACCTTGTCGGGAGAAGTCTTGAAGCTACTGACACATTCTTTAGGTCTATATCAACTTCCGCAGAATTACATTCAAGGGGGTATACAGCTGGAAGACTTGCTCAAAAACAAGGAGATGAGTTGCATGACTTTATCCGTCGGTATATTTCAGACCCACCAGTTAAAGATATGGAAGAAATCGCCAACATGGGAAAGCGTGATGTTTTTAGAAATACACCAGGGCCAATTGTTTCTGCTTTAGTTAAAGCTAAAAGTGATATTGAGTTTTTTCACAATGGTAAAACGTACAAAGTATTCAACCCTATAAAACTTGTTACTCCTTTTATAACAACACCAGCGAATATAATGAAGTCATCTTTAGAGGCTTCCCCAGTTGGGTTTGTAACAGCTGTTACAAAAAAGACATCACGAGAAACATCTTTAACATTAGGGAAAGCAGCATTAGGAACTACGTTGTTAACCCCTCTTTCTCTTCTTGCTGCTGAGGGTAGGATATCTGGTTCTGGGCCACGAGATAGGGAAGTAAGAGACCTTTTATATTCAACAGGATGGAGGCCAAATTCAATTAAGATAGGAGATAAGTGGTATGGGTATAATAACTTCCAGCCACTTGCATTACCTTTATCTGTAATCGCAAATACATTCGAAGCGTATATGTACGACGGAGACGAAGAAGGTGTCTCAATACCAGAAATACTTACAAAAACTATAGACAGCGTTCTCCAACAAAGTTATCTTTCTGGTCTTTCATCAATCTTGGAAGCAATAAACAATCCTGAAAGTTATGGTGAAGCATGGGCTGAAAGATTTCTAACAACACTTAGACCACTCTCTTCTCTTCAAAGTCAATTAGCTAGAGCGGTAGATGAAACAGTAAGAGCTCCAGATACAGTAAAAGAGGCTTTTAAATCTCAAACACCAGGACTATCTGACGATATTCGCCCACGGAGAACAGCATTAGGAGAGGAATCTTCTCGAGACACAGGATTACCAGAAGCTATTGAATTTTTGTCAAACTTTTTATCTCCTGTAGACATTTCAAAATCAAAGGACTCTGAGTTGTCTAACGAGTTATTACGGCTTCGTGATGTTGTACAGGTTGGATTCCCAAGTAAAACAATAACGATTGGTAAAAATAAAGTTAGATTAGACCCAGACGAGTATGATTTTCTATTAAAAATAGCTGGGGAAAGTACAAAAAAAATACTTGATAGGGCCGTAGAGAGTCCTCGGTGGGATAAAAAACCAGATAGTGTTAAGGCTGAATTCATAAAGAGAATTGTCGAGGAACAAAGAGCTGTTGCAAAAAAGAAACTATTACGAGAATTTCCACATTTAAGAAATGCCAGATAAATGGGTAAGAATTAAATCAGGCGATGAACGAGACTCTGCGTCATTTGACCAGACACTTCGTCTAAAGAAAGTAGCTCCATATGGATGGAGTGGTTCCTCTGCTTTTCAGTTAAGAGTTAATTCCTCTGGAGAACTTATAATAAGTTCTGGTGCTGGAATACCAACGTGGGATTACGCTTCTCTAACCGAAGCCGCAACTACAGATACATGGGTATTTAAAACAGGCGGTTCTGGTGGCACAACAGTAAAGACTATTGTAATTACATATACAAGTTCTTCTAAAGCGACGATAAGTAACATAACTTCAACATGAGTACAAAGCTAATATTTAATCCCATTTCTGGTTTGTTTGACTCTGTTCAAAATCTTCAGAAGGTTACAGAAAATATTCTTCCTGGAACAGACAACACACACACACTCGGCTCTGCATCTTTACGGTGGAGTTCTTTGTCTGTCGGTAATATGACATTAAGCGGCGATTCAATCTCTGATACAGGTGGACTTTCTATTTATGGAAATGTTGGGGTTACTATAGATAGTGCTTCGTTTATTGACCTCCTTCCTTCTATTACTGATATGAACGGAACAACTCTAATATATTTTCTTCCGACAATGACTGTTTCAGGTACGAATAGATTTATTAGTGTATCTCCAACAGTAACATTTGATGGATTTATTACCACAGTAACAGTTCTTGATAGTGCTGGAACTTATGAAAATATAGCTGCTGTTGGGGCGACATGGACAATGTTCTCTGGAAATCCTAGAGTCTTCTCTCAAACTTCTGCTATACCACCAGCTTCGGGCCCGACTATCTTCTCTGCTATTGGGGAATTTGCTTCTGCTGGAACTGTAAATGTGGGGGCAATCGGAACACTTACTGGATATTCGTATACTTCTAGGGTAGACGCTGAAGACACTTCGACAATGGGGGTTACAAATATGAATGCCTTTACAGCAGCTCCGACATTCGCTAAATCTGCTGGGGCGACATTAACAGTAACAACCGCACGGGGATTATTACTATCAAACCCAGGACTTTCAGGAACTCCGACAATAACGAATTATGTTGGGGTTGATATTGTAGACCTAACACGAGGAACAAACATCTTTGGTATTAGGTCTGTGATGAATTCTGCTGCTAGTAAGTATTTTCTTAGAGCAACAGGAACAGCACAAAGCACACATAGGGGAAATTTCATACTCGATGGAGATAATATCTACATGGGATTGGGCGGTGCTTCAACTTCTGGTGGTACACCTGATGTTACAATGCAGTATGATGGAACAAACTTTCTCGTAAATCCGCAAGCTACAGGAACAGGAAATTTTAGACTTACGGCTGGTGCTTTTGACTTTGGTACAACAGGCGGAAGAATTTCTGCCGCAACAGGCGTATTTACTCTCGCCTCGTTTGGGAATACGAATAATGAAGACCTCACTATTAATCTTGAGGGAACAGCGAATAGAGTTGATTTTGGAACAACAAGCGGTGTTACTGAACTTTTCATAAACCTTGCAAAATTAAGGACAAACTCTGAACTTGAAATTGATGGTGCGTTAAACCACGATGGTACAACTGTGGGGTTCTATGGAAAGACACCTGTTACTATTGGAGCGGCTCTTACCACACAACTAACAAGTATTACACACACAGCCGCAGGAACACCTGATTTTGCTATACAAGACCTCACGAATGTTGCCCCATTTGGGTTTGCAACAAAAGATGAAGGAAATACTGTTTTAGCTGTCATACTAAATTTACAAAGTAGAGTGGCAGAATTAGAAGCTCGATTGGGGTCTGCAACTGGTGTAGGATTATTCACTTAATGCTAGAATAATGCTAGAACAGTGATAAGGTTTAAATAAATTAAAACGAATCTATTATTAAAAGTTTTAAATTAAAAAAATGCAAGTACAAACAAAACAAAAAGTTACGTACGAGAAAATAGATGGTCTTTGGTTTCAAATTACTACAGCGTATGCAAAGAACATAAAGACCGAAGAAATGGTTCCCGTCGCCAGACAAAGGCAAGAGTTACCAGAAGTTACAAAAGAACAAATACTCCAGGGGCTTACCCAGCAAAAAGCACTCATTGATGTTAAGGCACTTGAACAAAAAAATGAAGTGGACGATACCATAAAAGACATACAAGGAAAATAATATGGAAGCAGATTTATTAAAAACATTAGCTGATCTTGGTGGTGCTGGTGTAAGTATTATTATGGCAGTAATATTTATTAAGTACATTCAAGGAAGAGACAAGGCTTCTGAATTAAAAGATAAAGAGTGGCAAATGATTATGGGAAACCATATGAGTGAAGAAATAAAGGCTTTTACAGCCCTTACAGAAAAGATTAATGATTTAAGAGAAGACATTAAAAAATGAGCGATCAACTTTTATATTGGCCACTTCATCCAGTACCGAAGTTCTACGGACAGAAATTCGGAGATAATATGGCATGTGTTTCGTTAGACGGAACAAATAAAGTTATTTCGTGTAACGGAAATAACCCCCCAGACGGGTATAGATCTTTGTATGGCCCGAAAGGACACCTAGGGATAGACTTACCTATTCCACATGGAACACCTTTTTATATAGCACAAGACGGTGTTGTTGATTTTATTGACACCAATTCAAAGTCTGGGCTTGATATACGGGTAATCTCAGAAGTCAAAGGAAGGAAACTTAAACATATTTATGAGCATCTGTTAGGGTATCAGCATAAGGTTGGGGATACTGTATTTTGTGGACAAGTGGGCGGATGGTGCGACAACACAGGATATTCGTCTGGAAATCATCTTCACTTCCAAGTTGAAGAATTTATAAATGGAACGTGGGTTCCCATTGACCCAGTATCGGTTCTTTCTAATATTTCAGCCAAAGATGCCCTTTATTTTAATGATAAGATAAAATATTTAAAAGAACAAATTGCAATACTAGCAGAACAAATAGCAGAATATTTAAGAAAAAACAGTGGGCGTACCACTCCCACTTGATTATTAGTTTATTAGTTAATTATAAAAATATGAAAAAAGAAACAGTAAAACAATTACTTCACAGAAGTAAATCTTTCGGGTGGAGAGCTTTAGGTATGTTTGTGTCCTTTGGGCTAATTGGACTTCAGAATAACCTAGAACTCCTCGATCTTACAGGAACATTCTCTGTCGTAGGGAATGATGTAAATATTGAAAAGTTTGTTGGGTTGGTTCTCGGACTTCTCATTGGAGAGGTGACCAAGTACTTAAACCAGTAGAAAACTTATCAAGAAACTTGACAAACTAATTGAGTTTGTTATACTATAACCATGAAAGCAATAGTAGTGGCTGTTCTGGCTCTTCTTTTGTTCTTGCCAGTACAAACACTAGAACTTGCGGAAGTACAACCCATTCGTCAAGAGACGATCGACCCGTGGGTTGGGTATGAAGAACTAAAGACTATATGTACATGTGAAAGTGGTCTTATACATGAGGTCAATGGTAAAGTGGTTCGCGGTCAGATTAATAGTGAAGATATTGGAATTTGTCAAATAAATAGATTTTACCACGGAAAACGTGCGACATCCCTTGGACTTGACCTGATGATTAAAGAAGATAATATAGCTTTTGCTAAATTACTCTTTAATGAACAGGGCTCTCGTCCGTGGAATTGGTCACGTTCGTGTTGGGAAAAATCAGTCAATTAGTTTTGACAGGGGATGAGATGGTCAGGCTTTGATTATATCTTAGCTAACGAGGGTTCGATTCCCTCCATCTCCATTAGAAGTTCTTTGAAGGAGAAAATATGTTTCAAGACAAGCAAAGAAGGTTTTGGGACTTTTTGTTCCGTTTTCTTCTTGTTGGTTTTCTTATTTTTGTGTGGATTTTCATTATTTTTGGTTGTGCTTCTTCTCCTGACCGTACACTTCTTGTTGTACATGAAGGAGAATTGGTTGGGATTGATAGGATACGGGATGTATTTTGTATTCGTGTTCGCACGAATGACGATACTCAGGTTCTTTCATGTCGTAGACCGCCTACTTCCACGAATAAAGATGTGGCAAAAGAAGCATTCGGGTGGATTGAACATTACGCCAAAAATGAAACACCTCATATCAGAATTGGTGGAGTGGTTGCGACACATGACAACGAAGAAATAATCTCTGGGATAGACATTATTCCCCTACTTCTCTCAATTCACGACCGTGAAAGGGATGTGTGGATTTCTATTGACCTCTCGTTTGGTGAATCACGCTTCAAAGAAGCGATGAAAATGATGCCTCAACTGCTCTTTGAGCTTTCAAAGAAAGGAGTTAAGGCGGCACTATGAAACTACCCATGAAACAAAAGAAAAAGATTCAGAAGAATCTTGAAATCTTGTGGGATTGGCTCATCAAAATGGAGGCACTCGTTGGAAAATGACGGAAAATCTACTTTCGATGGTCTACTATTCCGACCCTATCACTCACAAATCATTTTGTGTTTGTGGGTGGGCGTATCCTCGTGGCGACTATTATCTAGTCTTCCCGACCCTATGTGCGGAAGAAGACTATATAGACAACGGTATAGTAATACCTCTTTCATGTATAACCCAAATAACAAAACTAACCCGAGGCGAACACCTTGTATTCCAACAGACCGAGCTCACCATTATCAAAGGAGGAAAAGATGACAATATTTAGCAAAAATGGATTCCTCGAGTATCGATTTGCCCCAGGTGGAACTGTCGAAATTGTCGACATTCAAGTTGCTCGTAAGGGCCGTGGGATTGGGAAGAAGCTCGTGAAACTACTCGAGAAGAAGGCCCGAGGAATGACAATCTACTGTTTTTGTCGCGAAGAGAACCTTCGTGGACAGAAATTTTACGAGAGTCTTGGATTTCGGAGGACAGCACTCTTGGAGTCTTTTTACACAATGAACGAGAGTCTTGAATTTGGTCGTCGGAGTGGGAACGCATTCCTTTTTGTGAAGAGGTTCCAATGAACAACGGGACACAACATTTCGAAGATAAAGTAATTTCTCCTAATAAAATCATCATCCATAAAGGATGTGGTGGCTCGTTCAAGATCAGTGAAGATCTTCATGTTTACTCATGCCAACGATGTGGAATGAAAATTGCCGAGTGGCACATGAAGAGAATAGTCCGAAAACTTGAACAAAAGCCTGATTAAAAGGGCACCTCCGTATGGGGGTGCCTTTAACTTCTCTACCTTCGTACAGTCTTAATACGGTTTCTTATAAGATTATCGAATCAACATAATAAAAGAATGGACACATATCAAAACTTCATATTTTATAGAACATACAGTCGGTGGAACGACGAGCTAGGACGCCGTGAAACATGGGACGAAACAGTTGATAGATACTTGGCATACATGAAGAAAAAAGCAGGTACCTCTCTTAAACAAAGTGAGTACAAAGAAGTTGACGAGTATATTCGTTCAATGAAAGTAATGCCATCGATGAGACTCTTATGGGCCTCTGGTACCACAGTTGAAAAGAGTAATGCTTCTGCATATAATTGTTCTTTTGTTGCACCATCAAGGCTCCAAGATTTTGGAGAGATACTTTATCTTCTAACAAACGGATGTGGTGTTGGGTTTTCTGTTGAGAGAGATGTTGTTGAACTTCTCCCAGAAATTAAAGAAAACGACTCTAAAGAAGCTCTTACATTCGTTGTTCCAGATACTAGAGAGGGGTGGGCTGACGCACTTGTGTTTGGTATGTATTCGTGGTTTAACGGAGACGATGTTAAGTTTGATTTCTCTCAAGTGAGGCCTTCTGGGTCAAGATTAAAAACAATGGGTGGACGAGCAAGTGGCCCAGAACCACTTAAAGGACTTCTTCAATTTACAAAAGAGAAAATAGAAAGCCGAAGAGGAAGTAAATTACGCCCGATAGATGTTCACGACATAATTTGTAAAATAGGGGATATTGTTGTAGCTGGGGGCGTTCGGAGATCTTCTGAGATTTCGTTGTCAGATCTTGACGATTTAGAAATGAGGGATGCAAAAAAGGGTGCGTTCTACCAAAACGAACCACAAAGAACTATGGCGAATAACTCTGCCATATACAAAGAAAAACCATCTCCTGTTGTTTTCTTAAAAGAATGGCTTGCCCTTATGGAGTCTGGAAGTGGAGAACGAGGAATATTTAACCGTGGTGGACTTGAAGAACAGATGCCCTATAGAAGAATTTCTTTAGGATACGATGGTGTTTGGGGGACGAACCCTTGTGCTGAAATAACTCTTCGGTCAAAACAATTTTGCAACCTTTCAGAAGTCGTCGCCCGCCATGGAGACACAAAGAAAGATCTTCTTGAGAAGATTCGAATTGCCTCAATCATAGGAACATTCCAGAGCAGTCTGACTGACTTTAAATATATATCTAAGGAGTGGAAAGAAAATTGTGAAATGGAACGCCTTCTTGGTGTTTCTATTACAGGTCAATTTGACACAAAACTTACTCCATCTACACTCCGTCAATTAAGAGAAAAAGCGGTTGAAACAAATAGAACTTATGCAAAACGATTTGGTATCAATCCTTCAACAAGTGTTACGTGTGTTAAACCATCAGGGACAGTCTCTCAGTTGGTCAATGCGTCTTCGGGTATGCATCCTCGGTATTCAAAATATTACATCAGACGTGTTCGAATTTCTTCGACAGACCCATTATTTAAACTCCTTCGAGATGAAGGTGTTCCTTTTTATCCAGAAGTTGGTCAAACGGTAGAATCTGCAACGACATTTGTTCTCGAGTTCCCTATAAAATCTCCAGACGACGCAATAACAAACGATGATGTTACTGCAATTGAACAATTGGAATATTGGAAAATGGTTAAAGAAAATTACACGGAACATAATCCATCAAACACGATATACGTTAAAGACGATGAATGGATTGAAGTTGGTAATTGGATTTACAAGAACTGGGATATTGTCGGAGGACTATCATTTCTTCCGAAAGATAATCATGTGTATCAATTAGCTCCATATGAAAAGATTAATAAAGCACAGTACGATAAACTTGTCAACTCTTTTCCACAGATAGACTTTTCAAAACTCACACAATACGAGAACGACGACAACACTTCTGGAGCAAAAGAAATTGCTTGTGTTTCTGGTGTTTGTTCAATAGATGACATACACGTAACGTAAAATCCCTCCTTAACGATTTTAAGCCATTTTTTTGCCTATTTTCGTGGCTCAACAGAGCCACCTTGGGTTTCTTAAAATGTTGGAGTGGTAGGGTAGTACTTCTGAGGGTATGACTCTTCGTATAAACGATTTTACGACTTCATTTAAAATAACAAAAATTAACCAAAAACTAATCAAAACTTGACACGATGTAAATAAATAGTATCATTAGGGTATGAATAAAATACCCGAAAAAGGCTTCTACAAAGATGAAGCCAATCATAAATATTATCTTGATGGAAATCAACTCGTTGGGGTAACAACAGTAACAGGCCAGCTCGAAAAGGGCGGCCTTATTTATTGGTACTTAAATTCTGCTAAAGCAGAAGTTAAGGAATTGATTAGGAGTGGTAATAAGATAAGCCTCTCTGAAATAGATAATGCCTTCAAGACTGGTGAGAGGTTAAATGAAGAGGCTAAGTTACGCGGTACTACATTTCATAAAATGGTTGAGGAGTATATCAAAGAGGATAAAGACGAAAAAGTAAATGACGAACTTGATAAAATGTTCACCACGTTTAAAGAATTTGTCAATGGTGAAAAAATAAAATTCCTCGAAAGCGAGAAAGTTGTTTACTCATCAAAATATAAATTTGCTGGAACACTAGACTTTGTGTTAAAGTATAATGATAAGTTTTATTTAGCAGACCTGAAAACATCTACTAGGATTTACCAAACACACTGGATTCAAATGAGTGGATATAAGATAGCGTTAGACGAAATGGATTTTATGACGATCGGTAAACGATATGAAATAGAAGGCCTTATGGTTATAAACATAGATAAAAACGGTGCACTAACGGTCGATACCTGCGAAGAGTTTGACAGGTATAGGCGTGCCTTTTTAGGATTATTAGCGGTTTATAGGACATTGAAAAATTAGAAGAATATAAATAAAACAATGAAATTAACAATAAACGTATTTCCAAATAAAGATAAAAAAGGTAAACAGCCTGACTACTCAATCTCCGCAAAAATAGGAGAAAAGTGGACACGAGTTGGTGGACTATGGAAGAAAACAGGCAAGAATGGCACATTCCTTTCAGGCGAGATAGACACTGATCGACAAGTAAATCCATCAACACCAAAAGAGTCAGACTTTGTAGACTTCGGAGAATAAAATGGAACTTGGCTTCTGGGCAACCCCAAAAGAAGTCTCCAAAGATAAACGCCTTAGTTTTGGAGCTAGGGCTGTTTTTGGTGTTCTTTGGACAAGAAAGAATGGTGATAATGAGGCGTGGCCTGGTCAAAAATATATATCTGAAAGTGTTTGTGTCTCAAACAGAACAACAATAAAATACTTGCAAGAACTTGAAAAGTGTGGTCTAATTGAAATACAAAGACGTGGTTTACGGAAGACAAATAAGTATATTCTTAAACCATTAAGTACTGCATATTTTAGCCTTGAAGTGAACACACCTTCACCACAAGAGGTGAACACGGTTTCACTTCCTTCTATTGAAGAAAGAAGAAGTAAGATATCAAATACGGTGGATAAACCACCGAAGTATAATTTTACTTCTATGGAACAACTAACAGATTCTAGTAAACCACATTTACGCCTTATAGGTTTTTACTTTAAAGAGGTACAATTTAAGCCAGATGATATAAAACACTTCAACAGAGCTATCTTGAGAAATATGAAGCCCTCAAGTGAGATTATAAAAAATTATCCCCCAGAAAGGGCAAAGAAGGTCATCATTAACATGATACTCTCGTGGATCGACGGAGGATCACAACAAAAATTCTACCCAACATTATCAACAGCTTTAAAAATATTAGACAAATGAAAGACACATTCTTAGTAAAACTTGAGTCAGAAATTAGTCTTGTTAAAGACACAATAAAACGAAAAGAGCAGTTGTTTAGGCTTGAAGAGATAGCCAGAGTTTACAATGGTGAAGACAAGGTGGTTTCCTCACATGAAATAGCTGAAGATATGAAAAAACGTGGAGAAGAGAAAAAATACCTCTCTGGTTGGGGAAATTTGGACGCTATCTTGGGTGGATTTAGAAGACAACATGTTGTTGTAATAACAGCACAAACAAAATCTGGTAAAACATCTTTCTGTATAGATTTAACTAGTAGACTAAAAGAATATAACCCTCTTTGGTTTCCATTTGAAGAGAGTGCAGAAGAACTTATAACAAAATTTGTTGAGAGAAAAGAAGATATCCCACTGTTTTATACACCACAGATGTTAAAAGGAGATACAATAGAGTGGATAGAAAAGAAAATAATTGAAGCAAAGGCAAAGTATGGATCTGAGATAGTCTTTATAGACCATCTTGACTTTATTGTTCCGTTTGTTGGTGATAGGCACGACTTAAAAGTTGGGGAAACAATGAGGAAACTAAAAGGACTTGCAAAGAAGTTGGACGTTCTGATATTCCTAATAACACATCTTAAAAAGGCTCAAGTAGATAAACATCCGACACTTGAAGACATTCGTGGTTCTGCAAGTATTGGACAGGAAGCAGACACCGTAATAATGATGTGGAGGCAAACAGAAAGAAAACGTGGAGAGGTTATAATTACAGACAATGTTAACATTTCTGTACAAGCAAATAGAAGAACAGGAAGAACAGGAAACGTAAAAATGTGTTATCAAAACGGTCGGTTTGTAGAATTTGAGTGGGCAATGGACACAAATGAAGAATTTAAAAAATGGTGAAAGAGAAAAAGATAGACTCTGGTTGCTCTACTCGATAAAACAGTTTTACGAGTTATACATTGAGTATAAAAGACCAGAATATCTTGACATAGTTAAAATATTAGGTAGAATATCAAAAGACTTACGATGAATATAAAAGTCGAACTATCAAAAATATTAAATAAATATTATATATCTAACGCAGATATATTATTAGAAGAATTAATGATGTTTTTTAAAAAATGCTTAAAGCTCAAGCGATCCTCACAGGATTCTCAACAAAACTAGACGGAAGTGCCTCAGTAAGGTTTTCAACACAAGAACTACTCGACGAAGACTTCCTTGTTCTAAAACAACACCAAGGTAAATTTGGGTGGCTTTTATTCAAGGAGGGGGAAGAAGCTCCAGAAGAGATACCAGATTGGAAATTTGACTCTCGAAAGAAGTCCCCATCTAAAAGATTACGAAATGTTCTCTTTGTTTTGTGGAAACAACAGAAACTTGACAAAGACTTTGAAACGTACTATAATGGAATTATGGAAAAATTAATAGACCATTATAAAGAAAAATTAAATGATAATGAATAAAGATATTCTCGTTCGTTGTGTTAGTTGTTCGAGTGATTTTTTAACAGACAATAAATGGCTAGAAAAAGAGGGTAAATATTGTAAACAATGTGCTGGAATTATAATGAGAAATCTTGACGAGAATGGGTGGAAAACAGACACAGAGGTACGGAAAATGCTATTAATATGTAATCAAGTAAGAAGAAAAGAGTTAAATGACATTGAAGAAAACACAAACTTGGAAATGGTGTAGTAAATGGACGAGGGCAAGAAACTCCACCCACGCAGGATTTGTTTGTTGTTTTACTTGTAGAACAAAGAAACACTGGAAAGAAATGGACGCTGGACATTATATACACCAGAAGTCTAAAACATTCTTTAACGAAGATAATTTAAGACCACAGTGTACTCGGTGTAACTATTTTGGAAAAGGTATGCAATCAATTTACGCAGAAAGATTAATAAAACAAATAGGATTAAAAAGGGTCGAGTCTTTAAGAAAAGAGAGTGTAAAGATAAAAAAGTGGACAAAGGAAGAGTTGAAATTATTATCTAATGAGTTTAAACTTAAATACGAGGGATTGTTTTCGTAGAATATTCTCTCTCCTGCAGAGTTGGGAGATTTGATGATAGTCCCTCATTGAGGTGAGGGAATAATTTATGAAAACAATGAAAATAAAAAAACCAAACATAGAATGGCTCGAATCCCACAGGTGTGAACACAGACACACATATTTAGAACATTATAATTGTTTTCTTAAAAAAGGAGGAAAAGAAAGAATTGGATTTTTAGATATAGAAGCTACAAACCTTGATGCTAACTGGGGGATAATGCTTTCTTACTGTATTAAAGACTCTGAAAGTAAAAAGATTTACGAAGACGTTATAACAAAGAAAGATATTAACTCAAAAAACGAAGATAAAAGAATCGTTGAAAACTGTATTGAAGATATGATGAGGTTTGATAGGATTGTAACGTGGTATGGGGCTAGGTTTGATATTCCATACATTCGAACAAGGGCTTTAATATTGGATATCATATTTCCACAATTCGGATCTCAGTTTCACAAGGACGCATGGTTCATCTCAAGGGCAAAGTTAAAGCTAAACTCAAATAGACTGGAAACTGTAGCAAGGTCTATTCTTGGTAAAACACAGAAAACACACCTTGACCCTAAATACTGGAGATGGGCAATTAGAGGAGATAAGAAAAGTCTTGATTATATCCTCGACCACAATAGAAAAGACGTGTTAGACCTTGAAAAGATATGGAATAAGATATACGGCTTCCAAAAAATCAACAACACTAGTATATAACATGAAAAGGATACGAACTGGTATAAAAGACAAAAACGGACTTGACATATTCCTTGGTGATATGGTAGAGTATAAGTATGGAACTATATATAGGCGTGGAGTAGTAAAATTTGGACACCACAGTACCGACGAAGGTAACTATTATTCTGGGAAGGCGTACGGGTTCTATATATACAAAGAATCAGAGAATAAAGTAGAAAATCCATTTGATGAGGTTGTATCGTTAAATTATACAGACAATTTAAAAAAACAATTTGAAGCATGAAAATCTTGAATTTGTATTGTGGAATTGGAGGGAATAGACTTCTTTGGGGAGACGAGCATGAAATTACTGCCATTGAAATAGACCCTAAAATAGCTGAAATATACCAAGAGCATTTTCCTAAAGATAAAGTTATTGTTACAGATGCCCACCAATATCTTTTAGACCACTTCCAAGAGTATGATTTTATATGGAGTAGTCCACCTTGTCCTAGTCATTCAAGAATACGAAAAGTTTTTGAAAAACAAAATAAGCCAATATATCCTGATATGAAACTTTACGAGGAGATTTTACTTTTACAAAATTATTTTAAAGGAAAGTGGTGTGTAGAGAATGTTATAGCTTTCTACCCCCCCTTATGCCACCAATAGAATTTAATAAGCATTGGTTTTGGACAAATTTTGCATTAAGTAAAATAAAAGAGATTGATAGAGGAATGGGAAAAAATGAAAACATAAAAGATTTATATAAAAGAAAGGGTTTTAATCTATCAAAGTATAAAGGAATAGATAAAAGAAAAACATTAAGAAATTGTGTTGAACCAACAACCGCCAAACACATATTTGATTGCGCCTTTAAGAATATGTCCCTCTTCTAGTTTATCGAGATATGACCCTTAACAACATAATTGCACACAAAAAACACCTATGGTAGATTACATACCCACACTTTCATATTTTAAGGAGCTTTGGTCGCTTTTTATAAGTTATACTAAACATAGGTATTTTATGATTGAAGGAATCAATATCGAATTTCTTATATATTTTATAACAACGATGATTAGCTTGATTGTCGTTGCCGCAAAAGGTGGTAATAAACTTGGCACGATAGAGACTTCTGTTAAGTGGCTTACAGATAATTTCAAAGATTTAAAAACTGAAGTAGAAAACATAAAACAAGGAGCTTACGCCAGTAACTCCCCAATTTCTCTTACTCCGAAAGGAACTACTCATTTAAAAGGAAGCGGACTTGAAACCTATATAGACGAAAGAAAAGACAAGTTAATTGGTGGCTGTAAAGCCACTGAAGAATCTACTGCCTACGAGATACAATCAAAAGTTTTTGATATGTTTGAAAAGATTGTATTTGATGGAGATTTTGAACAAAAATTCAAGAATTATGCGTTTGAACAAGGAATCAGTATGGACATATTAAGACGAATTGGGGCAATCTATTTTAGGAATATATGCTTAGAACATTATAAATTATTAAGTAAATAAAACGATATGAAAAAACTAATTGGTATAATAGCTCTTATAAGTTTTGTGGGGGTGTTATTTTCTTTTCCTTTTATAGAAGAAACTCCAGCTATTTGGACTAATGATTTTGCTGAATTTATAGGCCCTATTTTTTTCTTTATTTATTTTTTAGTTTCCTTTTGGTCATTATTAGAATTTACTTTTAAAGATAATTAAAAGGAGTTGTGATAGCAGATGAAACTTATAGAAATCTTAAAACAATTAGTAGAATTATTAACTAAAACAAATTAAATATATGTTAGTAGGACAAATGGAAATGACTAGCTTTGATGAGCCAAAAAGAGAAACAGAATTACAAAGAGAGTTAAATTTTCTAACTTTTTCTACAAAAATGTTAGAAGATGCAGTAAATAGATTAGAAAAAAGACTTGAACCAATTACAAGGAATGAATCTGTGGTGGATAAAGAAACTTTTGAAACAAAAGCAAGATATACCGACATTACAAGAATAATAGGAATCGCTACTGATGGAATAAACTTCAACATATCAAGAATCAGTAAATTACTAGATAGGATTGAGTTATAGAAATGTCTCCATTAGACATACACAGGGAAAGTTTAGAAGAATAAGAAGATTGTATGAATGAAGAAATAAAACCAGCATATCAATTTCTACTTAATCTTGGGTTAGATCTAAAAAAGATTGTAGACGATAAAAGAGCCTTATACAATACAAATGCAATTTTTAGCGATGTTTTCTATATACATGAATTTGGAACGCTTATGTATAAATTTTTAAATAGCGATTTAACCAAAGAACAGTTAAAAGAGAAAATAAGTGGAAAACTCACTTATGGATTTAACCTTATAAACAACGAGATCAAGAAAGACAAAGAAGTCCAAATAGATGAAAACTAAATTCTCTGGTATAAAAAAGAAATACTCTACGGGTGGAACACGCGACAATAACGAAGGGAAGGGGGCGCACGAATTGATATCTCCTTTTATGATTAAAAGACTCGCTTGTGTATACGAAAGAGGCGCGAAGAATCACGGAGCACGTAATTGGGAGAAGGGTGTCCCGTTTTCATGGTGTACACAATCTGCGTTACGGCATATTTTTCAATATCTTGAAGGGAGAACAGATGAAGACCACTTAGGACAGGCAATATGGAATTTATCAGCAATAATACACTTTGAAGAACTTAATAGGAAAGATTTAGATGATTTACCAAAATGGACGAAACAAAAATAAAATCAGAAGAGCTTAAATACAAATGCGATAATTGCGACTGTCGAACAAATGTTATCTACAAGAATTTAGATTATAAGATGTGGTTATGTGAAAAATGTCATGAAGACGCAGGTGGTTTTGAAAACCAAAACAGGTGATGAAAAAACATGTATCGACTGTGGGGTAAAAATTGATACTGGTGTTTTATGTAGAGTTTGTCGTGCTGTCCGAGAGAGGAAGATGCAAGAAAAAGATTCTCAAAAAAATATAGAAAAATAATTGTTTCAAAATTGAAATTTTGGACACCCCAACAATTAAACCAACCAACCCATTGACATATTTACCAACAAATTTGACAAAATGTCAAGAATGTTATACAATAAAAAAATCCTAGTATAAAACAGGATTTGACAGGTTGTAAAGTTTTATGGGATAATCGGGATACTCTTTTTATGTTCATTAAAAAAAGTATATCCTATTTTTGACAGAAGGTCAAGTTTGTGTGAAGGTAACTATGTATATATGACGTATATATGACCCCATATATAAAAAAGCCTCATACCGCCCTGCTGTAATAGTATGAGGCCTTTCTATGTGTTCTATGGTTTGTACTGGTTTAGATGTTTTATCTATTCGCTGTAAGGACAAGAAGATTATAGAGTTCCATTTTAAGTTCTTTTAGTTTTTCGTTATAATCCTCTTTCTCTTTCAATAATTCTTCTACTAGGTTTGTGTTGTTTCTTGAATCTACTATAAAGGCTTCGCAAGTTTCTATAATGTTTTCCAATTCCTCTACATCACTTTCCAATTTTTCTATTTGTAACTCATGATCATTTCCATAACTCTTATTGTCTCCATTATAGTCTCCTTTATTGTCTCCATTATCATAATAAGTAGATATGGGGGCATTTAGTTGTGTTGAGGGTAGTCTACTGCTCCAATAATCATACTCGGTATTATATCCAGTATATCCAATAGTCCTCATCTTACCTATATCTACGGGATAGTGTTCTATATTGTGTACGTCCGTTTTTGATATTTTGTACATTTCATCAACGAGTACACTATTATTTCCGCTCTCGGAGGAGATACAAAAAAAGTCTTTTTGTGTTTGGTATTTCAACGGGTTTCCTGTGTTCCTTCCAAAAAAGATATTTTTAACTGTACTGTTCGTATATTGTATCGCTATGAAAGCAGAAGATCCAATAGCTTCAATGCTATTTTGTTTCTTCTCAAGAAAAAGGGCTACTTCTATACTAAATGCCTCTGAATCGTTATAATAATTTTCTTGCGATATGTAAGTATTTGTTTTTGTTTTGTATTCCGTTTTCTTCTTCATTTCGGTTGAGTAAGGTATCCTCATTTTCTTGTGCTTCTCTTTTAGTTCATCATCATTTGAGACGATACCATTATGTAGAAAAAGGTATTCATTCTTTAGTGTCCTACTCTTTATGTGTATCGGGTGTGCCATTTCCTTTAAGTTTGGAGTGCTTGTTGGGTATCTGTGATGGAAGATTATAAAGTTAGCGTCCTCTTTCTCCATTTTTTTAAAAATATCTTTCTCACTTCTCTGAATGGAAACTACCTTGTTGTCTTTTATTGCCACATACCCGAAGCCATCATTTCCGCGATCTTTTTGCATATGGTATCTTTTTTGAATCGCCCTTGTTGGATTTTTGTCTTTTTGGAGTACAGCTATTATCCCGCACATACTAATTATTCTCGTTTATTCTGCTGATAATATAATCTCTTGTGTTGTTAGAAAGCCCGATAATTTCGGATAGTGCTTTTGTTTTTTTCCGTACGTCGTACACACTTGATAAATTACCTACTTTCCCCGCGAGAGCACTTTTTGATAGGTAGATTATAATTTTCTGGTGTATCTCTATCCACCGTAGAATCTTCTCTGTATTTATAGTCCCCGAATGGTATCTTATTTCAATAGTACCCCTATCCATAAATAGAGAGTGCAGATTTAGTCCATAGTATCGCATATTGTCGTATTTTTCAGCCTTTCTTTTTTTTATAGACTCGTACGAGTCGTTATAGTAAAGCTTCTCTATGTTTTCAATAGTATTGAATCTTGACATATCTCTAATAGAAAACAGTTTTTCCATTTTTAAGCAAAAATTGTTTTCTCTTCTGCTTTGTGGGAGCATAGAAATGAGTATATCTTCTATAATTGAGTACCCGATGATAATGCTCCGAAGTTTCCACGCATTTTTTTTTAACTCTTTTCCCTCTATGTGTAAGTGAAACCCGCAAGACTTGTCTACAGAAAAGGCATTCTTTTGTAAAAACTTGCATATAAGGCGGATCGTCCTTTCACCTGCTTTTCCCTTTAGTGGTGGGGTTATAATTTCAACGCCATTTTCGGATAATGAGTGATCCTCTGCTATTCCTACATAAGATGGCAGTTCATTTACTACCCCGCTTTCGTCAATAACCTCAAGCTCTACTCCGAATGAGTAGTACGGTGGTACAATTCTTCCTGCTTCTTCCGAAAGGAGGAAGGGTTCTTTTCTATAATTTCTGAAGTATGAAGAATATGGAGGATAATATGTGGTAGAATGTGGAATATTTAGTGCGTCTGCTGGTGTTGGTTCTGGTGTTTGGTTTCCTATGTTGGCTCTGTAATCATGTATAGTATGAGCAGAACAGAAGCGTATATCTGGTAGATCTAGATCACTTCTGCATTCTGTACAAGTCATATTCCAGCATACAGCACAGAATACCCCAGAGTAAATGTTTAGACTTCTTGTCCCTAAGTCGGACAACATTTCTGCATTTAGTTCAGATGGAAGAAGTACAGCACAGCTTCCCCGTGGTATTTCTTTATGACAAACAGAACAGTTTATATTTCGTGTTGGCATATAACATCTTTATAACATCTTATAACATCTTTATAACATTTTAACGAGTGTATCTACCGCATAAGACAACGCACATATAAGGAGAGGTATAAGAAAGAGGGCTACTAATCCGATCCGTGCTAGGAATTGTCTCCAAGGTGTGTATTCTTTTGCTTTTGTTGCTCTTTTCATTTTTCTTTTTATGTTCTTTTATTATTTAATAATTCTACAGGGCAACCTTCTTTCAACCAAAACACAAAGGACATACCATTTTTAGGATTTATTTCTGACATATAAACTTCTTGCTCGGTTGTCCACCTAATCCATAAATCATAAAGCTCGTTTTCTGTAATTGATTGAATATGACTCGCTATCTGGTATTCATCAAAGTTTTTACCTTTCAAAGCGCCAAGCGTTGGACGTAAAATAGTAGAAAGCCAGTCATGTGCATATTCTATTTTCTTTTCTTTTTTCATGTCTTTATAAGTATTAGTTTATTTTTCTAGGCTTCAAGGTTTACTAATTCTACTTACTGTTATCGTGGTTGTCGTGAGCTATTACCTGTTCTGTTATTTTAACTACAACATCGTCTACTGTTTTACCTGATGCATAATATCTTCCTGAATCTGTGTCGGAGATTGCTACATACGTTCCCCATAAGTTATATATTGTCATGTTATTTCTTTGTTTCTTTATTTCTTTTATCCGATAACGACACTTTGGACGATCGTATTATCGGGACATGAATAGTATATATGAATACCACATAAAAAAATACCCCCATATTATACAAAAGTGTTGATAAATCAAGGCTTGTTTATCATGAAACAATAATAGATGTATTTTGTCAATGGAGGGTGTCAGTTGGTATCAAAAGGTGTCAAGAGGTGTCAAGAAGGGTTAAATTAGCCTTAAAAAGTGAAGTAGTACTGGTGTTATGTCATCTATGGATTGTCAATGAATCCTCATATAGGGGTCATATAGGGGTCATATATGCGTTATATAGTGGTTACATAGTGGTGGTAAGATGTCGTGATGTCGTAGAATGTCGGTAGAAGGCAGGTAAAAGGTAAGATGTCGGTAGAACATTATTACCCCACACGCTATCACTACTCAAATATCTATCCCGTTCATCGCTTTATATTTATAGCCCCCATTCTATTTAACCTATAATATGGCTACATATAAGAACATTATTAATGTCGCACAATATACCTTTTGCGACATAACGGGGTGGAGGGGTAGTTTACGGAAAAGTCGTTTTCGTAACATTATCCCCACTCAAATTTTTTAAAACCCGACATTGTCTATGGGTGCTATTTCAAGAAAACGACATCACCTTACCCAATTTTAAAATTTGTCAAAGTTGTTCGATTTTGACAAGGTCTCTATAAATGGCTCTACATATGGTTATTTTAGGAGCAATATTAACGAAGTTGTAAAAAGCACCCAAGAAACTTGACAGACTACCATAAAGTATGATATACTCAAGATACGGATACAGTTCGGCATCCTCGACTGTTCATCACTTCGTGTGGTGAACCGAGTATGTAAGAGTCTCTTGG
>Ga0247727_10002441_pt1 | contig 42494 bp, 36 predicted proteins | sample WisWelCaveWW1625_FD_202498 | JGI IMG/M metagenome (GOLD analysis project Ga0247727, IMG submission 202498) | Biofilm microbial communities from Wishing Well Cave, Virginia, United States - WW16-25 | ecosystem: Environmental > Aquatic > Deep subsurface > Groundwater > Cave microbial mat | place...
TTCGGTAAAGAGGTAGCAACAAGATAGAAGATGTGTATGATAATATCGCCTGTAGTCATGGGGTTTCTCCTCGTTAGGTTTCAGCACCTGTGAGGATACCCCATGACTCAACTAGCACCAAAGGTTAATAAACGCAGCGCATCAAATCACGGAGAAACCCATGCTTGTCATCGTCAGCGACCTTCATCTCGGAGACGGCACCACCGCCGATTCCATCCCCGCCAGCGCGTTCAACCTGTTTGCCAAACGACTGCGCCAGGACGCGCGCTTTGCCTCCATACGGGATGGCAAATACCATCCCATCGTGGAACTCGATATAATATTGCTGGGGGATATTCTCGACCCAATCCATTCCACGAGATGGTTCTATCCCATGGGCGATCAAACGCATACTCGCATGACCAAACCAGGCGACCCCGACTACATCCGCCCCTGGAGCGACTCAAACGACCCGAAATACGCCCCAAAGCTATTGGAAGTGACGCGTGCCATCCTCGAAGAAAACAAGGAGGCAATGGAAATCATGCGGAAACTGGCAAACGGCGAGTTTATTGAATTAGACTCATCGGATGGCAGTGGAAGCCGCGAGCGCGACAACCAGAAAAAGATCCCGCTCAAGGTTCGTTTCCATTACATGGTGGGCAACCACGACTGGTACTATCATTTGAAAGGCGAAGCCTTCGACCAAATTCGCAGGGAAATCATCGAAGCCATGGGCTTGAGCAACCCGTCCTCCCCCTTCCCATTTGATTTGCGCAAGGTGGATCCTAAACTTCCATGGAATCCAGACGATTCACCGGACATCGAAAGACTGTTCAGGGTATACAAAGTTTTTGGCAGGCATGGCGACATCTACGATTCCTTTAACTTCGACCGCGAGAAGGGGCGCGACCATCCAACATTGGGTGATGCCTTCGCCATGGAAGTACTGAACAAATACCCTGAGGAGTTGAAACGAATACCCGGCGTGGACGTTAAAGTCCTGAAACAACTTAGCCAACTTACCAATGTCCGACCGGCATTGGCTACCCCACTATGGATCAGCGGTCAGATTCGATCCCTCGCAATGAGAAACGAATTGAAAGACCTGAACCAGGAACAACTGAAAAAAGTATGGGATCAACTTGCCGACGAGTTCCTCGAACTCGATTTTGTCCGCGAAAAAGATAAATCGTTCCAACTCGATGCCGTGGATACACTGGAAGCGGTGATAAAAATATCAAAACTTCTTTCCTTTGAAGCCATTGATACGCTCACCCTCCGATTACAGGGAAAAAACAAATCTGACGGTGATCGGTCTTTCGCAAAGTATGCCCTGCAGGAGCCTTCCTTCCTCGATAATTCTGCGCGCTATATCATCTATGGGCACACGCATCATCATGAAACGATCCCCCTCGATTACGATGACATTGGCGGCAACCAGATCTATTTCAATTCAGGCACCTGGCACACCTACTTCGACCTTGCGAGAAAAAACCCGACCGAGAAAAAATTCATTCCGTACAAAGCGCTCACCTACATCACATTTTACAAAGATAACGAGCACGATGAACGAAACTTTGAAACGTGGTCGGGCGCCTACGCGTAATGAATCAGAATGGATGTTGACGTCCTCATCATCGGCGGCGGACCTGCGGGACTCTCCACCGCGTTGCACCTCCAACGGATTGCTCCGCATCTTTCCCCTCGCATCCTGATTCTCGAAAAAGCGCGTTACCCCCGCCCCAAGCTTTGCGCGGGCGCGCTCGTCCTCGACGCGGAGATCATCCTCCAGCGATTGGGACTTGATGTGTGCGAAGTTCCCCATGTGGATGCACAAAAGATTCAGTTTGATTTTGAAGGCAAAGGATTAAATATTCGCGTGCCGCGCAAACATGCGCTGCGCATCATCCGCCGCGATGAATTCGACAACTGGCTGGCGAAGAAAGCAGAGACCAGAGGATTAGAGATTAGAGAGGGGATAACAGTGAAGAACGTCATCCCTGATAAAGACGGTGTGTTCGTTGAAACAAATGATGGCGCATTCCGCGCGCAAGTCGTCGTAGGCGCAGATGGCTCGAATGGGATCACGCGCCGGTGCATTTTGCCCAACGCGCCCGTCCACACCGCGCGGGTGCTTGAAGTAATTGCCCGCCCCCTCCCGTCCTCCCCCAAATCCAAAGGATTTGGGGGAGGACGGGAGGGAGTTGCTTATTTTGAATTCTCCCCCGTATCGGACAATATTGCTGGGTATGTTTGGGACTTCCCCACACAGATAAACAGCGAACCTATGCGATGCTGGGGAATCTACGATACGAATCTCCTTGCAAGTGAAAAACGACCACAGTTAAAAGAACCCCTTGCCGAGGAAATGTCGCGCTTTGGTTACAACCTGAACGACTACGAAGTTAAGGGCCATCCCATTCGCTGGTTCAGCCCGGAGAATCAAATGTCGGTGCCGCGCGTGTTGCTGGTGGGCGATGCCGCAGGCGCGGATCCGCTACTGGGCGAGGGCATCAGCATGGCGCTGGGATACGGCGCTCTCGCGGCGCGTGAGATCAGCGAGTCGTTCCAGCGGGGAGAATTTTCATTTCGTGGATTCAGGCGTCGGGTGGGAAGAAGCGGGTTGGGTCAATCTTTGTTCGCGCGCTGGCTGATCGCGCAGATCATCTATCCGATGAAATGGAGATGGTTCCAAATCCTGATTTGGAGGATGCTTAAACCCATCCTTATTTTTATCGCCTGGACGTTTGTTTTGAACTGGGGGAAGAGACTGTAGAGGCGGACCTATGTGTCCGCCCTATTTAAAATGAATTACCACATTGGGCAGACACGCAGGTCTGCCCCTACCCCTTGATTTTTTTCAAAAACCCTGGCGTATTTAATTCGCGTTCAAGCAAATGGGTGAAGTAGCCTTGCATGAGAGTCTCGGCCTCCTGCTGGACTTCGAGAGTCGTTCGCGCGCGCGCGGCTTCGGCATAACTGCTCCGTTGAAAGTGACGGAGGTATTTCAGCGCGTCCACAGAAATGTTGTGGAGGTGTTTCAACCCCTGCCCGCAACGCGGACAGATCACGCCGCCCGCGCTATATGAAAAGAACTGGTCTTCGGCTTTGATCTCGCGTCCGCAATTGACACATTCCAAAAGCTGGGGGCGGAAACCCAGATAATCGAGCAGGCGCATTTCATAATAACGGAGGGCAAGCCACGTGTCCGCTTTGGAGGCGAGGCGCGCGAGGGTATTCGTCAACAAACGGAAGATGGATGAATTCTCGGTCTCGTCTTCGTAGGTGAAGCGGTCCAGCAATTCAAGCACATAGGAGGCATGACTCGTAAGGATCAAATCATCGCGTATCGGCAGGTAGGCATCCACCGTGTCGGCTTGCGTGAGGATGAACATATCTCTGCCCCTCGAGAGTTGCAGTTTGACATGCGTGAACGGCTCGATGTGCCCCGCCTTGCGCGATGCGATTTTTCGCGCGCCCTTCGCCATCACACGCGTCTTTCCCAATTGACGCGTATACAACGTGAGCAGGCGGTCTGCCTCGCCGTAATCGCTGTGACGAAGCACAACTGCCTCAACGCGGAAGGAACGAAATTTTTGTTCGGGCATGGGAGGGATGTAAACACGTAGACAGGTAGACAGGTACATACGTTGTCTACCTGTTTACTTGTGTACCTGTATACCTCTTTACGTATTCACCAATTTATCCGGCGTGAACGCCTCGGGCAGAAGTTCCTTCACCGTGGTCTCTTTCACAAGATTTCCATTTCCATCCGCCATGAGGACGATGGTATCGAGTCCAAATTCTGCCATCACCTGTCGGCACCCGCCGCAGGGCGAGCCGCCGTTATTCGTTACAACTGAAATCACTTCAAACTCCTTCTCCCCTTCCGAGACGGCTTTGAAGATGGCAATGCGTTCTGCACACATGGTCTGCGGATACGCGGCATTCTCCACGTTAATACCTGTGTAAATTTTTCCCGTCTTTGTGCGCAACGCCGCGCCGACGGGATACTTGGAATACGGAACATACGCGCGTCCCCGCGCCGCGTTTGCAAGATCAATGAGGGATTGTTTTTCCTGTTTGGTGAGGGACATGAACTGTAATCCTAGTAACAGGATAAAAAAAACGGCATTGATTACAAAATGTAGCAAAGAACCTTCGACTGACAGAATTCTATTTTATATGGATCAAATGAGGCGGTTCGGCAACATTTATTTTTCTTCCGTGCGGAACAGAATCGGATATTTCCAATACAGTTGCAGTCGCGCTCCCCTTAAATTTGGCAAGAACTTCAGCCCAATTTTCATTATTAAGAACAAAATTAATACCGTCCATTACCGAAAACCTACTATGACCTGCTATTACCAATACTTGTAATGTTTGACCGTCATTTTTGGGCACTATACCATGCACCAACAAACAGGCATCCTGAGTAATACCATCCTTATGCTTCGATTCATCTCGTTCAAAACGTTTTACAACTTTACCATCTTTGATTTTCAAGATGGCTGCTTCATTGTCACCACGCGGAATGATATAAGGATTTTCTAAGTATTTCTGAGGGTGCGAAATATCCACAGCAAAAACATAACCGTTTAGTATCGACTCAACATCAAATGGCAAACCATATAATCGATTCATTACTGTAGTTGATAGCGGATTTGCACCGGGGGCCCCAATAACAACTAAATTTCGACTGAATGAATTGATATCTTTGTATGTTTTTCCCTTTATTATAAAATCGATATTAACTTTTGATCCGCCTTCAACTAAAGTAAATTCTTGAATCAGTACACTATTGAGGACAATGGCTGCAGAAATATCTGCAACTCTAGTCATAGGCTCAACTCCAGATTCGTCCTCCGGTATGATTATCGACAATCCTTCTTTCATAAAAGATTGCCAAAAAGCATGTAGTGATTTCTTGTCTTCGGATTTTCTAAGAAATCGCCTCTCAAAGTTTAGTAGTTCCGTTTGCACCGTAGCTGAAACAAGGGCGGCAAATTCTTTCCGTGTCTGATAATCAAACACAAACCCAACAATGCCAGACGTCAAGAGAGCCGCGGCAATACTTCTGAGTATTTCTGAAACGCGTGGCACTAAAGAAAGATAAGTTTCAGCAAGAAAAAGAATGAGAAAGGAAGAAAAACCTAGTAACAAAATCAGTATTAAGAACTTGTTTTTTAGAAGTGAATGATAGAGCTTGTCCATTATCTGTTATCTCCAATAAATAAACGCAGGGCACATTTGCTGCAACTATTCATCTTTTTCTATTTGAATGTAAATACCAGTAGCATCGTCCCGATGTTTTGTGCGGGGATAGCGATCAAAGTATATATCACGATCTGTCATTCTAACAACCTCGTTATGCAGTCCTCTTAAACCATGCTTCTGAATAAGGCGTGAGGTTCGCAAAAATCTTTTGATTCGCTGTTCAGCTCGTTCATGCAATGGAGTGGGTAATTCCAGACCATCTGTTAACAAAGCAAATCCCAAGGTGTTATTTGGATTAATTGAAATCACACCAGTTTCTATATAGTCTTCCATCTCTGACATTCCATTTACAACTCCACATCCATTATGCCGATCAGTCTTTCCATCTAAATCAACATAATTTAATCGTAATCCACTTTCAATAATAAAATTTCGAGATTCAGGAAGCAACATCGCATCTCTAAAATGTGAAAGTTCTTGTTCTTTTTGAAGGGCCATTATTTGTTCAAACGCAATGCAGTCAAAGGGTCCCATCTGATCTTTTGTATGACGAACTACATTTCCGTCCTGAAAAATTTCGAGCAAAGTAGTATCACCAAGATGAGCAAACTCCAATTGACGACTTGTCAAGTTAAGACGGGCAACAGTAACCACACAAGCGGGTAAGACCAAACGAATATTGTGCTCATCATGTTTCAAATGTTGATCTAATCCTGACAAAATCTTTGAAGAATCAAAATTTCCAAAAATATTCGAAATCATCTCTCTTATAGTTTGATTAGCAATTATTAGAGTTTCACGAAGTGACTTTTCAGGTTCAACACTTAATTGTTCGTTCAAGCTCTTTTTTAGCAAATAGGCCGTATATGCCGATGGGGTAAAATCAGGAAAACTGTCTTTTAGTACTTTAATTAGGGGCGGCAAGGATTTACGGACTCCTGCCCCATCAATAACAGCCGCTGTAAAAAGATAAGGAACGGATGGAGATTCAATAGCTAGCCATCTATCCTCGTTTACTCTTTTCGGAGTTGGAGCCGACCGGGAAAGAACATCGACATTAGTAATATTAAGCGATACCGATTCGTCGCTATTGCTCATTCACTACCTTTCAAAGCCTTCATCTGCTCAGCACGCGATACTTTTTGAAAGTCGTTAGGGTTATCCAGTAACTTGTATGATTCTTGAGCTAACACAGCCATTTTACCTTGTATCAAATCAGCATCTAAAATCACACCTGGGCCAACAGCGCTGTTTGGACCGATCTTCGTACCAGGCAATAGAACAGCATTACACCCTGTGCGACAATCCTCCGCCATGATGATGCCAAAATACTTCTTGCCAGATGAAATTCTCTCTTGTCCTACACGAATTTTGACCGGTTTTTCGTCGAAACGCAAATTTGCAGTAATTGTCCCAGCCCCAAAAGAACAGTTATCCGAAACAATGGAATCGCCAATAAAATTTTTATGGGTCCAACAATTATCTCCAATTATCGATCTGGTTACCTCTGTGCTATGCCCAATCACACAGTTTTTACCAATGGATACGCCCCCACGTATCAATGTGTGATTTCCAATAATGCTACCTGATCCGATGTATGCAGGACCTCTTACAACAGCATATTCTAAAACCCGAACATTTTCCTCTATCACAACATTTTCATCAACAATGGCTGAAGAGGAAATTTGGGCAGTTGTACTGATTTTATTTTTAGGCATGTGAGACAACAAAAGATCATTGATTGAAAACAAATCCCATGGATATTTATAGGATTCAAATGGGCCTATATAAGATATGAATTCATTGCCTGACGACCTAATCAATTTTTGATATGCTCTCTCAAATTGATCGTCTTTTGCATCAACAGGAGTATTAACTATTGCATCCCAAATCTTCATAGAAAAGTAATATAAACCGATTACAGCGATATTACTTGGCTCTTCACCCTTTGGAGGCTTTTCAACAACACCAATTAATTTTCCATCTGGGTTCAAAGCCATAACACCAAATTTGTTTGGCTCTTCAACTACCCTACCAACCAATGCAACATCAAGGGAATTATTTTTTCCTAAACGAGCTAGTTCAGATAACAAACTTGTATCATAAATGTCGTTAGCATTCAGAACAAGAATATCTTCCTTAATATAATCACGTGCTGCAAGTAATGCATTAGCCTGACCTAAAGGCTTCTCTTGAATGGTGTAATTTAGCTTGAGCCCGATCTCATCACCATCTCCAAGATAATCTCGTATCGCATTTTCCCCAGGACCAATAACAATAACTAATTCAACTATTCCAATATTCGCTTCTTTTACTTTATCTAAAACATGGCGAATTATAGGTTTACCGGCAATTCTAAACATTGCCTTCGGTTTATTAATACCTAACGGCGTTATCCTCTTTCCGATACCACCAGCAAGAATTACAGCTTGCATTTTTCCTCCAAAATATTAATCATAAATATCATCAGGCCAAGGAATATCCCGCTTGTTGAACTCCTGAGCAATTTGTGTAAATACTACACCTTTTACCTCTTTCATATGGGAATCCGATTTTTTGGACTCAAATCGCAAAGATATAACAGGTTGAGTGTTAGACTGTCGTACTAGCGCCCATGCATTACCAAAATCAATTGAAACACCATCTATCTCTTCAAGAGGATATCCTGAATTAAAATAATGCTCTCGGGTAGCATCAATAATCTCTGTTTTATATGTATCTCCATGTTCTTTACCACACTCAATTCGATATTCGTCAGATGCAAAATAGCGCGGAAGCATCGAGATCATTTCCGAAAGAGATTCAGTCGATGTAGACAAGATAGACAAAATTTGGCAGGCAGCTAGTATAGCATCATCAAACCTAAATACGTCATCAATTAGAAAAAAGTGACCAGACATTTCACCGCCAATTGTTGCATTAGCTGACAACATTGTATCGTGAACAAAGGCATATCCGGATGGCGCGGGTATGGGAACGCCACCTTTCATGGTAATGTAATCTGGAACGGCATGACTACAAAGGACTTCATATACTATTTTATCTGCAACACCAGTTGCAAGAGCATTACCGGCAATAAGCATTAAAGTTTCATCACCTAAAACCCTACTACCTATCTCGTCAACCAGAATAACTCGATCTCCATCGCCATCAAAAGCTAGTCCTATATCAGCATTTTCTTCCAAGACAATTGTTGAAAGTTGGTCAGTTGCATGAGGCATAGTAGGATCGGGATTGCGATTAAGAAAGTTACCATCTGGTTCACAGAAAAGTTCGACTACTTCATGTCCAAATGATCTTAAAAGGTCGGGAACGAGTCCCCCGTTTGCACCGTTCCCGCCATCAACAACTACTCGCAATGGCCGTTGAAAAGAAACTCTTTTCGACAATGCCTGAAAATAAGCCTGTACAGGCGACTCACGTCTAATGATTCCTCGAGCATGTTGGAACTGTTCAGAAATAGCCAACCCGTATATCTCTTGCAAATCTTGTCCAAAGATAGTTTGCTCAGCTCGTACCTTTAAGCCGTTATACTCCGATGGGTTATGACTGGCAGTTACCATAATTCCGCCGTCTGCCAAATAATAGTCGGTTGCAAAGTTCAATACGGGTGTTGGGACTAAGCCAATATCCACGACATTTAAACCAGCAGATAATAATCCTTTACATAACATTGCGTGCAATTCTGGAGATGTAATACGAACATCATACCCCACAACAATATTCTTAGACTTACGTCTATTAAACCATTCCCCGATCCCATAACCAATATTTTTCATTGAGGCTGAGTCGAAATCATCTCCAATTATTCCCCTCACACTAAATCCCCGAAAACTTTTTGGATTAATTTTCAACGACATCTCATTAACTCAACGAAAAATTATTGGCAGGGGCGCCTGGATTCGAACCAAGATCCACAGCTCCAAAGGCTGGTGTGCTGCCCTTGCACCACGCCCCTGTAAGGCGCACATTGTATCACAGCGATTCGGGATGGGCAATGTCACTTCTTTTTGAGCGAGCCGGTTTGTCGAATCGGAATCGTGGATGACTTGCCCGGGGTGAGCCCCAATTTATGCGCTTCGTCATACGTGATCACATCCGGGTTGATCGGGATGTTACCCGTCTTTTCAACAGCCTCCTCCCAGAACGCGTTCAAATCTTTCACTTTGGATTTCTTTCCAGCGGATACGAACAACGCATCAACGTCCACCTCCGGTTCAGGCTCATCGGATTCAAAACGCATCGCCTCAGACTCAGGGACGGTTGATTCTGTGACCATGACGGCGGGCGCCACCCCCAGCGACTGCAAAATATTTTCCACATCGCCGCGCACGAAGAGCATGCCTTCCACCGTTTTGATAATTCGATCCGCGTGGGCAAGGTCTTTGCCAGCCAGCAGTAAGGCATGCGCCGAATCGACGGGGATCAGAATCAGATCGTGATCTCCCCCGCGAAAGACGTGATAATTATCGAGATGTTCCTGCCGGATGAACCGCGAAACTTTGAGTCCCGCGCTGTAGATCGCCATCAACGCCGAGAGCAGTGAAACTTCCATACTGCTGTCGTACAAGTCCCCCGCACGCGCCAGCACGCGTCCGCGGTCGCTGATGAGGAAAACCGCGTCTGCTGTGATCTTTTGGCGAAATCCAGTCAGCAATTCAGAGAGGGTCTGGCGATGTTCTTCAGCCGCCGCGCTCGATTCGGGAGGGAAGATGGTGCGAACCAGCCCCAGGCTTCGTTCGACCGCATCCAGAAAATCCGCCAGCGGGATGGGCTTATCGAAGATCGCCACCGCGCCCGCATTCAGCATTTCATCGCGCGCTTTGCGTTCCGTCATACCGGAAATGAAGATCACTTTCAAACCTTCATTGCGAGCCTTGATCTTGCGCAACAACTCAACGCCTGATATGCCGGGCAATAGATAATCCGCCACGAGCAGGTCTATCTTGCGGCGCGACGCTTCGAGCAATGCCTCCTCGCCGGACGGCGCGTCGACAATATCCAACTGATGCCCGAGCGTTTGCAACGTGGAATGCAAAAGCCGGACTATGTCTTTTTGATCGTCAACGAGAAGAATGCACGGATGCGCCATAAAATGAAACTATGTTTTTACTGCAAACTCTGTTCGGCTACCCAGCACGCCACCCAGTGATCCGGGCTGAGTTCCTTGAACTGCGGCTCTTCCTGCGAGCATTTTTCAATTGCCACCGGGCAACGCGGGTGGAAGCGGCAACCCTTCGGAGGGTTGAGCGGGCTAGGCACATCCCCTTTCAAAATGATGCGGTCACGCTTCATGCGCGGGTTGGGCACGGGGATGGCAGACATGAGCGCCTTCGTGTATGGATGCAATGCGTTGCGGAATAACTCTTCGCGCGTGGTCAATTCCACCATCTTGCCCAAATACATCACTGCCACGCGATCTGAAACATGCTCCACCACCGAAAGGTTGTGTGCGATGAACAAATAGGTGAGACCGAATTCAGATTGCAGGTCTTTCAAAATATTGAGTACCTGCGATTGGATGGAAACATCCAATGCCGAGACCGGCTCATCGCAGATAATGAACTGCGGGCGCAACGCCAGCGCGCGCGCAATGCCGATGCGCTGTCTTTGCCCGCCGGAAAATTCATGCGGGTAACGGCGGGCGTGATAATCCTCCAGCCCAACCTTCTTGAGAGTCTCCAGCATGATGTCCACGCGTTCTTTGGGTGTGCCGATCCTGTGGATGTGCAACCCCTCCATGACGGATTCGCCGATGGGCACGCGCGGGTCAAGCGAAGCATACGGGTCCTGGAAGATGATCTGCATATCGCGCCGGACAACTTTCAAATCTTTGGGCTTCAGCGAAAACACATCCTGGTTCCCAAACTTGACAGAACCAGACGTCGGCTCGACCAGGCGGAGCATGGTGCGCCCGATTGTGGTCTTGCCGCAACCGGATTCTCCCACCATGCCCAGTGTTTCGCCTTTCCTCACAACGAAACTTACATCGTCCACCGCTTTGACGTGATTCACCACGCGTTGTAACAAGCCTGCGCGCACAGGAAAATATTTCACCAGGTTGTTTACTTCTACGAGAATCTCCCCTTTATTATATATATCTGCCATGATTGAATGCTCCAAAAAAGGGGATCAATGAACTTTCAGCGGCGCGGTGTGTCCCTCCGCGCTTTGATATAACCAGCAACGCACCTGATGACCCGGTTTGACTTCCTCTAATTCAGGTTTCACTTCGGTGCAAATACTCAAGGCATGTTTGAATCGCGACTGGCAGCGCGGCGCAAAACGGCAACCCGGAGGCAGGTTGACGAGGTTGGGCACGGAACCGGGGATCACATCCAGCTTTTCCTTGATCTCACCCAAAACGGGAATCGAACCGATCAACCCCTGTGTGTAGGGGTGCAACGGCTCATCGAACAACGAGTTGACATCGGTCTGCTCGACGATTTCGCCCGCGTACATTACCGCGACGCGGTCCGCCATCTCCGCTACCACGCCCAAATCATGCGTGATGAGGACAACCGATGTGCCCATGTCGCGGCGCAGGTCGCGCATCAGGTCCAGAATCTGGGCTTGAATGGTCACATCCAACGCGGTGGTGGGTTCGTCTGCGATCAAGACTTCAGGCACGCAAGCCAGCGCCATCGCGATCATCACACGCTGCGCCATGCCGCCGGATAATTCATGCGGATACGCTTCCGCGCGTCGTTCGGGGTCTGGCACGCCGACCATTTTGAGGAGAGCCACGGCTCGTTTCCAGCCGGCGTCTTTTCCCAGGTCCTGGTGCACGTTCAACACTTCAGCCAGCTGGTCGCCCACTTTGAACACCGGGTTCAATGCAGTCTGCGGCTGTTGAAAGATCATCGAGATGCGGTTGCCGCGCACTTTGATCATTTCTTCTTCCGGCAAATTCAACAGGTTCTCGCCATCCAAAAAGATTTCCCCCGCATCCACACGCCCGGGCTTGGAGATCAGGCGCATGATCGAAAGCGACGTGACACTTTTTCCGCAGCCAGACTCGCCCACAATGCCAAGCACCTCGCCCGGGTACACTTCAAAGTTCACGCCATCCACTGCACGGACGATGCCGTCCTCCGTGTAAAAATAGGTCTTGAGGTTTTTCACTTCCAGCAAAGGCTTGGTATTACTCATCGAGCAATGCTCCTTGTTTCAGGAATGAAGGCATTATAGCAAAGTTTTTGCTGTGAACGACACGGGGAGGAACTTTGATATAACGGAGGCAGGCCTGCCCTGAGTAAGATCGAAGGGTTGAGGCGAGCCGCGAAGCGGGATCAGGGCTGGCAATTCGATCCATAATCAAAGGTCTCAATATCTGCAAGCGCGGAGGAGGATGAGGGATCAAGTGTGAATCCGCAAAAATCGGGGCGCGCCGCGGCAACTTTCAGCCGCAGGTACAGCGGAATGGAGGGCAGGTCGGATGCAAAAATGACCTGCGCTTCCTGATGTGACGTGGAATCGGGATCGCCGGGGAGAGATTGCAAAGCTTTCTGACAGGCAGCATCAAAGTCCGAATTTTTATAGCCGCTGATGTTCGTGCCAACCCAATGATTCGATCCTGTTGGAATCTGTGATGAGGCGAACCAACTGCACTGCGGTTCAAGGCTGTTGACACCGATGGCATACGCGGCGAGATCGAATTGACGACCAAAAAGGGGACCCTGCGGACCCTGCGCGTAAAAATCAGACGCAGTGTAATAAATTGGATTTAATCCAATGCCACATTCAGCCAGTGACTGTGTGAAAATTTCAGCCACTTGATGGCGTTGGGTTGCAGAGGATGTGTAGTAGTTGAGAATAAGAGGCGTGGCGCCGGGAACATTCGTAACGCCAAGAGATTGGCGCGGCGTGGATGGGTTGTTGTCGCTATCGAGCCAGCCAACATCTTCAAGGATTTTACTGCCTGCTTCCGGGTCGAAGGCGTAGGCTTGAATGTTGCCATTGTGCAATGGATGATCGGACGGCAGATAACTATCCGGCACTTGCGAGAGACCGAAGAGAACTGTATCCACCACTTTCTGGCGATCCAGGCAGAGGGCAATTGCCTGGCGCGTGCGCCGATCGCCAAAGATGTCGGGGCGATCTTTTTGGGATGTAACATTGTACCCGTTATCGTAGGATGCAGGCGCAATCCCAATGCCCAGCCATTCCATCGTCATTGTCTGCGCGGTCAATAATTTCGCCTGGTCGTCCGTTTGCATTTGCTGGAGCAAGCCCACCTGCCCATCGAGTCGAACGGATGGGTCGAGCACATCGCACTTTCCGTCCACCAGCGCGGTGAGCGCGGCGTTTGCATTGGGCAGGATGAGGAAGGTGAGTTCATCGAAGTTGGGAAGCCCACTGCCGGAGCGGAAGTAGTTCAGGTTTTTTATGAGGTGAAGACTCTCTCCTTTTTTCCAGTCCTGCAAAATGTAGGGCCCCCAGCCAAGCGGCAATCGCGCTGAAACCTCCTGTCGCAGAAGATCGGCAGGGGTAATTTCTCCCCAAACATGTTCGGGAAGCGGCATCCAGAAATTGGTGAAGTAATCGGGGTCAATGAAACCAGGCTTGCCCCACCATTGAATGGTCTGATCGTCTGCAGCTTCATACGTCTGTGTGCGATCAATGAGGAATTTGGAAACGGGCGTATCTTTGTGCGATGCCAGTTCAAAGGAAAAAAATGAATCGTTCGCTGTGAGAGGCGCGCCGTCTGACCACATCAAGCCTTCGAGCATGGTGAAGGTGACAACCAGTTGGTCCATTTGGATTTCACTGGAACCGTCGTATTTGATTTCACAGTCTTCGGCGCGGCAACCACTTGGGCGAAGCTCGGCGCCTGTTTTCAAATTTACCAGGCTGCCATCTGCATCCACAATCTGATCGCCCGCTGTGACTGTGATCGGGCTGAGTTGCGCATCGCCATCTGCAATGTTCGGAATTTTTTCAAGGATGATCGCTTCGTATTCATACTCGACGACATCCATCGGTCCATCATAGATCGCGGATAAAACGCTTCGCGCGGCGGAATTCAAACTGCCATACGGATAAAGGGTATTCGGCTCCTCGCCGAGGCAAACCGTCAGAGAGCGCGAAACAGGCGTCGGCGTGGAAAGAGGCGGGATCGCTGTCGGCGTTTCAGGAAGAACGGGAATCTCCGTCACCTGCGGCGCGCAGGCTGTGAGAATCATCAGGATCAAAATTACTGAAGTGTATTTTTTCATGGATGTGTCCAATGTGTTGAATTCCCCATATTATATAACTAAACCTGTCTCCTTATTGAAAACAGGTTTAGTTTGAGTTTACAGATTCTGTTCCGCCACCCAACATGCGGCCCAATGTCCGGGAACCAGTTCCTTGAATTCCGGTTCATCCACCGAGCATTTGTCTATTGCCACCGGGCAGCGCGGGTGAAAGCGGCATCCTTTCGGCGGGTTCAGCGGGCTGGGCACATCACCCTTCAAGATGATGCGGTCGCGTTTTACAGTGGGGTCGGGGATCGGAATGGCGGACATCAAGGCTTTTGTATACGGATGAAGCGGGTTACGGAAAAGTTCTTCGCGGTCTGCCAGTTCCACCATCTTACCGAGATACATAACCGCGACGCGATCTGAAATATGTTCCACCACGCTCATGTTATGGGCGATGAATAAATATGTGAGTCCAAATTCGCTTTGCAGGTCTTTCAAAATATTCAAGACTTGCGATTGAATGGAAACATCCAACGCAGATACCGGTTCGTCACAGACGATGAACTTGGGTTGCAGGGCAAGCGCGCGGGCAATACCGATGCGCTGGCGCTGGCCGCCTGAAAATTCGTGAGGGTAACGGCGGGCATGGTAATCCTCCAAGCCCACTTTTTTCAACATGTTGATGGCAATTTCCCAGCGTTCCTTGGGGTGCCCAACATTGTGGATGTGCAAACCTTCCATGACAGATTCGCCAATGGGCAGGCGGGGGTTGAGCGACGCGTACGGGTCCTGGAAAATGATCTGCATGTTGCGGCGCGCGGCTTTGAGCGACTGCGGGCGCATTTGAATCACATCTTCACCATTGATGGAAACAGAGCCGGAAGTGGGTTCGATCAGGCGCAGCATGGAACGACCGACGGTTGTCTTGCCGCAACCGGATTCGCCCACCAGCCCCAGCGTCTCACCCTCTTTGACAGTGAAACTAACTTTGTCCACTGCCTGTACCCAGGCAGTCACGCGTTGGAACACACCGGAGCGAACCGGGAAATATTTAACGAGGTCTTTTACAACGACAAGATCGTAGCTATCTTTGGATGGATTTGTTAGCATGGCAATATATCACCCTATTGGATTTGTTTTTTGAGAGGCGCGGTATGCTGATCAGAGTCCTGATAAAGCCAGCATCGAATTGTATGACCCTCCCTAATCTGGATCAGATCGGGGTTTTTATCGGTACAAACCGTCAGATTATGACTGACGCGGGCATGACACCTTGGTGCAAAACGACAACCAACCGGCAGGTTCACAAGGTTGGGAACCGTTCCAGGGATCACATCCAGCTTGTCGCGAACCCTGCCCAGAACAGGCGTCGAACCGATCAAACCGAGCGTGTATGGATGCAAAGGTTCTTTAAAGAGAGTCTGAACGGTGGTCTGTTCCACGATCTGACCCGCATACATGACCGCCACCCGGTCTGCCATCTCAGCGATGACGCCCAGATCGTGAGTGATCAGAATCACTGCGGAACCCAGTTGAGTCCGTAAATCCCGCATCAGGTCCAGGATCTGCGCCTGGATGGTCACATCGAGAGCAGTGGTTGGTTCATCGGCGATGAGGAGGTCGGGTATACAAGCCAGCGCCATGGCGATCATCACGCGTTGCGCCATACCGCCTGAAAGTTCATGTGGGAATGCTTCCATACGCCGTTCGGGATCGGGGATTCCGACCTGTTTAAGCAATTCAACGGTGCGTTTGTTGGCAGCTTCCTTGCCAAAGTCCTGGTGAATATTCAACACTTCACCGATTTGTTCACCGACACGAAATACGGGGTTCAATGAGGTTTGCGGTTGCTGGAAGATCATTGAAATGCGGTTGCCACGCATTGCCATCATTTCACGATCAGAAAGGTTCAGCAGATCCCTGCCCTCATAAATAATCTCGCCCTCGATGATCTTGCCCGGCTGACCAATCAAACGCATGATCGAAAGTGATGTGACACTTTTTCCACAACCGGATTCACCAACGATCCCGAGCACTTCGCCAGGATACACTTCAAAATCCACACCATCGACTGCTTTTACAGTGCCATCTTCGGTATAAAAATAGGTCTTAAGATTCCGAACTTCAAGTAAAGGTTGGATTACTTTATCTTCTGCCACAGGGTTCTCCAATGAAGAGGATGATATTTTTACAGCTTCAAGCGCGGGTCGAGCGCGTCACGCAGACCATCGCCAATGTAGTTGAATGCCAATGAGCAAAGGAAAATGGGCAAGCCCGGCACCAGGGGCAACCAGGGTCGGTCCAGCATAAATTCCTGGGAGGCAGACAACATGTTTCCCCAGGTGGGGATCGGGTCTTGAATCCCAAAGCCTAAGAAGGCAAGCGCGGCTTCCGTCACGATATAGCCCGCCAGCCCCAGGGACGCGTCCACGATGATCGGCGCCATGGCGTTCGGGATCATATCGCGCATAATGATCCGGTAATTCGAAGCCCCCAGTGAACGGGATGCTTCCACAAAGGTCTGTTCACGGAGCGAAAGCACCATGCCTCGCATGAGTTGCGCGGCATTCAACCAGCCAAACCCAGCCAGGATCAAAATAATCAGGACGGCATTCCGCGCATCTCTCGGGGTTAACAACAGCAGATTCCCCATAAAATTCAACACTGGCTCAGGGATTGGGATCAATTCCTCGTTTCTTAATAACATGGAGGAAATGATCAACAATAACGGCAGAAGTGGAATCGTCAACATGAACTCCACAAAGCGCATCAGGATGGCATCAACCCAGCCGCCAAAAAAGCCAGATACTGCTCCAACAATGATCCCGACCAATTCTGAAATGATGACAGATACGATGGCAATTGTAAGAGAGATACGACCCGCATAAATCAGACGCGAAAAATAATCTCTGCCAATTTGATCCGTCCCCAGATAATGAACGCGTCCGGTCTCTTCATCCACCGTTCCCCACTCGACAAAATATTTGTCTACTGACAACTCCTGTACTTCAAATGGAGCAATGACCGGGGCGAGGATCGTAATAATGAAAATAACGGTCATAACGACCAAGGAAACCATTGCAAGACGATGGCGTTTGAAGCGGGTCATCACGATCTGGAACGGCGAACGTTCCTCGATCGTTACAGCTTCAGGAGACAGACTGGCAACTTGTGCGGCAGACATGGCGTTTACCTCATTCTAGGATAGACGAATTCGAGGATCTGCGATCGTGTAAAGAAAGTCCCGCATCAAGGTGGCAATCACGGTCAATATCGCCAGGATGAAAAAGATCGCCATTGCCACGGGATAATCAAAATCACCCAATGCCAGGAGGTATAAGCGTCCCATCCCGGGCCATGCGAAAATGCTTTCCGTTATGAGGGCGCCGCTAAACAAACCCGGCAGGGTGAATACAACGATCGTAATAAATGGGATCAGCGCATTGCGAAGCGCATGTTTCAGGATCACCACTCTCTCGGCGAGACCCTTGGCGCGAGCTGTTCGCACATAATCCTGGCGCATCACCTCCAACATGCTGGCACGGATAAAACGACTGTAGAACGAAATATTCACGATCGTGAGCACAGCCGTTGGCAGGAGTATATGCAGGGATCTATCCTTAAATGAGCCCGCTTCCACTGCCCCTATGATTGGAATTGTGTAATCACGCACCGACTCAGACAAGCCCGACGGCACGTAGGGCCAGCCTGCCTCTTTGGGAACGAGTGAAAACAGGATGATCATTAATAAGCCGAAGAAAAAGGTCGGCATGGCAGAGCCCATAAATGCAAGCGACGTAAAAATGTAATCAAACTTTGAATATTGCCTGACCGCCGAATACACCCCCAGCGGTACTCCGATCAACAGCGAGAGCAGGGTTGACAACCCGATCAACTGAAGTGTCTTGGATAGCCGGCTCAAGAGAAGGTCCGAGACGGGGCGATCGCGCAAGATGCGCCAGGATAAGCCAAAATCGCCCAACAAAATACCGCGGCTTGAACGACGACCCACCAGATCTTTCATAAATACATCTTCCTTGCAACCGGTGATTACAATTTCGTACTCCCCCGTATCCTCATTCAAAATATCCGATTCAATGGGCTTTCGGCATCCCACGACCAGATCGGAAAAATATTCGTTGCCGCCAATGACCATCGGACCGGTCGGAACTCCGACCAACCAGCGTGTAAAACGATAAGGGAGAAATAAGTCCAGTTCGAAATAAGCGCGGATGCGCGCGATGTCCTCTTCCGTGATTTGGAATCGAGCGCTTTGCTGTTGTTGCCTGAGTCCTGCAAGCGGTCCTCCGGGCGCAAGGTTTAAGAGCGCGTAGGTGGCGACTGCTGAAACCAGTACCACTAAAATCATCTGGAAAATTCGCCGGATAAAAAATGCGGTCATTGGGACACCTCACGTAGTAGTGGCGACTTCAGTCGCTTATTTTGCCGAACGACTGAAGTCGTCACTACGTTTTCCTGATTGAGGATAGGTGTGCCTCTTTCGAGGCACACCTATTTTTTCTAGCACATACAAATGGTAATTCTAGCGGAGGAACAGGGCAAGATCAATGTGTTCCCAGGTCGCGCTTGGTTCCACATAAAGTGTGATCGTGCCTTCAGCCGCGGCAGCCGCCAGAGTTTCTGTTGGGCTGACGATGGCTTCCGAAGCCAGTGTATCAATCTCACCACCGAGGAGCAGAGCTTCCTGGCTCTCGGGTGTGATGATCTGAATCACGATGTTCGGGGTCTTGGGAGCGGGTCCAACCCAGAATTCATTCGCGGCGTAGACGATCTTTTCGCCCTTGACCCACTCAACGATCTTGTAGGGTCCGTAGGCGAGAGGCGTCTCAGCAACCAAGGGATTGGTCGCCCATTCAGCGGCAGGAACATCACCCAACACATGCGCGGGGTAGATGGAGAGCAAGCCGCTGTTGAAGTATAGCGGATCCTGGTTGCCGGGGAGCCAGGTGTAAGTCCAGCTGGTTCCGTTGACTTCAACGCCCTGAGTCTTATCACAGAGGATGAAGGAGGTCGCGCCGGATTCGGGATCGCAGTCAATCTTGAAACCAAGTTCGAGGTCAGCCTGTGAGACGGGGGTGCCATCTTCCCAGGTAAGACCATCAACCAACTCAAAGGTGGAAACTAACTGCTTCATGGTGACGGCACCACCGGTGTATTCAACGGTTTCGCCGGCGGCATTGATGATTGAAACACCAGCCGCGAGGTCAACCACATCACCATTGGAATCCACAACCTTGGCGCCTTCAGCAACTTCGACGTCGTTGTTGCTTGTAAGACCGCTTTCAATGGTGGGTAATTCCTTGATCAGGTTCGCCTGGAATTCATAGTTCAAGCTGGTTTCCAAGTTCGGACGGATCAGGGTGTAGGCAACGTTTGCCACATAGGCATCTTCAACGAGCACAAAGAGCGAGGCGGGTTCCTGCGGGAAGCCCATCACAATGGTGTCACGGCCGGGGAGTTCCCAATCGTACACGTTATAGGTGTAGTATGGTTCACCGGGTTTGGGAGCAAAACCAGCCAAACCAGCAGTGGTCGCGAGGGTTTCAGTGCGGTTGAAGAGAGGAATGCTCGGGATATCGAGAGTAAACTGAGCCTGGAAATCTCGATAGAACCCAATGCGTTCATCCTGGACCAGCGTATTGTTGGCGTTCTTGATGGCGGCGCTGGCGGCTTCATTACACCAACCCATATAGTTTTGTCCTGCCCAGCCATTGCCGGGGTGAGGGATTTGATCACAAGCGTACAGAGTTTGACCACCAGGATCGGTTTCACCAACCCAGGCAAAAGCGCCGAGGGTAAAGTCGCGGCGGGCTAAGCCGGTCGTATCGCCGAACCACCAGGAGGCGGGAGCGTGCAAGCGGACGATGCGGATACCGCAGTCAGCCATCTGCTGTTCCCACACGGCCGCCCAGGTCTGGCGGAAGGTGGCGCTGGTAGTGGTGAACTGCATGGAGAGTTCATCGCCATTCGCATTGGTGCGGAAACTTGCGCCTTCAGCGAGTGTAAAACCAGCTTCATCCAAAAGGGCTTTGCCCTGATCTGGATCAAAGGGATAGATCGTGATGTTTTCATCACCGGCATACGCCCAGTGGCTGGTAGGGATATTAGTGTTCATCACCAAACCAGCTTGCTGTTCGTCGGTCAAGGTTACATAGACGGACTTGATCAGGTCGGCTTTGTTGGTGCAGTATGAAAGAGCCTGACGCACCTTCAAGTCACTCAGGAATGGGTGAGGCGTGGTGAACGCTTCGCGTTCAACCTCAACTATCTCGGTGACGATGACTTCTTGAGTCACCACCACTTCGACGGGTTCGGCGGGAGCAGCAGGGGCGCAAGCCGCCAGCACAACGCTGAGAACGACAAGAAGCCCAATGGCTGCCATAAAGCGATTCTTAAACATGGAATTTCTCCTCCTACAAATAGGTTGAATTTGGATCGTAAACTCTTTTTTATGCGTTGAATCGATTAATCAATTAACTTTCCGCTCCTTGTCACCTCCTTCCATTGAACAAAAATTATTGTCATAGCAACAACCTTTAGATACTTGGATTTTGGTCTTGCATTTTACAAATGGTGTTGCCTGCTCGTTACCAAGTAAAACGCTGGGTAATTATACCTAATTCCTTCGGAGCGTCAACGGAAATACTCAGGAGGCGGTTATTTTCAGTAACTTTCATCAAAAAAACAGTTCTCCAGAGGGGTGTTGATGTTCAGGTAAAGTATTCAAAGCTGTAATACCCCCATCGTTCCGATAAAAATCAACCCGGCCATTTGAGATCGGTCGGGTTGATATCAAAGTAGTCTTGTTAAACATGAATTGATTATTGTGTGCCGCGCATACGAGGGTCGAGCGCATCGCGCAAACCATCGCCGAGGAAGGTGAAAGCGAGAACAACCAATGCAACGCAGATGGCGGGTGCCAGTAACAGGAACGGTTGACCGTTGATGGCAGACTGTCCATCCAGCATGAGCGCGCCCCAACTGGTAATGAAGAAAGCAGTGCTGTCTGTCGAAGGACGCAGGCCAATCCCAAGATAACCGAGGATGGCTTCGGTGATGATCAAACCAGGAACACTGAATGCGGCGCTGACAATCAGGGGTCCGAGGCTGTTTGGCAGAATGTGACGGAACATAATGCGGGCATCTTTGACGCCGATGCAGCGTGCGGCTTCCACAAATTCCTTTTGTTTCAGGGAGAGCACTTGTCCGCGAACGAGGCGCGCCACACTCACCCAGTTGACGATCGCAAGCGCAGCGAATAGCAAAATCAACCCATTCATCAACCGTCCAAGGAAGCTATCGCGCAATGCAACCATAACGATGATGAAAAACAACAGGTCAGGGAAGGCATAGATTACATCGGTGAGGCGCATTAGAACATTATCGAGGCGGCCACCGACATACCCGGAGATCATCCCAATTACCGTACCCAACATCAAGATAATGGCTGTGGGAATAAACCCAACAACCATGGAAACACGCGCGCCATAAATCACGCGACTCAGTACATCACGCCCGAGCGAATCGGTACCCAACAAAAAGCGCTGATCGGGTTGTGTATTTGTGGACCCTTTGTAAAAAGGAGGCGGCAGGAAGCGCATACCATCATTGATCTTGAGGGGATTTTCAGGAGCAATGACCGACGCAAATGCCGCCAGGATAATAAAAAAGCTAATGATGATCATGCCCACTACTGAAGCTTTGTTGCGGATCAGGCGGGACCACGCTTCCTGCCCCAAACTTCGGCTGGGGCGAAAGACATCATTGAGTTCTGCGATCCTATTTGTTGTTGCTGGTTGGGTCGTAGTCATAGTTACGTTCTCCTTAGTATTATTCTTCCAGCCGAATGCGCGGATCAATAAAAACGTAGATCACATCCACGCTCAGGTTTGCCACTGCCACCAACAAAGCATAAACAACGGTCGTGCCCATGATCATGGAATAATCGCGCTGTCCGATGGATTGAACATAGGCGCGCCCCATACCAGGAAAACTAAACATGGTTTCAATAATGAAAGAGCCGGTGACCAAACCAGCCAGGGCGGGACCCAAAATGGTAATGACCGGGATCAAGGCATTCTTAAGCATGTGTCGAAGAACGACAACGCGTTCCGCCAAGCCTTTGGCGCGCGCAGTGCGGATGTAATCCTGCCGCAATACTTCAAGCATCGCAGAGCGGGTGAGGCGGGCAGTGAAGGCCATGGTTCCAAATCCCAATACGAGGGTAGGCATGAGCCAGTATTTGACCTGCGTCCAGTCATCCACGATGATATCCACCCAATGAAGCCAGGAACCAAAAATAATAATCAGGAAGATGGCGAGGACAAAACTCGGAACCGAGATGCCGCTGGTAGCAAAGAAGAGCGCGATGTAATCTGTAATTGTATTTTGCTTGAGGGCGGCAATAATGCCGATCGGAATGCCAATAAAAATAGCAAAGACAAGCGCTGAAAGACCCAGCCGTACCGAATAACCGAAACGACTTTGCCAGAAGGTTTGGTTTTCTGGGGCCGCAAATAAAATATCCTGAACGCTTCTACCGCGCTGGCGATAGGAAGGACCAAGATTACCGCATACCAAACCACAAACGAATTTATCCGTCTGGCTGTTCCAATCCCCAATCACATAGCCAACAAACTGCCGCCACATGGGTTTATCCAGCCCATAATAGGCTTCCAGTGATTTTTGAGTTAACGCGTCCACCTGCCTGCGATCCGCGTCCGTATCCCAGGGACTGCCCGGCGCGCTGCGCATGATTATGAATGTAACCGCCGAAACAGTAAGTAGCACTGGGATCAGCCAGAACAATCGTCGGATCAGGTAAGTGGTCATAGTCAACTCTCTTTAAAGAAATCTTATTTTGGGCTGGGTGGTTCGAACCACCCAGCCCAAAGTGTTCCTAAAACTCACAAATTAATGTGCGTCAACGGTGATGGTCCATGGAGTTACAGAGCCTGACCAGTCAGCATCCTGCGGGGTGGGTGTCAAACCTTTGACCCACGGCTGAACCAAATAGTGGTTCAAATTGTTGTAACCGAAGGCAGAGGGGATATCAGCCAGCAAAAGCTGTTGCGCTTGATTGTAGAGATCTGCGCGCTTGACAGGGTCAAGTTCGACATCCGCCTGAGCGGTGAGAGCGTCGAACTCAAGGTTGACATAACCCTGGCGCTGGGCAAAGGATGTGTCTGAGCGCCAGTACACGCTCAACCAGTTCTGAGGATCTGGGTAATCTGCGCACCAACCCTGGCGGGCGAGCAACGGGAAGGTCTTGGGATCCTTGGTGATGGCGGTGAAGGTGGTGGAATCAATGGGATCAAGAGCAATGTCTACACCGAGGTGTTCCTTATACTTCGCGACGAGCCACTCAGAGCGCTGGCGGTTGCGAGGTGTATCGCCGAAGGTCAGCTTGAGGCCGAGCGCATTGAGGCCATCGGGACCACCGTAGCTGGAGTCAGCAAGAGCTTGCTGAGCGCGTGCGGGGTCGAAGCTAAGCGGGGAATCAGCGCTGTATCCAGGGAAGCCGGGGGGAATCCAGGTCCAGGTTGCGAGACTCAAACCACCATCCACATCCTTTGCCCAGCCAACAGCATCAAAGCTGAAAGCAAAGGCTTCGCGGACTTTCTTGTCCTTGAAAGGTGAATCGTATGAATTGCCAGCCGGGTCGGTATATACACCTTCGAGACCAAACTTGATCAGGAGGGTGCAGGAACCGGCATATTGCAAGTGCTGGGCATTGAGGTTCGGGTCGGCTTCAATGGTGGCGAGGTCTTCAGCGGCAGATTCGATTATGTCCAATTCGCCGTTCTTGTAGGCTTCGAAAGAAACCGCGGTATCGGTGATGTAGCGATATTCGAGATCATAGGTGGGAATGCCCGCACCGGCGAAGTTGGGGTTGGGGACAAAGTGTTGGCGGACGAAAGGTTCCACAACATCCATTATGAAAGGACCATTGCCGATCTGGAACTTGGAGCTATTCCACCACAGTTCGCCGCCTTCTTCAATATTTTCCTGCTTGGCGGGATAACCAACCCAGATACCTGCGATAGTCGCAAAGTAAGGAGCGGGCTTCGAGAAGGTTAAAGTGAAGGTATCGCAAGCGGTATCTTCGTAGTCAGCGCAATCGGAACCATCTGCATGGGACGCTTTGACGCCCAAAGCAGCCGTGAAGGTTGCGGGGTCGTAACCTTCCGCAGCAGTATCAGCCGCGCGCCATTCGGGAGCGCCGAGGATCTCATCGGTGATGGATGAATATTCACCAGCGGTGGCCGGGTCAATATTGCGCTGGAAGGCATATTCGAAGCGCTTGGCATTGAGGGCTGAACCATCGCTATAGACCAACCCTGACTTCAAAGTGAAGACAACCTGGGTGGCGTCATCATTGTACGTCCAGCTCTCAGCGGAGCCAGGTATAGTTTCCAACTTTTCGTTGAAGGTGGTCAAGCCCATGTAGATCATCTTGAGCGTGGCGATTTCGTTGACGAAGGACGACTTCTGCGGGTCAATGAGATCGGGGTAGACATTCAAGTCCACGCGCAGAGTCTGGGGACCCGCATCAACAACAGGGGCATCTGTAGCCACGGCAGGAGCATCAGTCGCCGCAGGTTGATCGGGTTGAGCAGGAGCATCCGTGGGCGCGCCACCGCAGGCCGCAAGGACCATGCTGGCGAGCACCAGGAGGCTCAGTAAAGCAAACATTTTACGCATTTTTCTTCTCCTCACAAAATTTTGTTTTAATTTGGATACGACGTTTCATTTAATGTACATCTAACTGACTATGGGCAGACGCAAACCACCTCCTTTCAAAATTAACATACTTGACCTCTTACAAAGTAAACCATTGCTTAGCCACAGAGTTCACAGAGACCTTTGAGAAAAACTCTTTTTCTCTGTGTTCTCTGTGGCAAAAAGACTTTCGCAAGAGATTTACTGTAAAAACCTTTCAGCAAAAAAACAGGCTACGAAATGACCTGGTTTGATCTCGCGAAACTCAGGGCGTGATTCAGCACAGACTGCCTCAGCAATCGGGCAACGAGTGCGGAATCGGCAACCCGAGGGCGGGTTGGCGGGCGAGGGAACATCCCCAACCAGGATCGTGCGTTTTCGTGTGGATTCAATCACAGGGTCCGGCACCGGAACCGCTGAGAGCAATGCCTGGGAATACGGATGCAGGGGATTTGCATACAGTTCATTGCGTGTGGTCAATTCGACAACCACGCCTAGATACATCACTGCAACACGATCACTGATATGGCGGACCATGGATAGATCATGCGCAATGAACAAATAGGTCAGGTTAAATTTATCCTGAAGTTCTTCCAGCAGGTTCACAACCTGCGCCTGGATCGAAACGTCCAAAGCGGAGATCGGCTCATCACACACGATGAAGGAGGGTTGCAATGCCAAAGCGCGCGCAATGCCTACGCGCTGACGCTGCCCCCCGGAAAATTCATGCGGGTAACGCGATGAAAAAGCAGGGTTCAATCGAACCAACTCAAGCAGTTCCTTCACGCGTTCATTTGCTTCCGATTCTGTGGCAACGTTATGAACCAGCAAAGGTTCACGAATGATCTCACCCACCGTCATGCGCGGATTCAAACTCGCATACGGATCCTGAAAGATCATTTGCATTTTGCGGCGCATCTTGCGCAAGTCTTCGCCTTTGAGTGTTGTAAGATCGGTCCCATCAAAATTTACATTCCCCGAAGTGGCACGGTACAACTGTAGAATCGTACGACCCGCGGTGGATTTCCCACAACCAGATTCGCCCACCAGTCCAAGTGTCTCACCGCGTTTCACATCAAATGAAATGCCATCCACTGCGCGCACTGCGCCGACCTGTTTTTGGAGCAGGCCGCGCATAATCGGGAAGTATTTTACAAGATTATCTACACGGAGCAAAACATCATTATCAGTCATATCAGCGCGGTCTCTCTTTTTTAACGTCCGCCCAACAGGCTACGCGGTGTTCAGGCGCGACCGTTTCGAGGACCGGATTCTCATTCCAACAGCGTTCCATGACCCACTTGCATCGAGGCGCAAATGGACAGTACGTAGGTTTTTCAAACAACATCGGGGGAAGCCCTTCAATGGAAACCAAGCGTCTCTGATCGTTATCGTCTACACGCGGCAGGCTTCCGATCAAACCGATCGTGTAGGGGTGCGCCGGGTTCGCAAACAACTCGTTGACCTGCGCCTCTTCAATAATATGACCGCCATACATCACGATCACACGTTGAGCAAGCCCTGCCACAACCCCAAGATCGTGTGTGATCCAGATGATTGCCATTCCAAGTTCACTGCGTAACCGTTTGATCAGATCTGTGATCTGTGCCTGGATTGTCACATCCAATGCCGTGGTGGGCTCGTCTGCAATAAGAACCTGCGGTGAACACGAAATCGCCATGGCAATCATCACGCGCTGGCGCATACCACCGGAAAATTGATGAGGATAATCAGACAAGCGGTCTTTTCCATTTGGGATTCCCACCATCTCCAACAACTCGGCGGCTCTGCTTTCCGCTTGTTTCTTTGACATGCCGAGATGCAGCATCAGCGGTTCCTGCAATTGACGACCCACAGTCAACACGGGGTTCAAAGAGGTCATGGGGTCTTGAAAGACCATGCCGATCTGCGCGCCGCGAATGGCGCGCATCTCGTCGCGTGACATTTTCAAAAGATCTTGATCAAAAAACTTAGCTGACCCCGCTTTAACGTTTCCGGGAGGGCTTGCAACCAAGCCCAGGATGGAGAGCATCGTAACGCTCTTACCGCATCCGCTTTCACCAACCACTCCCAGCGTTTCCCCTTCTTTCAATCCAAATGAAACACCATTGACCGCATGTACAACACCTTCCGATGTTTTAAAAGTTGTTTCAAGTCCTTGAACGTCGAGTAGAAGGTCGGCCATCTACATACTTCCTTTAATGCACTGGAGTATTAGGACATGCTGTTCCATGTACCAAGCAAGTCGAATTATACCCAATTCCCAAAGTGCGTCAATCGCAATACTCCAGAATGGGCGTTGAAACCCATCAGAGTAACAAAAACAGTTCTCCAGAACTATATGCCACAATACCTAGAGAAGCGCGAATCTGGAGTCCTTGATCTTTGGCATCTTCCACACTCTATTTGACATGCCTGCGTTGACATCCCTCTCTCCCAACGGTAGAATACGATATTCATATTTTTACCAGGAGGCTCTTCATGATTAAAGAATTCAAAGACTTTGCAATGCGCGGTAGTGTAGTTGACTTGGCAGTCGGCGTGATCATCGGCGGCGCGTTCGGGAAGATCATCGCGTCCCTCGTGGCAGATATCCTGCTCCCATTGATCGGGCTGCTTCTCGGCGGAATCAATTTCAGCGAACTGGCTTTCACGGTTGGGGACGCGGTCGTCAAATATGGATCGTTCATCCAAGCCATCGTTGACTTCATTATCATCGCCTTTGTGATCTTCATGCTCATACGCGCGATGAATCGAATGCAAAAACCCGCCCCCACTGCGGAACCCACTACGAAGGAATGTCCTTACTGTTTCAGCACCATTTCCATCAAAGCCAAACGTTGCCCGAATTGCACATCCCAGTTGTAGACAGGTACACAGGTAAACACGTCTTGATATTGCGGTAGAATAATAGTGATCCATGGGATCTGTTTCAACCGTGAGATAATATATGCAAGCCCTTACTTTTTGGAAAACAATTACGATGGATCAAGTTAACCTGCTTGAAACCTTACTCGCCCTCCTTGATGAGCATGGGATTCAATATTGCGCCATTGGTGGTCAGGCAGTCAATGCTTATGTAGAGCCATTGGTGAGTTTGGATTTGGATATTGTCATTGCGTTCCGTCAACTGGACCAGGCAATGGAACTGCTCAACAAGCATTTCAGTGTGGAAAGTTTTCCGCATAGCCTCAATGTCTCGTTGGCTGGTTCCGATCTTCGAGTGCAAATTCAAACGGACGAACGGTATGCCCGCTTCGTTGAAAGAGCCTCACGGCGCAAAGTGCTGGGACTGGAGTTGCCCGTTGCTGACCTAACCGATATTTTGCAAGGCAAGATTTGGGCGGCGGAGGATCCGCAACGCAGAGGCAGTAAACGTCAAAAGGATCTGGCGGACATTGCCCGCATCATCGAGAAATATCCCGAGTTTCGCGATCAGGTTCCTCAGAGTCTCCTAGCCCGATTGTTTGGCGATTCTGAATAGAAAAGTACGCAAGTAGACACATACACAAGTCAACACGTCCCGCAGGAAATGAAAGAATCACAAACCTGCGGGATGTTTCTCTTTCATCTTTCTTCACCCTTCATCCTTTCCCCATGGACTTCCTCGACAAACTCAACAAACAGCAACGCACCGCCGTCACAGCCGGGAACGGACCAGTTTTGGTCGTGGCAGGACCGGGGTCCGGAAAGACACGGGTCCTGACTCAGCGCATCGCGTATCTCATCGCGGAGGAGGGTGTCCGCCCGTGGCAGATTCTCGCAGTCACATTCACCAACAAAGCCGCGAAGGAAATGCAGGCGCGCGTCAAAGCCCTTTTGCCTGATCAAGCTACCGAAGGGATCATGCTAGGCACGTTCCATTCGATCTGCGCGCGCATTCTGAGACGTGAAGCGGAACACCTGCCTATTGAATCTAATTTTGTGATTTTTGATTCCGACGACCAGGAACGGATTGTCAAAAGTGTCATCAAAGAATTTAATTTGAATGACAAGCTATATCGCGCATCGAGCGTTCACGCCGCGATCTCACGCGCAAAAAACGAACTCATTGGCGCAGATGATTACCCAACGCAAACGTATCGCGATGAAGTTGTGAAGCGCGTGTACGTGGATTATCAAAAACGACTCATCGCCAGCAACGCCGTGGATTTTGACGACATTCTCGTGTACACCGCGCGTTTGCTTGAAGATAACCCGTCGGTGCGCGATAAATACGCACAGAGATTCCGCCATGTGTTGGTTGATGAATTTCAAGATACAAACATCGCGCAATACACCTTATTAAAATATTTAGCGTCACACCACAAAAATCTGTTTTGCGTCGGGGATCCCGACCAATCAATTTACAAGTTTCGTGGCGCAGACTATCGAAATGTATTGCGCTTTGATTCAGACTTCCCCGACGCGCACACTATTCTGCTCGAACAAAACTATCGTTCGCGGCAGACCATTCTCGATGCCGCGATGGGCGTCATCAACCGCGCCAGCAACCGCAAACGGAAACAACTCTTCACTGAGCGTGGCGCAGGCGAGAAAATATTTTTCTACGAAGCGCCCGATGATTACGCCGAAGCGTCATTTGTTGTGGATGGCATCGCGCAACTCGTGGCATCCCGTCAATTCGAACCGGGCGATTGCGCGGTGATGTACCGCACCAACGCCATGTCCCGCCTCATTGAAGAAGCATTCCTGCAAGCACGGCTTCCTTATCGCCTCGTCGGCGCGCAACGATTTTATGGACGCCGCGAAGTCAAAGACATCATCTCGTTTCTGCGTCTCGTACATAACCCCGCCGACGAAGCCAGCCTCGACCGCATCATCAACGTCCCGCCGCGCGGTATCGGCGACAAGACGCTCCTTACATTACATAACGTTGCGCGCCAAAATAATTTGCAACCAGGTATCGTGCTTCTTGATCTCGCGCGCGGTGCAGACTCTCCGTATTGGTCTTCGTTTACCGGGCGCTCGTCACTTTCGCTTTCAGATGTCGGCGGCATGTTAGCCAACTGGCGCATCGCCGCGCAATCGCTCACCATTCCCGAACTCTTCGATCGCATCGTCAAAGACCTCAATTACAAGGAATACATTGACGATGAATCCGAAGAGGGCAAGGATCGTTGGGAGAACGTGCAAGAGTTGAAACGTCTCGCGCTCGAGTATTCCACGCGCACGCTCGATGAATTTCTTGAAAACATCGCGCTCATCTCCGATCAGGATACCATCGCCGATGGCAATATCCCCACGCTGCTCACCCTGCACGCCGCGAAGGGACTTGAGTTCGGCGCGGTCTTCATCGTCGGTCTCGATGACGGCATTCTCCCGCACAGCCGTTCATTTGACGAGCCTGAACAAATGGAGGAAGAGCGCCGCCTCTTTTACGTCGGCATCACGCGCGCTAAAGACAAACTTTATCTCATCCGCTCCATTCAACGCGGCGGGCGCGGCTCACAAGAGGAAACATTTCCCTCTCGCTTTTTGGATGACGTCCCTGCGGATTTATTGGTGGGCAAAACGCGCACAGGACGCCCGATGCGCGGCGCCCCCTCCGAAACAAAATGGCAGACGTATCACTCCAAGCCTCAGCCTGCCTTTGTCATCGAGGCGCGTTTCCGCGCCGGGACTCGCATCCGCCACTCTTCCTGGGGCGAAGGTATTGTCCTCGACAGCAAGATTCAAGATGACGACGAAATCGTGGATGTGGTGTTTGAGTCTGTCGGAATAAAAAGACTCTCGGCAAGTCTGGCGAATTTAAAGATTATTTGATTTCAATTCAACTCCGGTGGTCGAGTAGAGCGAAGCCCGTATCGAGACCAACATGTAAGCAAAGTATTTCTGTTACGTGGTGGTCTCGATACGCACTCGCTATCGCTCGTGGCTACTCGACCACCGGAAATTATAGGAGTTAACATGCAATACACCAACCTCGGCAAAACTGGAATGAAAGTCTCGCGCTTGTGTTTGGGCATGATGAGTTACGGATCCAAACAATGGCGCGACTGGGTATTAGATGAAGAGCAAGCCAAACCCTTCATCAAACGCGCCCTCGACGCGGGCATCAACTTCTTCGACACAGCGGATGTCTATTCGCTCGGTGAGAGCGAAAAGGTAACGGGGAATCTCCTCAAACATTTCGGCGTAAAGCGGGACACAGTCATCGTCGCGACCAAAGTTATGAACCAGATGAGCGATGAAATCAACGACCGCGGACTCTCGCGCAAACACATCATGGACTCGATTGACAAATCCCTGCAACGCCTGCAAATGGATCATGTTGACCTCTACCAGATCCACCGCTGGGATTACGAGACTCCCATCGAAGAGACGATGGATGCATTAAATGATGTCGTCAGATCGGGCAAGGCGCGCTATATCGGCGCGTCGTCCATGTTCGCGTGGCAATTTTCAAAGGCACAGTACACAGCGGAGAAACGTGGCTGGACGCGTTTCGTCTCGATGCAGAATCACTACAATCTCGTCTATCGCGAAGAGGAACGTGAGATGATTCCGCTTTGTCAGGATCAGGGCGTCGGGCTAATCCCGTGGAGTCCGCTGGCGCGCGGGTTTCTCGCGGGCAACCGTCACAAAGAAGGTTGGGGTGATACCATGCGTTCCAAAAGCGACAGCTACGGACAATCCATGTATTATCGCGATGAAGATTTCGCCGTTGTCGAACGCGTGGCAGAAGTCGCAAAGGAACGCGGCGCAACACAATCACAGATCGCGCTGGCATGGATTTTGAGCAAGCCTTATGTCACCGCCCCCATCCTCGGCGCGACCAAAATGGATCACCTCGACAAAGCCATCGCCGCGCTCGACATTAAACTTTCTGATGATGAAATGAAGCGGCTCGAGGAACCTTACAAGCCTCATCCTGTTTTGGGACATTCGTAGATTCTTACCACAAAGGCTTGTACTGAGCCTGTCGAAGTGACACTACGGGCACGAAGGGATAAGGTTTAAATTTTCCTTTGTGTACTCACCTGCACTTGCGCCAGGTGCAAGTGTCGTGCCCTTTGTGTTTATCTATTCACTCCCATACGGTAAAATTGCCCCATGACTGAAACCCTCAAAATCTTCATTCCTATGGCAGGCTGGGGGACGCGTATGCGTCCGCACACGTGGAGCAAGCCGAAGCCGCTTGTGACGGTGGCTGGCAAGACTGCGCTTGAGCATCTGATGGATATGTTCAAGACCCTGCCAGACCCTGAAAATGTGGAATATGTGTTTATTGTCGGTCCTTATCTCGGTGAGTTGCAGATCCCCGCATTCATCAAAGAGAAATATCCCGACATCAAGGCGCATTACGTTGTGCAACATGAAATGAAGGGACAATCTCATGCGCTCTGGCTGGCGCGCGAATATTTGCACGGACCCATGCAGATGGTCTTCTCGGATACTTTGATCGAGACGGACTTCTCGTTTCTCGCGCAGGAGACGGCTGATTCCGTTGTCTGGGTCATGCCCGTCCCTGACCCGCGCCGCTTCGGGGTCGCTGAAGTTGGCAAGGACGGCTGGGTGACACGCTTCATTGAAAAGCCACAGACGATGGAAAACAATCTCGTCATCGCGGGCTGTTATTATTTCAAGGAAGGCAAGGAATTGATCGCCGCCATCGAAGAACAATTTAAACGCAACGTCACGCTCAAGAACGAATTCTTTCTTGCCGATGCCATGACGATCATGATCGAACGTGGGACCAAGATCCGCGTACATGAGATCAGCACCTGGCTCGACACGGGGACAATTGAAGCGACGTTGGATGCGAATAAGGTTTTGTTGGATAAAATCAGTAAACAAAGCGCACAAGACGCGCAAGTAGACAGGTATACAGGTAAAGACGTGAAAGTGATTGACCCTTGCGCAATTCATCCAAGCGCGGAGATCAGCAATTCAACGATCGGACCGCACTCTTCTATTGGAGCAAATTGTAAAATAAGCAACAGCCAAATCGCAGAAAGCATCGTCGAAGCGGGTTGCGAGATCAAGGATTCAGCGTTGAGCAAGTCGTTGATCGGGAAGCAGGCTAAGGTCAAGGGAAGAGGCGACGGGCGCTTCATCCAATTAAATATTGGTGATAACAGCGAAGTCGTCTTGTCGTAAAATATGAACATGGTCGAGTGTCGTTCTGATTCGGAATACGCGGAGCGTCCGCTTTCTCTCACATGGGAAGGGTATCATTACGAGATCGCGGAGATCGTGGCGCGCTGGCGCGGACCGAGCGAAAAAGGTTTCCGCGTGAAGACCGCCGACGGGCAAGCCTTTGATCTGACCTATCGGGAAATTCCCGATGAGTGGTTAGTACAACCTATTTAATATGTCGTTGCGAGGGCGCTCTTGCTCTTCGCCCGAAGCAATCTCCTCATCAACTTGGGGATTGCTTCGTCGGGCTGAAGCCCTCCTCGCAATGACGAGAACTATGGAGGCTCCATGCAGGAAGTAACTGATGTGCAACGTCTGTCGAAACGGGTGGCGGGACTCAAGCCTTCGGGTATTCGCAAGTTCTATGATCTCGCCGCGACGATGAGGGATGTGATCTCGCTCGGCATCGGCGAACCGGATTTCACGACACCGAAACCAATCCTTGACGCCGGAATTCGTTCACTGCAAAACGGCGAGACGCATTACACATCGAATTGGGGGAAAATGGAATTACGTCAGGCGATTGCCGATAATCTTCAGCATTTATACAAAGTGAAATATGACCCAACGAACGAGATCATCGCAACAGTGGGTGTTTCTGAGGCGTTGTATCTCGCGTTCGTTGCAATCCTTGACCCGGGCGATGAAGTGATTATTCCGACTCCGTGTTTTGTTTCGTATCAAGCCGAAGTGATTATGGCGGGCGGAGTCCCAGTTGAAATCCCCAGCCGCGTGGAAAATGATTTTATGGTTGACCCGGCAGACATCCGCAAAGCGATCACACCGCGAACAAAAGCGATCTTTATTGGCTATCCGTCAAACCCAACCGGCGCGGTGGCAACGCGCGACGTGATGCTCGAAATCGCAAAGATCGCGGAAGAATATGACCTGCTTGTTGTGTCCGACGAAATTTATGATCGGCTCGTGTATGACTTTGAACACGTGTGTTTCCCCGCTTTGGATGAAAGCTTGAAACACCGCACAATTTTGCTCGGCGGATTCTCAAAAGATTACGCAATGACAGGCTGGCGCATCGGCTACGCCTGCGGACCTTCGGATTTGATTCAAGGTCTAGTTCGCATTCATCAATACAGCATCATGTCTGCACCCACAACCGCACAGGATGCCGCCCTTGAAGCCCTCAAAAGTGGAGAACCTTACGTGCAGGAGATGGTGACAGAATATGACCGCCGACGCAGACTGCTCGTGGCTGGACTCAACCGCCTCGGTCTCTCGACCTTTGAGCCGCGCGGCGCGTTCTACGCGTTTCCGAACATCCAAGCCTCTGGTATGGACGACGAGACCTTCTGCGAAAAATTATTGGTTGAAGAACATGTAGCTGTCGTGCCGGGCAATTCGTTCGGTCCTGGAGGAGAGGGTTTCGTACGGGCTTGTTATGCTACCAGTTATGATATGATTGACGAGGCTTTATATCGTTTAGAAAAGTTTGTTGTCCGGAATACATAATTTTGGATCCAAAGTTACGAAAAATTAGGGGCTGCTGATGAAATGAATATTGTTTCTTGGTTTCAAGCAGCCTTCTTTTTCTTTAGACCAATAAATGCGAGTGGTCATTTGTTTATTCAACGGAATGTGAATTTCGATGGGAACTCTACTAGATAGGATCTTGGCATTTCTTAGCAACCCTTTTTTAGGCGCGCTTATCGCCGCGGCAGGTACTATCGCTGGAATAGTGGCTTTAGTACGTCGAAATCATAAGTTCCGCACAAAGCTAATAATTTGGAAACAAAAATTAATTAGGAAACGCCCACATAATTTGCCTGACCGCAGAAAGTTTATTGGGCATGTCCAATTACTTGAAGAAGTTGAGGATGTGATCATAAGCTACCACCCAAATATTGTCGCCTTCGATGGCTTTGGAGGTATAGGCAAGACTTATCTAGCATTAGAAATCGCGCATAGATTAAATGAGCGAAAAAAATTCAATGCTTTTTTCTGGAGTTCCGCTTCTGAGGCTAATTTTCCGTTCAGTGTTAAACATGACGGTCCTATTTTAAAATCGCTTGATGACTTGCTCAGCGTAATTGCGCAAGTCTTAGATGTTTCAAAAGTGATTAATGACATTCCACAGAAAACAGAAAGGGTTAATCTGATTAGTGAAGCTCTAAGAATTGAGAAAGATTACTTCCTCATATTGGACAACATAGAATCCTTACCAGATAATGTTTTCCAAGAAATAGCTGAGTTTATTTACAAGAAAATCAAATCACCTGCAAAAGTGTTAATGACCGGGAGGCACATTAAAGCCGAGGCATTTATCAGACGCAATCTTCCACCAATGAATTTTGAAGAAGCAAGGCAATTGCTAAACTTGCATTCAGAGAATAGAGGGGTCAAATTAACTCAGGATGAAGAAAATTTTTTGCTTGAAGAAGCGGGGGGCATTCCCTTTCTTATCGTTTATTGTATTTGGGAATCGAGCACAAAAACTATCAGCATAAAAAATGCCCTTCAAAGGATAACTAGCGATCCGATATTATTGGGTTTTCTCTTTAAGAATTCAGTGGAAAGATTACAACCTATCTCCTTAGAGGTGTTCCGTACGCTCTTGGCTTTTCCTGGCGGAGCAAATCTAGATGCCATTAGCAAGATTGCTCAAATAAACAATAGGAATGAGCTAGATATAGCAGTGGGAAATATTCTCTCACAGAATCTGGCGACTAGCAACGAACAAGACCGAATTACAACATCGCCAATTACTAGAGCATATCTGGCTAACCTTCTCACAGAAAAGGAACGCGATGATCTTTATCAGCGCGTTTCAGAATACTATTTTCGTTTTGCTGACCGGGCCTATCGTTCTGATAATTGGGACAGTTTATATATGGAAAGACATAATATTACCAACGTCATGGAATGGTGTTTTGGTCATATTCATAAGACAGATGGCTTTCGGAAAAGCGAACAATTGGATAAAGCGATTCGACTGACCAAATTCATGTATCCACCACTTCGCAATAAAGGGCGTTTTGACGATCTTATTCAATTTGGCAAGAAATCACTAGAAGCCATAGAAATGTTAAGAGGCGAGAGATACGACTATCAACGGCAGAAGGGCAATCCTCTTGTAGCCTTTTTCCAGATAAATTGCCTAGGTCAGTCTTACCTGATACAAGGGAAATATGATGATGCAAAAGCGTGGCTAAACAAAGGGTTAAGTGCTTCTGAAACTAGGCCGCGATATTCGGATGGTATCATGTTGTCCAGGCATCTATTAACATGTGTTAGCTTAGAACAGCAGGATTTTATAGGGGCTAAGGAACAAATAATTGCTGCAAATAAACTCTTAAATCAGTATGGTGACTTGATAAATGATTGGGAGCCCTTTTTCAATTATGATTCTGGCCTCCTTGCTTACTATCAAGGCGATTTTGATACTGCTTACTATCACTTTGACGAACTAAGAGAAAAATTCGATTTGCAATTGGGCAAGCATATTCCCAATGTATTAACATATCTCGGCAATATAGCCAGAAACCGAGGAGAATGGCAAAAGGCTAAGAAATTTTATGAAGATGAATTGGATATGCTCTCCAAACATTATGTGATAGACTATTTAGCGAAGGCAAAGTTAGAATTTGCAGATCTACAAGAAAAAATGGGCAACTTTGAACATGCAAAAAAATTGACACAGGAAGCTAGTCAGTTGTATGCACAAATGGGTTGCCTTGAAAAAGCTAATAAATTACTTGAAACGACCTAACTCGCAAATTTTTGATTTCAAGGAGAATTTTCCCATGACAGACGAGAATAATGATCAGCTAGATGAAAATATACTTCATCTTATAGAAACTGATGCAAGGCTAACCTATACAGAAATTGCACAGAAATTGAGTTCTACAGAATCCCAAGTAAAATCCAGAATTGAAGAATTGATCAAACTCAAAATCATTCGAAAATACACTACAATTATCGACTGGGAAAAGTTTGGCAAAGAATCTTACACGGCCTGGGTAGAAATTGATCTTCACCCTCAAGCGGAACTCGGATACGATGAGATCGCTCGTAAAATCGGCAATCACTCTTCTGTGCAATCGATACATCTTGTATCAGGAACGTATGATCTCGTACTTGTCGTAAAAGCGGATAAAATGCGCGATATCACCCAGTTGATTGCAGATATTTTAGCTCCATTCCCTGATGTAAGGGATACTAATACGCATTTTATTCTCCGAATATATAAAGAAAATGGGGAAATGATGTATGAAGATCGGGAACTCTTAAGAGGGCCATTTTCTCCATAACAAAGCATGAATACTACAGATTCGCAAATTAGACCTCATATCACAACAAACCGCCGATCAAGAAGTATGCTTTCTGATCGAGCTAAAGCTGTCCCTCCATCTGGTATCCGAAAATATTTCGATATCGCAGCGAAAATGGAAAATGTGATCTCTTTAGGTATTGGTGAACCAGATTTTAAGACACCTTCCACTATTCTTCAGGCAGGAGTGCAGTCACTATTAGATGGGCATACCGCTTATACATCAAACGCGGGGATGATTGAATTGCGTGAATTACTTGCAGAAAATATCCAAACTCGTTATGGTGTACATTATGATCCTGACAAAGAGTTGCTAATTACCGTTGGAGGAAGCGAAGCCTTAGACTTGGCAATTCGCGCAATCATCAATCCCGGTGATGAAGTAATAGTTCCAGAACCTTGCTTCGTAGCTTACAAACCAGATGTGATATTGGCGGGTGGCGTTCCTATTCCGACCCCAACTTTTTTCCATGATGATTTTCAACTTTCAACCGATTATGTGAATGCAACTATCACAGATAACACTAAAGCTCTTCTTTTTAGTTATCCAAATAATCCAACTGGCGCGGTTATGAGCCGTGAACGGCTTCTCGAACTAGCTGATCTTGTCGACAAAGAAGATATGCTTGTTATCTCAGATGAAATTTATGATAGATTAGTTTATGGCATTGACCACGTATGCTTTGCCGCCCTGCCCAATATGCAACGTCGCACAATATTGATTGGGGGCTTTTCCAAAACATATGCAATGACGGGCTGGAGAATAGGCTATATTGCGGCTCCAGCCGAAATAATGGAAGGAATCTATAAAATTCATCAATACGGAGTGATGTGCGCACCTACTCCTGCTCAACATGCAGCAGTAGAAGCCCTTAAACATGGAGATAATTATGTCTCACAGATGGTTGCAGAATACGATCGCCGCCGAAGATTAATTGTTGATGGGCTGAATAATTTAGGGCTAGATTGTTTTGAACCGCGCGGGGCATTTTATGCATTTCCATCTATAATTAAGACAGGAATGGATGATACTGAATTTGCTAAGCGATTGTTGCTTGAAGAAAAGGTAGCTCTTGTCCCAGGTAGTGCATTCGGCGAGAGCGGAAAAGGCTTCATGCGATGCTCGTATGCCACCTCATACGAAAAGATCGAAGAAGCATTGCATCGCATGGAAAAGTTTATGAATCGGTACGGGTAAGAGCAGGAAGCAGGGAATAGAAATTAGTTGGGCGGGCTGATAGGCCCGCCCTTTTTGTAAGGAAATCATCAATGAACCTATCAACCGATCTGGAAAAAGAAATTGAAAGTTTCGTCAACAAAGCCATGCAAACGTGGAACGTTCCCGGGCTGGCACTGGTCATCGTCAAAGATGACAAGGTATTACTCTCCAAAGGATTTGGCGTCCGCGAGATTGGCAAGTCCGAAAAAGTGGATGAGCACACCTTATTCGCCATTGGCTCGAACACAAAAGCCTTCACAGCCACAGCAGTTGGTCTGCTTGTTCAGGATGGCAAACTTGCCTGGGACGACCTGGTTACAAAATACATTCCCACCTTCAAACTTTATGATTCGCACACGACACAAATGATCACCATCCGTGACTTGTTATGCCATCGCAGTGGACTCGGAACGTGGGCAGGCGATGTCTTATTGTTGAGCAGTTATCCCACTGAAGAAGTCGTCAAACGTTTACAACATATTCCGCCTGAATATAGTTTCCGCGCGGGGTACGGATATTCCAACCTGATGTTCATTACAGCTGGATTGATCATTTCCACGGTGAGCGGCTTGAGCTGGGATGATTTCATCCGTCAGCGCATCTTTGAGTCGCTGGGCATGACTGACAGCGTGACCAATCCGCGTTATTTTGGTGAACGCACAAACATTGCCACACCACATGAAGACATAAAAGGTAAATTGCAAACCGTGATCTATCGCGACGATGCGCATGTCGGCGCGGCGGGCTCCATCCATGCATCAATGGCGGATATTGCGCTTTGGCTGAGACTACAACTGAATAACGGAAATCTGGATGGAAAACAAATCGTGGACTCAGCCATCATCGAAGAGACGCGCACGCCTCATACGCCCATCAAGCTGACAGCCATCGAAAGGAAGTTGTTTCCCTCCCGGCATTTCTCTGCCTACGGACTCGGCTGGTTCCTCAACGACGGACACGGCAGACTCACGGTCCGTCACACCGGCGGCGTGGACGGTATGCTTTCCAGTGTGGTATTGATCCCCGAAGAGAAACTTGGCATTGCCGTCTTTACCAATAAATTACCCAATGCCGCTTATGTTGTGTTACCTCATTATTTAGTTGAGAAATTGACAGACATGCCTGCCCAGGATTGGATTCAAATCTACACCGATCTTGAGAAGGAAGAAAATGCAAAAGCAGAACAAGCCAAAAAGCAAAGGGACGACTCGCGCGTAAAAGACACCCATCCCTCGCTGGCTTTGGAGAAATGTGCCGGGGACTACGATAGTCTCATTTTGGGAGGAGCAACCATCAGCGTGGAGGGCAACGCGTTGAGTGGCGAAGCCGTATCGAAACGAGGCGGACTTCAGATCCAATTGCAGGCGCACGAGTCTATATCTGGCACATTGGAGCATTGGCACTACGACACATTCCTATGCAAATGGGACGACCCCGTGCTCGGCGAAAGCCTGATCCCCTTCATCACCGATGGGCAGGGACAGGTCGCCGAGTTCCGCGTGAAGATCCGCGAAGATTGGATTGACCCGCTCGAGCATGTGTTCAGGAAACGAACACCTTGACCGACACTTCAAACCTCCGAATTCTTGAAGAACTCGGAGGTTTTCTTGAATGATATACTTCCTCTTATGGATGCTGATTACAAGCAACTTGTTCGTGCAAAAATTCTAGCCCGCGAAACTTTGGTGCGCGCGGTCTTCAGTGGAGGGCAAAAAGGCTCGTCCCTGCCGTGGACCAGGGTCATCGTGCGCCTGGTGGAGATCAAAGGAGAAATCAATCTACAGTTTTCGTATTTTGACGAGAAAAAAGATATTACCAAAAATTATTCTTTGGACGAAGCCGCATCCAAAGTGGATGAACTGCTCGCGCTCCCCTTCCGAAATATTTTTGTTGAAAGCACTACAGGCGGGCTTCAAGTAAACACATCGAAAAAGGGAAAAGCCCTGGTGAACGAAGTCAAATTGACTGAGACGCCTGGGACAACAGACCTGACGCACGACCGCCAGAAGAGCAGGCTCCTTTCCGCCGAGAATGCAGAGCCGTTCCTCAAAGCCGTAGGCATCATGACAAAGGATGGCAGGATCAGGGCGGATATGCAACGCAAGTTCAAACAGATCAACGAATTTTTGCGGCTTGTGGATGAAACCGATTCTTTCGAAGCCTTGAGCGGGAAGCCCATCCATGTCGTTGACTTTGGCTGTGGCAACGCCTACCTCACCTTTGCCATCTACTATTATTTGCACGACATCCTAAAACTGGACGCGCATGTAACAGGCGTGGACATCAAAGCCGATCTGATCGAGCGACATCAAGAGAAGGTAAAGTCGTTAGGTTGGGGCCAGCTGAACTTTCAGGTTGGACAAATCGCAGACTACAAACCTGAGACGATCCCGAATGTAGTCCTTGCCTTGCACGCCTGTGATACCGCGACAGATGATGCACTCGCACAGGGAATTCGCTGGGACAGCAAGTTAATCGTCTGCGCGCCATGCTGCCAGCATGAATTGCAGGAGCAAATGTCCCGCATTCCTATGCCAAATCAACTGGTTCCCATTTTTCAAGATGGTATTTTCTTCGAGCGCATGGGTGACATCCTCACCGACACCTTCCGCGCAACCATCCTCCGCATCATGGGCTATCGCACAGACGTGACTCAATTCGTCCCCATTGAACATACCGCGAAGAATCTGATGATCCGCTCGGTGAAGACATCCACTACAGGAAACAGTCGCTGGGTTGAGGAATATCGAAATTTGAAATCGTTCTGGCAGGTCACACCCTACCTTGAACGATTATTAGGCGACCAATATACCCAATTCTTGTAGAGCTATTGACTATGGCAAGGCAATTGCAGAATTAAATGATATGTCATTCTGAGCCGCTGATGGTCGAGTAGCGAAGCATATCGAGACCAAGCGGCGAAGAATCTCTAATTCGTGAGCAGAGACCCTTCGCTCGCGGAAAAACGCTCCCTCAGGGTGACAAACAATAATAAGAATCAAAAATCCCCGAGACTTTCATCTCAGGGATTTTTTGTCAGGGGTCAGCCAATTAGTTAACGACGACGACGTTGCTGGCTTGAAGACCCTTCGGTCCCTGTTCGACAGTGAACTCGACCTTCTGGCCCTCTTGCAGGTTCTTGAACCCCTCGCCCTGAATAGCCGAGAAGTGGACGAAGACATCATCGCCGCCTTCGCGCGCGAGAAAGCCGTAGCCCTTCGTTCCGTTGAACCACTTGACTGTACCGTTGATACGATCCGACATGTTTGCCTCCTATGGCAAGTAAAAAATTTGGAGGGTACTCATTGGGTGTTGCATCGGAACCGCCTCAACGGCGAAAAAACAAAGCGGCTCACGGACGATCCGTGAGCCACCTGGTACTTCCAAAGCAAACTACTGGTATCCTACGCCGCTTAAGATAACATGAGAAAGGCGAGGTGTCAATGGAAACACAGCCCGTCATTGCGAGCCCGAAGGGCGAAGCAATCTCCCTCGTCGTGTTGGGGATTGCTCACCTGCACTTGCGCCAGGTGCAAGTGTCGTCGGGCTGGGTTTCGATACGGCGGACGAGCACCGCCTACTCAACCACCAGCTCTCCTCCATTAGACTTAGGATACTACCTCTGCCGACAAGGACTGAACAAGTCTAAGCACTCCTCGAGGCGCAAAGCCTAGATTGCGAATAAGACCCAGGCCTTGTGTGGATAAAACTATACAGTATT
>Ga0247727_10002442_pt1 | contig 42486 bp, 41 predicted proteins | sample WisWelCaveWW1625_FD_202498 | JGI IMG/M metagenome (GOLD analysis project Ga0247727, IMG submission 202498) | Biofilm microbial communities from Wishing Well Cave, Virginia, United States - WW16-25 | ecosystem: Environmental > Aquatic > Deep subsurface > Groundwater > Cave microbial mat | place...
ACATCCGTGACCGTGTGGCCTCGGTGCAAATACTCGCGCATGAATGCCCCCTCGGGACTCCATGCTACATGCTAAAAGCAAATCGGCTAAAGCCGATGGCTTATATCCCAGCTCTTGGGAAGTCAACAACAGAGATCCAAACTCGTTCGCGCGAGAAAGCAAGTCATCATCAGATGCACCAGAAGCCAATTCGGCCGCGTAATAGACGTCATGGCCGTCACGCCGCAAGCGATCAACGATCTGACAAGCAATACCTTCGTCTGCGACTAAGTTCATGCAGCTTTGTCTGGGACCGGATAAACAACATCTGCACGCAGAGCGCTAGCTGCGAAATCAAGGGCCGCGAGTACGTCTTCTCGCTTTAATCGCGGATGGGCTTCGAGCAATTGCTCGATGGATTCTCCGGAAGCCAATTTTTCAAGAATGAGCTCAACGGTCAAGCGAGTTCCCGCGACAACCGGCTTGCCCATCATGACCGAAGGATTCGATTCGATACGTGCAGATGCCATTAAGTTACCTCACCAAAGCGCTCACCATACATCGAGAGCGCAATTTCATCAAGCATGCGTTCAGCCAAATCCGGGGTGCCTACCCCTCCACTGCTCGGCGCACGAGTAGCGAGACAAAGAAAAAAGCCACGGAGACCAAGACGATGGTGGCGCCGGCGGCGAGGTTGAGCCAGTAAGCGGCGGTGAGGCCGAGGATGCCGGAGGCGACAGCAAAAAGTGTCGCGAGCCAGAGCTGTTCTTTGTAGTGGCGGGCCCAGAGGGCGGCGGTGGCGGCGGGCACGACGAGGAGTGCTTCGATGAGCAGAACGCCGACGACGCGGGCGCCGATTACGACGGCGATGGCGAGCAGCACCAAGAGCCCCGCGTTGAGCGCATCCACCGGTTGGCGGTAGGCGCGCGCGATTTCTTCATCGAAGGCGACGAAGAGCAGGCGTCGGAAGGCGAGCGCGATGGCCGCGATCACGAGCGCGCCGAAGCCGGCGAGAATCCACAACTCCTGCGTAGAAATCGCGAGCACGTTTCCGAACAAATAACTCATGAAGTCTTGCTGGTAGCCGCGCTTGATGCTGAAGAGCACGACGCCGAGCGCCATCGAACCCGAAAAAAAGACGCCGATGACGGCGTCTTCGGAAAGCCGGCCGCGGCGCGCGGTCCAGGCGATGCCGAGCGCCACCGCCACGGCGAAGACGCCGGCGGTGAGCAGTGGACTTATGCCGAGTAAAATTCCCAGCGCGACACCGCCGACGGCCGAGTGCGAAATGCCGACGCCGACGAAGGCGAAGCGCCGCAGTACGACGAAGAAACCCAGTACACCGCACACACAACCGAGCAGGACCGCGGCCGCGAGGGCGCGTTGCATGAAGGCGAATTCGAACATCAGCGCGGGCCTTGCGGCGCGGCGTGATGAGCCAACTCGCCGGCGATGAAATCAAACTCACAACTGTAGGCCTCGCGCAGGGCGTGGCTGTGCACCACCTCATCTGGGTTGCCGTGGATGTGCATGCGGCGGTTGATGCACATGAGTTTGTCCGCCTGCCCTGCCAGTGCAACGAGATCATGCGAGACGCAGAGCACCGTGAGCGAGAGTTCGCGCTGCAAGCGGCGCAAGAGCGCATAGAAAGCGTGCTCCGCCGGTAGATCGAGGCCGATGGTCGGTTCATCCAACACCAGGAGCTGCGTGCTGGCGCAGAGCGCTTGCGCCAAGAGCACGCGGCGCTGTTCGCCGCCGGAGAGTTGGCTCACCAGCCGCTTCTCAAAGCCAGCGAGACCCACCAGCGAGAGTGTGCGCACTACTTCTTCTTTGTCTTGCGCACGCAGACGATGGAAATGTTTGTGACAGCACAGGCGCCCCATCAAAACAACGTCGGCGACAGCGGCGGGAAAGCGCGGCGGCACCGCGTAACGTTGGGGGACGTAACCGATTCCGTGGGCGTCGAACTCGCGCTGATCCGGTGTGCGGCCAAAAACTTCGACGTGCCCGCGCGACGGGCGCAAGAGGCCGAGCAGCGTTTTGAGCAGCGTCGTCTTGCCGGCGCCGTTCGGCCCCACGATGCCCAAAAATTCACCGCGCGCGACGTTGAAGTGAATGTTCTCGAGCACCGCTTCGCCGTCGCGCTCCAACCAGACGTGGTCGAAGTGGACGGCGGGTATCGGGTGAGCTTCATTCACGGTGGGATGCGCTTCGCTCACGGTGCACCTGCTTCTGACGCGGGCTCTGCCGAGCGGCTCAGCGCTCGTGCGAAATTCCGCGCGTTGAAACGCATGAGGTCTACGTAATTCGCGCGTTCTTTTACAGCGGGCGTGCCCAACGGATCGACCAGGATGGTTCTGCCTCCGAATTCCGCCGCCAGCACACGCGCCAGCTCGGGATTCAGTTGCGGTTCGATGAGGATTGTGGTGACTTGCTTCGCCGCGGCTGTTCTCACTAGGCGTGCCAACTCGCCCGGCGCGGGTTCTTCGCCACCCGTCTCCTGCACCACGGCTACTTCTGTGAGACCGTAGCGCGCGGCGAAATACCGCCAAGCAGCGTGAAAAGAAACGTAGTTGCGTTGGGGCGCGCGCGTGAGGAGCGCGCGTATTTCTGCGTCGAGCTCGCTGAGGCGCCGCTGAAAATTCGCCAGATGCTCACGGTAGTGTGCTTCCCCTTTTACATCCAGCTCGATTAATGCATGCGCTACGCCAGGAGCAATGGCGTCGCGCACGCGCAGCGGATCCGTCCACACGTGGGGATCGACATCCGATGCTTGCCGCGACGGATGCGCCTTCGAGTCCGTCAGTTGAGCACTCGATTCCTCATGTACAACCGCGCGCGGATCTGCGGACAGGGGAACAAGGCCGGGCAGCTCGATCACTTTCACAACGTGCAATTCTTTGTGCCCGGCTGAGAGGAGTTTTCGAATCCAAGCATCGTACTCTCCACCGATGCACAGCACGAGATCGGCCCGCACCAAATCCTTTACGTCGCTGGGCAAAGGCTCGAAGGTGTGCGGCGAAGCACCGGGCGGCACCAAGCTGGCGAGAGTAACCCGCTCGCCAGCGAGCTCGCGCGCGATCAACTCCAGAGGAAATACCGTCGCGACAACGGCGAGCAGCGGTGTGCTCTCGGCCGAAGTCGCAGGTTTCGCAGCGCCCGCCTTTTCCGCGCTGCCTGCAATGAAGACAAACGCGGCCAACGCGCTGCTCGCAGCGAAGACACACACGCCGCTCACAAATCTTAAAAACACACGCATGCAGTCAGCTCTCCTAACCCGGATTACTCATGAAGCACCAGTAGCGAGGGCACTCGGGTTACGGAAGCAACACGAAGCCCGTCACCAGTGCCGCAGCAGATAACAACACGGCGAGCGTCCCCACCAGCGCGTGGGCGAAAACCGCTCGGCCTCGCCGCAACTCCAAACGTCTGCCCAGAAAAGCCGTTAAGCCGTACGCCAGCAGCGCCAGCGCGGCAACTGCGGCGTGCGCGGTCGCAAAGGGCGTGCGCCCGCGCAGCCACCAGATCGAGAGCAGTCCACCCGCGGCGCCGAACATCACGCAGACGACGGCCGGTTTGGCCACGCGCAGGTGGCGGCGAAAAAGTTCCGCGCCGCGCTCGCGCCCCAACAGCCGCGCGCGGCGCAGCCGCAGGCCGGCGCGCAGGGTTAACAAGACCAGCACCAGAGAAAAAATCATCCAAGCTGGATGGAGATAGGCGAGCCAAAAATGCAGGGGGCTGTAACCGGTGGGATCACTCACTCCACGCGGTGGACGGCGTCCACCGGCAGGCGTGCGAGCAGCGAATCGAGCGCGCGCTGGACGTAGCCAGCGTCGCGCGATTCGAGCGTCAGCAGCACCTGAAACTGTTCTTCACCGATGCGCGGGTAGGAACCGAGCAGGAGTTCCGGAAATTCCTGGAGCACCTCCTCCAGCGAACCGGCAATTTCGCTCTCCATACGCCGCACGTAGACGCGCTTCAGCACGTAGGGCACGCCGCGGAAGCGCTCGCGGATCGATTCGAATTTTTTGCGCAGGAGCTCCGGAATACCGGGAAAGATGTGGACGTTCTCAATCACGACGACGGGGAACCACAGATCGCCCGCGTCGAGCAAGAGCGCGCCGTCGGGAATCCGGGTCATTTTGCGCTGGCTTTCGTTGGGTACAAAACCCTGGGCGCGCTCGATGCGCGCCGCGATAGCCTCGCTCTCGTGCAGCTCACAACCGAAGGCCCGCGCGATGCCCTCCATGGTGAGGTCGTCGTGGGTCGGGCCGACACCGCCGGAGGTAAAAACGTGGTCATAGGATTTGGAAAACATGCGCACTTCCTGAGCGATGCCCTCGACGTCGTCGGGAATCACGGTCACGCGCGCGACATCAACGCCGAGCGAACGCAGCTCGCGGCACAGGTAGGGCGAGTTGGCATCCGCCACCTTGCCTGACAGAAGTTCGTTCCCAATAATGAGGATACCCGCGGTCGGCATAACCTCTCTAGAATATCACGAGGCGAAGATCGGCGGCCAATTCGGCGCGGGGCAGCTACATTCCGCTCCCAACTTGGATCCCACATGAGCTTCGCCTATGCTGTGGGCTCGTTTACAGCGCCCTACGCCGTTCACTGCGAGTTCTGGAAAACGCCGGGAAAATATCCGTGTCCGACGAGCAAAAACAACGCTTCGAAACCCGCGCCATCCACGCGGGCCAGGACCCGGACCCCGCGACGGGCGCAACCATCATACCCGTGTATCAGACGGTAACTTTCACTCAGGACGCCATCGGTGAAAACCGCGGCTATGCCTATTCGCGCAGCGGCAACCCCACGCGCACCGCACTCGAAACCTGCCTCGCCTCTCTGGAAGGCGCGCGCTTCTGCCTCGCATACGGCTCGGGCATGGCCGCCATTCACGGCGCGACGCAGCTCCTATCCCAGGGCGACCACGTCGTAGTAGCGGACGATCTGTACGGCGGGACCTACCGCCTCTTCACGCACGGCCTGCCGCAGTACGGACTTCACTTTTCTTTCGTCGACGCGACGCAGCCGGAAAAAGTGGAAGCGACGTTTACACCCACCACGCGCATGCTGTGGATCGAGAGCCCCACGAACCCGTTGCTGAAACTGGTGGACATCGCGGCTTGCGCGGAGATCGCGCGGAACCGCAGCGCCGTACTGGTCGTCGACAACACTTTCGCGACACCGTATCTGCAAAATCCACTGGCGCTCGGCGCACACATCTCCGTACACTCGACGACCAAATACATCGGCGGCCATTCGGACGTGATCGGTGGCGCTCTCGTCACCGATGACGAAGCCATCCACAAGAAACTTCAGTTTGCGCGCAACGCGACGGGCGGCATCCCCGGCCCTTGGGACGCCTGGCTCACGCTGCGCGGCGCCAAGACACTGGCGCTGCGCATGCGCGAACACGAGATCAACGCGCGCCGGGTGGCCGAATTTTTGCGCGGCCGCAAAGAAATCGAGCGCGTGTACTACCCGGGCTTTCCGGAGCATCCCGGCCATGGGATCGCCGCGCGTCAGATGCGCGGCTTCGGCGGCATGGTGACCATCGACCTGCGCGGCGGTGCGGCCGCGGCACGCGCGCTGTGCAAGAGCACGCGCCTGTTCGCCCTCGGCGAAAGTCTGGGCGGAGTGGAATCGCTGATCGGTTATCCCTGGACGATGAGCCACGCGGCTTTTCCGGCCGAGGTGCGGCGCGCTAAGGGCATCGGCGAGGGCACAGTGCGGCTGTCGGTGGGCCTCGAACACGCGGATGACTTGTGTGCAGATCTCGATCGCGCTCTGTCTCAACGTTAGCCCGGATTATTCATGAAGCGCCGTAGCGAGACTGCGGAGATGCCCGAAATGGCGAACGATTTCAGCGTTTGGCACCGCAGGCTGACTTCCCAGTACGTCGAGGAGGCAAACGCTGAAATCGTTCGCCATTTCGGGCATCTCCGCAGTCTCGCTACGGCGCTTCATGAATAATCCGGGTTAGGAGTCTGACCCAAGACGGGGTGCATCGTGAGGTCCGTGCAGATGCGCGAGATAAAGGTCGGTTGCTCTTGAAACGCGCGATTCTTTTGGTCGATCACGGCAGCCGACGTGCCGCCGCCAATGCGGTCATCGAAGCGGTAGCGCGCGAAGTGGCGCAACGGCGGCCCGATTGCAGCGTGCACTTCGCCCACATGGAGTTAGCGCCTCCCTCGATCGTTGATGCCGTGCGCGCCTGCGCGGAAGCCGGCGCCGAGGAGTTGATCATCCACCCGTATTTTTTAAGCGTGGGCAACCATTCCGAAGCAGATATCCCGCGCCTGGTGCGCGAGGCCTGCGCCGCTTTCCCGCAGTTGCGCGCACGCGTCAGCGCCCCGTTGGGTCCACACTCGAAACTCGTTGAGATTGTTCTCGAGCGCATCGCGGAAAGTGAAACCTCTCTCGCGAACGGCGAAGACGATGCCTAGAGCTCATCTCATAAACCCTCCCGTCGCCAGACTGGTTCTTCGCGCCGCGGCGCACACATGATCGCGCGCCTCTCCGTCGTCTGGTTTCTCTACCTCGCCGCGATCGGCGTCTTCATGCCCTTCTACAGCCTGTACTTGAACGAAAATGCCGGCTTGAGCGGCAGCCGTGCGGGAGCGGTGTACGCCCTGTTTCCGCTCGTCGGTATGTTGGCGCAACCGCTGTGGGGACAGCTGGCGGACCGCACGGGTTCGCGCACGCGCGTGCTCGCCTGTCTCACCGCCGGCGCCGGCACGGGATACCTTGCACTCGCACACTGCTCCGGCTTCGTTCAGCTTTTGCTCGGCACGGCCGGTCTAGCCCTCTTTTCAACCGCTGTGGTTCCTCTGTGCACCTCCGTGAGTCTGGGTACCCTGCGCGACTCCGGACGCCACAGTTTCGGCATCGTGCGCACCTTCGGAACCCTGGGATTTTTCGCAACCGTCGTCGCCTTCCCGCGCCTTCTTCACCACGTCCAAGCCACGCACTCACTCGAAACCACGCCCGGCGGACCCTCCGAGCCGGGTCTGGAAATGATGTTTCTCATCTCCGCCGTGCTGACGGCGGCAGCCGCGCTCGCTGCTCTGGCGTTACCACAACGGGGAGCCGTGGCACTGCGCGCGGGGCGCGGCGATTGGCGCCCACTCTTGCGTCATGGCCCCTTCCTGCGCGGCCTACTCTTTGCGCTACTGGCCTATCTCTTTCTGCACGGCCCCATGATGCTCTTTCCTATCTACGTGCGCGCCCACGGCGGAACACTCGACGACGTGAGCTCCATGTGGGTGCTCATGTTGGTGATCGAAACGCCCTTAATCGCGCTCTCCGGTACGCTTTCGGCGCGCTTGGGCGCGCGCGGAGCTTTGGCCATGGGCGTTTTCTGTGGCGGTGCGCGTTGGCTCGCCTGTAGCTTGGTCAGTGACTTGAACACGATTTTCTGGATCCAGGCACTGCACGGCGCCGTGGTGGCTGGGCTCTTGGTCGGAGGCCCTCTCTACATCGAGGCCACGGTTCCGGAAGCGCTGCGTTCCACCGGCCAGGGATTTTTAGCGATGGTGAGTATCGGCGGCGGCGGCTTCATTTCGATTCTGTGCAGCGGTGTGTTGATCGAACATTTTGGCGCTGACGCGCCCTATCTCATCGGCGGCGGCGGCGCCTTGGCCCTGGTCTGCCTCGTGCCGTGGCTGCTGCCCAAACCGAGACGACCGGGGGGCGTTTCTTCCGTACTTCCGTTGTGAGTTTCTTCCGCGGCTCTGATCGGTCCTTGGGGAGAGTCGAAGCTCCTCGCAGGGTTGTTTAGCTCGTCGCTTCGACTCTCCCCAAGGACCGATCGATCGCAAAATTCGCAACGAAAACGTGGAAGAAACGCTCCCTTCACCCCTTCGCCTTGCGCGCGCTCTGGCGGATGTAGCGCCGCGAGATGGGTGAGAGGTCCATCGCGGGCACGCGACACTCGATGAGCGCAAAATCTTTCACCTCGTGAGCCGCGCGCAGAGCTTCGTTGAGCTCTGCAGCAGTTTTCGCTCGGAAGCCCACTCCACCCCACGCTTGCGCGAGCTCGGCGTAGGGCCAGTTGGGAATCTCAAGCAGATCGGCGCGCGGGGAAACCGGTCGGAAAATACCCCAACCTCCGTTGTTCACGAGTATGACAATCGGCGCCAAACCGTGGCGCGGCGCGTGGGAAATCTCCGCCCCTGTCATTTGGAAAGCGCCATCGCCGCACAAGACCAGAGGGCGGATGCCGGTTCCGATTTCTGCGCCCATAGCCGCCGGCACAGCGAAGCCCATGGAAGCGTAATAGCCCTGGGCAAAGTAGAGCCTACTGCCGGGCACGCGCACTTCGAGGCCGCCGAAGAGCATGTCACCGGATTCGGCGAAGACGTGGTAGCTGGCGGTCTCTTTCAGAAAATCGCTCACCTCAACCAAGAGGTCATTCACGCTGAGCGATTTGCGCCGGATCTTCGCGGCCTTCGCCCCTCGCTTCAAATTGTCGCAATAAGTCACGCGCTCCCGAAATTTGGGCAGACGCTGCTGCGCCAAGTTCGCCACGAAATCTCGCAACGTAACCTCTGTATAGGTATGAAAGGAGACATTGACGCGCTGGCTGACCGCCCAAACAGCGTGCTCCCGCCTCACCTGCGGGCGAGAGCCTCCGAGGTTGATGTCCGTGAGCTGAGTCCCTAAGGCGAGCACCAGATCCGCCGAGCGCACGCGTTTCTGAATCGGCTCCGCGCTGAAAGGCCCAACGTGCACCCCCATGTGGAGTTTGTGGTCCATCGAAAAGACGCCCTTGGCCAACACCGTTGTCACCACGGGGACTTGGAGCTTTTCCGCCAACTTCCGCAATTCATCCTCGGCGCTCTCGCGAAAGACCTCGACGCCACCGATCACGAGCGGCCGCTTCGCCGCGCGCAGGCGTGCAACCGTATCGCCGACGGCTTCGCCCAACTTGCGGGGATCGGAGTGGGGGCGCGGAAAACTCCCGTCCCACTCGGCAACGTACTTGGGAACCGAGATCGGGACGTCCACCATATCGCGGTGGATTTCGAGATAACCGGGGCGGTGCTCCGCCTGAATGGTGCGCACCACCTCGTGCACTTCCGCAGCAAAGCGCTCCGGGTGGCGCAGCACGCGGGCCGCACACGTCACCTCGTTGAAAATATGGAATTGGCTTTCCACGGCCTTTGACTGATGGTGGACACCCGCCAATTTCTGCTCCGCCTCGCCCGGCCCACCCGAAACCACAAGCAACGGGATCTGCTCCGCATAGGCTCCGGCTACGGCGTTGATGACATTGAGGCCGCCCGCGCCGTAGGTCACGCACACCACGCCCAGCCGCCGCGTGCTGCGCGCGTAGCCGTCGGCGGCGAACCCCACCGCGGGTTCGTGAGAAAAAGTCACAATCTCGAGACCGCGCTCTCGGCCGAAGCGGTGAAACAGGCCGAGCACGAGATCGCCCGGCAAGCCGAAGATGTGGCGCACGCCGGCGCGCCGCAGATAGGCCACCAGGAAATCGCCAACCCGCATGGTCGAACGCATGGCCGGCACCGTCGCGCGCGCGGGACTCACGGCACAGGCTCCGCGCGCTCGGCGATTTCAAACCAGTAGAGGCCGGCGAGTACCAGAGCGTGATCGACGTCGCCGGCTCGCACACGCCGCGGAATCTCCGCCCGGGGCACCAACTCTACGTGGGTTTCTTCAAACTCTGTGTTTTGTACGTCAGCGACGCGCTCAGCACCGAGCGCTAAAAAAGTATGTAGACAATTCGAGAACAGGGCCGGATTGGGATTGACCGCGCCCAACGGAAGCACTTCGCGCGCGCGAAAGCCGGTTTCCTCCAGCAGTTCCTGCGCGGCGGCGGTGGCGGGAGCTTCACCGGGATCGACGATACCTCCGGGAATCTCCAGTGTGACCTTTCGAGCGCCGTGCCGGTACTGGCGCACGCAGATCAATTCGCCCGCGGAAGTAAATGGAACCACGTTGACCCACGGCGCCGCATCGATGCAGTAAATGGGTCGCAAAGCACCACTCGGCGCGCGAGCAAAATCGCGGCGAACCGAAAACACCGCGCAGTCCTGCAGAGATTCCGAGCGTTCGACGCACCATGCCTTGGGAAGAGGCATGGCTTACATGCTAGCCCATCACCTAGTACCGCCGGCAGCACTTTTTCCAAACAGACCGAGACGGCTTTCAAGATCGCCATCGGCACCTTCAACGCCGCTTGAGACATACGCGTTCGCGCGTGGGTTGCCGCGTCCTGCTGTCTCGGAACATGTTCGCAAAATGGATCGCGGCGAGGGCGCATCCAACGGCGGAGCCGCTCGGATACTACACTCCCGCCCCGGGCTAGAGAACTTGGTCGATGTAGATTTGTATGCCGGACGCGCCGGGTTCCACTGCGGCGGATGCTGCTCCCTGGAGATCTCCCGTCGCTCGGGAACCGGCATTGCCATCCGCATCGATGCGCGCTGATAAGAAGAGCGGTCCTGCGAAGGAAACTGACTCGAGCATGCGGTCTTCTGGACCCAACTCAAACGCAATTGGAAAACGCAGACCGGAAATCCGCTTGGCGGCGATCGGCGGGCCGGTCCCACCTCCCCGAGCCACCAAAAACAGCACACCGCCTTGAGGAATACGATCCGCCAACTCCGGCGCCAGCGTGATCGTGCCGCGAATCATCTGCGAAGCCGCGGATTCAAAAGCAGCGACCTCACCCATTGGCGACGACGGCACCCCAGCCATTGCACCTTCCCGCTCCATAGCCCGCTGTGCACCTTCTGGGAAAATTTTGGTGAGATCCGGGGAGCGCGGCTTTTCCCCCGGCACGAAAGACTCGACGTTGCGGTTGCAAGCCTGTGTGCAAAGACAGAAAAACAGTGCGGTGCAGCTTAACCAACGGGGATACGACATCGGCACACAGCCTAGCTCGTATTTTTCATCAGGGCGCGTCGCCATACCGCACAGATTCGCGGTATGGCGCGCGATCTCAAAAACGCCCCCGGATCCCTCCTATGTTGAGGATCGATCATCGAGAGGAGACGCCCCCGATCGGGGGCGTCTCCTTCCTCGAACCTCCCCCCCTAGGCCGGTTCGAGGCAAACATCGCTGTCATTTCTCTTTGTCGGCGGTTTTTGCGGATGCTTGAAGTGGTTTCCCTGGATCTTTATCGGCGCGGGGAAGCGCGGCGCTCGCTAACGGAACTCTATCCTCTTCTTCGCCACTGGAGAGCTTTGGAGTTTCGAGATCCTCCGCCCAAGTCATCGCCTGGTATTCAAAATTTTTGTCCGCGATCACATTAAACTTAATGACCTCGAAGTAAGGAGAGAGATCGAAGTCCGCGGGCGTCAGCAGAGATGGGTGCCGGGTGCGAAAAACCCCGTACTGCGTGCGCGGGCGCCGGCGCAGCAGGCGCCGCCAACCCGGCCCCTCCGGCTCAACCTCCACCGCAGAAACTTCATCTGGAAAATTCATGATGGGAATGACCGGAAAGCGCACGTGGTGAAAGAGCTGCCCGAGCAGGCTCGAACAGATCACTTGGGTTGGTACATCGCTGCCAAAGCGAGGGGTGCGTCGGCGGAAACGTCCCGGCAGAAAGGTAAAGGGAAACAAGTGAACGCACAGGTCGGTGATGTTCTTGAGATCGTACTTCCAGCCGATGGCTGCCACTGCCTCATCCAGCAAGATCTTGCGGTGTTCCGGACGCAGGCGATGAGGGCGCACGAGCCGGATATTGTAGTCGATGTACTTGCTTAAGGGGGATACCAACACGCCTTCCATAAGTGCCTCGACGATTAGGTGTTCCGCCTCCTCCCCGAAATTTTGAATGGCCCGCTGGGCTTCCACGCCGCCCCGCCGGACGAGTTCGTCCCCGATGTAGAACACCGCGTGGGACCAACAGCTTTGAGTCAAGTACTTAATCAAGGCGGAGACACGCTGATCGCCCTCGACCAGGAGCACGTCGCCCTTGCGGATATGGCGCCGCAGCGCACCTAAATCATTCCAGTACCGGCGCTCGTAACGGGAAAGGGGTTGGGTCAGAAAGCGAACCAGCCGCTCGGTCAACCAGTCGCGCAGAGTGCGCACGAATCTGTCCTCCCCCTACTTCTTAATAATTCTTTCGGCCGCGGAAGCCACGCGGCTGAAGACGGCCATAGCTAAGCCGAACATGAACGGTGACCAAAAAGACGAAAAAAACCGTCGCCGATTCTAGACGCCTGGTGTATGCTTCCATCCCATTGCTTAATTTCATTAGAGATTTCAACCGGTTAGGGCATCAGCAGCACGCAGATCCCACCGTGAATAGGTTGGCATGGACATTAAGATCAAAGCCACCGTGGAGTTTTCGGTCTCCGGGGAATCCCTCGAAGAGGCTTTGGCGGAGTACGACGAGCTCACCGTCGAATCTCTGCTGCACGAAGTCATCGACAAGGGTATTGCCTGCGACCGAATTCAGGTACAGCTCGTCGAAGGTCCGAACACCCTCGAAGAGTACGATCAGCTCCAGTCCGGTCAGAATTAACCTGCATTTCTCACCAGGACGCGTCGCGAGACCGCGTAGATTCGCGGAATGGTGCGCGATCTCGATCGAGAGAAGCGCAGGCATAGCCAAGACTCCGCCGAGAGCTGCGCGCAAGACCGCGAATCTATGCGGCCGCAGGTGCGGATTAGTGAGAAATACGAGTTAACCCGGATTATTCATGAAGCGCCGTAGCGAGACTGCGGAGATGCCCGAAATGGTGAATGATTGCAGCGTTTGGCACCGGAGGCGTACTGGACAGTACGTCGAGGAGACAAATGCTGAAATCATTCACCAGGTCGAGTAGATACGCAGTCGCAGTAGGTGCTTCATGAATAATCCGGGTTAAGGGAACCGATTTGTCTATCCTCGCGCCGTCTCAGTAAATAGCGGCAGTTGCTGAGGAGACATCGGCGTTCGCCGTGGTGCCGATTGTTCCAGCATGGAGCGTGGCTGTTCCGCGTAGGCTGGTGCCGATCCGGGCGCATAAATTCCTGCGCAGCGCGCATATTCCAGAATGTTCCAGTAGAAAACGCGAAAGCGACGCCCATGATTAAAATGGCGGAGATGAGCGAGCTCATGGCACAGCGTGTTGATGAGGCTCGAATACTTGAGAAGACGTCCTGTCGTGGCGTGGCGCAGGCGAATGCGGATCGTTCCGTCGGAAAAACAAACGCCGTAGCGCCGCTTAACTTGAGGGGGCTCCGCTTCGATCGCGCGGTAACACAAGCTAAAGCGACAGGCTAACGCTTCGCCGTCCCGCCGCAGATTCTCAAGAGCGAGCCTCTCGAACCACCGCTCCACCCGCTTGAGTCTTCCGCAGCGAATGCCGTCGTCAAGCCCCGCTAAAAAATCACGATATTCGTTAAATGAGTTAGAAAAACATCAAATAATCGAATTTTCAAATTTTGTACTCCGGCCTCGGTGAGCTTCTAACCGCGCCGACTCGCAACGCGAAGATTTCTTCAAAGCTCCTCGAACCTCGCGAAATCGAAACATGATCACGTTTCAAAACAACGGTTTTCCGTCGCGAAAACAACTCGCGGATACAGTTGCAGGCGCGTGTATAGAGACGGCCGACTTCACCCTCGCTTCCGATTGCGCGAAACGGTGCGAATGTGATTTACTTCGCACGTTTCCAAGGCACATACGAGAAATTCTCTGAGTGCTCTGGGAATTTCCTCGAAAACGTGTGTAAGACGGATGACCTCTACCCCCAAGGTCTGGGACGGCGTTTTGCGCCGTCTGTCGACGCAGCTTCCGCGCTTCGCGTTCGAAGCTTGGTTTGCGCCGCTCGTAGCGCAGTGCAGCAGCGATGAGCTGAAAATTTTCTGCCCAACGCCCTTTCACCGCAAGCGTATGAGCGAACGCTTTCTTCCGTTGCTGCAACGTTGCTGCGAGGAAAGCGGTGGGCGCCATATGACCGTCGTGCTGTGCGTAGCTGAAACCCGCTCCACCGAGCGAGCGATCGCTGCTCTGCCACCCTCTCAAACGCCGGCAGAGGAACAAAGCAATGAGCCGGCAGCTCTTCAAAGCGACGCCGCAACACGCGAGACACGACGAGCCAAAACGCCACAGCGGCTGACGGGCACCGCCAACCCGCAACCGGGAAAACCGCTTCAGCGCGAGCTCGCCTACCGCTTCAGCAACTTTGTCGTCGGGTCCTGCAACGCCTTGGCCCGCGAAGCCTGCCTCGCCGTCGCCCGCGGTAGCCACGCCAACGTCAACCCGCTCTACATCGCGGCGAGTTCAGGGCTCGGCAAAACCCACCTGGCACGGGCCGCGGCGGCGGAAGCCTTCGAAAACACGGGGCTGCGAACCCGCTACGTCGGCAGCGAAATCTTCACCAACGAACTCCTGCGCGCCATCCGCGAGAAGCGAACCGACCAGTTCAAACGTCGTTTCCGACAAGACTGCGATCTTTTGGTGTTGGAAGACGTCCAGTTTTTTCGCGGCAAGCGTTCAACCCAGCTCGAGCTGTTCCACACCGTATCTCATCTGCTCGATGCCGGTTGCCGCGTGTTGCTCACCGGTGATTGCCTGCCGCGCGAAATCGCCGATTTTGACCCGCGTCTAGGCTCGACGCTCGCCTCCGGATTGGTGGCCGAGATGGAAACCCCCGACGCCGAAGTTCGCCGCGCCATCCTGCGAGCAAAAGCTGCGGCGGGCGGTGTACGGTTGCCCGAGGACTGTCTGGAACGGTTGATCGGAAGTGTCCGTGGCAACGTGCGCGATTTGGAAGGAGCCCTCATTCAGTTAGTAACGACTGCCTCCCTACTCAAACGCCCCATCGACCTCGAGCTTACAGAAGCAGCCCTGCGCAAGGTGGCGCCCGAAATCGAACCGCAGCGCCGGCTCGAGTGGCCGGCGGTGACCACTGCGGTCGCTGCTTTTTTCAAAACCACACCGGACGTGTTGGCGAGTCGCTCGCGCCGGCGCGAAATCTTGGTGCCGCGCCAGCTCGCGATGTACCTGTGCCGGCGTTACACCGATGCTTCCCTTTCGGAAATCGGCCGGGCCTTCCAGCGCGACCTGCCGGCCGTGAAAAACGCCATCGCCACCGTCGAACGCGCCGCGCTGGAACGCGCTCCGCTGCGCTATCAGCTCGAAGCGCTAGCCGCACACCTCGACGCCTTGGTGGAAAAAGAACGACGTGGCCTCAGCGAACGGGGGGTGAGACCTGGATCGGGAGCTCCGCACGAGCGCGGAGTTCCCGGTCCACTCCAGCGCGAAAACGCTCCGGCCCGCGCAGCGGCCGCTGAGACGAGGGCGGAACCGGAACCTGGTCCTGGACCGGATCATCAAAGCGGCGTCGAATCTCGTAGAGCGTAGTGCGCTCTACGGGTACGCGACCGAGTTCGCGAATCAAACGGCGGATTTCTTCCGGGGCTAAATTCTCTCCGAACGCCGCGCCCGCTTCCCGGCTGATGGATTCTTCCATCAGTGTTCCGCCGAAATCATTGGCGCCCGCCAGCAATCCCCATTGGGCCAATTTGGGCCCCAATTTGACCCATGAGACTTGGATGTTGGAAATCCAAGGCCGCAGGCTGAGGCGCGCCGCGGCAAGCATCCGCAGGTCCTCTGAAGTGGAAGGGCCCGGCCGCGCGCCCAAGTGCTGGTACAAACGAGTCTGTTCGTGAATGAAACCGAGAGGGACAAACTCAGTGAAGCCTCCCGTCTCTTTTTGGAGCGCCCGCAACTGCACTAGGTGATTCGTGATTTGGCGCGGCGTCTCGAGGTGGCCGTACATGAGCGTAGAGGAAGAGCGCAGACCTACCTGGTGAGCGGTGCGCACGATCTCGAGCCAACGCTGCGTCATGAGCTTGCGCGGTGCAATGACTCGCCGCAGCTCGTCGTCGAGGATTTCCGCCGCGGTACCCGGAATAGTCCCGAGGCCCGCCGCTTTGAGCCACAACAAATACTCGCGCAGCGGCATGCCACTCTGCTTCTGGCCGTGATCGATCTCCTCCGGCGAGAAAGCGTGAATGTGAAGCTCGGGAAACTCACGTTTGAGCGCGATCAAGATCTCTCGGTAGTGAGTGTGGTCCTTTTTAGGGTGTATGCCGCCTTGAATGCAGACCTCGCTTGCCCCCCGCGCCACCGCCTCACGCGTTTTCTCGAGCAACAGGGCGAGGGGGTGATCGTAGGCGTCGCGGTCGCCCGCATGACGCGCAAAACCGCAGTAGGTACAGCCTACGTAACAGACGTTGGTGAAATTCAGGTTGCGGCAAACGACATAGGAGACGTCCGGCCCGACGTCTTCCTCACGCGCCGCGTCCGCCGCACGCAGAAGCGCGTGAAGATCGGCCCCCTGGACTTGGAGCAAACATTCGATTTCAGCAGCCGTGAGTTCGCAGCCGCTAAGCGCCGCGTCCAAGAGCCGGGCTGTCTCCGGCCGCACAGCTGCGAAGAGGCGCTCGAGCATGTGGTATCACTCCTCGAACCGCGTAACCGTCGCGATCGGCGAAGCGCGGCAATCGGGACCAAACCTGAGCATCAAAAAACTCCCGCCGCGCCGTCCACTCAGGATACACCGGCAGCCGCTCGCGCAAGCGCTGGCCGCTGGCCTCAGTGGCACGTTGCAATGCGGCGAGTGTAGGCCACGGCGCCTCGGGATTGATGAAATCCACCGTCACCGGCGAGACGCCGCCCCAATCGTTTAGCCCCGAGCGGGCTAACTCGGACAGCCGCTCGGGCGCCAGATTGGGAGGGGCCTGGATATTCATCTCCGGTCCAAGTATCAGGCGCGCCAACGCCACCCAAGCGGCAAATTCCTCGTCCGAGAGCGGCGGCATCGCCCGCATCTTTGTCCCCGGCTTGGGGTGAAAAGGCTGAACGATCACCTCTTGGATATGGCCGTAGTGCTCCTGAAGCTCGCGAATCGCAAATAGGGTATCGACGCGCTCTTCCGGCGTCTCACCGATGCCGAGCAAAATTCCCGTCGTAAACGGAATGCGCAGCTCCCCCGCCTCGCGGTGCATGCGCAGGCGCACTTCCGGTCGTTTGTCCGGCGCATGAAAATGCGGACCGCCGCGCTGGTACAACCGCTCGCTCACCGATTCGAGCATGAGCCCCATGGAAGCATTCCACGGCCGCAGCGCCTGCATTTCGTCGCGCGACAAAATCCCGGCGTTGGTGTGGGGCAGGAGACCGCCTGAGAAAGCCACCTGGCAGGCAGCAACCAGATAATCAGGCGTCGAGTGGTAGCCGCGCTCCACGAGCCAGGCGCGGTGGCTCGCATAGGCCACCTCCGGCTTGTCACCCAAGCAAAAGAGAGCCTCCGTGCAGCCCGTGGCTACGCCGCCGCGCACGACCTCCGCGACTTCGTCGAGCGCATAGGTTTTGGCCTCCGGCGAATCGGGCAATTTGGCGAAGGTGCAGTAACCGCAGCGATCTCGACAGAGATTGGTCAGAGGAATGAAGACGTTGCGGGAGAAGGTGACGACGTCGCCCTTACCGCAGCGTTTCTGTGCGAAAGCTGCCTGGCAGAGTTGTGCCCGCAGGCTGGACTCGTCCGCTAAGCGAGCAGCTAGTTCATAAGCTACCCGCGCGGCGAGCGGTTTCTCAAACTCCGTCTTCGATGCCAATCCAGCTCCGCAGCTCCGCCGGCTCACAGCGGTACAGAAAGTCGCCGGCCGGCAGGTCCTCCGTGTTGCGCTCGCGCAACACGCGGAAGAGACCGATCAGCGCCGGGACCATTCGCTCCTCGGAAATCCGCGTGTAGAGCGTGTGGGCCAGACGGCTGCCGTTGCGCGCGCCGCCCACCAGGATCACGTGATCGTTTTTGCCGTAACCGTAGATGCCAATATCCGCCGTAGGCGGCCGGGCGCAGTTATTGGGGCAGCCGGTCATGCGGATCACGGCGTCGATATCGCCGTAGCCGGCCGCTTCGATGGCATCGATGTAACGCGGCAGGATGTTCTCAGCCTCGGTCATAGCCAAACCACAGGTGGGCTTGGCCGGGCAGGCCATGGAGTTCCTGCGCACGAGCGAGATCCGCTCCGGCGGCGGCACGCGGTGTTTTTCGAGGATCGCTTCCAAAGCCGTGCGGTCTTCGACGTCGCACAGGAGCAAGTCGTGTTGGGGCATCAAAATCACGCGCAGGCCGAGGCTCTCGACGGCTTCGCGCACGGCCTTGCGCTTTTCGCCTTTGAGGCGCCCGTTTTCGACGGACAGGCCGTAGTAGTGTTTGCCGCCGCGCTGGGGATGCCAACCTAAATGAAGCTGCATGGGCGCTAACGCTTGCGGCGCGACATCCTCGAGCTTGATGCCAAAACGATCCTTGAGCTCGGCTTGGACGGCAGGTACGCCCAGGCGGCGAATAGTGTATTTCCAGCGCGCCTGTCTGCGGTCCTTGCGCTCTCCGTTCTCTTTTTGCAGCACGGCGATGGCGCGTGCGGCCGCCACCACTTGCTCACGGGCGATGCGACCGAGATAGAGGGCGAGCAGCGCTGCCGTCGCGGCATTGTTGTGGGTGAGACCGAGTCCGCCGCCGGAGTAAAAATCGAAGCGGCTCCCATCCGCCCGTCCATTCACTGCGACGGGCACGAAGGCCACGTCCTGGGTCAACACGTCGATGGAATTCTCCGCGGCATGGCCGATACCGACCTTGAACTTGCGCGGCAGATACTGCTCGCCGTAAAGCGGCTCTTCCGGATTCAGCGGCTGCGAACGGTGCCCTTCTGCATCGGAGAGCCAAATCTGAAAATAAGCGCTCGTCTTGGGCGCCAACTCCTCCGCGATGGCGTGCGCTAGTTCCCAGCCGCGTGCAGCGTGCTCCGGATCCAGCGGGTCGATCGGTGAGGCCATCACGTTGCGGTTGACATCGCCGCAGGCAGAGAGCGTGCCGTCTTGGCGGTACTCGCGGTTCAAGTGGCGAATCAGCGGCGCAAGCTGAGGACCATAAACGTGGTGGTACTGAATGCCCTGGCGCGACGTGATGCGCAGCGTGCCGTCGGCAAAACGCTCTGCGGCCTCGTCGAGAGCGCACCATTGCTGCGCCGTCAGCATGCCTCCGGCGGGGCATTTGATGCGGACCATGAAGAAATAGTCGTCCGTCTTGCGCCCGCGTTCGCCGCGCGCCTGCTGTTTGTAAATACCGGAGAACTTGGAGAGTTCTTTGGCTTCGTTGCCGATGGTCTCGGCTTCTCCGCGGGTCAAGGCGTCAATCTCTTTGCGGAAGGGATACACCTCTCCCTTGGCCGAGACGAAAAAGAGCCCGCGGCTCTCGACCTTGAGGCGCTCGTTCTTCGACATCTGCGCCAGATCGGCGTTCTTTAGAGTGACGGCGGGTTTATCGGAAGGTTGCCAATCCACAAGCATGATTCTCTTGTTTGGCTCTCAACCCAGATCTTCACGGCGGCGGGTAAGGCGCACGCCGGCGTACTCCAAGACGCCCCCGATCGGCGTCGGTTTGCGGACCGTCACGCTGACGGCGTCGGCATCGAATTTGGCCAACACCGCTTCGGCGATGCGCTGGCCCAAGGCCTCCACCAGCCGATGCTCCTGATTGCTCGCCACGTCTTCCACCACCTCGAAGATGCGTTTGTAGTGGAGGGTCTGCTGGATGCGATCCGTGCGCCCCGCCGCGCGCAAATCGCGCTGCACTTCGAGGTCGAGCCGCACGGGGCGGCGCAGGCGGCGCTCCGCCGCAGTGACACCCAGCGCCGCAGGAACCTGGATCCCTTCGAGTAAAATCGTGTCGTCGGACATCACCGCAAGCGTACCAGTTAACTTCGATCCGACAAAATTCTGGCACTTCGGTCGAGGAGACGCATGGAGAGGGTCGCAGCTCCTCCAAGAATTGTTTATGTCGTCGCTGCGACCCTCTCCATGCGTCTCCTCGGCGGGAAAGTCGCGCGAATTTTTCGAATCTTCGTAGAGGGTGTGTTGCGCTTCGGTCAAAACGCGACTCCGTCTACGGGAACGGAGGCCGTACACCGACCGCCCCAACAAGACTTGACGGCGCGGTTATCAGGGCCAAAGCTCACGCAGCACCGAGCCTGTTTTTCTCAGCGGAGCACGTCGCGAGGCCGCAGTTGCAACTCGGTGAGACAGGGGAGCTAAGAAACAAACGTGAAATTCGAAGAGGCCCGAGCGCTGGAAGCCAAATTATTCCTGCCGGTGGTGAAGCGCCTCCCGGTGCTGCTCGTGGAGGGCCGCGGCGCACGTGTCGTGGACAGCGAGGGCCGCGAGCTCGTCGATCTCACGGCGGGTTGGGGCGTCACGGCCATCGGCCACTGTCATCCGCGCTTGGTGCAGGCGATCTCCGAACAGGCCGGGCGCTTGATGCAAACGACCAATCTTTTTTATACGGAGCCCCAGCTCGAACTGGCCGAGCGCCTGGTGCGCGCTGCACCCGCCGCCCTCACGCGCTGTTTTTTTATGAGCTCCGGCACGGAAGCTATGGAAGGAGCCATCAAGCTGGCCCACCGGGCGACCGGCCGCCACCGCTTCCTCTCAACGCTAAATTCTTTTCACGGACGCACACTCGGCGCCCTCAACTTGATCGGGCAGGAAAAACACCGCGCGCCCTACCGTGCGCTGTTGCCCGAAGCGAGCTTCGTGCCCTTCGGTGATCTCGCCGCCGCGCGCGCAGCGATGAATAACGAGATCGCCGCTTTCGTGGTGGAACCGATTCAAGGTGAAGGCGGTGTCAATGTGCCACCGCCCGGCTATCTGAGCGACCTGCGCAAACTGTGCGATGAACACGGTGCTCTACTCGTGCTTGACGAAATTCAAACCGGAATCGGACGCACGGGGCGCATGTTCGCCCTCGAGCACGAGGGCGTCGTGCCCGACGTCCTAACCCTCGGCAAAGGTCTTGGCGGGGGTTTCCCGATCGCGGCCTTTCTGACCACGGAGGCCGTGGCAAAGACCGTCTCCCTCGGCGACCACGGCGGAACCTATGCCGGCAATGCCCTCGCCTGTGCGGCAGCGAACGCCGTGCTCGAAGAAATCGAAGCCTCTCAACTCGTCGCGCGCGCCGCCGAGCTCGGCGCACGGGTGCTCGCGCGCCTATCCGAATTCACGCGCCAACACCCCGATTGCACCTGCGAGGCTCGCGGGCGCGGGCTCTTGCTCGGGCTCGAATTGTGTGATCCCGAACGCGCCGCGCAACTTCCGCTGCGCGCGTTGGAACGCGGCGTGCTGGTGAACGTCGCCGCCGGCCGTGTGCTTCGGCTCTTCCCCGCTCTCAACATTCCCGAAGAAGACCTGTGGCCGGCGTTGGAAACCGTGTTGGATCTGGTTGCCATCGCTTAGAGCTGATTCAAAAACCTCGGTCACCTGAGAGGGGATCGAGGGGAAACTTCGCCCCATCTAGAGATTTTGGGGGTCAGTTTTGCTCCGCGAGTTTTAACTCAATAGTCTCGGGGGGACTGAGTTCTTCATAAACAGAGGAGAGAGTTGGCTTTGCGGGTCGTGCGGACATGTTTTGTTCCAGCCACTGGTTTGCGGCCTCAGGTCCCATATCAACAATTAGTTGTTGGTATCGATCAAAAACTTGAGCTTGCTCTTGCTGAAAGCGTTCCAGCTGACTGAAATAAGAAAGATATGAGCCTAGATAGGTGCCAAAAACTTCATCGGGGCTCGGACCATCAAAAGTAACAATGGGTACGAAAAAATTTAGAATGCCTAGCCAACCTCCTCCACTGGCGGGACGCATGGGACGTGTTTTCCATTTCCCCGTTTCGACATCGGTTGTATAGACCTTTCCACCACGACCCATATGTTTTCCCGAGTATGTCCCTGAGGTTCTCATGAGTTGCACTTTAAGCGCTGTTTGTTTTATTCCAAGCTTTTTGAATTCTTTCCCGATTTCTTGTGAGTATATTTGCATCATTGTTCGAACTGCGGCTGGCCCTAGATCAAATTTCGCGAATTCGGCGAGTTTTTCAAAGTTCCCGGAATCAACCGGCCAACGTTGGAACTTTACCATGATAATCTGGCCGTAATCGTTTTTCTCAAAGAACCCCATGAATTTGACGTACCCAGCAGATGTTTCGTAAATGGCTGTTGCGCCGCGCGAGAGATCAAAATCAAAACGAACAAGACGTACAACCGATTGATCTTGTCGTCCATCGGGATCAATTTTGTTAAGGAAGTTGTTATCAGCGTATCGATACAAGCTCGCTGAGGGATCATCAATCGGATCGACGCTGAGAAAGCGGCAGAGTTTCCGACTGAATTGTCTGGCCCCAAAATCGAGCATCCCTAATGTTCTTTCTTCTTCGTGACCGAAAGATGTGTAGTCCACACTTCCAACGAGTAGGCTAGTTTCATAGATCAGATCACCACAAGGACTTTGGACGGATCGATAAATAATCTGACCTGCCTTGGTGTTGCTGAATCCGCTTTCATCACACGCGAGAAAGATTGTTGCTACGAGTAGAGAGAGAGAGAGAGAGAGAGAACTTTACATCACCGCGCATACCGCAAACCTCCACATCATCAAAACTTCACATGCAACTTCTGTTATTGGAAAATTATGTTAACACAATGTCACGCTGCGCTGGTCACAGATAGCAGATCGTCTGCGAATGCCACGAAAGACAATCGGATTTAGGCACAGCGAGTCGCCGCGCCGCCACGATCCTCCTCGCCAGCAGACCTTCGGATATGCTCACCCCATCCACGAACCACCGTTGGGATCGAAGGCCTGCCCGGTGAAACTGCGGGCGTCGGGCGAGAGCAAGAAGGCAACAATTCCGGCGATTTCGTCGGGCTCGCTCATGCGTTGGAGCGGGACCTGTTTGAGCGCGCGGCCTTTGGCTTCCTCGAAGGGTTTGCCCGTTATGTTCGCGATATCCTGCATGCCGGAGCGCGCCATTTCGGTGTCGACCCAGCCGGGACATACGGCATTCACCAGCACGCGCTGCGCCGCCCACTCGAGGGCGAGCGAACGCACCAGGCCGAGCAGCCCCGCCTTGCTGGCACAGTAGGCGGAATAGCCGGGTACACCGAAACGTCCCAAGCACGATGAAATCACGACTGCGTGGCGTTCCTCCGGCCCCGGAGCCCAGTGCTGTTGAAAGGCGCGCAGGCTGAAATAAGTGCCGTCGAGATTGGTGCGAATCACTTCATCCCAGCGGTCATCCGGTCCGGGTCCGTTCGGACCACCGACGCCAGCGTTAGCCACGACGGCATGCAGCGGCCCCCAGCTCTTCGCCACTTCGGAGAAAGCTTCCTCTTGCGCGGTGCGGTCGCGTACGTCGACGGACAGCACGCGCGTCTCGTTCTTCGCTTGTCCGGCCACTTCATCGAGTAGCGTACGCCGGCGTCCGAGCAGAGCCACACGCGCGCCGAGCTGTGAAAGCCGCAGGACAATCGCACGCCCGATGCCGGCCCCGGCGCCGGTCACCACAATGTTGCGAGCGGAGAGATCGAGATCCGACATGACAATTCCTCCACATAATTCACGCGACTTACTCTGAGGGGCGCTAGGAGAGGGTCGCAGCGACGAGCTAAATGAATCTGTAAGAAGCTGCGACCCTCTCCTAGCGCCCCTTCAGCCGGAGCACCTTCATGGAGTAGTTGAGCCTGAAATGCCAACCTCCGCGAGTAGGCGCTCCACGTCGGCTGGCGTTCCCACCTCGAGCGGTGTGCCGGCCGGAAGTGCCTCTCGCAGACGCTGAAAATAACCGCGATCGCTGCGCGCATCGACGATCACGACCACGCCGCGGTCGCGCTCGGTGCGGATCAAGCGCCCCACCATCTGTTTCAAGTAGAGCAACATCTTGCCGACCTGGTAACGATCGAAGGCATCGATCCCGTCAGCTTCGAGGCGCGCACAGCGCCGGCGAAAGAGCTGCGTCGGGCGTTCGAAGGGAAGCTTTTCGATCACGATCGCGCGCAGCGCGTCACCGGGAAGATCGAGTCCCTGCCAAAAACGTCGGGCGCCCAAGAGGACAGTGCCACCGCGCTGGAAACGCTCAACCAAGGCGGCCGGATCGTCGCTGGCGCGCCGCGGTACCAACACTTCGATCCCTTCCGGTTGCAGGCGCACGGCCAAATCGCTCGCCACCTGCTGCATGCGCTGGACGTTGGTAAACAGACCGAGAGTGGAGCCGCGCAAGCGCAGTGCCAGAGCCGCGAGCACGTCGAGCGTGCACGCGATGGGATCGCGCACGCCCTTGAGCGCCAACACCCGCATCTGATCGGCATAAGGAAAGGGGCTCGCGAGTGCTACGCGCTCCACCCCGTCACCCGCGCGAGAAGCGAGCTCGAGTTCACCCAGCGCCGCGAATTCATCACCGCCGACAAAAACGCTGGCCGACACGCCGGCGAAGGATGTAAGGCGCGAAAAAAACGCCTCGTGAAAAATGGCGGCCGGCGCCACGGGACGCACCACCAAGCGCCAGCGATCGTAAGGAGCCTCCAGTCCCTCGAAAGCGGCCACGACTTCCTCGGCCGTCGGCTCGAACGCCCGGCGCAGAATCCGCGCGGCCGCACGCAACTCCGCCAGATTGCGCAGCGCGGCGGGTTTGGGTTCCTGGGCGTTGGCCTCTAACCCTGCTTCCCCAGCAGGGCGCGTCTCGAGGGCGCGCTCTGTCGCAATCGCTGCAAAATCCAAGCGATCCGCCGCGGAACGCGCGAGGGTGGCGACCTGTTCGCGCAGCGCCTTGTCCAAATTTTCAACCTCGAGGTCGAAAAACGGCGCCGCTTCGCCGACGCTGCGCCCCAGGGCCGCGAGTTCCTGCTGCAAATCGCGCCGCCAGTGCGCGGCGTCCGCGCCGAGCTGCCGGCGCACGCGCGCGGGGAGCAGGGGCGGAGCCTGCGCGCGCCCAGCGGGTCGGCCGAATAATTCGTCAAAACGGTCGAGCAAATCGCCGGGGCGGATTTCCTCGGCGTACACTTCGTCGGCGACGCTCGCCAGATCGTGTACTTCGTCGGCGATGACGTAGCGCAAGGCGGGATAGTCCGGCGGCCAACGCAACAGGAGATCGTGATTGGCGACCACGAGGTGCGCCCCCGCCAACGCCGCGCGGCGCGCACCGAAGGCGCAGTCGCGGTAGTGTGCGCACTGCTCGCGCGGGCAATGCTCGGCGCGCGCCGCCACTGCACGCCGGCGCAGCTCAAACAACTTTGGATAGCGGCGCAGCAGCGCCGCGGGCAGTGTGCCCACCTCGCCGTCCGGTCGCGTGCGCGCGCAAGTCCAAAGCGCGGCGTAGGCGAGCCGCTCCTCGGGAAACAGCGTGGGTTCGCGCCCCTCGCCCAACACGAATTGCAGACGCGCCTCACATACATAATTGGCGCGACCTTTCATGGAGAGAGCGCGCAATTCCGGATAACCCAAGAAGCGCGCCGCGGCGGGGATATCCTTCTCCGTGAGCTGATCCTGCAAGAGTTTGGTGCGCGTCGAGATGACGACCGGGACGTTCTCGCTGCCCTCGCGCACGGAAACAGCGAAGGGAATGGCAGCCGCTAAATAAGCCAGGGACTTTCCGACACCGGTTCCACCTTCCAACAACGCAACGCCGGCGGGCAACGTCCGCACGCAGCGGCGCGCCAATTCGATCTGTTCCCGCCGCACGCGGTAGTCTGGGAAGTAGCGGCGCCCGCGCGCCTCATCGGCGAGCGCGGAGACAATCGCCTCTTCTGTGAAGGGAACGCGTGGTTCGCGCGTTTCACCAACGGCGAGAAAATGCGCTGCCGGCGCGGGCAGCGCTGTTTTTGCGGCGGCGAGCAGGTGCAGCCAGGGCGAATCCGCGGCGTAGCTCGCAAGCGCAGCGCGCGCATGGACGTAGCGCGCCTCTGCCGCGGCGGCGCCGGCCGCCACGCGCGCCAAGATTCGTGCAGTATCCAAGGCGTCGTCGAGCGCCCGGTGGCGTTCCTCCCGACCCAACAAGATGCGTGTGAAAGACTCGAGCCGGAGATCGGGAGCATCGGGATGGGTTAGCGCCAGCAGATCGAGAGTATCGAGGAAGTTCGCCCGTTCGAATTCTGGCGCCACGCAGCGCGCGAGAAAGTGCTGCTCGAAATCAGCGTTGTGGGCGATCAGCGTGTGACCACGCAGCAAGCCAGCCAGGGCGGGCGCCAGCCTTGCTATCGCCGGCGCCGCAGCGACATCGGCGTCGGATAGACCGGTCAGCCGCGTGACGAAGGGCGGCAGCGGCCGCTCGGGACGCACGAGCACATGTGCGCTGCGCGCTTTCTCACCGCCGGCATCGAGCAGCAGGGCACCGAATTCGAGGAGTTCCGACTCGGAGTCCTGGGCCAGACCCGTGGTCTCCAAGTCGACGATGGCGAGCGGACCAAGCGCTTGCGCGAAAGGCACGAGGGACGCAGGCTCGAAGCCGAGTGTGCCAACATCACACTCGCGCAGATCAATTTGCAGCCCGATTTCGGCGTCTATAGCCCGCATTTCTCACCGGGGCGCGTCGCGAGGCCGCGCAGATTCACGGGATGGCACGCGATCTCGACCGAGGGAAGCGCAGGCGTAGCTGACGCTACGCCGAAAGCCCGCAGGAAGAGATCGCGTGCAAGACCGCGGAGATGCGCGGCCACAGTAGCGCTCGGGTGAGAAATGCGGTCTATACGTAGATGCCGCCCTTGTACATGCGATCTTGTCGGATCACGATGTTGACCAGAGCCGGTTTGCCCGCCGCCGCGGCGCGTTCCAGCGCGGGGCGAATCTCGTCGGGCCGCTCGCAGTACTCGCCGTATCCGCCCAGCGCCTCGACCACTTTGTCGTAGCGGGTGGTGTTGAGCAGCGTCCCCTGCAGGCGGTCCCAACCATAGACCGCGCCCTGCGGGCGCATCATCTGCCCCCAAGCACTGTCGTTTCCAACAATGCCGATGATGGGGAGACCAAAGCGCACGGCGGTGTCGTACTCGAAGCCGTTAAGCCCGAAAGAGCCGTCGCCGTAGAGAATGACCACGCGCTTGTCGGGGTGGGACAGTTGGGCCGCGAGCGCAAAAGGCATTCCGACGCCGAGCGTCCCGAGCGGCCCGGGATCCATCCAAGCGCCTTCGCGCGGCACGGGTAAAATCTTTGCGGCGGTCGCCACGATGTCGCCACCGTCGCCGATCACGATGCAATCGCCCAGTTCTTTGAGCCAATCCCGCACCTCGCGGCACATCCGCTGGGGATCGATGGGCGCTTCGTCGCTGTAGAGCGCCGCCTCCACTTTCTTTTCAGCAGCGTTCTCAATTTGGCGAAGCTCATCGCGCCAGGCGGAGAAATTCAACGCGGCGCCCTGATTCTTCATTTCTTCCAGGAGCAGCTCAAAGCTGTTCGCCAGGTTACCGACCAAGCCCACGTCGCTCTGGCGGTTCTGACCGATCAGCACGGCGTCCAGTTCGAGCTGGATGATCTTGGCATCCACCGGAATCGTCATGCCGAACTGCATGCGGAAATCGAGCAGCGTTCCCGCCAGCACGACGCAATCGCTCTTCTCCAGCGCGGTGCGCCGCGCCCGGACGAAAAACTCCGGCACGTCCGGGGGCACCGTGCCGCGACCCATGCCGTTCGTGCAAGTAGGGATGTGCGTTTCTCGGATAAAGCGGTTCATCTCCGCGGTGGCACGTGACCATTTGACGCTGGTGCCCGCCATCAAAAGCGGACGCTGGGCCCGTTGGAGGATCTCGAGAGCGGCGCGCACGTCGCTGCGGTCCGGCGCGCTGCGCGGCGGCGCAGTGCGGATCTTCGGAATCGGTGCCTGTTCCCACTCCACCTGTCCCATGAAGACGTCGAGCGGAATCTCCAAGAAGACCGGCCCAGGAATTCCCGCCACCGCGTGGCGGATGGCGAGCTCGATGAACTCGGGAATGCGAGGAGTTTGGTAGATGGTGTCGGCGTACTTGGTAATCGGCTTCACAACGCCGACGTGGTCCATTTCCTGTAGCGAACCCTTGCGCAGGTTACCGAAGGGACCTTGCCCACCGAAAACGAGGATCGGCGAGTTTGCGCGCCAGGCGTTGGCGATACCCGTGATCCCATCGGTCACTCCAGGTCCCGCGGTGATGGCGGCAACGCCAATCTTGCCCGGATTGCAGCGCGCCCAAGCATCGGCGGCGTGTACAGCCGCCTGCTCGTGCCGCACATCGATAATGCGGATGCCTTCGTCGATACAGCCGTCGTAAAGGGGCATGATGTGGCCGCCCGAAAGCGTGAAGATGCACTCGACACCGGCGCGCTTAAGAGTGCGCGCGGCGAGTTTTCCACCGTGAACCGGCATACGCGTCCCCTGGCCTCGCGAAACGATCGGCGGGACCACACTCCCACCCAACCGCAAAACGGGCGCGACCTGAACTTTCCGACGGTAACACGAAAAAGCGGGTGCGGCAGTCCGCCGCACCCGCTCACGTGTGCAATTCAGCCGTTTAAGTCGCTTCCGTTCAGCCTAAAAGCTGCATCCTCAGCGGCTGACGCGGAATTCGGCCCGCCGATTGTAGCGCCACGCCGATTCGTCGTGGCCCTGCACCGCCGGCTGGCTCTCGCCATAGCTCACTGTCGTGAGCTTGCCTTCAGAAACCCCCAGGTTGGCCAGATAGCGCTTCACCGAATTGGCGCGTTTTTCACCGAGCGCAAGATTGTACTCCTCGCTGCCGCGCTCATCGCAGTGACCCTCGATCGTGACGGAGCCCCATTCCGAGCGGCTCTTGATGGCGGACGCATTCTCTTGCAGTGAACCGCGCGCGTCGTCACGGATTTCCCAGCGGTCGAAATCGAAGTAGACTGTACTCAGTCCACCATTGCTGCCCATGCCACCGCTTCCACCGAAACCGTCATCACCGCTGCCAAGACCTCCGCTGCCGTCGCTGAAATCCGCCTCTTCTCCCGAGCGCTTTGAACCGCACCCCATCGCCAATACCAACACGACCAACGAAATCCCAATCCAAGGCCCGATCCCTATTCGTTTCATTTTGCCCTCACTTGTCGCTCTCGCCGTCTCGCCTCGAGCGGAAAGTCTGCTGCCCCCAGTTGACCGTCACCCCCGGACGGCTCCGGAAGACCTGCCCATCGGAGCCTCATTGTGAGAACTCGCCGCGCAACGCGCAAGTCATTCTTTCGGCTAAGGCCAGCGAAACTAAAAAAACACCGCCTGCGGCGCAAACACAACTGCGACTCTGAGACAAACAGCTCTTTACCGTTTCATCCTCACTCATGTAAAAAATCGCCAGCTCTGTGTTGATTTAACTACGATAAATCTTGTCGAACCAGATACTCCGCCACCAAAATGGCTCCTTTAGCAGCTCCCATCTTGGTGTTGTGGGAGAGCAGCACGAATTTGACGCCGTTCTGGAGTACAGAATCCGCTCTCAAGCGCCCCACCACCGTGGTCATGCCGTCGTGGAGACCGCGATCGATACGCGGCTGAGGGCGGTAGGGATCATCGCTGACCTCGATAAGAGCAGGCGGTGCCGAAGGCAGCCCGAGATCGCAGAATTCGCGACCGAAGGAACGCAGGACCGAGGCAATTTCGCACAGAGAAGCCGATCGACCGAGCCCGGCCCAAACCGCTTCCGTGTGGCCGTCGCGCACGTTGACCCGGGTGCAGGTCGCTGAAACCGGGAGATCCAGTGGAACAATGCGTTCGCCGCCTTCCAAGCGGCCGAGAATTTTGGCCGTTTCACTCTGGACCTTCTCCTCCTCCTTTGGGATGTACGGAATCACGTTATCGAGAATGTCGAGCCCCGCGACACCCGGGCTGCGGCCGGCACCAGACAGCGCCTGCAACGACGTCACAACCACCGAGCGCAAGCCGAAGGCGCGCTCGAGCGGAGCCAACGCGCTCACCAGACCGGTCGTCGTGCAATTCGGGATCGGAGCCACGAAACCTTTCCAGTTGCGTTCGCGCTGTTGGCGCTTCACGAGCACGGCGTGCTGCATGTTTACACCCGGCACCAAGATGGGGACGTCGTCCTCATAACGAAAAGCAGAAGCCGTGGAAACGACAGGTACCTGGGGCGCGAAGCGCTCCTCCAGCTCGCGCGCCGCCGCACTTTCGACGGCGGAGAACACGAGATCAACCCCGTTGAGATCGAGCTTTTCCGCCGCCTGCACTGACAAATGACGGAAAACGGCGGGCAGCGGCTCCTCGCAACCCCAGCGCACGGCACCGTCGCTGCCGCGCAAGGCTTCGATGTAGGGCTTACCCGCACTGCGCTCGCTGGCCGCCAGAGCGACGACCTCGAACCAGGGATGGCGCTCGAGAGCGACGAGGAACTGTTGACCCGCGACGCCGGTCGCGCCGACGACCGCCACGCGGCGACGAGGAGTATCTGCCATGCGTTTGCGCTCCGTAACAGCTTTTAGCGCAGTCTAGCCTGCATCGAGGGTGCATCGCGAGATCGCGCAAATCGGCGAGCTAATTTCGAGCTAACCCAATGCCGGCACTTCAGTCCAAGGAGCGTTTGCTGAGAGTCGCAGCAAACACTCCTCGGACGAGAAAGTCACGCGAATAGAATCCCGATTTCTATTGGATTGGGACTCGCTCAGCGGCCCTCGAAGCGCGGCGTACGCTTCTCGAGAAAGGCGCGCACCCCTTCGCGGTAGTCAGCGCTATCGAAACAGGCGCGCACCGAGGCCTCCATGGCCACGGCGGCGCGCTCTTCCGGAGCCTTGCGCAGCTCCCCGAGCACGAACTTGGCACTGCGCAGCGTGAGCGGCGCAGTGCGCGCAATCTCACCAGCGAGTTCCCGCACGCGAACCTCGAGTTCCGTCTTGGGGAAGATCTGGTTGACCAAACCCATCTGCAGCGCGTGCTCCGCTGTCACGGGCCGAGCGGTGAACAAGATCTCCTTGGCAGTGGCCGTCCCTGCGATCTCGCGCAGCATCTCGAGCCCCCGCACGCTGTAACCCAGACCAAGACGGGCCGGCGGTAGACCGAAGCGGGCGTCGTCAGCCGCGTAACGCAGGTCGGCGGAAAGGGCGAGCAAAAGTCCACCCCCAATACAGAAGCCGTGGATCATGGCGACGACCGGCTTTTCCATTTCCGCGAGGGCCGCGATGGCGCGTTGGTTCAGATCCTCGTAGGCGCGCGAGGCTTCACCGGAGCTGCGCGTGCGCTCGAACTCGGAGATATCCGCACCGGAGACAAAGGCCACGTCGCCGGCGCCGCGCAGGAGCACGACGCGCACGCCGGGGTCCGCTGCCAGCTCCGCGGCGCGCTCCGGCAACGCGCGCCACATAGCCTCGGAGACGGCGTTGCGTCGCTCGGGATAATCGATGATGAGCCAGCCGAGCCCACCTTCGCGCAGGATGTGAACTTCACCGCCCACAACGTATCCGGATAGCACGCCGGCGCGCGGCAGGGCTAGTACCGCATCACATTTGATATTGCGGGCAGGTACGGCGGAGGTGGATGTGGGTTGTCTTGTCTCGCGCGCCGCTCTTGCACAGCGAACCGAGGCCGGGGTGTAGGTCCTTTGCTGGAGGCCCTGGTGATCCTACGTGGCCAAGGGATCTCTGCGAAGCAATCGCCTCGAAGCGTGAGAAGAAGTGTGCACGCTCGACGGAGCCACAGGGCCGGAGGCAAAGGAGCCTACACCCCGGCCCAGGCACTCGTCCTGTGCATCACGGCTTGCAGAGTCGGCATACACGCGCACCCACAATATCAAACGTGATGCGGTGCTCGTTCAGCCGACGGCCGTCAGCGCCTTGAACTCCGCCTCCTCAAAACTCGCGAGGTCCGGATAACAGCGGCTGGCGAAACCTCTTTCGGCAACGGCGCACAGCGAAGCGGAGCAGCGCTGCTTGCCAAGGGCAACCAGGAGGGTATGCGCCCAAACGCGGGCGGACTCACCGGGCTCCGCACTGATGCGACACACGCCGAGCTCACCGCTTTCCAATGCCGACATCAGGTCGAAGATCGTGGCGCGCACGCCCTCGGGCTCACCGACCTCTGCGGCCAAGACGTTGCAAACGCGCTCCCAGACCAAGAGGTAGGGGCGCCCTGTGCAGCGAAAGAGCACGCCGCGTGGACAGAACTCGGGCTCCGACGGCACGAGCACGCGAACGCGCGTCACGGTGCCGTCGCCGGCGTAATGAACGCCCGCGATGTCCACGCCGGCAAAGACCGCTGTTAGATTCCCGAGTGCGTCTTGAATGGCATCCACGGCAGTTTCGGGGCCGCGCACGGCGCGCCCCACCTCCCCGGGCCGGAATCGGCCGCCGCAGTGGCAGGCTTGAGATAAAGCCTCTCAGCGCCGCCTTGAGGCGAAGCATCCCTGCGCCGCAATACGGTAAGCTGTGCTCGTTCACACTGCCGTATGGAAAGATCACCCGCCGCCGTGAACTCTGCAGACTACCGATGACGAAAACTCTCCATGGAGCGTATGACGCCCGCGGCCCAGCCGCGCGGCGCGAAGCCCGCCTGCGCAGCGCCGATTACGCGCGCCTCACCCTGGTGCGCCACGCCGACCCGGACTGGAATCCCGGCGGCGGTCCATCGGTGAACGACCCCGGGCTTACCGTTTTTGGCAAGGAGCAGGCCCGCGCCATCGCCAAAACTCTGGCGGCGGAACGCATCGATGCCCTTTACGTGAGTCCCTATCGGCGCGCCCAAGAAACCGCGGCGGCGCTGGTGGAAACAACGGGGCTCGAGCCGATCCGCATCGACGGCCTGCGCGAAATCGGCATCAACGTCGGCGGCCTCTCCCAGACTGCAGTCGACCGTTACTTCATCGAAGCCATGAAGCGTCCGTTGCACGAACATTGGGAAGGTTGGCCCAAGTCCGAAAGTTTCCGCGATTTCCACGCGCGGGTGACGCGCAGCCTCGCGGACATCCTCGCGCGCCACGGCATGCAGGCGGAGCGAGTGAGCGAATTCACTGTCTGGCATCTAGAGAAAGAACCACCTTCGCTTGTCATCGTGGGCCACGGCGGCACCAACGCCGTGCTCCTGGCCCACTTGCTCGATATCGAACCGGTGCCCTGGGAATGGCTGCGCTTCGAAAGCGAGCTGGCCGCTTACTCCGTCGTGCAGGCCCGGCCTATGGGCACACGTGGCCACGTCTGGGCGCTGCAAAATTTCAACGAGCTCGATCACCTGCGGGCGGCTGGGCTGCGCTGAGGCACGCGATGCGCAAAGCTTTCCCCGAAGTAGTGCTGGTGCGCTTCTCAGGCGACATCGGCATCAAGGCGCGGCCGACCCGGCGGCAATTCACGGACCGCCTGCAATCCAATATCGCTGACGCGTTGCGAAGCAATGGCCTGCACTGCACACAGGAGCGCACGCACAACCGCATCCTAGTGCGGAGCAACGATGCCGCGCACGCGGAAGAAATTTTGGCGCGCGCTTTCGGGGTTCAATCGGTCTCGCGGGCACAGGAGCGCGCCGCGCCAGACCTCGCCGCCGTCGTGGCCGCGGGAACGGAACTTTTCCGCGCAGCCGTGCGCGGCAAGCGCTTCGCCGTGCGCGCGCGCCACGTCGGCGAGCGGAGCAACAGCGCTGTGAAAGCCCACGACGTGGAACTCGAACTGGGCCGCGTGCTCCTCGCCGACGCCGCCCGCGTAGATCTCGACGAACCCGAAGTCACCGCCGGCGTCGAGATCTTCCGCAACCGCGCGTTTTTTTTCAGCGAACGCAGCGCGGGCAGCGGTGGACTGCCGCTCGGCGTCGAAGGGCGCGCCCTCGCGCTCATCTCCGGCGGTTACGATTCCGCAGTCGCCGCCTGGCTGCTCATGAAACGCGGCGTAGCCCTGGACTATGTATTCTGCAACCTGGGCGGCGCGAGCCACCAGCTCGGTGTGCTGCGCGTCGTCAAAGAACTCACCGACCGCTGGTCTTATGGCAGCAATCCACGGCTCTACGCGATCGACTTTCAGATCCTGGCGCAGGAAATCCAGAGCAAGAGCGAGCGCCGCTACTGGCAGCTTTTGTTAAAGCGCCTGATGCTGCGCGCGGCGGAAATGTTGGTGCCGCGCACCAAAGCTCTGGCCCTCGTCACCGGCGAAGCGGTAGGGCAGGTTTCTTCACAAACGCTGCAGAACCTGGCCGTGATCTCCGAGGTAACGCAACTGCCAATCCTGCGTCCACTCATCGGTTTCAACAAGGAAGAGATCATCGCATTGGCGCGGCGCATCGGAACCGCCGATCTTTCCGCGGTGGTACAGGAATACTGCGCCATGGTGCCGCGCCGACCGGCGACGGCCGCGGCCCTCGCGGCGGTGCAAGAGCAAGAGAAACAAATTGATCCCGCTCTGCTCGAGCGCGCCGTTGCACAGTGCAGCGTCTTCGAATTGCGCCGGCTTTCTCTCGACGCGCTAGCGGCCCCCGAACTCGAGCTCAACCGAGTACCCGCAGACGCTACTGTGATCGACTTGCGCAGCCGAACCTCTTTTCAGAACGAACATTACCCCGGCGCACTGCACCTCGATTTCGCCCAGGCGCTGGCGGCCTACGCTTCCTTCGACCGCTCTCAGCACTATCTGCTCTATTGCGAATTCGGATTGAAGAGCGCCCACTTGGTGGAGTTGATGCGCCGCGCGGGCCTTGTCACTCACCACTTCCGCGGCGGCTGGCCGGCGCTGCGGAAAGTCGCGCTCGCGACGAGCGGGTACAACCGTCAACAACAACGGCTTTCTTGAAGCCACTCGATCACAAATCATTCCTGCTTGACGAGTGGCTCCGTTAATTTTGATAGATCAACCTTGAACACCCGTCGAACGGCATCTCTCGTCCTTGAGGAAAAGTCTTTCTTTGCAGCGTCATGCATCGTGGTGTGGCTGAGCTCTGCCAAAGCACCTGCTTGCTCCCGCGAAATACCCATCAACCGCAATGCTCGATCCAAAACATTGGATGGAAGTTCCTTTTCAACTGTGGCAGTCAAAACTTGATAGAGCTCGCTGGCCTCTTGAATCGATTCCGGACTTTTCGCTTTTATACCCGCATGGAGACGCAAAAACTGATCCTGCCATTTAGTTGTAACCTCTTGCAGCTTGACGATCTTTTGCGAATCTGCTCCGGCGCGTTCCATAATGGAAATTCTGCTCTGAGCAATGGTAATTTCTTCAAAAAAAGGTTGTAAAACGGTAGCTAATCTGTTGGGAAGTTTGATTCTGCTCTGGAGGATTTGATAGCCTGCCTTCGAGCCGAGGCTGGTCGCCATGCCAAAGCCAATCGGTGGGATGCCCGTGGTGGCATTCAACATCATGTTTTGCACTTGCTCTTCGGGCATTTTACCGCCGGACACGAACCAGTGGATACCGCTAGCCAAAACATTAATTACGTCGCGTAACACGAGGAAAGACGGCGCGAGGTAATTGGCTTCCGCCGGCTTCAAAAAAGGTGCCCCACCACACATCGCGCACCGATGGGCAGGAATTTTGATGGCTCTTCCGTCGGGATCGATCACATTCAGCAGGCTGCCACCGGCATAGCCGTAAGCCGACAGGTCCTCATCTTCCGGGTCAACGCTGAGGAAACGACAGAGTGACGCACTGTAATGCCTAGCCCCGAAATCGAGCGTGTTTAGATCTTCTTCTTTTTCGTGACCAAAAGAAGTGTAGTTCACGCTTCCATTGAGAGCACCAGTTTCGTGAATCAGATCGCCGCAAGGACTGTAAACGGCGCGGTAAACGACCTGAGTTGCTCTGGTGTGATCCGAACCGCCGTCATCACACGCGAGAAAGATTACCGCTAGCAGAGAGAGAGAGAGAGAGAGAACTTTTGCACCGCCGCGCATGCCGAACACCTCTTCATCAGCGCAACCCCGCACTGCATGATCTGACTCAACCAGGAGCTTAGTCCAATGTTACACTGCCGCAAACCACGGTATATTCAACGTTCTCACCCTCCCGTCGGCAGGATCTGCACGGCGATTTTGCGGCGCGGGCGCGGGCCGTTGAGTTCGACGAGCATGATGCCCTGCCAGGTACCGAGCAGCAGTTCGCCGTTTTCGATGGGAATCAATTCCGAGGGACCGAGCAACGCGGCCTTGATGTGGGCATGGGCGTTGTTGTCGACGCGGTCGTGGAGCCAGCCGGCGTGCTTGGGAATAGTCTTGTCGAGCGCAGCTAAGAGATCGACCCCAATATTAGGATCGTCGTTCTCGTTTACGATGACGGCGGCGGTGGCATGCAACACCATGACGTGACAGAGTCCGCGCGCGACCCTGGAGCGATTCACCACCTCGGACACGCGGTGGGTGATGTCGATGCACTCTTCCTCTTCGTGGGTATCGATGCGCAAAATTTCCGCCATCGCCGATTTCAGCCCTCTGCCGGCGCTGCAAGGCAACGCCGCAGCGCATCGGACATTTTCTCGACCTGCTCTTGGAGCGGAATCCGGATCGTGAAATCGGGTACGAAGGATTTCGTTCGCCCCTCCAGCGCGATGCGCACGCGGGTACCGCCGCCGCGTTTTTCGAAGCGGACCTCGCCGCGCAGTTCGCGGAAAATTTTGCCGTCGCAGATTTTTTCAAAGCGCACATCGCCGTCGGGCGCAAAATCGAAGTGAAAGGTGGCAGTCCCCTCCCGTCCGAGGGCACGGTAGTGGGTACACAACGTCTTGCGTTCGCCTTCGCGTTTCACAATTTCGGTTTTGGCATCCGGAAAGAGACCGAGCAACATTTCGTCTCGACGCAGAATCGCCACGACCTCTTCCCGCGGCCGTTCCACTTCGAAGCGTTGCTCGACGCGCATCACGACATTTTCTCCGCTCTTCGAAAACCGGGCCGAGCGATGGGACGCGTTTGTACACTTGAGCTGTTGCGACCCACCTCCTAGCCCGGATTATTCATGAAGCGCCTACTGCGACTGCATATCTGCTCGACCTGATGAACGATTTCCGCGTTTGTCTCCTCGACGTACTGGGAAGTCAGCCTCCGGTGCCAAACGCGGAAATCGTTCACCATTTCGGGCATCTCCGCAGTCTCGCTACGGCGCTTCATGAATAATCCGGACTAGCGAATCCGCACGGCGATCGGCGGCAAGAGCACCGGGCGATCACCGGCCGGCGGCAACAGCCAGGCGAAAAATTCCTCGAGCTCCGCCGGCAACAGCAATCGGTGCATTCCCAAGGCCGCTACAGCTCTCAGCGACGACGAGCGGTGCATTCCCAGAGCCGACGCGGTTCCCTGCAACAACTCCGCGAGTTGTTCCGCCAGCGACGCGGGGGGAGGATACGGAAGCAATGCGACGTCGGCCTCTTCGGGTAACTCGAGCGCTTTGCGCACTTCCGCCACGGCGGCGCGCAAGCCGCCGAGCGAATCCACTAATCCGTGTTCAGCAGCTTGTGCACCCGTCCACACGCGCCCCTGCCCGACGGCGTCGACCTGCTCTTTCGGAATGTCGCGCCCCTCTGCCACACGCTCGACGAAGAGCGCGTAGACTCCCTCGAGATCCTGCCGCAGCCGCTCGCGCTCGCCGCGCGAGAGCTTGCGCGTGGCAGTGGCGATCTCCGCATGAGGACTGCGCAGCAAGGTCTCGTAACCGATGCCGAGTTTGTCGAGCAAGCCGGAGATCACGGGACGCAGCACAAAGGCCCCGATCGAACCGGTGACACTCCCCGGCAACGCCACGATCGCGTCGGCTGCGGAAGCCACGTAGTAACCACCCGACGCAGCGACATCCGAGAAAGAAGCAACAACGGGCTTTTTTCCTCGCGCGTGCTGCACGGCACCCCACAGCAGGTCCGAAGCCATGGCGGAGCCACCGGGGCTGTCGATGCGCAACACAATGGCGTCGATGTCCTCATCTTCGGCGGCTTCTTCCAGGGCGCGGCTCACGCTGTCTGCGGCGAAGACGCTGCGACCCGAGGGCGAATGTCCACCCTCTCCCGTTACAACGGTGCCACTGCCGTAGATGAGCGCGACATGGGCCACGGGGTCAAAGCCAACGCTGCGGGGGGATACGCGAGCGTAATCCTCTTCTTTGACGAGGGGATGTTCTCCAAGCGACGTCACCACTTCGCGGTGGTAGGCGACTTCATCGATCAGCTTCAGCGCGCGCAGGCCCTCGGCCGCAACGGGCGCGCCGCGGATCGCCGCGCGCACCTGTTCTGTCGACAACTCGCGACTCTCCGCGATATCCGCGACGAACTGCTCTTCGATGGAATCGAGCAGCCAGTTAGCCATCTCGCGGTAGGCTTCGGACATGCGCCGACCGGTGAAGAAATCGACCGCGCTCTTGTAGGCGCCCGCGCGCTCGATTTCGATTTCAACGCCGAGCTTCTGCCACACACCGCCCAGGAAGAAGTACTCACCCGCGAGACCCACCACCGCGCCGCGCGCACCGGGTGCCATCACCACCCTCTCGGCGGCGCTGGCAACGTAATATTCGAGATTGGCGGCGAAACTCTCGACTTCGAGATAGGCGACCGGCCGGCGCCCCGCCTCGCGCAAGCGCTGGATGGCGCCGCGCAGTTCCTGGGCCTTTCCCCAGCCGATGTCGAGATCGCCAACGCGCAGTACCACAGCGTAAAGCCGCGGGTCGCGCTCCGCTGTGGACAACCGCGACAAGACTGCCACGAGCGGAACTTCGCCCCGACCCGTGAGGCGCGCGAGCAGGGGCGACGCCTGATCCTCGACATAGCGGCCGCGCAAATCCAACGTGAGCACACTGCCGTCTTTGATGCGAGGTCCACTCCATGTGCTGTAAAACCACACCGCGAGCACAATCAGCGGCAGCACGAGCACGAGAGCGCGGGACATTTTTCGCATTCGGAATCCCTCTCATTTCACGTCTTTAAGGAAAGTCTTCGTGAACCACTAGGCTATCATGCGCGCCATGGGACGCGAGGTGTACGTGGCGGCGGTAGGACTCACCAAGGTCGATCTCACCGGCCACGTGTTCGGGAGCGTCTTCGACCTCTTCAGCGAAGCCTACCGCCGCGCGCTGGTCGATTCTCCGGTACGCAGTTTCGATGCCCTTCAGCTCGGCGTCATGTGCAGCGAGGAGTTCGAGGGCCGCGCCAACATCGCCGCCAAAGTCGCCGATAACCTAGGGCTGACGGGCATTCCGGCGGTGCGCACGGAGACCGCCTCCTCCACAGGCGCTGCCGCCTTCCACGAAGCCTACTCCAAGGTCGCCTCGGGCCAGTGCGACAATGTCCTCGTGCTGGCCGGCGAGCGCATGAAGACCGTCACCACCGAAGTGGCTACGCGCATCATGTCGAAGACCATCGACCCCGTCGAACGGCGCTTCGGTTTCACCATGCCGGCGCTGATCGCGCTGGTGACCCAGGCCTGGTTCCGCGAACGCAAGCTCAAGACCAAGGCCGTGTCGGAAGTGCTCTCGCGCCTGATGGTGCGGGCGCACGCCTTGGGCGCCGCAAATCCGCTTGCCGCTTTTCACAACCGCCCCGAACTCCAGGAAGCCTATTACGACACCACCCAGAACCTACCCGTGGCCACACCGCTCATGCGCAAGGATTGTTCGCCGATTTGTGACGGCGCCGCCTGCGTCATCTTGACGGCCAAACCCCAAGCGGTGCGCGTCGCGGGCCTGGGTTCAGCAACGGACACCTCTTCCATCCTCGACCGGGAATCGCTCTCTACGCTGTCGGCCACGCGTCAGGCCGCGCGCATCGCCTACTACCGCGCGGGCATCGCCGATCCACGCGCCGTCGCGGGCTTGGTGGTCGAGGTCCACGATGCCTTCAACAGTCTGCTGCCCATCAACTTGGTGGACCTCGGGCTCGCCGAGCCCGCAGACGTAATCGAAATGCTGGTGGGCAACCTGCGCCAGAAGCCCGGCGATCCCTTGTTGCATCCAACCAGTGGCGTCGAGGGCACGTTGCCGATCAACCTTTCGGGTGGACTCAAAGCGCGCGGGCACCCGGTCGGCGGTACGGGACTGTTCCAGATTGCGGAGGGCTTTCTACAAATTGTGAAACAATTTCCGAACCCCAAGGCCCAGATGCGCGATGCGCGCGTCGCCCTTGCCCATTCGATCGGAGGGCCTGGCAACAACGTCTACGTCAGCCTGCTCGAGCGCAGCGACAACCGCCGCAAGCGCGAACAACTTTCTCCACCGCGCATGCGCTTCGGTTCTTCAGGAAAGTCCAAACGTCACGAAGAAGCACCGGCTCTTCACGGAACGCGGGCCGTGGTGGAATCCGCCACCACCATCTACGTCACTAGCTCTGAGAAAGCGGAGCCCATTCACGTCGCCCTGCTGCGTATTGCGGGGCGGCGGGTCTTCGCCAAACTCGACCACGCCTGGAGCGGCGATGGCCGGGAACCCGAAGAAATTCTGGCCGGCGCCAAGGTGCGCCTGCTCGTGAAGGACGACGGCAATCACTACTTCCAAGTGGCCCGAGGCCGAGGTTCCGAAGTCAGTCGCTTGGTGCGTGCGATCCGAGATCGTGTGGGAGCCAAGAAACGGGATCGTACAGACGCAGAAAAAGAACCGTCTGAATGACGACGACGACACCCCACCGCCAGACCGAAGACGAGCTGCTCGCGGAAGACCTGCGCGAGATTTGGAACTTCGCCTCTCTCGAGGAGAGAGTCGAGGGTTTTCGTTCACTGCCGGCTTCTGAAGCCGAAGAGATTTTTCTCTCCCTCGACGCGCACACACAGGCGGAGCTCTTGACCACGCTCCCCGCCAACGAACGCCAACTCTGGATGCGTCAGCTTCCGCCGGACGACGCGGCCGACGTGATTCAAGCGGTGCCGGCGGAGGCGCGCGAAACCTTGTTGCGGCTGCTCGACGAACCGACGCGCCGGGAAGTTTCAGGGCTGCTCGCCTACGCCGAGGACGAGGCCGGCGGCCTCATGAGCCCGCGCTACGTGCGGCTGCGGCCCGACATGAGCGTGGACGAAGCCATCAAGTACCTGCGCCGCACCACCCGCGAGCGCGCGGAGACGATCTACTACATCTACGTGCTCGACGCAGGCCAGCGCTTGGTCGGCGTCGTTTCGTTTCGCGAACTCTTTGCCGCCACATCCGAGAAGACCGTCCGCGACGTGATGCGCACGGACGTGATCACGGTCCGCGAGGATCTCGATCAGGAAGCCGTCGCCAACGTCATGGCGGAAACCAACCTCATGGCCGTGCCCGTGGTCGATTCCGAGGGACACATCAAGGGCATCGTGACTGTCGACGACATCGTGGACGTCGTGCGCGAGGAAGCCACCGAGGACATCCAGAAGTTCGGTGGTATGGAAGCTCTGGACGCCCCTTACTTGCAGGTCGCATTCGCGCGCATGGTGAAGAAGCGGGCGAGCTGGCTGGCCGCCCTCTTCCTGGGCGAAATGCTGACGGCCACGGCCATGACGTACTTCGAGGATGAGATCGCCAAGGCGGTGGTCCTCGCCCTGTTCGTACCGCTCATCATCTCGAGCGGCGGCAATTCAGGATCCCAAGCCTCCACCTTGGTGATTCGGGCCATGGCACTCGGCGAAGTGAGACTGCGCGATTGGTGGCGCATCCTACTGCGCGAGCTCGGAGCCGGTGTAGTACTTGGAAGCGTTCTGGGCAGCATCGGGTTTTTGCGCATCATCGTTTGGCAAAAAATCACGCCGCTTTACGGAGAACACTATCTCCTCGTCGCCTTCACAATCTTCGGGAGCCTGATCGGTGTCGTCACCTTCGGTACGCTCGCGGGCTCGCTCTTGCCATTCGTCCTGCGCAGGCTCGGTTTCGATCCCGCCAGCGCCTCAGCGCCCTTCGTCGCGACACTCGTGGACGTAACGGGACTCGTGATTTATTTCAGCGTAGCGACGGTGATCCTGTCGGGGACGGTGCTCTAGCCCGGATTATTCATGAAGCGCCGTAGCGAGACTGCGGAGATGCCCGGAATGGCGAACGATTTCAGCGTTTGGCACCGCAGGCTGACTTCCCAGTACGTCGAGGAGGCAAACGCTGAAATCGTTCGCCATTCCGGGCATCTCCGCAGTCTCGCTACGGCGCTTCATGAATAATCCGGGCTAGCGGACTAGCGCGTTTGAAAATTCTGGCTGCGAAGGTACACGCCTAAGAGGGACACAAACCTTACAGGCGGACATGCAAGCCTTCCGGCGCCGAGCGCCGGAAGGTGTAGTCGAGCAGCCTATCGGGCACTGTCTTTAAACCAGTAGTGGCAGCTGTGGTGCTGACTAGTCGATCGATTCGAGCTTCTCAGCGTCTGCTATATCCTGCGTGCGACCCGTTGCTCGTTTGTTCCGAATGAGCGCATCGCGCCCAATCATGAAGACCTTCAGTCCATCCAGATCGGCTTGCACACGAGTCACCCATACTTCATCGAAACTGATTCCGTAAATCTCTGTGAGGAGATCAATCCGGTTCGGCGCGCGGCCAAGCTGGATCACTCGATCGGGAGCGATAAACGAGTCCGCTGTCAATCCGATGTTTCCGAATCCGAACGCCGCCAACGCTTCGATGATCCGCTCGCCGTTCTCTCGAGTGGGCCGAACCAGCAAGTCGACGTCATCGGTCAGTCGAGGGTAACCGTGAAACGCCACGGCATGTCCGCCGACAACGACGAAGTCAACCGCTACCGTCTAAAGACGGTAGCGTGAAGGCCGACTAAAAGTCGGGTCCAGCGCTCACTCCAACGCCTCGATCTCAAGATCCGCTCCTTCGGTCTTTCGACGTAAGTGCTCCTCCA
>Ga0247727_10002443_pt1 | contig 42485 bp, 37 predicted proteins | sample WisWelCaveWW1625_FD_202498 | JGI IMG/M metagenome (GOLD analysis project Ga0247727, IMG submission 202498) | Biofilm microbial communities from Wishing Well Cave, Virginia, United States - WW16-25 | ecosystem: Environmental > Aquatic > Deep subsurface > Groundwater > Cave microbial mat | place...
TCGCCGGGTCCAAGCTTGGAGGTGGTGGGCTTCTTGGAAGTCGTTTTGGCTGGTTTCATGGAAGCCAAGTTTACTCGAAATCGGCTGTTTTTTCATTTGAAATCTCTGTAGCTGTGCTACAGTCTCCGGATTTGCTCTAAAACTGCGAGGCGCGCCAGATACGGTTGTGATTGCCAGTAAGCGAAATCGCTCTTTTGCTGGTGGAGATTCACTTTGGCGATGGATTTTTGGATGGTGGCGGGTGTTTTCATTGAGTTCTGAATTGGCGGGAGGTGATCGCCTAGCTGAGCATATTCACGGTGATTCTACTCTAAATTGGCGGTACGTTGACGCGGGTTCTGCCTTCCAAACAGACAACATTTTGTGGCTGCGCTGTCAACGGATTTTGCAGAACAGATTGAACGGATTTCGCCCGGCGGTGTTCCGTTCAATCCGTTCCCGTAATCCGCTGACAGTGGCGCTTGCGTTTCGCACTCGGCTTTGAGGTAGCGGCGAGGGTGTGTTCTCCTCACTGATTGCAAATTAGGGATTCCCAGAATTCATCCACCAACCTTGTGATAGGCCATTTCAATGTAGGGCCTTGCTATATCAAGGTCATCCATTGACTTGAGAATTATCTCAAAATCGCCAGTGCCATAATGCCCGACCTCTGATACATCTCTGGAAATCTTTGGTGGGTTAGCGATTTCTTTCGGATTTAACTTCAGAAACAGAAGGACTCTTTGCTTTTGCAACTCCATGCACACTATGTTCTGTGAAATCTTATAAGCCACATATTGTTTCTTGGGAACTTCTTCAATAGCAGGGTCAAGTCCCATAATAAACTCTTGAATTGCTAATGCCAGCTCCTTTATCTTTTCGGGCCTGCCGTCAAGGTGCTGTTCAAATGTGTAACTTGCTGTTGCTCTTGTAATTGCTGCTTTCTTGCCAGCGGCAACCATTATCGGGTCTTTATCATTGGCGAGGACTGTTGTCGGCGGAGAATAGGATTTCTGCAAAACTTCCTCGAGATACAGGAATTGATTCTTGAAAAGGCGATAAGTCCAAAGCTCAATATTCGCCCCCATTACTTGCACAGCGTACAGATCGTATTTTTTGTAGTTGGGTGCAATGCAGATTACGCGTACATCTGACCAATCTACTTGCACAGAATTGCCGAGCGCTTTTTGGACAGCAATCTCAAAATCGCCGCGATGGTCGTTGATCCATGATAAGTAATACAAGCTTTGGTTGATAAGTTCAGAGGACTCGACTTTCTTGTATTCGATGATGACAGGATTGTTGTCTTCAGAAAGTGCTAACGTATCAATCCTTCCTGCGTGTTGCGCACCTGTGGGAAACTCTGAGGCTATGAGGCGGCAATTGAAGACAGTTTGCAAGTTTCGCTCAATTAAATCTTGCAAAGCCTTCTCTGCTGTAAAGTTGGTCTGCACCATCGCAGACAGACGTTGATTGGCAATTGCAAACAGTGGCATAAACCCTCATGAAGTTAGAGAGAAGCTACCCAAGAACTTGTTTCACTCACCGTGCGGGCGCTATTTATTTTCTGCCTCTCACCCCGCATCCACCACATGCTCATCATCATCAAAATACCGCCGCTCGCGTTCGCGGTCCGCTTCGCGTCCGCGTTGCGGGGCTGAGGTGGAAGCGGGGGCCGCGCCGAGCATGACCGGCGTGGTGTCCATCGTCACCCAAACCGCACTGCTCACCGAGCTAAATGCCGAGTAGGCGGCTTTAAGTCAATGATATCAAGGCGCTTTTCTATGCGCATTACATATTTTGCAGGTACAGGATGAACTTGTGAAGTGTCTAACACCAACAACGATAGTGCCCTTGCGGTCTGCGCGCTTGAAAACCAAGTCGAACAACTCATCTTCTTTGTTCTCAAGGTATCGCCGCAAGGCGTACCCGCATAAATCAGCAATCTGTACCATTCCAGTAAGTTCGCTATTTACGAAAAGCGGGGTCTCTATGATGTTCTTCAGATTTGTCCAAAGCGTTCCACTTTCATGAAACTTTTTCATCAGCGAAGTGTGCTTTTTTGCTACAGTTTCGTTGTTGTCATGAATCAGCAACCCGAAATTTTTCTGTGGGCTATTTAGGCTCGTAACTTGTAAATACTGTTCAAAGCGTGAAACAACCTGCTCGAAAGCCTGCTCATCAATGGTTTTTGAAGTTCGCGCAGGGTCAAAATGAATTTTGTCAACGCCTTCAGCGAATAGACGTGCAAAGCCCCAACCCGATAACACTTGAGCTATTTCTCGAATGAGGCTTCGGCGTTCATTGTAAGTGAGATGAATATAACCCCCGGTCTTTTGGTAGTTTTTCCGGGTTTGCTTGTAAAGTGACGGATTTTTCGAGCGTTGAAGGCGAAGCAATTCGGCGGTACGGAAAGCATTTACTTGATATCGTCTCTGCTGGTAATCCAGAGACTCAAAGCCGGCGATTTTGTTTTGTTCAGGATAACTTCTGAGTATCCAGGCAACATGAATCTCTTCATCGGCAAGGCCATATTTTGACTTGACGTTTTCGAGGTCGTTGTCGCAGTCCTTCCAATGCTGAACAGGAACAGACACCCCGGCGAGAACATAGTGAGATGTATTACCCGGTATATCAGGAGTCCCCGACTCGTCTATGTAGCAGAGATACATGGTTTATCCTTGCCTCTGGAAATAAATAAAAAAAGCGACTGGGTTTAGGGCTATAAGCCCTAAGATGAGACGCGTGGCGACTCATCCCAGACGCGAAGTAACTTTACTTCTAAGTGTGAGGAATGTCAAGCATAAATTTGCCGTTGGAGCCTCTCACCCCGCATCCACCACATGCTCATCATCATCAAAATACCGCCGCTCACGTTCGCGGTCGGTGCTGCGTTGCGGGGCTGAGGAGGCGGTGGGGGCCGCGCCGAGCATGACGGGCGTGGTGTCCATCGTCACCCACACGGCGCTACTGACGGAGTTGAAGGTGGCGTGGGCGGTAGCCTCAATCTGGTAGAGGCCGGAGGGGAGCAGGTGGCGGAAGCTGTTGCGGCCATCCCACAGGCGGGTGTGAACGCCGGCGTTGTAGCGCCGGTTCTCCACCAGTGTGGTCACCGGCCGCCCCATCTCGTCGTTGACGCAGATGGCAACGCGGGCGTCCCGCGACACGTCGAGGCGGATGGTGAGCAGGCTGGCCTGGTCGGGGTGGTTGGGGTAAAAGGTGGGCCGATCCACCGACAGGCCGAGTCGAATAGGCCGCCGGAGTGCACCGGCGAGGAACCAACCGGCAATCGCCAGCGCGGCCACGCCCATGATCGCGGCGGGGAGCGTCCAATCGTCAATTGCCACTTCAGGCAGGCTGGGGAGCGCCGCCGGGGGCGGGGCGGCTTCGAACACCACCACGCGCTGGAGCGTCGTCGTGTTTCCGGCGCGGTCGGTGGCGGTGAGGGTGAGCAGGTTGTTGCCCTCTTGCAGAGTGAGGACGGTGCTGAACGTGCCCTGGTTGTCGGTCGGCACACTGCCGCCGTTGACCGAGAGCACCGACCCCGGCTCGACTTTGCCGCTCACGCGCAGGGTAGGCGAGTCTACGATGAGGCCGTCGGGCACGTTGGCCAGCGCAATCGTCGGGCCTTGCGTGCGCACGTGGACCACGACTTCTTCGGTGGCCGTGTTGCCAACCGGATCGGTGGCGACGACGCGAATGATGTTGTCGCCCTCTTGCAAGAGCAGGTCGAGCGAGAAGTTGCCGCTGGCGTCCACCTCTGCCGGTTTGCCGTTCACCGTCACGACCACGTCGGCAGGCACCTGCCCGGCCACGGCGACGATGCTGTCCTTGAACCAGGTGTCGGCCACAGGCGAACTGAGCACAACGCCGGGCGGCGCGGTGCGCAGAACCACTTCCGACTCAGCCTGATTGGTGTTGCCCGCCGAGTCTGAGGCGCGCACGGCGATGATGTTCGAGCCTTCGACGAGTTGGCGCGTGACGCGGAACGTGCCGGTCGCGTCCACCAGCACCGGCGCCGGATCGTTGTTGACGAACACAATGGCATCCGAGGACGTTGTGCCTTCGAGTTGGAACGTGGCGCTGCGCGTGGTTTGCGTGGGCGGGAAGTTGGCGATGATCAGCGAGGGCGGGGTGTTGTCCACCGTCACCGACGTTGTTTGATTGACGCTTTGCAGAGTGCCAGCCGCCGTGACCTTGATCGTGTAGTTGCCGTCGGCCACCACGTTGCCGCCCTGATCGCGCCCGTCCCAGGCCGCCGTGTGTTGCCCTGCCGTCTGCGGCAGTTCGCGCATCAGCGCGCGCACGCTCTGCCCGGCTCCGTTCAACACCTCGGCGCTCACCGTCGCCTTCTCGGACAGGCCGTAGAAGACGGCGATCTCGTCGAGCGTGCCGTCGCGGTTGGGCGAGAACAGCGTCTGGTCGGTGACGAGGGTGAGCTTGGGCTTGCGGAGCCAGTCGAGGGGGAACATGACGAACAACAACGCCAACACACCCACGGCGGCGACGACGTAAAGCGCCGGTGGCAGGCTGAGAGTTGTTCGTGGCCGCCGACGTTGGCGGCTTCGGCCCGATTCTGGGCGGGTGTGCAAATCAGACATTCAGTGAACAGTGAACAGTAATCAGTGATTAGTCAAGTTCGAGCATGATCACATCATCGTCTTTATCGTTCGACGGCGTGATGGCCGGGTTGGCCGTCACTGATTGAGAGGCAGGATCAGAACCCGGCTCCCCACCCGGAGACGGCTGAAACTTCACCGGCAGGACTCGCACTTTGGCCCGTCGCGCCGGTCGATTCAAAACATAGCGTGCCGCATACGTTGATCCGGCAATCAGCGCCGTCACCAGAATCCCAACCGTGAGCCAGGGATCGCTCCACAAGAGCGCGAGCGGCTCCAACTGTAGCCAGATGGGAATGGCGAAGATGCTGAACCAGATGAGCAGCGCGCCGGCAAGCAGGGAGACGATCAGGTTCAACCACGGGCGGCGCTCGGCCCACAGCCTCTGCCGGAGCCAACCGACGAGCGCCCCGGCCAGCCCCCACAATAATACTTGAAGCACATCCAAAAGCAACAGGCTGGAACGCCCGGTGTTGAACGGCTCGACGATCAGGCGCAGGGTGTCGAGCGAAGTCTGGCCGGTGTAGCGGGCGCTGACGGTGCTGAGGAGAATGGGCTGTTGATGCAAGGTGAGCAGGTCAGTGGAATGGCCGGCCATGCCGCCCGCCACTTTGAGCCACAACGCGGCCAGCGCCCCCACCCAAAAGCCGCCGCCCGGCCCCAACGTCATCCCGGCCATGAGCGGGCCGAGGGCGGAGAGCAGATTCCAGGCCAGCATGGGCGCGGCGGTGACGAGCAGAGTCCAGGGCAGGCGGCGCAGGATGGGCGACTGGGCGAGGACGGCGACGGCGAGAAAGAGGCTGGCGAGGTAGGGCGAGAGCGTCCACAGCGGCCACATGGCAAGGGCTATCGCCAGAAAATAGCCAAGCGTTGTGTTGTAAAGCGCGGCGCAGAAGAGGGCGATGAGGATGAAGGGCCGCCAGTCGGACGGATAGGCAGGCTGGCCCCCGATAGAACCAATCGGGGGCTGGGCCTGATAGAGCACGTGCGACAGGGCAGCCAGCCCAACCGCCGACACGCCGCGCTCGGCCACGTCACGGCGAGTTTGATATTGAAAGACAATGCGCGCCCACAGGCGGCGGAAGAAGAGTCTCATGGTAGAGCGGTGACCGCGCCACCGGCGTGGCGGGCGTGGCGGCGGCCCCAGCGGCGCAGGGTCTCCACTTGATCGCGCATGGTCTGCGAGAGCGGCACGGTCTGGCTGATGTTGCTCAGCAGGTCGGCCATCTCAAGATCGTGCCCTTCGTCAAAGGCGTCGTACAAAGCGGCGATGATGACCTGCTCGATCTCGGCCCCGCTGAAGCCGTCGCTCTCGGCGGCCAGTTGGCGCAGGTCGAAACTCCCCGGCGGGCGGCCGCGCTTGCGCAGATGAATGGCCCAAATCTCTTGCCGCTCGGCCAGAGTCGGCAAGTCCACAAAAAAGATTTCGTCGAAGCGGCCACGGCGCAGAGTTTCAGGCGGCAGGGCCGAGATGTCGTTGGCGGTCGCCACGATGAACACGGGCGACTTCTTCTCCTGCATCCAGGTGAGGAACGTGCCAAACACGCGGGCGGCGGTTCCGGCGTCCGACCGGCCTGACGAAGCAGTGCCGGCCAACCCCTTATCAATTTCGTCCAACCAAACCACTGCCGGCGAAACATTCTCTGCCAGTCGCAGGGCTTGCCGCATGTTGTGTTCCGATGCGCCGACAAGTTCGCCGAAGACGCGGCCCATGTCGAGCCGCAGGAGCGGCAGGTGCCACTGGTTGGCGATGGCTTTGGCGATGAGGCTCTTGCCACTGCCCGACACGCCGAGCAGGAGCAGGCCGCGCGGCTCCGGCAGGCCGAAGCGCCGCGCCCGCTCGCTGAAGGCGTTGCCGCGTTTGCGAAGCCACTCTTTGAGGTCGTTCATGCCGCCCACGTCTTCGAAATCTTCCGGTGCGGCGAAGAACTCCATGACTTTGGATTTTTGGATGAGGTGCTGTTTCTCGGCGATGATCACATCCAGGTCGAGCCGCCGGTGCATGACGAGCGACTTGGCGAAGACGTTTTCGGCTTCGGTGCAGGTGAGGCCCTGCGCGGCGCGGACGATTCGGGATCGCTGTTCTTCGTCCAGTTCCAGCCCCTGCTCGCCCAAAAAGCGGGCCGAGCGCAGAACGCGATCCAGCGCGCCCGCCAGTTCGTCGGCGGCGGGCAGGGAGTAGTCGAGCACGGTGATGTCCTTCTCCAGTTCGGGCGGGTAGGCCAGCACCGGCGAGAGCAGGACGAGGGTCTTGGGACTCTCTTTGAGGTGGCCGATCAAGTCGCGCAGTTTGCGGACGACGACGGCATTTTCGAGCGGCAGGCGGGCGTTGTCGAGGAAGGGGTGAAAGTCTTTGAGGACGAAGATGGCCGACTCGCGGGAGCTGGCGATCACGTCCAGCACCTGCAGAGGCTCGCGCGCGCCGCCGTCCACGACGATGGGCTTGAGGGTAGAGATGTCGGCCACGCCTTCGGTGAGCGTCCAGCCGAACAACTGCTTGTGCCGCCGGGCGGCCACGCTCCGCAGTAGCTCCTCCACCCGCCGCTCTTCGGCAGAGACGATGTAGAGGATGGGGTACTTGGCGCGGATGAGCAGTTCCAGCGTTTGTTCTTTGTCTTCGGTCATAACTGAATCTGAAAAAGCAGCTTGGCCCCTTGCCCGCCCCGGCGTTGCCGTGCGGGCCGGGGTGGGCGGCGGGCCGCTTGCGCGAGGCCCTATGCTACAAGGTTCTGTAACTGGGCGGGTATTGTAGTATAGAGTGAGGTTTTACGCTTGAGGGGGCAACGGACACTTGCACCTGCGTGCAAGTGCAGGTGTTGAACGGATTTAGCGGATAGGAGAAGGCAATTGGGACTTGAATCCGAATTTTTTGGTGCTAAACTGTGTAAAACGTCTTGACTGTGGGGAGTTGTTATGGAGACTTCATATCAAAATAAGCCAGGCAGCCGAATTGTTTCCTCATTTGTAGCTCTGGGCCTCCTTATTTCAAGTGTTAGCCCTTTTACCCCGCCGGAGGCGCAAGCTAAACTTGCGGTTACAGATCCGCCTGGCGGCTCTCCCGCGGCAACAAGCTCCCCACCGCAATCCCCGCCCCTTACACCGACCGTTCAACCCCAGCCAACAGTTGCCTTCGCTTCAAACGACCCGTTTGCGGCGACCACTCCGGCGGCAGAGACTTTATCAGCTACGTCGACACTCGTGGCGCAACCGGGGGCTAATGCGACACCTGCGCCGACAGCGACTTTCGTTCCGACACCATTGGAAGTGCCAATAACGGCTCTCGCCATTTGTCCGTCAACCATTGCTTTTGGGAAAACTATACAATGCTCGATTGATATTGCTGGGGAAGTGGACGCTTACACTTTCATCGGGGCAGCGGGCGATAAGGTGTTGATCAGAGGAGCTGGAACTTCGGGGTCTTTGACAGCGGCTCAGGCAGTTTTAAGACCGGATGGTACTACTTTGTGCGAGTTTACTAACGCCCATGAACTAACCTGTTTACTTGACGTTAGTGGAACTCATACTATTCAGCTTAAAGACTACGGCGGGACAGGCATTGGGGGATATAACTTGCATCTTCAACGCCTCAACAACCCTGTCGGTTGCGTTCCTATCTCTTTTGGTGTGCTTGTATCTGGTTTCATCAGTCTGGCTACCGAAGCAGATTGTCTCACATTCAATGGAACTGCGAATGATAGAGTTCGGGCCGGGGTGGTCAAAACTTCTGATATAGGGACTACGCTCGACTATAGCATATTCAATCATGACGGCACAAAGCTCTGTGAGAATAATACCAGCGTGAGTAATGAAATAAGATGTTTGCTTGATGTCGGTGGAATTCGCACCATTCTCATTAGGGATGCTCTTGGGCCTGGCATTGGGACGTATAATCTGCAACTGCAACGTCTCAATAATCCAGTGGGTTGTTCTACTCTGACCTTTGGGTTGACCATACTTGGCTCTATCAATTCTGCTGCAGAAACAGATTGTTTCAGATTTAGTGGGGCTGTAAACGATAGAGTTCGCCTTAGAGTGTTTAATATTTCCGGCACTTTGGAGTATTACCCGGCACAGGAGATACTAAGGCCTGATGGCACCACGCTTTGCGGGCCAAATACAGGCGGGGAGCAAACTTGCCTGCTCGATGTTAACGGAACTTACACTATTCTGGTCAATGACTTTCACGGGACAGGTGTGGGGAACTATCGTTTATATCTGCAACGCCTCAATAAGCCAACAGGTTGTATTCCAATCTCCTTTGACATGAGTCCTGTTTCTGGCTCTATTGCTTACGCCGCTGAAATGGATTGTTTTACTTTCAAGGGGGCCATAAACAATTGGGCGAGAGTCAGAGTTGTTACTCTTGGTACATGGGAAGTTTCTCAGGAAGTGCTAAATCCTGATGGTACTACGCGTTGCGGCCCTACCCTCGCTACTTACAACAGCGATCAGATATGTTTGCTTGATCTCAATGACACGTATACTGTTTTAACCAAAGCTTGGAATGGGTCGAGTACAGGAACCTACACCATTGAAATTGGAAATGGGTGGTATGTTGGTCGCCTTACATCAGCGCAAAACCCTTCTGCTTTTGGGCTGATTGACATCAAGACAAGCAGTGATTTTTCGCGAGTAGCAAAGATTCAAAGCAATCCAAGCTGCTTGGGGCACGGGCCTCACCCCTTTGTTTATGAACCTGGTCTCACACTTCCTATTGCTGAAGGGCGATTTTTCGCCCGCAATATACCGCTCAATGTTCCTACAGACCCGAGCCACACGCACTCGATGGATATTGATGGTGTCTTTTTCGACACAAACGGGGATGAAAAATCTGATCAAGGTTATGGGGGTTTCATATTCCACTCTGGGACTAATATTTGTGTCATGCAGTGGGGCGCGACTAGCATAGGGCCAGACTCAGATGCTGATGGCTGGAGCGACATGGCTGAACAAGCTCTAGGCTCCTCTACCACAATTACTTCGCTCACACCGGAGAACGCCGCTGTGCCGACAACGCCAACAGGTCTGTCTGTTTGTGGAGATTTCAAAGATAATGATGGGGATGGGGCGACGGACACATCAGACTCGGGATGTCCACCGTTGCCGGGTGTGGCATTACATGTTCAGATTCTTGCGCCTGAACGGGCCAGTCCAGGGCAGACAATAACCTATGTGATCGAATACGCAAATAATGGATCAGTTGATGCGGGCGAAGTTCTTTTGTTCAATTCTCTTAATCCTTCGGTCCGTTTCATTTCCGCCTCGACTAAAGGTTTCTACAACCCCGCTTTGCATACAGTAGAGTGGGATTTAGGGCCAGTACCTGCTAGAACAATTGGCTCTATCAGCTTTCAAGTGGAACTCAATTGGGGCTTACCTCTGGATACAGTAATAAACAATTCGGTTGTCGCTACCGATATAGGAGTACCGCCAAGTTCTAATATAGTCCAAGATGTATCAGCTTTATCAGGCCTATATGTCAATGGAATAGGTCAGTGTGGAGATGCATGGAAAGGGAAATCTCCAGAATTTGCAAGAAATCGGAATAAGCTGTGGGTAAAGGTGTACGACACCTGCCTTCCTTGGGGCCCAGATTGGTTAGAACTAGGTAACGACGCAGACCATGTACGAAAAGCATTTCGAGATGAGGCTACAGGCACAAATGGCCTAACGGATTCGAGGATAACGAACGGCTCGTACACCACTTGCCAGGCATATTCGGGTGGCACTGCTACAGTAATGCGGGCAATCATTTCCCACAACCTTCAGTGCGGGCAACTAGTTCTAATTTCACCTTTTTGGGATCAGGCCACATTTATAGAAGACCTAGACACTATAAGGCGAAAAGGTGTTACAGACATCATTATCTGGCAGTCTGAGGATGATAAAGTGTGGACACCGGCCTTACCCAAGCAGATCAAGATCCCGGATGGCCACCCGCTCCGCAGTGAGCCTGGAATTCGAGTACAAGACCGAGATACAAAGCATGGATGGAACCGAGGAGTCAGACATGAGCAGTGGATCCAGTGCTTCAATGAAACTTATAATAAAACCAACGGTGCAGACAAAGAGAACTGTGATCCTAAAAACCTTCCTGAATCTTCGAAACCCACGAATGTTCTCATTGCCCGCGACCCCAACGCCAAACACGTTGACCGCGAAATCGCCCAACCTGGTGAGACGCTGAACTTCATTGTTGAGTTCGAGAATGAGGGGGAGGGTATCGCTTACGGGGTTTACATCACCGACACCCTTGAGACAGATATTGACGTTTCAACATTAGTGCTACCTCCGAATGAGGGCGGCGCATACGATCCGGCTACGCGCACGATCACGTGGTATGTTGGTGAAGTCAAGTCGAAAGGCAAAGGCGAATATCATTTCTCGGCAAATGTTCGGGCGGATGCGCCCTGTGGAGCGGAAGTCACTAACTCTGCCACCGTCTACTTCCCAAGCGTGCCGGAGACCACGCCTACCAATGGTGTTGCAGTCAGGGTAGTCGGCCCTGGCTGTGATGGCGACAGCGACACCATTCTCGATATGCAGGATAGTTGCCCCGCAGTCGCCAGCCCGCCGGACGCAGATGGCGACGGCCAGGATGGCGAAGATCCGATAGACCGCATTGATAATGACGGCGATGGGCTGGTGGATGAAGATTACGAGGTGGGCCAGGAGGACGCCGACAATGATGCCCGGGGTGACCCGTGCGATGAGGATGATGACAACGACGGAATGATTGACGCCTTTGAGGTGTTCTTCAGCATCTGTTTGAATCCCTTCGCAAATGATGCTGGTGCTGACCCTGACCGTGATCGTAAGACCAACTATCAGGAGTACCTCAAAAACACCGATCCTTGCCCGTTGCCGCCGCCGGGGTTGCTCTTTCCTCATAGCCTTCGTCTGCCCCAAACGCTTCGCCCACTCTTCGATTGGGCGAAAGTCAATAGGGCTACGTCTTATACTTTGCAGATTTCCACCAACCCTACTTTTACGGCTTTGGTCTTAAACATCAACGTCACGCCATCTGCATATGTTGTAACAGTTGATCTGCCACGCAACGCGCTTCTGTATTGGCGGGTTCGCGCTAACAACTCGAACGGGCCGGGTGAATGGTCGCGGGTGCGCCACTTCAACAGCCCTAATCCGCCGGGTGCCCCAACGCTGGTTGCGCCTGCTCACAACGTTATCGTGCCAGGCCATCAGCCAACGCTGGATTGGAACGACGTAAATCCGCCAGCGACATACTACGAAGTGCAAATCTCAACAGATGGCAACTTCACCACATTGTTGGGCCGAGGGCAGGGCGGGCGTACGAATCTTTCGCAGTACGCGCCGGAAACGGCGCTGGCTTCCAACACACCCTACTTCTGGCGGGTGCGGGCTGTGAATGGAGATGGTCAGTTCAGCCAGTGGTCGGCGGTGAGGAGTTTCAAGACGCCATAATGAAAATGAGCAAAGGACGATTGGATTAATGTTTTGCCAATTTCTTGACTCTCCTCCAAACCCTATGGTAAACTCTGCCCATCCTAAAGAAAGGAGCGGCGCAATACTAATGACTCTCATGTTCACCATCATCTATGCGCGACTTCGCACGCCTAGCGGTGATTCTGGCGTTGCCTTGTCGTATTGCGCCTGTTGCCTGGAGTAGGAAGCACTGACTGACACCTGACTCAAGTGGCCGTGGGCGCAGAAACGATGCTCACGGTCTTTTTTTGCCTGTTTCCAAAGGGCCGTGAGCATTCCGCTTGCGGCCTTTTTGTTTGACTCTGGCTGGCAAGAGGAGGCAGGCATCCCCGGATGCCGGGTTCGCGCGTGGGCGCGCTCACTTCTCTGAGTTGGCTAGTGATGCGTGGCAAATGTATTGGAGGAGCAATGAACGGGAACACTGTAGCTATTCAAGTTGAAAACGCATTGAAAACATTCGGCGGCAAGAATGGCCGTTGGTTTACATCGAAGGCAAACGGCAACGGTGGCATCCCCGTCGGGGCAAAGGTGGCGGTGGATCACGTCTCGCTGACGATCCGGCGCGGCGAAATCTTTGGCGTGCTGGGGCCGAACGGAAGCGGCAAGTCCACCCTCATTCGTCTCATTGCCACCCTGTTGATTCCCGATGGCGGCCGCATCACCGTCTTCGGCCACGATGTGGTGGAGAACCCGCGCATCGTGCAAACCCTGATCAACCGCGTCTCGGTGGAAGCCAGTTTCTTCAAGAAGTTGTCGCCAATGGAAAACCTGATCTACGGGGCGCGACTCTACGGGATGCCCGCCTCTGAAACCAGGAAACGGGTGGTGGAAATTCTCACCCGGCTGGGGCTGGAGCAAAAATCGATCTTTCAGCCGATGGAGGAGATGAGCCGGGGCATGCAACAGAAAGTGGCGATTGCCCGCTCTCTGCTCAGCAACCCCAGCCTGCTCCTGCTCGACGAGCCGACGACCGGCCTCGACCCGCGCTCGAAGCGCGAGGTGCAGGCCTTCGTGCGTGAACTGCGGGCGGCGCACGACACGACCATTCTGCTGACCACGCACGACATGGTCGAGGCCGAGGCCCTGTGCGACCGCATCGCCATCATTGACGGCGGCAAGATCGTGGCCCTGGACACGCCTGAGAACTTGAAGAAGCTCATCCCGGCAAACGGCCACACGCCGACCCTGGAAGACGTCTTTCTTGAGTTGACGGGCAAGCAGTTGGTGACGGATGAAGAGACGTAGATGAACAGCGTTTCTGCTACAAACACCCTGAATGAAGTTGGAGAGGAGACTCACCCCATGCAGATCAAGATTCATGCGCTGGCCGAGATGTCCGAGGCCGAGCGCCAATTAATCAAAGACAATCTCGCCGTGCTGGCGAGCGAAAACCATGAAGCGGCTGAGGAGGACTGGTACATCACCCTCGAAAACAGCGCCGTGATGATCAGTATTCTGATCCGCAGAGGAGCCGTAGCAGATGTCCACTGCAATTAATGAACTCAAGGCGTCCTACGCCTTCATCGAACGCAACTACAACATCGTCAAACGGTACTGGGCCTGGGAACTGGTGTGGCTGGTCTACACCGTCGCCAACAGTCTGGCGGTCAGTTACATCGGCCTGGGGTTTGAGCAACTGGGCGGCGGCGGGATCGACGGCAAGTATTTCGTTTTGTATCTTGCCGTCGGCACTATCGTCTGGCGCTACCTGTCGGTGATCTTCTACTGGGTCACCGACCTCGTCGGTTTGGAGCGGTGGGAAGGCACTATCGAGTACACCCTCATGGCCCCCATCACCCGCTTCTTCCACATGCTGGGGCAGACGGCGTTCTCCATCGTCTACAGCCTGGTTCACACCGGCGTGGTGCTGTTGGCGACGATGTTGCTCTTCGACATCAGCCTGAGCAACGCCAACCTGTGGGGCTTTTTCCTGCTCCTCATCGCCGGCAGTCTGTCGTTCATCGGCATCAGCATCGTCGGCTCGGTTCTGCCCTTGCTCTTCCCGGAGCGCGGCTCGCAGATGACACACCTGATCATCGCCGTGCTTTTGCTGGTCTCCGGCGTGTATTACCCGGTTGAAGTTTTACCGGGTTGGCTTCAATTCTTCTCGCGCTTCTCGCCTGCGACTTATGTGATCGATGGCGCTCGGGCAACACTGCTGGATGGCGTCCCGACCCTCAGCCTGTGGCAGTATGTATGGCCCTTGCTGATCATGGGGGCCATCGCCATCCCGCTGGGTCTCCGAATCTTCCACTGGGCCGAGCGGTATGCGAAGCGGACGGGGAAGTTGCACCGGAATGGGTGATCGAACGCACCCGCGCCGCTTATGCTCAATCCCGAAAGGAAGGGTAACATGTCAACCTTGACTTCTTCACCTGGCACTTTGATACTCGATACTTTACCCACCCCGCCTGCCTGGCCCGAATACACCTGGCGGCCCCTGCGGCCGGAGGATGTTCCGGCGCTGTTCAACATGCTCCTTGCCGTCGGCCAGGCCGACGACCGGCTTATCATGGGCACAGCGGCCGATATGGCGATACAGTTTGACGATCCGTGGTCCGACCCGGCGACCTGCTCGCTTGGAGTGTTCACGCCCGAGGAGGAGGTGGCGGCCATGGCCCGGACGTTTATGAATCCGGACCCGGAAACGGAAGCGCGGTGTTACTTTGATGTTGCCGTGCACCCCGCGCATCGGGGACAGGGGCTGGAAGATTTTCTTCTGGAGTGGGCCGAGGCGCAGGGCCGGAAACGCCTGAGCGCCATGCCCGCCCATTGGCCGCACTGCCTGATGCACGGCACGCAAGACACCCTTACCGAGCACATCGCCCGGCTAGAGCGGCGCGGTTTCGCGCCGGCGCGTTATTTCTACCGGATGCGCCGTGATCTACGCCAGCCCATCCCCGAACGGCCCTTGCCGGATGGCCTGACCCTGTGTCGCTTTACGCCGGAGATGAGCCGGCCCTTGCTAGCCGCCTTTAATGAATCATTCCGCGACCACTGGAACTTCGAGCCGGTGAGCGCAGAAGATTGGGAGATATTCTTCCTGAAACGGTCCTCGTTCCGGCCCGACTTGACCTTTCTGGCGATAGACGGCGATGAGGTGGCAGGCTTCAGTTACAACACCATCAGCCCGGAGGAGAACGCCCGCAATGCCCTTAACGAGGGATGGGTGGCCGAGCTAGGCACGCGCCGCTCGTGGCGCAAGCGGGGCGTAGCGAGCGCGTTGCTGTGTGCGACCATGCGCGCTTTCCAGGCCGAGGGGCTGGATTACACGACGTTGGGCGTGGATACCCAGAACCCCTCCGGCGCGCTCGGCTTATACGAAGGGTTGGGCTTTGCGCCGGTTAAGCGCTTCATCATGTTGGCCAAGGCTGTGCTTTGATGATGGAGAATTGAATGTATCGGTCGTCAATTCCGAAGTCGGCGCGTGAGCGAGTAACAGATCGTGACTCAAGCGGCGCAAAACTGCGGGCGGAGTATATTCTGCGGGGCAAGATCGTCGGCATCCGTTGGTTTCACGAGACGGGTGAACCGTCGTTTGAAACTCCGCTGAAGGACGACGTCTATCACGGCGCAGTTTACCGTTGGGACATTCCGGGCATCCTGCTTTCGTCTGAGCCTTACGTGAGCGGCCTGGCTCACGGCATTGCCCGGCAGTGGTCAGATGACGGGAAACTGATTGGCACTTACAAGATGAAGCGCGGTACGGGCATTGATTTATGGTGGGGCGGCTGTAACGGAGCTTTCTCTTTATCCGAAGTTCATTACCTGAAAAATGGCCGACCGCACGGCTATGAGTGGTGGCTGGACGATGACAAGAAAGTAAACAGTGAGCGGCATTGGAGGGGCGGTTTGGCGCATGGCATAGAACGCGACTGGAACGCGCAAGGCCGCTTGCGGCGTGGTTACCCGCGTTATTACTTGCACGGCGAACGGGTGAATAAGCGCCGGTATGAGCGCGCCTGTGACAGCGACTCGAGTTTGCCAAAGTTTCGGCAGAAGGACAATGAGCCAAAGCGAAAGTTTCCACCTGAGGTGGCAAAGTTTTTCAAGAGAAAGAAGGCATGATGAGCTTTCAACCTCGACCCTATCGCGACTCGTCAGACCTGGATAAGATGCTGTCCATTCTGATCGAAGGCCGCAAGGCGAAGGACGGCGCCTACTACGTTCACACCGGCGATGTGAGTTGGTGGCTGTTCTATCACGACCCGGACGAGCCGTTCTCTGAGCAGATTGCGCTGTGGGAGGACGGGGACGGCAACGCGCTCGGCTGGGTCTTATTCACGCCCGACGAAGGCTTCTTCGACCTTTTTGTGCATCCAACGTTGCTTGGCACGCCGCAGGCGGAGCAAATGCACCGTTGGGCCGAAGAACGGATCGCCGAGAAAGTAAAGGCGAGAGGCGGCAAAGCGATTCGTGTCATGTGGATTTTCGAGACCGACGCCGCGCGCCGCCAACTGTTGGAAGAGCGCGGCTTCAGCCTCGCCAGGCCGGACTCGCACCTGGGCCAGATGCTCTACTTCAGACGCTCGCTGGCAGAACCCATTGCCACGCCGACATTGCCCGACGGTTTTGTGGTGCGCTCGACGGCGGGCGAGCAGGAAGTGGAAGCTCGCGCGGCGGCGCAGTACGGCGCGTTTCAGTCCAAGTGGCAGTGGGATCGGTACGTGGCCCGCTTTCGCCGCTTCATGCAGTCGCCCGTCTACGACCCGGAGCGGGACGTGGCGGCGGTTGCCCCGGATGGCCGGTTCGCCGCCTTTTGCATATTTTGGCTCGACCCGGTAAACAAGGTCGGCCTCTTCGAGCCGGTGGGGGCGCATCCCGATTTTCAAAAGAAGGGGTTGGGCAAGGCCGTCCTACTGGAAGGGTTGCGAAGAATGAAGACGGGCGGCATGGAGACGGCCATTGTCTGCGCCGAGGCCGACAACGAAGCGGCAGTCAGGTTATACGAGTCGGTTGGCTTTCGGACTGCCAACAAACTTTGTATGTACGTCAAAGATGTTTAGGCGTGTTGTGTATCGCGTATTGTGTAATCGCTCTGCGTACGGAATACGAAATACGGAACACGGATGAACTATGATAGCAACTGAACTGGTTTCAATTCCAAACGCTCCGGCCATTCCCGGCCTGCCCAGAGAAGTTCGATGTATCGAAAGCCTTTGGCGTAAACTTGGCCTATGACAGCCTCTCGCCCTTCCGGTTTCACCGCCTTCATCGTCGTCTGGCTTGGCCAGGTGATCTCGCTCTTCGGCTCCGGCATGACGCGCTTTGCGCTCACCATCTGGGCCTGGCAGTTGACGGGGGAGGCCACCGCGCTAGCGCTGGTCGGCTTCTTCGCCTACGCGCCCGAAGTCTTGCTCAGCCCGATCGCCGGCGCGCTGGTGGACAGGTGGAACCGGAAGCTGGTGATGATGTTGAGCGATCTGGCTGCCGGGCTGGCCACAGTGACGATCCTGCTCTTGTTTGTCGGCGGCCTCTTGCAGGTGTGGCATTTGTGGGCCGCCGCCGCCTTTGTCGGCGCGTTCACGTCGTTTCAGTGGCCGGCCTACTCGGCGGCCATCTCGACCATGATTCCCAAAGAGCAGTACGCCCGCGCCAGCGGCATGATGTCGCTGGCCGAAACCGCGCCATTGATTCTTGCGCCGTTGACGGCGGGGGGCCTCATCGGATTTTTGGGATCGAGTGGCGGCTTCAACGGCCTCACCCTGATTCTGTTGATTGACGTGATCACCTTTGTCGCCGCCATCGCCGCCTTGCTGGTTGTCCATATCCCGCAACCGGCGCAGACCGAGTCTGGCAAAGAAGGGCAGGGTAGTTTGTGGCACGAGTCGGTTTATGGCTTTCGCTACATCCTGGCCCGACCCGGCCTGCTCGGCCTGCAAACCGTGTTCCTGGTGGGCAATTTTTTGAGTGGACTGGGCTTTACGCTATTCGCGCCCATGATTTTGTCTCGCACTCAGAACAACTCGACTCTGCTGGGAGTCATCAACTCGGTGGCCGCCGTCAGCGGCACGATTGGCAGTGCGGTGATCAGCGCCTGGGGCGGGCCGAAGCGCAAAGTGCATGGCGTGTTTTGGGGCTGGGCATTGACTGGCGTCTGCCAGGTTTGCCTGGGCTTCAACCTGCCGTTTTGGTTTTGGGGCATCGCCATCTCACTCGCCGACTTTGTGAACCCGATGCTCAACGCCTCGAACCAGGCTATCTGGCAGGCTAAGGTTGCGCCCGATATTCAGGGCCGGGTGTTCTCAACCCGGCGGCTCATCGCTCAAGTGATGGGGCCGCTGGCGACGCTCATGAGCGGGCCGCTGGCCGACAAAGTTTTTGAGCCGGCCATGCAGGCGGGCGGGGGGCTGGCCGCCTCGTTTGGGTGGCTGGTGGGAACCGGCCCGGGCGCAGGCATGGGCTTAATCTTTGTGGTGAGCGGCGGATTGCTGGTGGTTGCCAGTCTTCTGCCTTACGCCATCCCGGTGGTGCGCGACGCTGAAGACCGACTGCCGGATCACGACACACTGAAAGCGCAAGCGGCTGATTGAAGTGCTTAGAGAGAGAAAACCATGACCATTGATCTTCTTGAGCTACCTTACACAACATCCATCTCTGGCTTGGTCTGCCGCCGGTTTCGGGGGGAGGCCGACTACCCGGCCATGTCCGAAGTCGTCAACGCCAGCAACGCCGCCGACCTGGTCGAAGAAACGGAAAGCGCTGAGAGCATCGCCAACGTTGGCTCAACGACCCTGCGAACGACCCAAGCCTGTGGCAGGTCGCCTGGGACGCCGCCTCTGATCAGGTGACTGGCGTTTCCATCAATGTCATTAATGCCGACGATAACGCCAGCTACAACTTTCTGCGTGGCTTGATTGGCCCGCTCGGCGTTCGCCGCCCCCGGCGCGGGCGCGGCCTGGGACGCGCTCTGCTGGTGAACAGCATGATGGCCCTGCGCGAGCGCGGCATGACCGAGGCTGTGCTGGGCGTGGATACCGAGAATCCAACCGGGGCGTTGAAGCTGTACGAAAGCGTGGGCTTTCGCGCTATCAACAAAGACGCGATCTATCGTAAAGTGTTAGCAGAGAGGTTGCTATGATCACCAAAATCTGTAACTACCAACCCGGCGACGAGCCGGTGATACTCGACTTGTTTAAGGCCGCCGATGCGGTGGACAAAGCCGAGCGGGGCATGTCGGCAATTGACTTGCGGGAGTGGATGACCGCGCCCCACATCAATCCGTCAACCGACTTTTTCATCGCCAAAGCTGACGGCCGCCCGATCGGTTTTATCGGCGTGGATTCTTTGCCCGGCCAATGCGAGGCGCATTACGCATTTTGTAATGGCGTCGTTCATCCCGACTATCGCCGACAAGGTGCTGGCGCACAACTGATGCAAACTGCTGAAACGCGCGCCCTTGAAATCATGCGCGACTTCCCGTCCGGCTTGCCGAAGAAGCTCAATGTGTTTTGCCGCGATACTCAGGCTACGGTTAAAGCGCTGTTTGAGTCGCGGGGCATGACTCCAGCTCGCTACTTTCTCACCATGCAACGCGATTTGAGGACTGAACTGCCGATCGCGCCTGTGCCCCATGGCCTGGTCATTCGCCAATTCCGGCCCGGAGATGAAGAGGCGGCTTACGCCGCCTTTGAGGAAGCCTTTCAGGATCATTGGGGCTATGAACCCATGCCGATGAATGTGTTCCGCCACGACTATTTAGACGCCCCGCACTTCCGCCCGGAACTGTGGCTGCTGGCCTGGGATGGCGATCAGATTGCCGGGTTCAACTTCAACACTGTTGATCCGGCTTACATCGAGCGGGTGGGGCGCAAAGAAGGCCTCGTGGCCGAAGTGGGCGTGCGCCGCCCGTGGCGCAAGCGCGGCCTGGCCACGGCGCTCCTGACTCAGACCGTGCGCCTTTTACGCGAGGCGGGAATGGATTATGCCATGCTCGGCGTGGATGCCGAAAATCCACATCAGGCCGGGCGGTTGTATGAGAATGTCGGCTTTTATGAAATACGGCGCAACGTCGTTTTTCGTAAAGTGATTGAGTGATACAGGAAACGACACCCACAGGGGGCTGTGCCAACGTCAAGCGACATATGGTCGTTTGTCGTTTCTTTGTCAAGGCCCATGCCAAATTCAAAACGCTCTTTACTCACCCGCCCACTGCTCATCTTCATGGGAACCATGATCCTGGCCAACATTGCCGGGCACATGTACCAGTTCCTCCTGCCGTTGTACGTCCAGTCGCTGGGCGCAAACATCAGCCAGGTCGGCCTGTTCTTCACCATTGGCGCGATTGCGCCCCTCGCCTTTCAGATTCTCGGCGGCTGGCTCTCTGATTCAATCGGACGCCTGCAAGCCATCGCTATCGGCAGTTTGGCCGGGGCGGCGGGGTATGTCGTCTTTCTCATTGCCCCGTCGTGGCACTGGTTGTTGCTCTCTACTGTGGCCGGAGCCATGGCCCGCGCCTTTGTTGCGCCGAGCTATCAGGCCTTCATCGCCGAGCAATCCACCGAAGAGACTCGCGGTCAGGTGTACGGCCTGGCCGAGGGTCTGTTCATGGTCGTCGGCGTCGTGGGGCCGCCCCTTGGCGGCTACGTGTCGGAACACTATGGCTACAAAGTGATGTTTGCCGTCGCTGGTCTCCTCTACACAGTCGCCACCGTCATCCGCCTGTTCATGGCCCGCAGTGCCGGCCACGCCGAAAAGGAAACAGCCAAACATCGTGAAAGGCCGTCGCTGGCCGGACTCAAAAATAGCCTGCTGGCCCTCACGGCCCTGATCACCGCCGGCGGCATCGTCACCTGGATCATGATCTCCGACGGCGTGCGGGACGTGTCTTACCGGCTGGCCTTCGAGCTTCAGCCGCTCTACATGCAAAACATCGCCGGGCTGTCCAACTCGCAAATCGGCTGGCTGGCCTCACTCTCTTCCCTCATGACGATGTTGCTGATGACTCCCGCCGGCTGGCTCTCGGACAAGAAAGGGGAGCGGGTCGGAATCGTCGGCGGCTTCCTGCTCATTGTGGCCGGCATGGCCGCCTTCCTCAACAGCCGCCTCTTCGCCGGGTTCGCCGCCGCCTGGGTCATGTTCGGCGTTGCCGAAGCCCTCATTGCCCCGGCTTATAACTCGCTCATCTCCAAAGCCGTGCCCGAAAAACTGCGCGGCACGGCCTTCGGTGTGTTTTCCACCAGCCTCGGCCTGATCTCACTGCCTGCGCCTTACATCGGCGCCCAGTTGTGGGAACGCTTCGGGCCGCAAGCGCCGTTCTATGTGCCCATCGTGGCCACCTTGATCATGTTGCCCGTCATGTGGATCAAGTTCAAACTGCCAAAAGCTGAGGCGAGTGATAAGATTGCGACCGAGGCGAGCGAGAAGGCGCTGGCTTCTGAAGGAGGCTGAGATGGGCGACTGGCTGGACGAGATCATCGAGAAGGCGAAGGCCGAGGGCCGCTTCGACAACCTGCCCGGCCACGGCAAGCCGCTGAAGTTAGACGACGGCGCTCACGAGGACCCGGCCATGCGGTTGGCGAATCGTGTTCTGAAAGACAACGGCTTTCTGTGGCCGTGGATTGAAGAACGACAGGAAATTGAGGCGGCGATTGAAACGGCCCGGGCCGAGTTGGCCGCCGCCCACCAGGCGACGGTGGAGGCTGGTCAACCGTCAGCCTGGGGGGAAGCCGTCGCCTCCTTCCGCCAAAAGGTCAAGGCCCTCAATCGCCGCATTGCGGCGCACAATCTCAAAGTTCCCTCGCCAGGTTTCCAGCGCCTGCCGCTGGACGCAGAAAAAGAAATCGCCTGTATCGCCGAAATCCAATAACTCACCTGTGTTCTGTCACTTCCGCCGCCTGTAATTGCTCCCCATTTTGCGGGCGGCGAGTGGCGGGCGGGGCTTCCTCTGCTAAAATCAGAGTGACTTTTATCTCTGGAGTTTAGCGATGCTCCGCAACCTGCTTCTCTTCCTCTCTCACTCTAAACCTGCCCGGGCGCTCATCACCAAATTTCCTGTTGCCCGCGCCGTGTCGTCCCGCTTCGTCGCCGGCGAAACGATCCCCGACGCCGTCCGCGCTGTCCGCGAACTCAAAGCGCTCAGAATGATGGCGACCGCCGATCATTTGGGCGAGAATGTCACTACCGAAGCCGAGGCCGCCCGCGCCGCCGACGACTGTATCCGTTTGCTGGATGCCGTCTGCATAGATGGGATTCACTCGCACGCCTCTATTAAGCTCACCCAATTCGGCCTCGATCTGGGGGATGAGGTTGCCTTCGCCAACCTGCGCCGCGTGCTGGACAAAGCCAGAGCCATCAACACCTTTGTCCGCGTAGACATGGAAGGCGCCGAATACACCGACCGCACCCTGGCGCTGGTCCGGGCGGCGAAAGATTCTGGCTACGATAACGTTGGCACAGTGATTCAGTCGTACTTGTACCGAAGCGAGAAAGACGTTGCCGCCCTCGTCGAAGACGGCATCCGCGTGCGCTTGTGCAAGGGCGCCTACAAAGAACCGCCCGACAAAGCGTTCCCCGACAAAAAGGACGTGGACGCAAACTACGTCAAGTTGGCCGGGATGTTGCTGGCGGCGGCCAGGCAGAATCCGGCCTTGTATCCGGCCATCGCCACCCACGACGAGAGCATGGTGGCGGCGGCCAAATCCTTTGCCGATTCCAACAAAGTTCCCCGCAGTTCTTTCGAGTTCCAGATGCTCTACGGCATCCGCCGCGAACTGCAAGAGGCCCTCGTCGCCGAAGGCTACAACGTCCGCATCTACGTTCCTTACGGCACCGAGTGGTATCCTTACTTCATGCGCCGCCTGGCCGAGCGCCCGGCGAACCTCTGGTTCTTCGCCTCCAACTTCTTCCGGCGGTAGGTTGTTGGGCGAAGCGGCTATAATTATTGCCAGTGGCTACGCCGCTCCTCACCACCAAGCTCTACCTCCCGCCCACGCGGCCCAACCGCGTTCCGCGCCCGCGCCTTACCACACGTTTGAATGAAAGCCACCCTCTGACCCTCGTTGCTGCGCCGGCCGGGTTCGGCAAGACGACGACCCTCAGCGAGTGGATTCCCAAGAGCCAGCATTGCGTCACCTGGCTGTCGCTCGACGACGCCGATAATGACCCAACCCGCTTTTGGATGTACGTCATTTCGGCTCTGCAAAAGCTTCGCGCCGACTTGGGCGAGAGCGCCCTGGCGTTGCTCCAATCGCCCCAACCGCCACCCATCATGTCAATCCTGACGACGCTTATCAACGAGATTGCGGACTTCCCCGAAAGCTTCTCCCTCGTCCTCGACGATTATCACCTCATCACGACCCAACCGATTCACGAGGCGCTGGCGTTTCTGCTCGACCATCTGCCGCCTCACGTGCGGGTGATCGTCACCACCCGCGCCGACCCGCCCTTGCCGTTGGCCCGCCTGCGCGCCCGCGATCAACTCACCGAACTCCGCGCCGACGACTTGCGTTTCACGCCGGATGAGGCAACGCAATTCTTGAATCAGGTGATGGGCCTGACTCTCTCGGCAGGCGACATCGCCGCGCTGGAAGCACGCACTGAAGGTTGGGTCGCCGGATTGCAGTTAGCGGCGCTGTCCATGCAAGGGCGAGACGACACGTCGAATTTCATCGAGGCCTTTTCCGGCAGTCACCGGCACGTGCTGACGTATCTGATCGAAGAGGTGCTCGACCGCCGGCCCCAAGGCACACTGAACTTCCTGTTGCAAACGTCCATTCTGGATCGGCTGTGCGGGCCGCTGTGTGAGGCGGTGACCGAGAGCGCGGATGGACAAGCGACTCTGGAGAAGTTGGAGCAGGCTAACCTATTCATTGCCCCGCTGGACGACGAGGGCCGGTGGTATCGCTACCATCATCTGTTTGCCGATGTCTTGCGTAACCGCTTGCGGCAAACACAACCTGACCAGACGCCGGAATTGCACCGTCGCGCCAGCGGGTGGTTCGAGCGGAATGGGTTGACGAGCGAAGCGATCCAACAGGCGCTGGCCGCGAAAGACTTTGAGCGCGCGGCACAATTGATCGAAGATCAGGTACAGGCCGCTTCGGCCGGCCTGCACGCTTACACCGCGCAGGCCTGGTTGAATGCGCTCCCACGCGAGTTGCGCCAGACCCGGCCACGCCTGCTTCTCGCGGAAGCCTGGGCTGGCATGGGGCTTGGGCAAGTGACCGGCCTGGAGGAAAACCTGCTGGCGGTGGAGGCGTTGCTCGCCGAGATGTCGCCGGAAAGCGCGCGGCCCTTGCGGGGCGAGATTGCGGCGTTGCGCGCGATGTTCCTAAGCTTTCGGGCCGAGTTTGCAGGCACAATTAATTTTGCCCGGCAGGCGCTGGCAGATTTGCCGGCAGACAACGAGGCCTTGCGCTTATCGGTGATGGTAGCGTTGGCCACCGCCTATTCGCAGTTGGGTTACCTGGCGGAGGCCGATCAAATCGCGACGATGGCGCTCGCCTCCAGACAATTCACCCCTGAGTTGCTGGGGCTCCAGTCTGCCGTGACTGTAATGTTAGGTATGACCCGGGTCGTGCAAACCCGTCTGCGCGATGCCTTAATGCTGTTGCAACAAGCCGTGGCTTTGCTGGAGCGCCAGGGACGCCCCCTGCCGCTGGCAACCACCGCGTTCGCCCGCTATGAACTCGGCCTGCTGCTATACGAACTGAACGCGCTGGGCGAAGCCGAACCTTACATGCGTGGGGCGCTCGAGATCTGCCAAGCCATCGGCCATCCCTTGTTGCAAGCCTATGTCCAGGCCGGCCTGGCGCACCTAACGCAGACTGTTGGCGATGCGGGCGCGGCGGCGCAGAACATGGAACGGGCGGTCAACCTGGCGCGCTCTCTGAACCTGCCCGCGACTCTGCGCGTGATTGAGGCGTATCAAACCCATTTGTGGCTGAGGCAAGGCAGCCTCGGTGCGGCGGTGGAGTGGGCCGGGGCCTATGCGCGCGAGCCAGAAGACCAGACTCGCCCGCTGACGCCGCTCGACTTCGCGCCATTTGCGTTGGCGCGGGTGTGGCTGGCGCAAGGGCGCACAGCCGAAGTCATGGAACTGCTCGCGCGTCTGCATCACGCCGCCGAAGCTGTCGGTAACCGCCGCGCCATGCTGTGGGCGCTGATGTTGCAGGCGCTGACCCGGCACGCGCAGAGCCGCAACGCCGAGGCGCTGGCGACGCTGGAACAGGCGCTCACCATCGCCGAACCCGAAGGCTACGTGCGGTTATTTGTGGACGAAGGCGAGCCGATGCGATTGCTGATTTCTGATTTTAGATTGAAGATCGACGATGGCAGATTGCGCGCATACGCCGACCAATTACTGGCCGCCTTTCCAAACCCATTACCAGTTACGAATATCCAATCTCCCATTCTCCAATCCTCCCTCGTAGAGCCATTAAGCGACCGCGAACTGGGAGTTCTCCGCCTCCTCGCCTCCGGCCTCTCCGACCGGGCCATCGCCGAAAAACTGGTCCTCGCCATCGGCACCGTCAAGAAGCACTTGAACAACATCTATGGCAAACTCGGCGCCCACACCCGCACTCAGGCGTTGGTCCGCGCCAAAGAATTGAACCTGCTGTAGATTCGGCGCATTACCCACCTCACAATAAAATAAACCTCCGAATACGTCGTTCGATCCGTGACGGCCTCCCCGGTTTACGGTTAGACTGGGCACAGTTCAGTCATTCCAAATCGGAACATGTCACATATTATCAACCCTCAAATGAAATCAGACAAAGGAGAAGTCAACATGGTTGCCACAAACGTCAACCGACAAGCCGGCCTGGTGGCTGTCTTCACTGCCATCGCTTGGCTGGGCATGATGCTCCACAACGCCGTCGAACTGCCGAACCTCTCGTTATTCAGCCCTGATGCCGGAATCCCCACCCTGCTCTTCGCCGGCCTCCTCGCCGCGTGGTGGCGCTGGCCCCACAAGCGATTGACGCTCGCCCTGCTGTTGGGTTGGGCGCTGGTGAATCTGGTGGGCAGTATTCTCACGGTGCTCCCGCTTCGTATCCTGCCGTTTTATCCCGAACAGACCGTGCAACACTACGCCGTCCACGCCATTTATAGCGTTGCCCAACTGCCGTTAGTGATCCTGCTCATCCGACAGGCACGGCGGCCTCACTAGAGAACAAACCTGTCAGGTCTCCTCACGAGACCTGACAGGCCTAATCAGAACAAGGAGATTCCCCATGGAAAAAATAGTCAGCATCGTCGTCGTGATTGGTTCAATTGCGTTCCTGATCGCCGCGTTCATGCCCATCACCACTGTCTTTGTAATCGAGCGCGATATCGCCCGCGTACAGAGTAGACCGGTGGAGTGGGCCGCCTCGCTAATCCTGTTCGGTTTGGGCGGCGCGGTCACGGCGGTTGGGTTGGGGCTGTTGACGCTTCAACTGCGCGGCGCAAATAATGCCGCCGGCCCGGGCTCCCTCGGCTTCGCCGCAATGGCGCTCGGCGCGGTCTGCTGGGGCGTCATCGTGTATCTGCGCTACACCCTGCCGCTGGAAATTGTCTTCAAAGAGCCGACCCTCGGCTGGTGGTTTATCGCCTACACCCTGCTCACCCAAGCCGCGTTGATCGCGTATGGGTTCGCGCTGTTCCAGGCCGGCTATCCGCGCTGGCTGGGGCTGGGCACGATGGGTCTCGCCATCGCGTCCCTTGCCACTTATGTGATCTTCAAGGACATGCCGCCCTTCGCGCACTACGTCATTACGTTCGTGATCGGCGTGGCGCTGTGGTTCTGATTTCAATGCGCTGCGCGCAAACGAAAAGGATTATCAACCGTGTTAGAAACCTATCCCCAATCCATATCCAAACACAACCAACCCAAGCGCATCCCACAGACCGGAGGCCTGCCACTGGTTGGCGCCCTGCCTGAATTCCTGAAAAACCCGTTCGGCTTTTTGGTTCAGGCTCGCGAAACTTACGGCGACCTCTACCGTCTCAACCTGGGGGTGACAGATGTGGTGATGCTCAACCACCCGCGCCAGATTCAACACGTCCTCCTGGATCAGGCACACAACTACCGCAAGGGCGGCGCGGTGTGGGACGCGATTCGTATGCAGATGGGGAATGGCCTGCTGGTGAGCGAGGGCGACTTCTGGCTGAGACAGCGGCGTATGATGCAGCCCCAGTTCCATCGCCAGCGCCTGGCCGCGCTGGCCGCGCTGACGGTGGACGCCATCGCAGAAACGTTGGACACATGGGAAAGGGTCGCCGCCGGCGAGGCCTTCGACCTGGTTTCTGCCTTCGACCATCTGACCATGAAGGTTACCACCCGTACTCTGTTCGGCGCGCGCCTGACGGCACATGAGATGGAAGAAGTGGCCGAGGTGGTGACATACGCGGTCAATTACACCCTCCGGGCGATGGTGCTCAACGCCCTGCCCGCGTGGATGCCCGCGCCGGGCCGCCGGCGTTTCCAACAGGTCATCGCTCAGATGGATCGGATCGTGTATCGCATCATCGCCGTCGGCCAACAGAAGAGCAGCCCAGAGAATCATCTATTGGCGATGCTGCTGGACGCGGTGGACGAAGAGACCGGCGAAGGCATGACCGACCAACAACTCCGCGATGAAGTGACGACGCTCTTAATCGCCGGGTATGAAACTACCTCGACGATGCTCTCGTGGGCGTTCGATTTTCTGGTGCGTTATCCCGAAGTAATGCAGAAACTACAGGGCGAAGTGGATGCGGTGCTGGCCGGGCGACGCCCCACCTTTGCCGACCTGCCCAAACTGGCCTACATGCGGATGGTGTTGTACGAGACGCTGCGTCTGCGTCCTTCCGCCTGGCAGGTGCCGCGCCTAACCATCGCCGACGATGAGATTGACGGCTACCGCATCCCGGCCGGGACTAATATAATGGCCCTCATCTACATGTGCCATCGCCATCCGGACGAGTGGCCCGACCCGGAACAATTCGACCCGGAGCGTTTTTCGGTTGAGCGTTCCGAGGGCCGCCACAATCTGGCGTGGATGCCGTTTGGCGCGGGGCAACGGCTGTGCATTGGCCGCGACCTGTCGCTGATGGAAGGCCAATTGGCGTTGGCGATGATCGCGCAACGTTATCAGATGACGCCGGCTGACGAGCGCCCGGCTGCGCCGCAACTCGCCACCACCCTGCGGCCCAAAGGCAGTGTGATGGTTAAATTGATGAAACGAGTATGAAATGAGTAAGATTTGAAGAAAGGTGGTCCTACGATGTACCGTTGGATTTTGTTCCTCCATATCCTGTCAGCCTTCATATTCATGATCGCGCACGGCGCGTCAGCCAATATTACATTCAAGTTACGCCAACAGACTAGCCGCGAGGGCATCGCTGCATTACTTGACTTGTCGTCCGCGCATATTCCCCCGATGTATGTAGCACTGTTAACCATGCTATTGACAGGCATCGTTCTGGGCTTTTTGGGCAGGTGGTGGAGGCAGGGCTGGATCTGGGCGTCGCTGGGTCTGCTCGTTGCAGAATTCTTTGCGATGTGGTACATGGCATCAGTTCCTCTCTCGCAAGTCCGAAAAGCCGTGGGCTTGCCTTACTTTGAGAACATGAAGCCCCAACCGGCTGTAGCACCTGCTCCTGCCGACGAGATTGCCGCGCGGGTTGCTGCTCTCAAGCCATTGCCCGTGGCATTTGTGGGCTTTGGAGGTCTGGGGCTTATCGTCTGGCTGATGATGTTCAAACCATTTTGAAGGTGGCAGAAGAATAGCATCGAAGGAGCACTCAAATGACAACAACCTCACTCTTCCGTTATGCGGGCTGGTCCGCGTATGTGAGCGCAACCGCAACCATGATCACCTTTGTGACTGCGATCCTTTTCTTCTCAATCGGTGGGCCATTTGGCAAGATCAACGACATTTCCAGCGTGGTTCAGGTGCTCTTCATGTTGCCCGTTGCGTTGGTGCTTTACCGCCTCTTCCGCCCCAATACTCAGACTCTGAGTCTGCTGGCGGCGGCGGTAGGGATTGCCGGTGTGATGGTCGCCGTCGTTGGGCAAGGCTTACTGGTCTTTGGCGTAATAACGTATCAGCAATCGCTCACATTTTTCCCCGCCGGCGGCGCGATTGGGGTCTGGCTGTTGCTCGCAAATTATCTGGCGCTTACCAACAGAAAACTTCCCCAAGGCCTGGCGTGGTCAGGTCTCGTTGCCGGGGCTGGTTACATTGTGACCGTTGTGGGTTTTTTGCTTGGGGGTCAGCAGAATCCACTTTTCTATGCCGGAGGCCTTGTGTTAGTGATCAGTTACCCGATTTGGGCTATCTGGCTCGGGCGCGTGCTTTCATCAGGCAGCCTGGCGGTATCTGCATAAAGCATTGTTCACGCGATCTACGGCCTTGCCCAACTGCCGTTAGTGGTTGGCTTTGGCGAAACGGGCAGAGGCCACAACCCCAATAGAGAACAGATTGTCGAAAGAATGAAACATGCCAGACTCGCCCATGACCTCCTGTGTGGTTTACCAGATCCGAATCCGGGGCCATCTCGATCCGCAGTGGTCGGAGTGGTACGACCGCCTGACAATGACGCACGAGGCCGATGGCACAACGTTGCTGGCCGGCCCGGTGCGCGATCAAGCCGAGTTGCATGGCTTGCTTGCCAAAGTGCGCGATTTGAATTTGACGCTGATTTCATTGAGCCAGGCTGAATCACCCCAAGCTTTGCCAAACGAATCTAACCGCCCCTCTCCAAACGGCTAGCCCCGTTCCCCTTGCCAATTGCTATCGCACGTGATATATATAAGCCCGCTTAACTAATTACGCGGGTTAACTATGTCCTCTGCCAAGCAATTCAACACTGTCCTCCGCGAGTGGGCCGAAATCTTCATGACCCGCTCCATGCGCGAATGGGCGCGGTTCGTCAAATCTTCCGGGCTGTCCATGCCCCAGTTCAGCACACTCATGCGTCTTTACTATCACGGCGGCTGTGGCATCTCCGAGATTAGCGCCCACCTCGATGTGACCGCCCCCGCCGCCAGCCAGATGGTAGACCGGCTGGTGCAGATGGGCCTGCTGGAGCGGGACGAAGACCCCAACGACCGCCGGGCCAAGCAAGTGACCCTCAGCGCCAAAGGTCGCGGCCTGATCGAAAAAGGAATCGAGGCCCGCAACCGCTGGTCAGAAGAATTGGCGACCAAGCTCACCGCCGAGCAACGCGGCATTGTGGTTGAGGCGCTGGCTCACCTCAGCGAGGCCGCCAACAAGTTAGAGCCCAAGCAAGAATAAAAGGAGTTGCCACTGTGCGAAATCGAAACTGGCGTGACCGCCGAAAGCAACGCGGCCCCAACAACAAAGGCTTGCAACGCGCCATCCAATACTTGGGCCGGTACCGGCGGCAAGCCGCTCTGCCTTATCTCTTTCTGGTCGTCGCCGTACTCTCACAGTTGACTGTGCCGCGCCTGGTGCGCAACATTATTGACGCGGTGACGGAGGGTGTGATTGCCAAGCAGGTGCTAACGAATCTGGACAAAATACCGTCACCGTTTATGTCAGCGGCCTTGCCACAGATTCTCGAATTTCTCAAACTGCCCGCTGAATGGACAAAGGATCAACTTGTTGCTGAAATGACGACTCGCCAGACTGATGCCCCCAACGCGCTGATCACCGCTGGCATCGCCATCGTCGCCTTCGCCGCCCTGCGCGGCCTCTTCGCCTTTCTGCAGGCCTACTGGGCAGAAAAGAATTCGCAGAGCGTGGCCTTCGATCTCCGCAACGACTTGTTTGCCAAAATTCAGCGGCTGTCGTTCTCGTACCACGACCGCAACCAGACCGGCCAGTTGATGGTGCGCGCCACCGACGATGTGGAGAAGGTGCGTCTCTTCATCGGCCAGGGCCTGCTGCAACTGGTCGGCGCGCTCATTCTGCTCACCGCCACACTGATCATCCTGTTCACCACCAACGCGCAGTTGGCGCTGGCCGCCCTGCCCATCCTGCCAGTGGCCCTGGTGCTGTTCGTGTTCTTCGGCATCGTCAGCCAGCCCATGTTCGCCAAAGTGCAGGAAAAACTTTCTGCCCTCAACACTCTCTTGCAAGAAAACCTGGCCGGCATCAAAGTCATTAAAGCCTTCACCCGCGAGCCAGGCGAGCAGGCCAAGTTCAAGAAGGCGGCAGATGAAGTGATGAACCAGCAGATCGCTCTCTCGCGGCTGTTCGCCTTTCTCTTCCCGCTCGTCTTCCTCATCGCCAACCTGGGGCAGGCCTCCACGCTCTACTTTGGCGGGCGGCAAATCGTCGGCGGCACGCTCAGCCTCGGCGAATGGCAGGAGTTCTCGCTTTACCTCATCTACCTCTTCCTGCCCATCGCCCAATTCGGCATCATCATCACCCAAATGGGGCAGGCCGCCGCCTCGGCCGGGCGCATCTTTGAAATCCTTGACGCCAAGAGCGATGTGACCGACAAGCCTGGCGCCAAAACGTTGCCGCCTGTGCAAGGCAAGGTGAAGTTTGAAGACGTGACCTTCCGCTACTTTGGCAGTGGCGACCCGGTTCTGCGTGATATGACGCTTGAAGCCGCCCCCGGCCAGACGGTGGCCCTCCTCGGGGCAACCGGCTCTGGCAAGACGACCATCATCAATCTTTTACCCCGGTTCTACGATCCCTCCCAGGGCCGGATCACCATTGACGGCCACGATCTCCGCGACGTGACCCTCGACTCGCTCCGTTCACAGATCGGCATCGTCTTGCAAGAGACCACGCTGTTCAGCGGCTCCATCCGCGACAACATTGCCTTCGGCAAGCCGGACGCCACCGACGGGGAAGTGGTGGCGGCGGCCAAAGCGGCGGCGGCCCACGATTTCATCATGTCCTTCCCGCAAGGCTACGACACCCCCGTAGGCGAACGCGGGGCCACCCTGAGCGGCGGCCAAAAGCAACGAGTCGCCATTGCCCGCGCCCTCCTGCTCGATCCGCACATTCTCATCCTTGACGACTCGACCAGCAGTGTGGACATGGCGACCGAAGCCCAAATCCAACATGCGCTCGACAAGCTGATGAAGGGCCGCACCAGCTTCGTCATTGCCCAACGCATCAGCACGGTGATCAACGCCGACCAAATTCTGGTGCTGGACAAGGGCGGGATCGTGGCCCGCGGCAGGCACGAAGACCTGATGGAAGACAGCGCCATCTATGCCGAGATTTACAACTCGCAACTCGTGGCAGACGCGAGCGAAACCCAGGTCTCCCAACTTCAGGTTTCAAACGAGCCTCAGCCTGCGTGACACGCAACTCTACAATCAGGTCACTCTACTTTGATTACATACCCGCTCTCACTGTTTGCGTCCCTGCTAAGAGAGGCATACACTAAAGGCGTCATTCACTGACTGGATATAGGAAGAGATAACCACTGCTCATAAGAGAGTTAACCTATGCACCTTCAACAGACTAAACGAGCCAGTCGCGCCACTGGCGGCCCGCAATACTACTTTCACGATTTGACCGAGCCGGTTAAGTTGTATTTGCGCCAGAAGGGAGCCGTTCAAGTTGCCTTGATGACGCCTTACGGTGCTACCAAATCGCATTTCTTCGCTGTGAGCCACGACCGAAAACTTGGCAAAGGGAATAGGCCGATTCCCGGCAAAGTGGGCCATGACCGAATTCAACAAGGCCAAGCCGGAGAAAGTATCGGGGAAGCCATCAGGCACTGGTACAATTTGCCCGAGGGAGACTTCGAACGCGTTGACGTTGACATCGAAGTGGTTGAAAACGCCTTCTACGTCACCCCGCTTTACTATAAGCTGGCTCACGGCAACAAACCGTTCCCAATTCGCAGAATTCCTAATCCGCTCACGTTCACCCGTCACTACGTTAGCCCGTTGTGGGTTGAGCAGTTGGCCGACGTAGAACGGCATCATAAGGGCATCGTGCGTTGGGCGCTTGATGAGATTTGCCGGGTAGTGGCCGACCACCGGCCCCAATCCAGAATCCCACACATTCAAGAGCCTGACCTTTTGCGAGCTTCTGGCTCATTGGCTCATCTCGGACTGAAACTGGGTGCATACGTTGGTAAAGGCTATGATTGTGTCGCGACGCATCTTCAATTCCTTCGGTACCCGGCCTACACCGTTCCGGTAGAAATCAAAAAGCGTAGTAGAGACTTTGAGTATCAAGAGAAAAAGTACGGCAAAGAGGAGTTGTCGCGGGCCGTGGTCTTGTGCGCCTTCCACGACCATGAAGTTATTCCTAAACACATTGATGTCATTGAGCTAGAGGCTCTGTGCGAGCACGCACATCACTTCAATACATGAACGACTACGCCAGCATACACCCAATTGACCATCCTATCGCCGCTCAGAGGCAGAAGGCGAAGCGACACTACGGCGTTCATCCGTATTTCACACGCCGCCCGTTTAATGTAATTCGTGAATACATTTTACGCTTTTCCAGAGAGCGAGATTGCGTATTGGATCCGTTTGGGGGCTCCGGCGTCACTGCCATCGAATCGTTTCTTGAGAACAGGGTGGCTATTCATAACGACATAAATCCTTTAGCCAATTTCATTGCCCAGGGTATAGCAAGTTTGTCGGAAGGAGAGGTCAGTTCTTACAAAGAGGCTCTAGGACAGTTGCGAACCGTATGCCAACCAAAGATTTCCGAGATAGCGCAGGGTGAGGCGGCGGAACTCAATCAAATACTAGGCTCATTGTCGCTTCCAGAAAATGTGCGCCTTCCAGTCAATTCAGATGTGGAACGCTATCTCGATCTATTTACATTACGACAATTAGCGGCGCTTGCGTTGCTCAAGGCCGAGATCGCGCAGATCGCGGACAAACACGCCAGAAACGGCATGTTACTCGCCTGGTCAGCCACACTCGCAAAACTCAATAGGACTTTCTTATCCGCAAAAGGCCGAGCGGCATCGAGAGGAGGATCGAGCATATTCAGCATTTACCGCTACAAGATCGCTAAGGAGCCGATAGAGTTGCCGGCATGGCCGACCTTTGAGGAAAGAGCCCAAAACGTCATCGCCGCCAAGCTTGAAATTGACCATGTTATTAAACTCAAAAGCAGAACCGGCGGTTGGTTCGGCACATTTGAGGCCCGAAACCAAGATGTTGAGGAGTTGAGCGAACAATTGGAGGGAAAGGTTGATTATATCTTCACGGATCCGCCATACGGTGGACACATATCGTATCTTGATCTTTCCATTTTATGGAACAACTGGCTCGGCTTAACGCCGACCCAGGAAGTCAAGCAAAAGGAAATCATCGTCGGCGGTGAACTACGGCACACCGAAGAAGAGTACATCGAGCGCCTGCAAAATAGCATCCGCGCCTGCGTCCGAATGTTGAAAAGCGAAAGATGGCTTTCTGTAGTTTTCCAGCATTGGAATGTTGCTTACTTTGAAGCCATCCTTTCGGCGGCGGCAGAGACGGGAGCGGAACTAAAGGCGGCCGTCGCGCAAGTCGGCGATCCAATTTGGTCAATGCACAAGAAGAAGAATAAAGAAACGGTTCTTGCCGGGGAAATGATACTGACCTTCCACAAAACCGGCATGCGACGACGCTACGAAAATAGGAATGGGTTCGATTTGGCCGAGACAATACGTGGCATTTTGTCTAGTTCGAATTCCAACACCGTTTATGGAGAATATTTGTTCAATCGAGTTGTCATTGAAGCATGGAACAAGGGAGCTATCGGTTCCCTTACTATCACCAGAAACGAGTTTGCGCAATTGATAGAGAGCCTGGGCTGGTGTTACGACTCACAGCACCATTACTGGTTCAAGGGGCGCAAAGCGCAAGATTCGCTCTTTGACAGTCTCTAACTTTCTGACTTGAGGTAAGAGGAGAAAACAGAATGTTCGGAAACGCTGAAGGCATGCGCCGCATCATGAGCCAGGACGTGATGAAACCGAAGAACCTGAGCGAGACGCTGGCGCGCTTTGGATACTACTTTAGAGCTTACTGGCCCGCGCTGATTCTGGCCGGGCTGTTGATAATCGTCTCGACCTGGGCGCATGTGACCACGCCCGAACTGATCGGCCAGGCGGTGGATTGCTACCTGGCGCCCGCCGCCGCAAGTTCGTTTGGCGCTTTCTCGCAAAGCAACGCAAGTTCCAATCAGAACGCCGCCCAGAGCAACTGTTGGCTGGCAAGATCGCCGGAAGAACTGACGGGGACCGAACGCGTTTTGCAGACCGCGCTCACCGCCGGCAACTTCCCGGCCCCCTCTGCCAACGCCAGCCAGATGACGAACGACGACCGTATCGCCGGGTTGGGCCGCCTCATTTTGGTGATCGTCGGTTTGTATGTGACTGGCGCATTGCTCACCGGCCTCACTTTTTTCCTCATGAGTTGGACCGGCCAGCAAGTTCTGCGCGTCATGCGCGTGGAAGTGTTCCGGCACCTCCATCGCCTTTCACTGGGTTACTACGCCGAGCACGAAGCGGGCGACCTGATGAGCCGCATCACCAACGACGCCACGGCAATCGAGCAAGCATTTGGCTTTGCCCTGGTGCAGGTCTTCAGCGGCTCTCTGCTTCTGCTCTGGTTCGGCTACAGCATGATTGCCAAGAGCCTGGCCTTTGGCTTGCTCAGCCTGTCGGTGGCCCCGCTGATGATCGTGGCCACCTTCTGGTTCTCGGATCAGGCGCGCCAGGCCTTCCGCAAATCGCGCCAGGAAATGGGCAGTGTCAACGCCGAACTGCAAGAGTCGATTTCGGCGGTGCGCGAAGTGCAGGCCTTCAACCGGGCCGAAGAGAACATCGAAAACTTCAAAGTCACCAACGCCGCCAACCGCGATGCCAACGTTCGGGCCGTGGCCTTTACCAGCGCCCTGGCCCCCACGCTCGAAGCGCTGAGCTACCTCGCGCTGGCCATCGTCACCGGCGTGGGCGGCTGGTATCTGCTCAAAGATGAGCCGTTCTTTGGCACGGCGGTGTCCCTGGGTTTGGTCATCACCTTCCTCGGCTACGTCCAACGGATCAATCAGCCTATCCAGCAAATTGCCATTCTGTGGACGAACGTGCAAAGTGCGATTGCGGGCGGCGAACGCATCTTCACTCTGCTGGATGAAGAACCGTCGGTGCAGGATAAACTGAACGCGAAAGAGATGCCGCCCATCAAAGGCGTTGTTGAACTCGACCGGGCTTCTGCCTCTTACAAGAGAGGCGTGCCGGTGTTGAGCGGCGTCAGCTTCAGGGCCGAACCCGGCCAGACCATCGCCATCGTCGGCCCAACCGGCGCCGGCAAGACGACGATCATCAATCTCATCCCGCGCTTCTACGACGTGACCGGCGGCGCTGTTCGCATTGACGGCCTTGACGTGCGCCACGTGACCGCCGAAAGCCTGCGGCGGCAGATCGGCATCGTCCTGCAAGACACATTCCTGTTCAGCGCGACGGTGATGGAGAACATTCGCTTTGGCCGCCCGGACGCAACCGACGAGGAAGTGATGGCCGCCGCGAAGCTGGCCCACGCCGAGGCATTCGTCGAACGACTGCCGGAGAAGTATCAGACCGTTTTGGGTGAACGGGGGAGCGGCCTCAGCCAGGGGCAACGGCAACTGCTCTCCATCGCCCGCGCCGCGCTCGCCAACCCGCGCATCCTGATTCTCGACGAAGCGACGTCCAGTGTGGACACGCGCACCGAGCGGTTGATCCAGCAAGCGTTCGATCGTCTGCTTGAGGGCCGCACCAGCTTCGTCATCGCCCACCGTCTGAGCACGGTTCGCAACGCCGATATGGTGCTGGTGCTGAACCAGGGTGAGATCGTCGAGCGCGGCAAGTTCGACGAACTGTTGGCCCAGAAGGGCTTCTTCTACGATCTGTACATGAGCCAGTTCCGGCGGCAGGAAGAGACGCGAAAAGTTCCGGGCGGCAACGGCCACTTCGCAGAGCCGATACCGGTCTAGTCGCAATACCTTTCAGTTAGCGAGTCCAGACCTGCCGGGTCTGGTCGAAAGCTGGCGAAATTTAAGGTTAGCAAGACCCGGCAGGTCTTAGGCGCTCCCGAAAGGGAGCGCTTTTCTTTTCCCACCGTAATTGCTAACGTTAATAGCGTCCTGAGCGGCAGTACTGTTCTGCCGCGCAGTCGAACGCTTCGCGTGCGGCCCTCGCAAGCACCGCGAGTGGCTACTTTCTATCTTATTTTTCTACCGGCCTCGGTAGGTGTTTGCATATTGACAGGTCAAGTTCAAATACAAGTCGCCGTAGCTTGTCCCCGGCTCAATCTCCGTCCCCTCAATCCACTCGTTGAACGATTTGCCGAACAGAAAATCGCCGCCGGTGTTGGCCGTGGCGGCAAAGGTGTCAGCAAAGTAGCCGCCGCCGCGCCGGTCGCGGGCAAAGTGGGGCGCGTTCGAGCGCAGGTCGCCGGGCGCGTTCACCGAGCGCGTGTCGTCGAAGACGTAACCTGAAACAGCTTTGTTACGTGCCTTGCGGAAGCATGAGTGTGACGCGAGTGAATTCGTTTGCGGCGCTGTCCACTGCCAGCGAGCCGCCGACGACGGCCATCATCGTGCCGTGCAGGACAAGTCCCTGCCCACTGCCACGGGCCATGCCAGGCGCCGCTTCGAGGCCCACACCGTCGTCTTCAATCACCAGCGCCGCCTTGTTCAGCCTGATGCTAAGGCGCAACGGGCGACTCGAATGGTCACGGCCATAGCGGGCCGCGTTGCGGATGGCCTCACGGGCGGCATAGAAGATCACTTCGGCGGTGAGAGGCGGCAGGTTGCGCGATTGGCTTTCAGCCTCGGAGTCGATCTCCCAGGCTACGCTGTCGAACGCGCCGCTCAGGTCTTCATTCACCGCCTGCCGCAATGCGCCCACCAGGCCCAACCGGGTAACCTCAGGCGCGGCGGCGGCAGGCATCTCGCGCAGAAGATTGGAGAGTTGATGATGGGCGTCGGTGAGCAGACTCAAGACTTCGGAAGTTTTTGCCAAACTTCCGAAGTCTGTGTTGTTGAGACTCAATGTGGCCGCGTGAAGCGCGGGCAGAACCTCGTCGTGAATGACGCGCCGGGCGCGGCGGTCGAGCAGTTGGCTTTCGGCCAACCGCTGGCGTTGCAAGCCCATGAGCCGCCGCGCCAGTTCGGCGCTGGCCTGGGTGTCAATCAGCCGCTCACCACTGGCGCGGGCGATTTCGATTTCCTCTTGCGTGTAGAGGCCGCCGTCCCCTTTTTCGCCCAACAGCAAAACGCCGATCAGGCCGCGCTCGCTCCACAGCGGCACAGCCCAGAGCAGGTCATCCTGTTCAGCCGGGTTGAGCGGCAGGCCCATGAGTTGCGGCGAAGTGAATTTGGAGAACAAGGCCGTTGTCGTGGGCGGCGGTTGCCCCGATCCCGGCGGGAAACTCAACGGCCCTACCAGCGGAGCCAGAGTCCCCATTGGAATCAAATAGGCCTTGCGAGTCCCAAGCACATCACTGCACAGCGCGTAAAACGGAGTGGCAATGTCGGCCTGTGTCTCGGCTCGTTCGAGCAGGTTGTCGTAGAGGCGCTGGCTGGCGACGAAGGGGCGCAGATGATTGATGTAGCGCTCGCGCTCGGCGAAGGAGCGCCAACTGAACAATCCGTAAAAGACCGTCATGAGCACGGCGGTGAGGAGCAGGCTGTAGATGGGGCGAAGTTCGAGCGTGAAGCTCCAACTAATCAGCGCGCCGTAGCCGGCGGCGAGGATGAGGCCGTTGCGCCACTGGCGAAGCAGGCCGCCCCGGGGCAGGGTCTTGCCGGTGAAGACTTCGTAGGCGACGACGGCCTGACCGACGCAGACGATGGCGAAGCCGATGAGGGTTTCGATGACCAGGTCAAACGCGCCAATGGTAAGAATGACAGACTCGAAACTCAAGCGAATGGTCTGAATAGCCCAGACCATCACCCAGGTGACGAGCAGGCTGACGATCAAAAGGACGACCGAGGTGACCATGAGCCACGGGCGGGCGCGGCGGCGGGCCAGGTCGCCCATCATCCGTTCTGATGGACTCGGGCGGCGCAGGGCGGCCAGCGAGAGGCCGGTGCAAAGCATGATGTAGAGCGGATAGATGATGATGAGGAGGGGGAGGCCGCCGATGGAGGGGGTGGCCGAGAGGTCGGAACGGGCCACTTGATCAAAAGAGGGCAGGGGGTTGGCAAACAAGTCAAGGCCGACAAGGAGAATGGCGACGGCAACAGTAACGATGAACGAGGCTTGTTGCTGTTTGGTCTTCCACACGCCGGTGTAGTCGAGCACGACCACATACCAGGCGAAGGGCAGGGCGATGACGGGAACCCCGCCTACGTGCCACCAAAAATCTGCGCCCCGGCTGATGTTGTCGAGGCCGTTGCTAAGAATGGCCGAGTGGCTGATGAAGAAGGCGCTGGCCAGGAGCATGCCGCCGCCGGCCAGCCAGATGCTCCACCCGATTCGCGGGCGGCGCTCGGCGTTGAGCAGAACCGTGAGGCCGAGCCAGAGCGGGAGGATGGTGTTGAAGAGGGAGACGGCCATCAAGGCCCAGTCGAGAAGGAAATTATTAGTCATGTCCCGAAGAGCCGCTTGACACTGCAATTCACCAGTGGGCGGCTCATTTTCTTAATCGGGCGACTGTCCTATCACTTGCCGCGTATCTGGTCGAGGCAAGCCACATATTTGCTTATACTGTGGTCTTTCACGCCGTCGGTGCCGGGCTCCAAAAGGTCTTCGAGGCGGCCTTGCAGGCGATCGACCAGCAAGTCCCACCAGCTAATATCGTCTCTGAACCGGCCACCCTCGTCGAAATATCGGAACAGCCCCGCATCCGCATACCCCATAATGCGCTTTGGTATGCGCGGCACGACGTCATTGTTGTTGACGTAGCGGTACAGATGAGACTGAAAGTCTTCGTCAAGGTGACGGCCAAAATCCCGGTCGCCCACGCGTGGCTGCCCGAAAGTGTAACATCCGTTGACCGGCTCTTGTTTTTCGAGCCGGAGCCGGGCCGTGGCGAGCACGGCCAATGCCCCGCCGAGACTGTGGCCCGTGATCCACAATGAACGTTTCTGGCGGTTGGTGTGGATGAACTTCCAAGTTTCGCGCCAAACGTAGCCCAGGGCCGTGAGGAAACCCTCGTGCACGCGGCCGCCGGGGCCGGAGACCAGTTCTATGTCCAGGTCGGTCATCATATCGCGCAGATCGGTCGTTCCGCGAAATGCCAGGAGGATGGTCTGGTCATTGGCGGCAATGAAGGCTTCGGTCGTCTGGCGGTTCAGGATCACAACTTCGTTCAGGCCCCAGGAGTTGACCTCCGCCCGAATCTGATCGTCGGATTGATAAGCAAGTTCGCTGGCCCGACCCAGCCAGTATGCATTGAGGTGAGAATGCTTGCGGGTTTTGTGCTCGAAGTTAAACATGGTGAATTCTCCTAAGTGTTGTCGATCGATTTCCCCGGAAGGCGGTGAATGATGACTGCCTTCCTTTTATCGTTCTTTGGAAGCCGCCTCGCCTTCGGCGGAGTTTCTTAGGCTCTGGTCAATCTTGCGAGTGCGATAGCCTTCATAATCGGGTACCAAACGGTCATATTCTCCATCCATGAGGGGCGAGGAGATCATGAAATCCGCCGAAGCCCGGTTGCAGGCAATGGGAATATTCCACACCACGGCCATGCGCAAGAGTGCTTTGACATCGGGGTCATGCGGCTGTGGTTCGAGCGGATCCCAGAAAAAGATCAGAAAGTCGATCTCGTCATCGACAATTCTGGCGCCGATTTGCTGATCGCCGCCCAAAGGCCCGCTTTGGAGTTTCGTGATTTTGAAGCCAAGTTCCTGTTCCAGGATCTCGCCGGTGGTGCCGGTGGCATACACTCTGTGGTGAGCCAGGAGATCGCGGTTGAATTTGGCCCATTCCACCAGATCCCGTTTCTTATGGTCGTGCGCGACCAGAGCGATTTTCTTATCATGCTCCATGGCAATTTTTTTGTAAGGCATATAGCTTTTTGAGTCCTTTCTCTACGGCGGCGAAGCGATCTGGGCTCCGTGTTGCTCCCGGCCCTCATCGGTCAAGCCATCCTCGCGTTTGCGCTTGAGCCGGTTCTGGAGCGGCGGCGGGGCGAGAGATCGCCCGGCCGCCTACAACTTGAGCGGCCTTACGCTTCGCCAGCGGTTCTTCGTTTCACACCTCATCCGCGTGTTCGCAAGATATTCTTCACAGCTTCAATCTCGCCCAGATGCCTGTGGACGTGCCCAATACATGGCCTCATCAACTGACTCCATATGGGTTGGTCGAAAAGACTACCGGCTTCTTCGACAAAGCCTGGCGTCTGATATTCAGGATAGGGAGACAAGTGCTGTGAGACGTTGGGTATCTGGTCAAGATCACTTTCGCCGAGTTCTTTTAGCCAGGCCGAGATTTCTTGATGCACGGAGTCCGCGTATTCCATTACCTCAGCCCGTTGGACGTTGCGAGCAATCTCATCTGCCTCGTCCAACGAGATACCGACGCCATTGCCGAGTCGTTTGAACTGTTGCCAGTGTGTCCAGCGGTCGCCGTGTGCGACTTCGGGAATGCCACGGATCCAAGTTTGAACGTGCGCGTCTTGAGTGCGTGGGATGTGCCAAACTGTGCAGCCAATCATGTTCTGGCCCGGAGCAGGGCGCGTGACCCACTCCTCAGCAGTCAAATCTTCGGCGATGCTATGGAATATGGCGTTGACATTGGCCAGTTGCTTCTGAAGATAGGTGATAGCGTTCATGGCTTTCTTGCTCCTTTTCGATATCCAGCATAACGGCCTGATATTCAGCCGCCCAATGGCGGCGTCACCTGCGCGGCGGTGTTGAAACTCGCCGCTTCTCGCTCAAGCCAGCCTAGTGCGCGTGAACTGGTTCTGAAGCGGCAGTAGGGGAGGTCGCTCTCCCCGCCAACTACATTCCGTTAGTCGCGTTTCTATTTGCCCAGATCTGGCAGACTTTTAGTAAAGGTCTTACCAGGCAACTTCCATGGTGCGTTGAACTCCTTGATGTCGCGATCCGTAGCTATGATGAACTCTCGAAGTTTACCGACGTTCTTTTTTGAATAGAAATACGCCTTGAGACGAAGATTAGCTGATATTTCTGCCTTGTTAGCGAAGTAATACTGCTTCAAGCTGTAACGCAGGAAGGCATAAGTGGGAGCTAGGATTCGTGCGCCATTCTGAGCATCGTCTTCCAAATCAGCTTCAAGATTGAAAGCAGACATAGAAAAGGCATTGATGTCCAGCATCTGCAATAGCTTTCGACTCCGCGCTGCATCTAGAGGGCCATATCGACGTGCGAGAACGAACGAGAACAACTCAATCAATATGTCGCGTACGTTTAGCAAAAGGATGTTTATTCTGTACTCCGTGTCATTCATCAAGAAGCTGGTGATTGCCGATTCTCCGCCATCAATCTCGTTAGTTAGTTCCTGTCGGGAAACCCCCGGTGGGGGTAGCGAGGGGGCAAGCTGGGTAGAGCCTAACTGACCTGGCTAAAAGCGGAACGCCTCTGAGAGTATGATAAGTGTGGGTACACACATCAGGCT
>Ga0247727_10002444_pt1 | contig 42475 bp, 67 predicted proteins | sample WisWelCaveWW1625_FD_202498 | JGI IMG/M metagenome (GOLD analysis project Ga0247727, IMG submission 202498) | Biofilm microbial communities from Wishing Well Cave, Virginia, United States - WW16-25 | ecosystem: Environmental > Aquatic > Deep subsurface > Groundwater > Cave microbial mat | place...
CACGACGCCGAAAGGTGATCGGCCACCGTTTCTAGCCGACCTCGAATGGCTCTGCCGAGAAGGGAATTACGTCAAAGTGTGGGAGGGGAGATATCATCATGACTAAGCAGAAGTTCGACAGTGCCGTCCCCGAGATCCGTGAGGCGACCCCCGCGCCGATCGATGTTACGCGGTTCCGCGAGCCTCTAGACGGCGTGGAGCGCAGATGGCGCGAGGATCTGGCGCCGCGTCTCGGCCTTGATCCGAAGCTCACCGGCTTCGCGCGCTTTGCTGCCGTGAAGAAGCGCATAGCGTTCAACCCGACGCGGCGCGGCGAGCCGAACTTGACTCACATGACGCACCTGCTCCAGGCGGTGAGAGACGGAAAACCGTTCGGCGGCCGGGTCGTGTCGTACAACGACGCCACCGATGCTTGGCCTGCCTATTTCATCACGCGCGACGAGGTCGCTGCCGCACAACGCGCCGTTAACCGATCCCCGCAGCAACCGCGCGAACCCGGTCAAGACGACGAGGAACGCGGAGGGCGCTGAAATGACGAAGATACAATGGACCGATGAGACCTGGAATCCTGTGACGGGCTGTACGAAGGTTAGCCAAGGCTGCAAGAACTGCTATGCGGAACGGATCTTCCCTCGTCCATACGGCAAGACGGGGCGAAAGTTCACCGACGTTGCAACGCACCCCGAGCGCCTCGAGCAGCCGCTTCGCTGGCGGAAACCGCGCCGGATCTTCGTCAACTCGATGAGCGATCTCTTCCATGAGGCCGTGCCTGACATCTTCCTCGACCGCGCATTCGCCGTTATGGCGAAGGCGGAGCAGCACGAGTTTCAAATCCTGACCAAGCGCCCGGAGCGTATGCTCGAGTACGTCTCCAAGGCGATGGGGGACCCGGACTGCGGGTACGATGGCTGGTACGAGGCGCTGGAGGTGCTAGGCGTCAAAGACGCTTCCCCGCTTCAGAACGTCCTCCTCGGGGTCAGCGTGGAGAACCAGGAGACCGCGGACCAGCGCATCCCGCTCCTGCTCGAAACGCCGTCCGGCCGCGGGAGATTCGTTAGCTACGAGCCGGCGCTCGGGCCGGTGAATTTCACCCACATCGAGACTGGCGACTATCGCAGCCGTCTCGGGACGTGGTGTGCGCCCTTGACCGGCACCTACACGGACTCACCGCGCATCAACTGGGTCATCGTCGGCGGCGAGACCGGTCCCGGCGCGCGGCCCTTCAACATCGCATGGGCGCGGGACACGATCCGGCAGTGCCGGGAGGCCGGCGTGGCATGTTTCGTCAAGCAGCTCGGCACTTTCCCTCTCATCCTCTTTCAGGAGGAGCAGATGGCCGGGAGCTGGCAGCAAGATGGGATGAGATACAGGATTGATAGACCGGGAGCCCATGCTGGGAAAGTATTATTCCGCGATCGCAAGGGCGGCGAAATGAAGGAATGGCCGGAAGATCTCAGGATTCGTCAATTTCCTGAAGTGACGCGATGATCTATGAGCGGCCGGATCTACCTCGTCGACCGTTGCCCTCACTGTGGTCGCAGGATTCAGCAGCGTAGCGCGGAGCAGAACGCCGCGTTTCATGCCATCTGCGGCGAGCTCGCGGAGCAACTCGACTGGCCGGCAGGCTCTGGGAACATGATCGACAAGGAGGCGTGGAAGCGGTTGCTCGTCGCCGCAGGCGAGCGCGCCGCGGGGCGCCGGGCCGAGCTCTACCCGGCCTTGGACGGCCAGGGCTTCGATATCGTCTACCGCCGCACTTCGCGGTTGCCGAAGCAGGACCAAAGCGAGCTCATCGAGTTCGCCAAGGCGTACGGCGCGGAACGCGGCGCCGTGTTTCGTGAACCACCAACCGAGGAGGATCCGGAATGGAAACCCCAGGCACGGCAGCAACGCTCCAGGTAATCGACGGCGAGGGCAATAAGCGCGCGGCGAAGGGCCGGATCAACCCGGACAAGCAGGAGGCGATCATCACGCTCGCTCCCGTGAAGGAGCGGATCGAAGAGCTCGAGCGGCTCTACCAGCGGAAAGAAGATCTTGCGGTGGCGTTCAACGACGGGGTCAAGGCATGCGCGCAGAAGGCCGGGCTCAACGCCTCGGTCCTCAAGAAGTTCGTGATCGCGCGCCTCAACGATCAACTACCCGAGATGCACTGCGAGCAGGATCAGCTCGCGCTACTGCTCTTCGACGTGGGAGCGTGACGTGACGGAAGCTCCCGAGAAGCCCATGGCTTAACAGCCAGCTTACACAGCCAACCACATGAACCGTACCGAGCACTTGCTCTTCAAGCTCGCCGAAGAATGCGCCGAGGTGACGCAGGAAGCCTCGAAGGCGGCAATCTTCGGTATTGACGAGATCATGTCCGGGCAGCTATCCACGAACCGCGAGCGCGTGGTGAAGGAGTTGAACGATCTCTGGGCGATCGTTGAAATGCTCGGCCTTCAGCAAGTCAACCGCGAATGGATCGAAGCGAAGAAGACCAAGATTGAGCACTGGATGGCCTACGCAGAAAACGCGTGCGGCACGCTCGCCGCGGAGAAAGGCGCGAAGATCGAGGAAGCTACATGAGACGTGCCTTGGCCGAAAGCATATGCGCTTGTTGGAGAGCGGACGGTTTGTCCAACGCCGTGTCCGATCTTCGGGGATATATGCCCGACCGATTTAATCACCGTACGCATACGTCCTTTGATAGCTGACCGCAACGTTTATGCTAACAACGCCCTTTGGGACGAGAAGTTTGATTTGGCGATCTCGCTGTTGATGCGTTTCGGTCTGAAGGGTCCGCAGCGTCTAGGAGCAAAGCCCGCAGCTCGAGCGGGCGCGGATTTGAAATCTCAAACCTTGCGTCAGGCGGTAATCGCTAAACTTAACAGCGCAAAATTTGATCGTGCTCTGCGATCGAGCTGGTCAACCGTGAAAGCCGTCAGATCGAAAACGAGATGATCTCGTTCACGGTCCTTGGTACCGCCCAGACGGCCGGCAGCAAGCGCGCCTTCGCTCTTCGGCGAAAGGACGGCTCGATCGTCACGCGCCCGGGCGGCTCCCCCGTGATCGCCGTGACAGACGACAACCCGCGGTCGAAGGATTGGAAACAGCAGATTGCTTCCGCGGTGCGGGAGCGGTACGACGGTCCTTTGCTCGACGGGCCGCTCGCCGTGGTGATGACGTTCTACCGCCCGCGCCCGAAGGCGCACTATCGTAGGAGCGGCGAGCTCTCGACGCTCGGGCTCGAGACGCCGTTCCCGGACGGGCGTCCCGACGTCCTGAAGCTGGCGAGGGCCGTGGAGGACGCGCTCTCGGGCGTCGCGTGGCGGGACGATGCTCAGATCGTCGAGGAGACGTTGCGCAAGCGTTGGGGCGAGCCGGCGCGCGTGGATATCGCCATACGGCAGTTCGGTTCATGACCAGTGTAGCGAGCCAGAGGACGGGCATCGGTGCGTAAGCGTAGGATAGCGCCTATGCCCTGCCGACCGTGTGAGGATATGCGCTGGCGATGGGGTGAGGGACCGTGCGAGTACGCTAGCCGTGAGGAGTGTGAGCGAGCACACGCCAACGAATACCCCTATGGCGTATCCGTACACCTACCGTTGGCAACAGACGGCACGCGCCTTCCTACAGGCGCACCCCCTCTGCCAATGCCCCCGCTGTGATGAAGGCCGCATCCGCGCGCGCATCTCTCAGGTGGTAGATCACCGCATACCACATCGTGGCAACATGAGGATCTTCTGGGACGACGCCAACCTCTGGGCACTGAACAAGCAATGCCATGACGCATGGAAGCAGAGCTGCGAGAAGGGCGGCTATGCTGGTGTGCGTGAAGACGGCCTGCCCATCGATCCTGCGCATCCTTGGAACTCGGAACGCTAAGACCTTCGGCGCCAGACAGTATGAGTGAGGGGGATATGCCCTTCTCATCGCTGGCCGTCGATCTTCTAGAGCGGCGCGCCAAAGAGATTTTCACACGGCCAAAATGGGCCGTTCGGTTTTTCGGAGAGTATCCATGCCCGGACCGGCAAAGACACCGCGCCAATTCAAGTTGATCGCGGGTACGCTACGGAAGCACCGCGAGAGGGGACTCGAAAACCTCCCCGAGTTCCCCACGATCGGGCATGGTGCGTTCCCGGCGCCGCCGCAGCATATGAACCCCGATGGTGCCAGGCTCTGGCGCGAGCTCGGCGCATTACTGGTCGGTGCGGGCGTGCTTCAGCAGCCGGATCTCTATGCGCTCGAGCAGCTCTGCTACGCTTGGCAGCGTTTTCAGGGTAAATTCAAGGCGGGGATGGAGTTCACGGCCTCGGAGGACAATGCGCTCAAGGCGCTCTTCGCGGAATTCGGCCTCACGCCGGCGGCGCGACGGCGCGTCGTCTCGAACCTCGTCGAACCGCCAAAGGCGAATCCATTCGCGAAGCACGGTAAGCGCCCCGTATCCTGACTACGTTGCGGTCGCCGTCGCCTATGCCGAAGGAGCAGTGGCGGATGAACAAGGCCTGCGGTACGGTAAATGGCTGCGACTCGCGGCGCGGCGATTCTTGCGCGATCTGAAATCGGCCAAGGGCGAGGCGTCATTTCGCTTCGACGCTTGGCATGCCAATGATGCATGCGCGTTCATCGAGAAATTGCCGCATATTGAAGGACGGTGGGAGACACCGACGATCGTGCTGCATCCGGCACACGTCTTCTTCATCGTTCAACTCTTCGGATTTCGCCGGCGCGATGACGACGCGCGGCGTTTCAGTATGGCGTTGTTTGCGGTCGGGCGGAAAAATGCGAAATCGCTGATTTCTGCCGCGGTCCTGCTTTACTGCCTCTGCTGTGAAGATGAACCGGGGCCGCAAGTCATCTCGGCGGCCACAACGGGAGACCAGGCGCGCATCATCTGGGGTACGGCGCGGCGAATGGTCGAGCGCACACCGGCCTTACGCGAGGCCTTCGGGCTGGAACCGTTCGCGAACGCCATCGCGCGTTGGCCGGTGGGCGGTACCTTCAAGCCGATCAATGCCAAGGCATCGACTCAGGACGGGCTGAACCCGTCGCATGTCGGGCTCGATGAGATACATGCGCACAAGACGCATGATCTGTTGAACGTGCTGCAATCGGCCGCGGGCGCGCGCGCGAACCCCTTATGGCTCTACACGACGACGGAAGGCTATGAGACGCCGGGCCCCTGGCCTGAGTTGCGCCGATTCGCGCAACAGATGCTCGAGGGCGTGTTCGAGGCGCATCACTTCCTGGCCGTCATCTTCGCGCTCGACGATGAAGAAGGCGAGGAAGGTAAGCCGGGGCATCGGCCGGCGGACCTCGACTTCGATGAGACGCGATGGGTGAAGGCCAACCCACTGATCGAAGTCAATCCCGTGCTGCGTCGCGAGATTCAGAAAGCGGCGGTCGAGGCGCAGCAGATGCCCGGGCGGCATGCGGAGTTCCGGATCAAACGACTGAACCGCCAGAGTTCCACGGCGCGCGGCTGGATCAAGTTCTCGAACTGGAAAGCGTGCGCGAAGCCGGTTGATCTCACGTGGCTCCGCGACTTTCCATGCTGGGGCGGGCTGGATCTCGCGAGCACGACGGATCTATCCAGTTTCCGCCTCTTGTGGAAGATAGAGGGCGTCTACTACACGTGGGGCAGGCGATGGGTCCCCGAGCACGCGGTCGCACAACGGACGGTGCGCGGGACGGTCCCCTATGCGGCATGGGTTGCCTCCGGTGCGCTTGAGCAGACACCCGGCGAGGTGACCGATCATGCGCTAATCGAAGCTGCGATCCTGGACGCATACGCCAAGTACCGGATCATGGCGCTGTACTACGACGCCTGGAACGCGGCGCAGCTCGTGGCGAAGCTCAAAGCCGGCGGCGTGCCCATGCGCCAGTTTATCCAGGGGCCGAAAAGCTATCACCCGGCCATGCAGGAGTTCGAGCGGGCGTATGTGGCGGGGCAGTTGCATCATGGCGGTGATCCGGTGCTCACCTGGTGCGCCTCGAATCTGGTGGTCCGGCTGGACGTCAACCTGAACATGGCGCCGGATAAGCGGCGCTCCGCAGAGAAGATCGACGATATCGTGGCGTTGCTGATGGCCTTTGGCGGCGCCGCGGGCGATGAAAACGCCCCGTCCCCCGCCTGGGAGGTGATTTCGGTATGATGCTAGGTACTGATGGCTGCCCCGAGCTGTGAGCTGAACGAGCGTGAAGCCGATCGTCTTCAATGCTTCGCTGTTCGCCGGCGTGCTGCTGATCGGCATAGGGGTCTACGTCGAGTTTGGTGTAGGCTACGGTCTGCTCGCATCGGGAGCCGTTGTGGTTGGGCTTACGCTGTATCTTGCTCGCCTCGCCGGCGTAAGAGCGCATTGAGATGTTCCTGAGCTCGGAAATCGGAACTTCGGGCCGCGCCCCCGGGGATGATTTCTGGTTCCTTCCGATCGGCGGCACGAGCGCCGCCGGCGTCCGCGTGTCGCCGACCACGGCGCTTTCGGTCTCCACGCTCTACGCCTGCTGTCTCGTGCTGGCGCAAACGCTTGCGATGGTGCCGATTCATCTCTATCAGCGCCTGGAACCGCGAGGCAAGCGGCGGGCAATCGAACATCCGTTGCATCGGCTCATCCATATGCGGCCGAACCGCTGGCAGACGAGCTATCAATGGCGTCAGATGATGCAATGGCATCTGGCGCTTCGCTACAACGCCTACTCGCGCATCCATTACGATGCCACCGGCGCGATCGACGAGCTTGTGCCGATGCACCCGGACCGAATCGTGGTCGAGCGGTTCGTCGCACCCAACGGCAACGACACCTTTCGCTATCACTATCGGCCCTTGAATGGTCGGGAGTTCGTGTTGACGCCCGGGGAGGTCTTTCACGTCCGGGGCATGGTGTCCGATGGGATCGAGGGCTTCTCGCCGCTCGAGGCGCAGAAAGACTCGATCGGCGAGGCTATCGCTGCCCAGCGCTTCAACGCGCGGCGCATGGACAACGATGCCAGACCCGGCGGCGTGCTCGAGTGGGCGGGCTCGTTCAACGATGACGAAGAACGACGAAAATTTCGCGCGAGCTTTCAAGCGGCGCAATCGGGGATCAACCGCGGCAAGATCGCGGTCCTCGAACGCGGCATGACCTGGAACGAGATCGCCGTCAAGAACACGGATCTGCAATTCATCGAGATCCGTGAGCTGAAGGCTTCCGATATCGCGGCGATCTATCGGATGCCGCCGCACAAGGTGGGCCTGCTGCAACACGCGACCTTCTCGAACATCGAACACCAGGGGATCGAGTTCAAAACGGACACGATGCTGCCGTGGTTCGTCAACTGGGAGCAGGAGCTCTCGATCCAATTGTTGACGCAGGATGAACAAAGGGACTTCTTCTTCGAGTTCCTCGCCGAAGGCTTGCTGCGCGGTGACTCAAAGGCACGAGGCGAATTCTACGGTAAGCGGTTCATGACAGGATCCCTCTCGCCGAACGATATCCGCGAGCTGGAGAACGAGAACCCCGTGGGTGGTGGCGATCGGTATTTCGTCCCCGTGAACATGATGCCCTTGGACCGAGCAGATGACATGGTGGTGTCCCGGACAGCAGAATCCGTTCCGGAGGACCAGGACTCCCGCGATCGCGAAGCTGACGAGCGCGCAGGTGAAGCGGCCGGGCTTGTGCGCAAGGAAATCGCGCAGATGCGGCGCAAAGGCCGCAAGGATGCGGCGAGCTTTTACGCTGCGCATACTGCGCAAGTAGGCGAAAAACTCGGGCTCGACGAAACGGCGGCCCGTGGCTATTGTGCGTCCCGCCTGGCGGGCATCCAAGCGGCCGCGAACCTCGATACCTGGCTTGCGGACTTGGAGGAGAATGGTATGCACCAGCTGCTCGCCTTGACGCGGAAGGACGAAACATGAACGCCAAAACGCTGCACCTCCTCTCGGAGTTCTACCGGACACCGTGGGCGTTGCTGCCCGCGACCTTGCAGATGGCGCGGATGGTGATCGAGCGCTGGGCAAGCGGCGAGAAACTTCCCGAGGAGGAAGTTCGTACGATCGCAGAATCGCGGCCTGCCAGGTCAACGCGCGAGTTTGAAGGGATGATCGCCGTCCTGCCGATTTTCGGCATCCTCGGGCATCGGGCGCGACTGGTGAAGGACATCTCATCCGGGGTCGGCACGTCGACCGAGCTGCTGGCGCTTGCGTTCCGCGCCGCCGTCAACGACCCGAACGTGAGCGCGATCGTTTTCGACGTGGACTCGCCCGGGGGCAGTACCTTCGGGGCGGATGAGCTCGCATCCGAAATCTTCGCCGCGCGCGGAGTGAAACCGATCATCGCGTCCGTGAATTCGATGGCGGCGAGCGGTGCCTACTGGATCGCCTCCGCTGCCGATGAGGTGGTGATCACACCCGGCGGCGTGGCCGGTTCGATCGGCGTCTGGACCGCGCACGAGGACTGGAGCAAGTTCCTCGACGCGAAGGGCGTCAGGGTAACGCTCATGTCTGCGGGGCGGTACAAAGTCGAGGGCAACGCCTATGGTCCGCTCGAGGACGAGGCCCGCGGGGCGGCGCAGGCCCTCGTCGATAAGTACTACAATCTCTTCGTCCGCGCCGTCAGGAGGAATCGCGGCGCGGAGGATCTGAAGGCGGTGCGCGAGGGCTACGGCGAAGGCCGGATGCTGATTGCGCAGGATGCCGTGAAGGAGAAGCTGGCGGACCGGATCGCAACATTCGACGAGGTCATCGGCGAGCTGCAAGCGAAGTTCGCCAAGATGAAGGAGAAACGCCGATACCGCACGCAGGACGAACGCGCGTTGCGAATCGCCGCAGCGAGATAAGACGCCTGATCGGGGGCGTCGCAGCTTCCCGCAGCTTGTTGAAGCTCCGGGAGTGCGCGGCTGGTGAGCCGCCGGGCCGATCGGAGATGTGATGTTCAACCCATCATAAGGATGATGACGATGAATCCGAGACTACGTGCTCTGCTGGAACGCAGGGCGAAAGCATTGGTCGCCGCGAAGAGCATCACGGACGCTGCCGCGAAAGACGGCGCCCGCGATCTGACGGCGGACGAAGCGAAACAGTTCGACGCGCACATGGAAGAGGTGGAGCGGCACAACGCCGACATCTCGCGCGAGCAGGCGCTGATTGCGGCCGAGCTCGCCACGCCCGGCGTCCCGGTGGGCAACGAGCGGATCGAGGAAGATCCGCGTCGCGGCTTCCGGAGCTATGGCGAATTCTGCGTGTCGGTGATGAATGCCGGAGGGCGCGGCGGTGCCGTGATCGTCGACGATCGCCTGCGTGCGATGTATGCCGCGGCGCCGTCGACTTACGGTAACGAGGCGGTCGGCGCGGACGGTGGCTGGCTCGTGCCGCCGGAATACTCGCAGGCGATCTTCGAGCTCGCCCTGGAGGAGGACTCGCTGATCCCGTTGACCGACAGCTACCCGGTCGAAGGCAACAGTATGGTCTTCCCGTCCGACGAGACGACGCCCTGGGGGGCCGATGGGGTCCGCTGCTACTGGGAAACCGAGGCCGGGGTGGCGACGCTGACGAAGCCGAAGGTCGGCGGCCCGCTGCAACTGAGGCTTTCCAAGCTCATGGCGCTGGTGCCGATCACCGATGAGCTCGCGGCCGATGCCTCGGCGTTGGATCGCTGGGTTGGACAGGCGTCGGCACGCTCGATCCGGTGGAAGACGAATCTCGCCTTCTTCCAGGGTTCGGGCGTCGGCCAGCCGCTCGGCTTCTTCCTGCATGCCTCGAACGTCTCGGTGGCGAAGGAAGCGGGCCAGGCGGCGGACACGGTGGTCGCGGCGAACGTCGCCAAGATGTTCGCGCGCGCGCTGGGTCGCCGCGAGGCGATCTGGATGATCCAGGACGACGTGCTGCCGCAGCTGATCACGATGACGATCAGCAACCAGCCGATCTGGACGCCGCCGAACGCCGGGATGGCGCTGGTGCCGAACGGCATGCTGCTCGGCCGGCCGATCATGGCATCGCAGCTCTGCAAGACCGTCGGCGACAAGGGCGACATCGTGCTCGTGAACTGGCGTGCCTATCGGACGATCACGAAACGGGGCGCGGGGATCGAAACGGCATCGTCGATGCACCTCTACTTCGATGCTGGTATCCAGGCGTTCCGCGCGACGTTCCGCGTGGATGGGCAACCCTCGCTGCGACTGCCGGTGACGCCGGCGAACGGAGCGAACACGCTCTCGCCGTTCGTTACGCTCGACGATCGCGCGTGATCCGGGACATCTTTCAGGAAAGGAAACCATCATGACACTGAACGTGAACCAGAAGGCATCGGAGGTGATCGCGGTCGTCGAGACGATCGATCCGATCTCGCAGGGTGCGGGAGCGGTCTCGAGCGGCTGGGTGCCGGTCAAGGACTTTCATCGCTTCATGGCCGTCGTCTTCGCCGGCGTGCTCGGCGCGGCCGCCACGCTCGATGGGAAGATCGAGCAGGCGACCAGCTCGGGCGGTGCGGGCGTGAAGGACGTGGTCGGCCGTGCGATCACGCAATTCACGAAGGCGGGATCGGACGACAACAAGCAGGCGGTGATCAACATCAAGCCGGACGATCTCGACCTCGACGGGTCGTTTTACTTCATCCGGCTGACGTTGACGGTCGGCGTCGCCGCCTCGCTTGTCGGCGGCGTGTTGGTCGGCCTCGGAGCGCGCTTCGGCCCCGCGTCCGATGCCGATGTCTCGACGGTCGATGAGATCGTGGGTTAACGGGGCTTCGCAGCCCTTCTGCGCGATGCCCGGCGTGATGCGCAAGGTCACGCCGGGCATACTTTTTCGGACGAGTAGGCGATGACGACTAAGATCCGGTTCATCCATTCCGTCTATCGCGATGGGGCGCTCCTTTACGAAGCGGGTAAGGACTACGATCGGAGCTCGGAAACCGAGCGTGAGATGCGTCGCGGTCATGCCGTCAGCGTCGAACAGTCGGAGCCGCGGCCGGTGGTAATGAACGAACCGAAACCGGCTCGGCCGAAGAAGTAAAGACGTGAATCTCGCACTCGTCATCGGGCCGCAGAGTGAACCCGTTGCGATTGCGGAAGCAAAACTGCACGCGCGCATCACGATCACGAGCGAGGACTCGATGATCCAGGAGCTCATTATTGCCGCGCGCCAATTCGCGGAGAGTTTCACGCGGCGTAGGCTCATCACGCAGACTTGGGACGGCCTGCTCGATTGCTTCCCGGCCTGGGGGATCGAGATGCCGCATGCGCCATTGATATCCGTCACGTCGATTCAGTATATCGATACTGCCGGAGGGCTCCAGACGCTCAACCCGACGACCTACGTCGTCGATGTGAAATCTTCACCGGGCCGGATCACACCCGCATTCGGCCAAACGTGGCCGCCCACGCGCACGGAGTTGAATGCGGTGACGATCCGCTTCGTATGTGGTTACGGCAATGCGAGTGCCGTGCCGGATTCGATCAAGAACGCGATGAAGCTCCACATCCAGGCACATTACGATCGTGGGGAGCAGATGGAAGCGCTGGTCGATGCTGCCGAGCGCCTGCTGGCACCTTACCGGCTCATCCGGTTCTGAAGGAGAAGTGATCATGCTGCTGAAACGGCTCTACCGCCGCAAACCGATCGAGGATGGCGGCGATTTGCTGCTGAACGAAGCCGGCGAGCCGATGCTCGAAGCGATCGAGCTGCGGCACACCGGGGTCTCGAAAGAGCAGAACTTCTCGACGCGCCTCGTCATCACCGGCATCGAGAATGGCTGGATGCATCTAGCCGGCGATGAGTTGGTTTTCAAGGTTCGCCCCGAGCCGTTGAAATATCGCGTGTCGCGTCATCCCGGCCGCTACTGCGATCATTGCGGCGAGAAACTCTCCGACGATGATCGTGGCGAGCTCGCACGGCTCCATGTACTGACCTTTCACCTTGGCAAGCCGCCGCCGAACGCGGCCAATCCATCCGGATATATGAGGATTAATCACTTCGAGTGCGTGCTCGATCCCGAGCAGCATCGGAGATACCATGCGCTTCCGATCGGCGAGGCGCGACGACGCGCGGCGAAGATGGCGAAGGGAGGGTAAGGCTCATGGCAAACCAAGTCTTCAACATCGCGCTCGGCCGGCTGGCCGAGCTATACAACCGAGTGGATACGAACGATCCTGCCGCCTCGGCGCTCATCATCGTGATCCTCGCCACCGCCGGGATCGAGACGGATGCGGTACTCAAGGACAAGGACGAGCTCGCGGCGCTCGTGTCCGGCACGACGAACGAGGTCACGAACACCGGCTACGCTCGCAAAACATTGACGGACGCCGATATCGTGGCATTCGCGCCGGACGACACGAACGATCGGGTCGATCTCGACATCCCGGATCAGACATGGACGGCGGTTGCTGCGGGCGACGGATGGAACGATTTCATCGTCTGTTATGACGCCGACACTGGTGCCGGCACGGATGCTGCAATCGTGGTCGGCACTATGCATGATTTTGTCGTGGTCCCGGACGGCAGCGACATCACTGCTCAGATCGCTGTTGCAGGATTTTTCCGTGCGAGCTAGTTGAAGTAGTCGACGGAAGGCGACATGGCACTCACCACGGCACAGAAGCAAACGCTCGCTGCGCACATCCGGGCGAACCTCGATCCTATCGTGGTCGCCGCACTGGCAGCGCGCAACGACGTGGCGATCACCGCGTACTACAACGCGCCGGGGGCGACGCTAGCATGGCGCGTAGCTGCTCCTAGGGAACTCCTCTTCGAAGAGACGCCGATCGCGCAGTTCGATACCCTCTCGGCAGGTAAGCGAGACGCTTGGAGCTTGGTCCTCGGCATGGCGAACGTGAACGCGACGCGCAATAAGGTACGCAAGGGGATCGTGGACATCTGGGGGAACACAGCTACAACGACTGCGATCTTGACCGACGCCTGCACTGAGTTCGCCAGGCTGATCGAGACCGTTCTCGGAGGAGCGACGGTGACTGAGGTCGTATTGTCGCCTGGGACAGACGTGACGGCGCTCCGCAGGAACTTCGTCGGCCAGGCGCTGCTCGCCGATGTCTCTGACGCGCTGAACGAGAATCCCTGATGGCGACGAACGACCTCAAGGTAGTCTATGGGACCGTCAAGACGCTGGAGGCGAGCGGCGCCTCGGTCGCCAACAACGTCATCGCCCAGGCGAACGACGCAGACTGGTCCTCGACTGACACAGCGGATTTCCCGCACGCGACCTTCGCCCTGTCCGTGACCTTCTCCGTTGCACCGACTGAGAACGCTGGTATCGACTTGGTCCTGCGGAGGATGAACGTCGATGGCACTAATGACGAGCTAGCCCCAGAGGCGACGCGCCTTGTCCACTACGAAGCCACCTTCGTCGTGGACAACATAACCACGATCCAGTACATGGCCGAGGACGTGCTTAAGGTTCCGAAGGAAGGCCAAGCATGGATCTATAACAACGCCACCGGGCAGACGATCAGCGCCGGTTGGACGCTGAAGATGACGCCCTTTAGCTACGCACCCACCTGATGGCCTACCTCATCAACCAGGAGCGCTGGAAGCGCAAGCCGCCGCAATTCGGGCGCGTGGATCTCTCGCACCCGCTCGCGCGTGGGCTTCGCATGTTTGCCGATTGCCGTGGCAGTTTCGCTGTTGACTTGGTGAGGAGAATCCGGTTCGACAGAACGGGTGTGATTCCTGGCGCGTGGGACGTTAAAGCTGGGAATATCGTCAGTAAGCTGGATACTACTGATACTTACACAGCACCGCTCGTGCCTGTCAACATCACCGGCAACGTAGCAATAGTTTGGCGTGGGAGTGTAGCGGACAATCAAGTTAACGCAGATCAAGCGGCCAACGTAGATGGTACAGCTTGGGGCTGGGGTGTTCGCTACAACTCTCTCTTCCCGGGCTTAATGCTCTCTCGATACAACGCAGCCGCCACAGACTTTAGAGATTGGAATGCGGCGACGCAACCTTCAAGCAACGTAGATTTCACCTGGGGCGCTTGGCAATCAGGTGGGATTCAGCAGACGCCAGTCGGTTACTTCAACCGTGCTGTTGAAACATTTGTCGATGCTGGCGGGACTGGAACAGGCACCGCATATAGCAGTACCGCTGGTCCAACAATCGGCGTTTGGACAAGCCCTTCAAGTGCTGGCCGTACCTCTCACGTTCTTGTGTTTGCGCGCACTATTGATCCGGGCTGGTACTTCGCGCTCGAAGAGAATCCGTGGCAGATCCTGGAGCCCGCGCCGAGGCTGTGGTTCGTTCCTCCTCCAGCTGCTCTAGGTGGTCCTAGCTTCCGGCACCGCAGCTACCGTCCGGCACCGTTCGCTCCAGGCATCGCAAGATGAGGAGAAATAATGAGTAAGCAGTACTGGTCTGAAGAGCTTGCGTGGGCAGTAGCTGATGGCGCTGCAGTCGCCAACACCGCGAGCGAGACGATCATCTTCCCTAACGTCACGGTTCCTGCAAACTACATGGCGGACGGGCGGACGTTGCGGTTACGGGTATTCGGCAAGCTCTCGACTACGGCCACGCCGACGATGATCTGGCGGCTCAGGTGGGGAGGTGTCGCGGGCACGCTGCTCGCGCTCTCCGAAACGCTGACGATGGGCTCTGGCGTAGCCAACGTCAACTGGGACCTCGAGCTCTATATCCAGACGCGAACGAATGGCGCGACGGGCACGCTGATCGTGATGGGGGTACTACGGGTCCACACGGCGGCAGGTACGGTTCTCATCAACGTCTGGGGCGTATCAGGCTTTGACGCGCCGGCAGCGGTGACCGTGGACTTGACCGCCGATACCGCGCTCTCGCTGACCGCGCAGTGGGGCACCGCATCGGCGTCGAACACGCTCACGGGCCTGATGTACCACCTCGAGTCGCTGAACTAACCATGCGCCACGTTCATTCCGGCCACCTCGAACGCTGGCTCGGCAGAGAGCCAGTCGAACGGATCTCGCTCGCCATGCGCGATTGGTACGGCCCGCCGATCACCCTCCAGGGCGTGCCGGGTGCGGTCTGGGCGGCCCGCGGCGGCGATTTCCTGGGGCACGTTGATGCGGGGCAGTTCGGCTCGGTGTACGACCGAGCCGAGGACGTCATCCGGCGATATGCGCACAAGCTGCGGGTGCAAGTGGCTCGCGGGATGCGCGTCCGTCACGGTACGCTCTACATGGGCTTCGCTTCGCTTTCGGACGCTATAGCGGAGGCTACTGCTGGTAAGAAGCGCGACTTTCACTGGCAGAAAGTTGGCGCGACTGGCGTCGTCGGCGTGACCAATAGCTTGTGGGGTGTCGGCAATCAGCCAGCGGCTGGCGCGAACGCATCGGCCGCGCCTGGAGGCGATGCGCCGACGGATGCGACCACCGGCGCGATGCCGTTTGACAACGTCTCGACCGATACGCGGCATGTGGTCTCCGGCTATGCCTCCTGCGAGGACGCCGGGAATTCCCTACTCTTGTATGACCGGATTTTCCAGGTCAACACGACGATGAACAGCACCGCTACCGAGGCGGTGACGGGAGTTCCGACACGCTATCAAGCTACGACCCAGGGCGCGCAGGACTCAGCCGAAGGAAACTTTCTCTTCGTCGAGGTCGGTGGCACGGCGCTTGCGGCGACGGCCCACAACTGGACCGTGTGCCTGTACACGGATCAGTCTGGCAACGGCACGATAACCCTGCCATCGCTGACGGGCGCCTCTGGCGCGATCGTGCGCCGCCTTGATCACCCGACGCAGCAGTGGTTTGCCCCGTTGGCGAGCGGCGATACAGGCATCAAGGCGCTCACCCAGATGCAGTGCTCGGCGCTCGTGGCGACTGGAGTCATCAACTTCGTGATCGGACATCCCCTGTGCTGGATGCCGATTCCGATCGCGAACCTGACTTGCCTCTACGACTACATCGGCACGGCATTCAATCCGGCGCGGATCTTCGACGATGCCGCGTTGGCGTTCCTTGAAGTGATGAAGCCTTTGACGTCGGCAACGACCTACAACGCCGGGATCACGGCGGTCCACGGCTGATGCATAAGTTCACCGGAGTGCTCGGCGCTCGCGTCCTGTCCGGCTGGGAGCGGTACTGGCATCCCACGCTTTCCCGCCACGACCCGAGCCCGCCGTTGCGGCTGGAGAGCGCCCCGGAGCCGCCCTTCATCAAGCTCAACAACTACCTCGCCGTCAGGGTCGGCGACGGCATGAGCTGCACGGAGCGGATTAGATGAGCGTGCTTGGATCGAACACGCCTACTGCATCGGCCAACGACAGCTCAGTAGGTAGTCGTGGCGTGGGCTGCGGCAAATCTATGGGGTACGACGTGGGGACCGACCGACGCCAACCACGTGAACTTCGGCGCCGTGCTTAGCGGCTCGGCCATCCTGGTGGTCACCGCCTCGGCGGATTACGAGCGCATCACGATCTCGTATGAAGGCAGCAATCGCTCGGCTGCCGGCGCCGGCCGCATGAGGTGCGGTGACGGCATGGCGGTATCGGATTCGCGCAGGTACTAGATGAGCTTCATCCAGCGACGCTCGCCGTATTTCAGCTTCCCTCGCGCTAGCCCCACGGTGGGGGCACTCATTATCGCGGTGGGTCAAGCAACGGAGGTCGATCTTGCGCAATCGGTCACATGGGCACCCAAGCATCGCTTGGTCGATCGTGCTCTTGAATCCGACCTCGCGCAGACGATCACGGCACGCAAGACAAGTACCCTAGGCCAAGTCATCGAGCTGGACCTGGCGCAGGGCATCACGGCGCGGAAAACGCGGCTCCTCGGCCAAACTATCGAGATTGATCTCGCGCAGACCATCGCCTGGGCACCGAAACATCGCCTCGTGGTTCCTGTGCTCGAAACAGACCTCGCGCAATCGATCACGGCACGCAAAACGCTTGGAGTAGGCCAATCAATCGAAGTCGACATCGCGCAGGGAATCACGGCGCGCAAGAGCAAGCTCCTTGGGCAGGCATTCGAAACGGATGCAGCGCAAGCATTGACGATCCGTAAAACCGCGCCAGTCGGCATGGTGACGGAAACGGATCTTGCACAGGGGCTCACGCCTCGCAAAACCCGCAATCTTGACCAAGTTGTCGAGACGGATCTCGCCCAGACCGTTACGCGTAGTGGCGCAAAGATCATCGCGGTTGGGCAAGTGATAGAAACGGATCTCGCTCGGACCATTGCCTGGGCACCGAAGCATCGCCTCGTCGCACAAGCGGTTGAGCTCGATCTCGCGCAGGCAATCGGGCGAACGAAGACGAAAACTGTCGGGGCCGTTGCCGAAATAGACACGGCACAGACGATCACGGTGCGCAAGAGCAAGCTCCTCGGGCAGGCAATCGAAATCGATCTGGCGCAACCCGTCTCGCGGCTCAAGCTCAAGACGATCGAGCTCGCGCTGGAAATCGATCTTGCCCGATCGGTGAGCTGGGCGCCGAAGCGGCGCCTGATCGGTCAAGTCTTCGAGATCGACCTGGCACAGCCAGTGCTGTTCTTGATCGGCGCGACGCTCGGCCGGATCGCACTCTCGGATGCGAATCTCACCGCCGTCTTGATCGCCGATGCGGCATTGACGGGGCTCATGGCCGGTGATGCAGCGAGTGCTGATCTCGCGAGCGATGTCGCTCTGACGGGGATTGCAGGCAGCGATGTAAGCGCGATTACAGTTACGGTGAGAGACGAATGACCGTCAACACGTATCAACGAGGGGATCTCGTGCGGATCTCCGGCGAATTCCGCGATCTGCTGGGAGTGCTGATCGATCCGAGCACGGTGACGCTCAAGGTGGAGAAGCCGGCCGGAACGATCACGACATACACCTATCCCGCCACGGTGATTCGGGATGCGCTCGGCAAGTACCACGTCGACGTCAACATCGACGCAACCAAAGGGTGGCGCTATCGGTGGGAAACTACGGGGACAGGACAGGCGGCAGAGGAAGGACAGTTCATCGTCGAACCGACGGAATTCTAGGCAATGGAAGCAGGCGCGCTCGACCGGCAGATCACGCTGGAATTCAAGACCTCGGGGCAGACCGCGTCGGGTGAACCGACCGAAACCTGGGGCACTGCGACGGTGATTGCGGCAAATGTGCGCGCGGTATCCGGCCGAGAGTACTATGCAGCATTAGGAGCCCAGATCGTCGCCGAGGAGATGCTGGTGTGTACCGTTCGCTATCACGCGAACCTGAATATTCGACCGGGCACCGCGCGGGTGCTTTACGAGACCAGAACCTATAACATCCGCCGCGTGGTAGAGCTTGGCCGGCGCCAATGGCTCGAGATCCACGCGGATACGGCGGTCGCCTGACGATGCAATACGTTCATGGCGTTGAAACGGAGCTGCGGAAGCTGGCGGGTTTCCCGCTCAAAATCCAGCAACGGGTCGTCGCTGGCGCGTTGCGTGCCGGTGCATCGGTCATGCGCAAGACGATCAAGCCCCGCGTGCCTGTGCGAACTGGCGAGCTCGCGGCCACACTCCGCATTTCGACGGGCCGCCGTGCTGGGCTGACGGTTTCGGCGGTCAAGATCGGCAAGCGCTCGAAGGGCGTCTTCTACGCGGCATTCGTCCTCGGCGGCACCAAGGCGCACCGAATTGCGAGCCAGGGCGGGTTGAGCTTCGCCGGCTCGGTGCGACGATCGGTGCGACATCCCGGTATGCGTGCGCAGCCGTTCATGGACGAAGCCGCGGCGAGCTCCAGTTCGAGTGCTTTGAAGGCCGTCTTCGATTACGCCGACGGTCGCGTGCGCAAGATCGTGGAGGAGCAGAGGAACGCGCCATGATCGCGGGCGACGTCATCAAAACGCGGTTGGGCCAGGTGGCCGGCGTGACGAACATCGTGGGCGCGCCGCCGAATGACCGCATCCACAAGTTCATGCTGCCGCAAGCGCCGACCTATCCGGCGATCGTCTATCGGCAGATCGCGGCCAATCGGCTCCTTGGAACCTACAGCGACCCAGGCTACGCGCAGGTAACGGTACAAATCATCTGCTATGCCAGGACGGCCGACGCGGCGGACAGCCTGCATGAGCAGGTACGGCTTGCCTTGGAACGCTTCGGCAGCAGCCAGCCGGCAGGCATCCCGTTCGCTGGCGCGACGCTTTATGATCTCGTGATGGGATCAAGCGCCGACGGATACGACCAGGAATCAGAGGCGTTTTTCGTTACGACCGACTGGACCGTGCATCATCTGGAGACTACGCCATGACGCAGAAACCAACGAAACCGCTGCCGCCGCCCGAGACCGATTTCGCGACGCTGCAGCAGGACGAATACGCAGGACAGGGCGGGGCGTATATCATCCGCAACGGGAAGCGCCTGCTCGTGGAGCGCACTCGACCGCCCGAAATCGAAGCACCGCCGCTTACGCGCGAGGTTGACCTGACCGAAGGAGTTTGACCATGCCTCACCGGCTGATGAAACGCAGTGCCTTGCTCGCCAAGATCGAGGTGACGTATGGCACGGACCCGACGCCTACAGGCGCCTCGGATGCGATGTACGTCTACGATCTCGCGTTCACGCCGATGGAGCTCGTCTCAGCGGGCCGGATGCCGGTCCGGCCGTTCTTCGGAGCGGACACGCCCGCCATCGGCGGGACGCCAGTCAAAGTTACGTTCTCCGTGCCTATCGCCGGTTCTGGCGCGGCCGGGACGGCCGTCCCTTACGGGCCACTCCTGCGTGCCTGCGCGCGGGCGCAAACCGTCAACGTCGGGGTAGACGTGATCTACCCGCTCGTTTCCAGCGCATTCGATTCCCTGACGATCTACGTGAACCGGGATGGCGTGCAGCACCGGATCACTGGTGCTCGAGGATCGGTCGCCGTCGCGATGGCGCACAACGCGCTCCCGCTGTACAAGTTCAGCTTCACCGGGATCTACAACGTGCCGACCGACACGGCATTGCCCGCCCTCACGTTCGGGGCGACGTGGGTCAAGCCGCTCGTTCAGAATCGCGTGAACACGACATTCTCTCTGCATGGGTTCACGGCCGTACTCTCCAAGCTCGATTACGACACCGGAGTGGAAGTTCCGTGGAAGGACTACGTGAATCTGACCGAAGAAGTCCGCGTCACCGGACGCGCAGCTCCGATTAAAGGGAGCTGCAGCATCCAGGCGGACACGATCGCCAATAAGGATTGGTTCACCATCGCCAAAGGTGGCACGACCGGAGCACTCGCATTGGTCCACGGGATCACGGCGGGGAACAAGTGGAAGCTCGACGCGGCCACCGTGCTCGTCTCGAATCCTTCCGAGGAGGAAGAGGACGGCATCCTGATGTACAAGCTGGCGCTGGAGTTCTTCCCGACCGGCGCCGGCAACGACGAAATCGTCGAGCGCGTCCTGTAAAGTCATGGCGTTCACGATCAAGAAGCGCGAGTCCTACTGCTGGACCGTCGAGCATGCGATCGAGAAGCGTGAGGGCAAGACCGAGCTGATGGTCTTCGATGCCGAATTCCGCGCGCTTCCCTCGTCGCGGATCGATGCGTTGCTGCAACGGGCGCGGGACGCCCAAGTGAACGATGTCGCGTTTCTCGACGAGATCCTGATCGGTTGGCATGGCCTGCGCGCAGAGGACGGCACGGAGTTCGCGCACAGCGAGGAGCATCTGCGGCAACTGCTCGAGGTCTTTCCGGGGATTACGGCGGCGCTCATGCGCGCCTGGGTCGATTCCGTGGTCGGTGGCGGGGCCGCCCGAAAAAACTGATCGAGGCCGCGACCTGGTGGGCGCGGCTCCCACAAGCCGAGGTACGGAAAGACACCGTGGCCGAGGACATGATAGCGTTTGGCGTAACGGATTTCCGGCCGCCGGACTGGATGGCCGAGGAGGATGATCCCGAGGAGTTCGGCATCCTGCCGGAGAACTGGGATGCGGTAAACGCATTCCTGGCCTGCGGCACGCAATGGCGGCAAGACCGCAACGGCAAGCCACAGGGGATGCGCTACGAAGGAGTTGAAACAGTGTTGCGGCGACGTTGCATCGCGATGATGGATGATGCCTTTGCGCGGATTCAGATCATGGAAACCGCAGCAGTACGCGAGTTTGCGAAAACCCCGCAAGCCTGAATCGCATGGCGATCACATATTCCATAGAGTTCGCCGCGCAGATCGCACGGCTGGAAGCCGGGGTCAAGCAAGGCTCGCAGGCCGTACAACGCATGGCCTCCGAGATGGAATCCGCTGCCGGTTTCGCCCGCACGGCGTTGCTCGGCCTGGCGAGCGCACTCGGTATCGGTTCCTTCGCGGCGGCCATCAAAGGCGCGTCGGAAGCCGCGGATGCAGCCGCGAAGATGGGCGATCGGTTCGGCATCGCGACCGACATGATGATCGGGATGCAGCATGCCGGCAAACTCGCGGGCGCAAGCAACGAAGCGCTGGCGACCGCCTTGCGTAGCATGGCGCGATCCGGCATCGATGCTGCTCGCGGCGGGGAGGAGGCCGCCAAGGCATACGGGATGCTCGGCATTCGCGCTGGCGAATTCGTCAAGCTGCCGATGGATCGTCAATTCTCGATCATCATCGAAAAGCTCGGCGCAGTCGAGAACGTCACGCTGCGCAACGCGCTCGCGCAAGAGGTGCTCGGCAAGGCGGCCGGCGAGGTGATGGGTCTGGTCGCCGAGGGAGCTGATAGCTTCGCCCGGGCGGCCGAGGACGCGCGTGATTGGGGACTTGCGATCGACCGGGTGGATGCGGCGAAGCTCGAGATGGCGAACGATGCTATCACGCGGGCACAGGCGGCGGCGCAAGGGCTCTTCACGACGATCGCGCTCCACGTCGCGCCGGCGGTCAAGGCGCTCGCGGATTACTTCGCCGACTCGTCGAAGGAGGCGAAAGGCTTCAAGACTCAGGCGGCGGACGCGGCCGAGGTGGTGATCACCGGGATCGGCTACGCCGCGAACGTCGTGCAGGGCCTACGCTTCGCCTACGTCGGCGTGAAGCTCGTCCTTGCGGAACTGCTGCGCATCGCGGCGGAGGGGTTCGCATGGCTCGCGGAGAACGCGGCGACCTTCGGCGCGGTTCTCAAATACCTGCCCGGGCCGATCGGACTGGCCGGCCGGATGATGGCAGGCCTCGTCAGCCGGGGGGCCGAGGACTTCCGGATGTTCGCCGACGCGGCGACCGAGAGCGCGACCGTGATCCGCGCCGAGCTCGAGGCGCTAGCGGATGAAGGCTTGCCCAAGGAAAAGATGATCGCGCGCATCCGCGAGATCCGCGAAGTCATGCAACGCGAAGCGGAACAGATAGCCGCCGCACGGACCAAGATGATGCGCGGCAGTCCGGAGGAAATCGAACGCGACAAAGCACCGAAAGAACAAGCCGCAATACGCGACACCTGGCGCGAGCAGCTAGCGCAGAAGATCGAACGCCTCCGCGAAGAGACGATGACCGAGCTCGAGCTGCTCGATGAGCGACGGCGCGAGAAGAACATGCTACTTCAGGCTGCGATCGAGGCTGATCTCTTGACAGAAGCGGCAGGCTTAGAGCAAAGCAGGCAGCTGCGCCAGAAATACGAGGCGGACCGTACCAAGATCGAGGACGAGGCGATCAAGCGCCGATTCGGGATCGCGAACGTCTATCGACAGCTTGACCTTGCGTCGGCAAGCTCGTTTTTCGGCCAGCTCGGGGCGATGATGAGTTCGCAGCATCGCACGGCGTTCAACATCGGCAAGGCGGCAGCGATCTCGCAGACGATCATCGATACATACCGCGGTGCGCAGGGTGCCTTCGCAGCGCTTGCAGGGATCCCGATCGTCGGGCCGATCCTCGGCGCAGCGGCGGCGGGTGCGGCAATCATCGCGGGCATGGCGCGTGTGCAAGCGATCCGCTCGCAGCAGTTTGGCGCAGGCGGCGGCGCAACGCCTGTATTCGCCGCGAATCCGGCCACGGGCCTATCCACTGCACCGATCGGCCCCGTCACGACAGCCGTGGAACCACCGACGCAGCCAGCCATCACGCAGGCGCAACGGCGCGATGTCACGATCACGTTCATCGGTTCGGGGCGCTACACGCAAGAGGAGATCAGAGAATCATTGTGGCCGGCGCTCTCCGAAGCACTCGGCGATGGTGTTAGCGGGGCTAACCTCGTGCTGAACCGTTAGGATGGCGACCGGACCGCTCTTCCTCTATGAGACGCGCCTGCTCGACGCGGTGCCGGTCGCCTCGAGCACGGCCGCGGGCTTCGACGTGTTGAACCTCCGCGACCTGCGCGATTACACGTTCTGGAAACCGGCGTCGCTGCCCGCGACCGTGACGGTGGACTCCGGGGTCTCGAAGGCGGCCGATTACGCGGCGATCTATGGACACGAGCTCGGTAGCAAGGGCGTGACGATCGAGGTCCGGAAGTCGACGGACAACTTCGTCGCGAACGATGTGCTCGTGGACACGCATGCGCCGGCCGATGATAAGCCGATCCTGCGGCTCTTCACTTCGACCTCGAGCCGGTACTGGCGGCTCAGGATCTTGAATGGCACTGCGCCGGCGATGGCAATCGCGCTTCTCGGCATACGGCTCGAGGTTCCGGTGGGCATGAATCAGGGGTTTGACCCGATCGGACGCGACGTGAAGGCGCAGTACAACCGCTCGATCATGGGTCGTGGGCTCGGCAAGGTGATCAACTATCGCCAATGGAAAGCACGGCTCGGCTTCGAGACGGTGACCTGGACCTGGGTTCGCGATACGTGGTCATCGGCGGCGACAGCATGGCTCGAGGGCGAGCCGTTTCTCTTCGCCTGGAATGCAGACGCCTATCCGAAGGAGACCTATCACGTCGCGATGGATGGCGAATGGGAAGCGCCGCATCGGTCCGGTAGCGTTTGCGACTTGCGCGTGCCCGTTGTTGGCTTGATCCCCTGAGATGACCGAGCGCGTCCTTTCACAGATCGTCGAGCTGGACATCGACAAATGCCAGAATACCTATGGCGTCACGCCATGCACGGCGGGGCGCAAGGATACCGGGACAGCGCAAGCGGGGAGCGCGCGGACGATTACGCTGCGGGCCGGCGCTTCCGGCGTCGACGACTTCTACGTGCCGATGACGGTGCGGATCACCGGCGGGGCAGGGAGCGGACAGGAACGGCACATCGGAGATTACGTCGGCGCGACGAAGGTGGCGACGATCGCGACGTCGGATACGGACTTCTCGCCGGCGCCGGATGCGACCTCGACCTACGACGTGATCGATCGGCCAAACGCCTGCTACAACGTCTTCGCCGGCCGTTCGCCATGCCAGGACAAGCCCAACTACGTCAAGGGCACGCAAACCCTCAAATTCACCGGCACGGGTAGTCCGATTCCGATCGGTCAAACGGTCCGTGCATACGTGCGACAAATTTCACGAGCGCCGACGAAGCTCGAACCGGAAGAGGGGCTGTCGGTGCGCGCCTCGACGTCGTTGACGTTGATCGATGAGAAGGTGCCGGATCTCGACGGCGATCCTTACCTGCGTGAGCGTGCGGCAGCAGCAGGCGGCACTTACTGGTCACGCTTCTTCGCGCGCAACACAAACTACAGCGGCCGAGCTGCGCGGGTAAAACAAGCGTTTGTCGATCACGGAGTTTTCGGGTCGACGATCACGGAACGCTATATCATCGACTCGATGGTTGGACCAAGCGGTACGGGAGATGTGACGGCGACGCTCAAAGACCCAACCAAGCTGCTCGATCGAACCAAGGCGCCGACGCCGACCTCTGGCAAACTCGCCATCGCGTTGGAGCTCACCGATCTACAACTAACCCTCGGATCAGGCGAGGGCGCGCAATATCTAGCAACGGGTTGGGTGCGGATCGGCAGCGAAGTCATCCGGTACGATGGCAAAAGCGGGGATATACTCACCTGGTCCACGTCCGCATTCCGCGCAGTATTCGGCACCGATGCTGCCACCGCGAAAGTAGGGGCAGGCGTGCAACAATGCCTCGTCTACTCCGATGTCGCATTCGCGGCCGTGGTCGAGGATCTCTACAACCGCGCGGGCATCCTGGACGCGGACATCGATCTCGCAGGATTGCAAAGCGAGGACAATATCTGGCTGGGGACGAATTACCGGGTGACAGCGGCGATCACCGATCCGGAGAGCATCGCGAGTCTGGTGAAGGAGCTGCTGAAACAAGCACAGGCGATGGCATGGTGGTCGCCGACCGAACAGAAGCATAAGTTCAAGGTCTACGCGCCGGCATCGCCGACGATAGTTGTGAGCGTGACGCTCGATGAGACCGCCTATCTCCGTGAAGCGAGCATCGATCTCGAGCGGCTGGAATCGGCGCGGATCACGCTCTGCGCCGTCAACTACGAGCTACTTGATGCTACGGCTAACTTGCGGGAACCGAAGAGTTACGGCCGCACGGATCTCACGATCGACGCAGACGCAGAAAGCGCGAACGAGTACAACGGGCGAATCCCCCAGTCGATTCAGTCGCGATGGTTCGGCGAGGCGAATGCGCTAGCGATGCGGGCACTTGCGCAGCGGATGGTGGCGCGCTATCGTGATGCGCCGGAAAACATCCGCAAATTCTCACTTGACCCCAAGGATGCGGCGATTGCCGAGGGGCAGATCATCGACGTCAAGACGGCGGGACTCGTCAACGCGGCTGGAGCAACCCGAACGGCGCGGGTACTTGTCACCTCGCGCGATGATCGGGGGACACACATCGACTACTCGGCGCGGGTGACCGGATTCGACCGGCGATACGCTTTCATCGCGCCGGCGGGAACGAGCAACTATCCGAACAATGGGGGCTACGCCTGCGTGAGCAGCGCGGCGGGGCTGATGAACGACGGCACCCAAGGATATCTCATCATTTAGTATCCTCCCCGCCATGAACGACAAGATCCAGATTCCCGAGACGGCCTTCGTGCCATGTCCCAAGGCGAGCTTCAAGCATGTGCGCGTTGCGAATCATTGCCCGGGATGCGAGTACTTCCGCGGGTTCGTCATGGTTGATGGCAGTCCGCGCGCGAGCTTCATTCAGGCACAACGCGTAGGATGCGCACATGCGGTCACGCGCACGATGATCCAGATCGAGACCTGAAATGCCGGCACCGTCCAAACCCTTCACTGCGATCGCCGACGGCGATATCGATCCGGAGAGCCCGTTGACCGTAACCCTGATGACCGCCTACCGCGATCGCGATCAGCATCTCAAGGAATGGCTCGGCGGCAGCTTCGCCGCGGCAGTCGACCACGACCACGACGGGACGAACAGCAAGCTGCTGTCGGGCAACGTCGCCGGCGCGCTCTACATGTTCTATACCTTTGGCTAGGAGGATTTCGTGTCTACATCACCTAACTATGGCTCGGTGCCGCCGGGTACTTTCACTCCTGGCGCGCTCACTGCGGCGAATACCGCGCTAGATGGGACCGGGACGACGCTTCTCATTGCGACCGCGCCACTCGTGGCATCGCCAGCCGGTTCTTTCATCGAACGCATCCGTTGCATGCACAAGGGTACGAACGTCGCGACCGTCGCGCGCGTCTTCTGGAACAACGGCTCGACGCCGACCGTCGCCGGCAACAACAGCCTGATCGCCGAGAAGACGATACCCCTGAACACGCTCTCGCAGGTAGCTGAATCGGTGCCGCAAGATATCACCATCAATCAGGTGCTCAAGGGGCACGCGAGCACGCCGGAGCGGATCTACGTATCAATCGGCACTGCGGTTGCCGCCGGAATCCAGTTCACGGCAATGGGCGGTGATCTGTGAGAGCACGTACTTTCCATCCGGGTTTCCTCCTGGGCTTTCCGCCGCTCGGGCAGAATCAAACGCACGGGATGCGGATTATTCTCGCGTCGGAACTTTTCAAAGTTCTGCCAGGAGTTCAGGAACTCGGATATTGGCTTCTGGGCGGCGGCGGCGGAGGTGGGGGTGGTGATAATGTCAATAGCGGCACCGGGGCTGGAGGCGCAGGCGGCACCATCGTAACTGGGGTTGCTGTAGTACGTCCAGGCGATGCGGTGACAGTCACCGTCGGTGGTGGCGGCAGCGGCGGGTTGGTGGAGCTCGTGGGGGGCACCGGAGGCACAACGTCATTGGGCGCCTTTGATTCTGCCGCTGGCGGGACCGGTGGTAGAGGCTCACCGGCAAACGTCGGGGGTAATGCCGCTGGCACGGGGGGAGGGAATGGTGGCGGGATAGGTGGCTCGGGTGGTGCGGGCGGTGGGGGTTCCGGTCGTGGTTCCGGCGGCGGCGGCGGCGGCGTCAGCTCTAGCGGTGGCAGTGGTGTCGTTGGACTTGCGATTCTTTGGTGGTAGGAGGCAACGATGGTTGCAGAACCCGGAAGACGGTACGCGCAGGTGATCGGCGGGCGCGTGCATTGGACGTTCACGATTGTCGAGCTGCCGGAATGGAACGAGAACGCGTTCCTGACGGTGGATATCACCGATCAGCCGAACGTGGTCGAGGGTTTCATACATCGCGGGGGAATGAGTTTCCAGCCGCCTCCCCCGCCGCCCGGGCCGCGAGCCGAGACCATCGCGCTACGCAACCATCTCGATGCACTGCAACTCAACCCGACCGCCGACCCGGACTTGAAAGCGTTGGCGGCGAAGCTGCGGCCAGTCTTTTGACCATGTGCTGATCTAATCTCGCTCAGATCGAACCATGAATTTCTTCGTCGCGGTCGTGCTTTCCTGGTCCGTGATCGACGGCGATACGATTGCGGTCTCCGCGCGCGCCTGGCCGAACATCATCGTCGAAGAACGCATCCGTCTGGATGCCGTGGATACGGCAGAGCTGCACGCGAAATCTGCGTGCGAGCGCGCGCTGGCATTGAAAGCCAAGGAGTTCACGACAACGAAGCTCAGGGCCGCCAAGACGATCAAAGTGTTCACGACTAAGCGCGACAGTTTCGGGCGGATAATCGGCAATCTCGTCCTGGACGATGAGGATCTGGGCGCTGCGCTCTTGGCCGCGAAGCTCGCGAGGGTTTACGGCACACAAAGCGCTTGGTGCTAGGGTTATCCATCATGAACGATAAGATCATGGCACTGCACAACGGCTGGCGCGGCTGGGCGCTGACGGTCGTGCTCGCGCTCCTCATCGCCATCTCCGGGTGGACGTGGCACGCGTTGGCGACGCGAGTCGATGTGATCCAGACGACACAGGCGCATCGCGGCGAGCGCATCACGAAACTTGAAGCGGAGATTTCACTGGTCAAGATGCAGCTCGAGCGCATCGAAAGCAAGCTCGACCGCGTCCTGGAGCAGAAGAGATGAGCGCGAAGCGAGCGAGCATTCTGATGTGGAGTCTCCTCGGCGGCGTGGTCCTAAGCCTCACCGGAGGTGGCTGGTACGTGCGCGATTTCGTTGCCACGGAACTCGCCTCCAAGGACGAGGTGATCATCGTAGCGCAGAAGGCCGACTTCGCGATCGATCGGCAGATGGAGGCGGTGATCGCGCAGATCGCGCATCTCGACGGCAAGGCGAAGAAGACGCCCGAGGAGATCGAGCAGCTGAAATACCTGCGCCAGCAGCTCGAGCTGATGCGCAAGATTCGGAGAGGCAAATGAACGTCGGCGTCGTTTGGTATATTCTGCTGATCACCATCTCAGGCCAACCGAACAGCACTTACGATTGGCGCGTCGAGGGCGGATGGGATTCGTGTCTCCTCATGGAGCGCATGGTGCGGAGCTACGCGAGCATGAAGCTCGAAACCGAGTGTCTGAGCGCGAAGGATTGGGAAGCTCGCGGTCGCCCTGGTTCGAAGAAGCGTTTAGCGCCAGGCCGATCCGGAGATCAACGATGAGCGACAATTTCGACGGTTTACGCAAGCTCTGGCGCGGCAATCTGGAAAATGACGACGTGCCTACCGATGCGGAAATTGGACGCATCCCGCGCGTCATCCGCGCCGTCGGCTGGACGCTACTCACCATCGCCGGCGCAATGGTGATCCTTCTGCTCCTTGTCCTTGTCAACTTTGCGCTAGCGGCGCCGGTCGCCGTGGCGAAGGATGCGACGCGACAGATCACGCTGCACGATGATCCATGTTTGCTCGAGGCGATCGAGAACCTTCCGCTACGGGCGACATGGGAAGAGAGAACCAGAACGTTTGAAGGATGCTGGGAGCGCATCGATGGGTTGATCGTCACCTACTGGTCGGATCGGACGGTCGTGCTGTTCGAGCTGCGTCATTTCCGGCCGCTGGGATCGATTTGAATGGACGACATCCGGCTCTCCGAGCACTTCTGGCTCTCCGAGCTGATCGTCAGCGACTGGGCGATACGCAACGGCGTGGACAACACGCCAGACGAGGCGGGGATCGAGAATCTGCGCCGTCTGTGTCGCCTGCTCCTCGAACCGGTTCGCAGCGCTTGCGGGAGCCATGTGCTCTACGTGTCGAGCGGGTATCGGTGCCCAAGAGTGAACACCGAAGTCGGCGGATCGCAGCACAGCGAGCACATGGATGCCCGCGCGGCCGATTTCCGGGTGCGCGGCTACGGCACGCCGCTCGAGGTCTGCCGGCGCATCCTCGCGGCCGGTATCCAGTTCAATCAGCTCATTTGGGAGTACGATGCATGGACGCATGCCAGCGTTGCACTAGTTGGGGCGACGCCGAAGTTGGAAGTGCTGACGATACGCCGCGGCACAGGTTACATGCGCGGCCTCGTCGTTCCTGCGCCGGGCGGGATTCCCGGCACAACCGGAGGATCTTGAAATGATCCTGAAATCACTATTCTACGTTCTCATGGCACTCGGTGTGCTCTTTCTCGCAGGCGCATTTGCGCAAGGACCAGCGCCGATCGATCAAGGCACGCTCGGTGCCTGGATCAAGGGGCATGCCGCGGTCACATTCACGGTCGCGGCACTCGCCGGCGTGCTGCTGCACTACGGCAAGAAACGCCTCCGGGGTGAGGTGTTGGGTAATCCGATCGACTACTTCCTCGGCGACTATCCCGGCAGCTCGACTGGCATGGTCGGCGCCTTGGCGGTGGCGATCTGGGCGGTCTGGGCGACCGATACACTCTTGGGAGCAACGGCGAGCCTCATCCTCGCATCCGGGTTCGCCGCCGGCTGGACGCTGGACAGCGGCATCAACAAGGGGAGAGCAGCATGAGGCTCAGACGGTGGTATGCGGCAGCGTTCGCGCTGCAGCTCCTCGTCGGCTGCGCCGGCTGGGCTGCGCTCATCCCGAGCGTCCAGACCCCGACCGACAAGGTTGCTGCGGCGCAACTGACGCTGAAGACGGCCTATGCCACGGCGGCTGACTACAAGGCGCGCGGGCAGCTCTCGGTCGCCTCCGAACAGGCGATCCTGCGGCTCGGTGACGAGCTCCAGGTGGCGATCGACGCCACCCGCGGGGTGATCGCCAAAGGCGGCTCTCCCGAGGCCGTGGACGCCGCGCTGAGGCTCCTGGAAGCCCGTTTACTGGCCCTGGAGCGCGAACGTACAACCAGAGGAGTGAAGTAAATGGACGCACTCAGCCTCACCCTAGGCCTATTGCAGGTGATTCGCGAGACCACGTCGGCTCTAACTGACCTCCAGCGTGCGCAAGCGAAGGCTGCCGCCGAAGGCCGGCAACTCAGCGAAGCCGAACTCGATAAGTTCCGCGTCGATACTGTCCTCGAGCGCGCACGGCTCACCCAGACGAAGCGGCCGGGCGAAGCCTAGGAAGCGTACTTGCGTGGCCGCCCGCGCGGCGGCTTGTTGTCCTTCTTTTCGTCGCTGTAGAAGTTGGCCGTCACCAACGGGCTGGCCGTGAAGCAGCCATGCGCCAATTCCATTCTGGTGTGCGGCAGGGTCAGGAGCAGGAACGCCCAGGCAGCAGCTGAGGGCGCGCGGCGCTCGCTGTGTAGCGTGAGTTCATCCTCGATCATTGCTCGATTTCAGCCTCCAGCAGATCGATTGTCGCGTGTTCGTCTTGTCGGTGGCCCTCGGCCGCGACGGCGACATTCTGCGCGGCTTGGCGGTAGTAGCTCGGCTTGAGTTCGATTCCGACGCCTTTCCGCTTGGCGGTGATGGCTCCATAGACTTCGGAGCCCACCCCCATGAAGGGGGTCAGGACGACTTCACCTGGGTTTGACCAGAGCGTGATCACGCGGTCGATCACGTCGAGCTGCAGCGGGTGTACGTGTTTCTCGTCGTCCTGATCGCGTGCTGCCTTGAACGGAAGAACGCGCCCTATCCGCACGTCATCCCAGAAAGCCGAGGCGTACTGTCTCCAGATCCAATGCGAATAGCGGTTCTCGATCTGGTTGCCTTTCCACCCGCGGTAATGGATCACTTCAGCCGGCGGCCTGCGCTCGCCTGCGTACTCCAGAAGACCGACCGGATGGGCAATCGGGATCTTGTTCTCGCCCTTGCGGCGGAACACGAGCAGGTAATCCGCGCTCGCCGCCGAGCAGCGGGAGGAATCATCGACGATCGTCTTGTGCGCCAAGTTCTTGGCCATCGTGCGATTGCGCACCCCGAGCGGCTCTTTCCAGACCGCATAGCGCGCGATGTAGCGCCAGCCCTCTTTCTCGTGCAGTCGGATGATATCTCCGGGAAAGTCGATCAGAGAATCCGTCCCGCTGTTCCCACTCGGCACGTCCATGCAGTGAACCGCGGTCATTCGGCCTGGATACGTCAGGCGGAATAGATCGCGCACCACGAATCTATAATGCTCGAAGAACTGCTGGTAATCGCGGCAATTCGACAAGTCGCGCTCGCTTGAGCTGTAGTGGTATAGCCCGCCGAATGGCGGGGAGTAGATCGATAGGTGAACTGATTCCTTCGGGAGTGAAGACATTACCTCGATACAATCTCCGAGATAGATCGCGTAACTGTCGGTGACTTTCTGCTCCGCTACAGCCATGCCGGCACCTTCTCCAGTTTGTGGAATGTCCGCGTCTTGTCCACCTTCAGCGCGTCGTTCATATACTCAACGAGCGCAGAGAACATCTGGTCCGCTGCGGTGGCTTTGTGTCGCAAGTTCTTCAGTACATTCTGCTCGCCCTCAGTCGTCACGATGTCAACGTGAACGGGCTTTGTCTGCCCGAACCGCCAACAGCGACGAACGCCTTGGTAGTACTGCTCAAACGAGTGCGAGGGGAAAAACGTGATGTGCGAGCAGTTCTGGAAATTGAGGCCCCACGCGCCAATCTTGGGCTTGGTGACAAGGATCTTCACTTCGCCGCGAGCGAAGGCGAGGAACATCTCCTCCTTGCGTTCGTCGGAGTCCGAGCCTTTGACTTGTTCGCTGCCGGTCATTCCCCCTAGCAGGTCGCCCTCGTCGTTCAGGTGGCACCAGACAATGGATTGGCCTTTGTGGCCGGATACCAAGTCCATGACCTTGAGGCAGCGGTCCACAATCGTGCGGCGGCGTTCGTCGCGTTGTTCTTTGAGGCCGACTGCCGGAAGGTTGAACAGCATTCCGTCAGCGGGCTTGTCCACTTGGACTAGGTGCTCTTGCTCGGCCAGCGGCGGCAGGATGAACCGGCCGTCGTCGAAGCCGAGGTCGGACGGGCGGCGTATCGCGCGAGCCCACGAGCATACCCACCGCCAGAACGGCGTCTCGGCATGGCCTTTAAAGCGCCACTTCGCGCGGTCGTCAAGTTTCTCGAAATTCATTCCGAAGTGCCGATAGACCATCGGCTTGATAGTGTTCTGATCGTTTTTGAAAAAGCGTGTGAGCATATCCGTATGCCCAAGCTCGCCAAGCGCCTCGCTGCTCGTCCCTAGTTCGATGTAGTCATTCGGCGCGGCGGTCGCCGTACAGAGCAGGCGATACGTAATCTTCCGCATGAACTCTGTCACCGCCTGTCGCGTCGCCCCATCAAAGGACTTGAGGATACTGCTCTCATCACACACCACCCCGGAGAAGTCCTCGGGATTGAGGTAGTGCAACCTCTGATAGTTGATGATGTTGATGCACTTCCGTACCTCGACCACATGGCCGATACGGTAAGCCTCGATGCCAAACTTCGTCGCTTCGGCTAAAGTCTGATGCGACACCGCGAGCGGAGTCAGAATCAGGACCGGCTTGTTGGTTTTGCGGACGACATTTTCGGCCCATACAAGCTGCATCGGGGTTTTCCCGAGTCCGCAATCCGCGAAGATCGCCGCTCGGCCCTTGTGAATCGCCCATTCGACTAACGCGGCTTGGAAATCGAAGAGGAAGCCTGGCATCCATAAAGGTGGAAAACCGCTCTCGCTGCCCTCATGAATCTTGCGCGTCAGAAACTCGCTATAGCCAACGCGTTCATGGAAATCAGGCATCGGCATCAAACTACTGTAACGGCCGTTCCGTGCAGCGCCTCGAACAACCGCGACTTAATGAGCCATAGCCCGTGCGCTGGCGTGCGCTCGTACGTGCGGCGATCGGCGTCGCACTTGAACCTCGGCTTTACGTCCTCGACGATCCGACGCGCGAACGGATCAGCGGCGATCCACGCAAAGTACATGAAGTCGGCTTCATAGGTCGCGATGACTCGGCCATTGAGGCACAAGTCGAAGCGCGGATGGTGCTCCAAGCTTGAGATTTCGCCGGCCTTTTCGAGGAGCTTGAGGTCGCTATAGCGCTTAGCCTCGCGCTTCGAGTCGAACATCCTGCCGTCGCTCCGAACCGTGACGTTGCGGAACTTCGAGCCGCGCGCCTTTAGCTTCCATTTGGCTGTGATCTTGCGAATCATCATGCGCCTCGCGTCGCCCGGAAAGCCGCCAACACATGCGCGGCGCGATTGATGATCGTCACCTGCTCGCTCCCGGCGAAGAGGAGCCCGATGAGCCGGTTGTGCTCATCCAGCACCGCGCTCCCGCTATCGCCGCCGGCGCTGAAGCCGGCCGGGCCGATCAGCAGCTGATCGGTGAACACCGCCACCTGCCCGAGCCCGTACTGCACCTGCACCGTCGCGTCGATCCCTGTGACCTCGCCGCGGGTGATGCCGGTCGTCCTGCCGGCCTTCACGACGCGCATCCCGAGAGCCGCATCGGCGGTGCCGTTGATCGGGCCAAGACCGAGGATGTGATCTGCGACGTACTCGGGTGCTAATGGCAGCGCAATGGCGGCATCAACCAAGTTCTCGGCGACCCGCGGACGTACCGCCTGGTAGCGCGTGATGCTTCCGATCAGGCGGCAGCCGAGGTTCAGCATCCCGATCACAGCCGCGGCGAACCGGCAATCGCTCGGGTCGCTGCCGAGGAAGTTGATGTGCACGTAGTCAAGCAGCGCCGCGATGGTGTCGCCGCGCACCACGCCGCCGTCATGCGGGCCAGGTTGCAGGATCGGATCGCCGATCTCGGCCATGTTGGAGTTGGCTAGAACGTGTGCGTTTGAGAGAATGACGCGCTCGCCGTTGTCGCTGGTGAGCAGACAGGCTAACGTTCCGGCGGTTATGTCCCGATGCCCGATCGAAACTCCGCCGGGTGCGGGACGATGGCGCTTGATCGGCCCCGCAGGCTGGGGGGCGAATGCGAGCGCGCGGATCACGCCCGTCTCCTGCACGTCCGTCAGCACACCGTCGATCATGCGCGGGATGAGATCCTTCGCCGCGAGCGCACTCATCGGGAGCTTGCGAGACACATCGCACACGATGCAGCACGTGCGCATCGTCTTGCCAGCCGTCCACTTGTAGCCGATGTGCGTGCCGATGACGTTCGCGCGAGCTTCCAGCGCGGGCCGGTGGATCGCGAGGATGCGGCGGAGTTTACTATTGCTGGTCATGGTTTCTTCCTAAAGTGCTCGGCCGACCGAAAGATTCAACACGGCTCCGTGCCAAGTCGGCCCGCCCCCGAAGTAGATGCGCCAGTCCTTGTCGAGCGAGATCCGCGCGAGACCAATCCCGCCCGGCACCAGCGCGGGACCGTAGCCGGTGGCCACCCCCCCGACGACGCCGAGCTCGAGCCGGCCCCAAGTGGCGAGCGGCAAGTGGTAGGCAGCGTACACGCTCGCCTTGCGCTGCGAGTTCCGGTAAGCGCCGACCGCGAAGCCGCTGTCACTGAGATAGCCGAGGCCGATCGTCGCGTTGTTCTCGCTACGGTCCGGGATGTGGAGCGAGGGACCGTGCAGTAGAAGGTCGCCGGCCTGAGCTGCTGAGGAGAACAGCAAGAGGCCAAGAACAACAATGAGGATTTTCATCTTCTTTCCTCCGGTGCGGTTGGCAGTAGCATCCAGTGTGTCACGTCTATCCACGTTGGGACAGTGTTGGACGGTGATCCGTCACCTCGTGGGTATGTGAAAAACGGCGCATGCATCCCGGCGCAGATGCGTCCCTCGAATTGGGAGCCATCATGGTTGCAACACCATACATTCTGGTGTCGTGGTGGAAATTCCTCCTTTACACTTATCCACTTCTGCTCTGCTGTTGGCTCGTCATTTGCAACGAGTGCCTTAAGCACTCCCAGCCGCAAAGCTACTCCGTCAGCGCCATACATAATGGCACTGTCATCCCGATAGTAGGGCTGGATCGAAGCTAGAAACGCGCGTACCTGCTCTAAGGCCTCGGTTTTGGTCATCGTTGCTCCTGTCGTGATTGCTTCGTTAACCGCCCTTGGCAATGAATGAACGCCATGCGCGCCGACGCTTGGACACCAGAAACTCTTCGTGTGTCAACTTTCCTTTTCTGATGTTGCAGCGCGGGCACGTTAAGTGCAGGTTTGCCTGGGCATTTATCCCGCCGCGAGAAACGGGCTGCTTGTGATCGATGTGGAATCTACCACTTAACAATTCGCCGCAGTACGCGCAACGACCTTCTTGGCTGCAATTCATCCGCTGAATGTCCCACTTGTCGGGGCCAACGCCACCGGCACGACGTCGCTGATGCGCCAAGTGATTCGCTTCTCGCTTTTTCTGTGCCTTCTCCTCCGGTGTGAGGCGGTATGCTGCTCGGTATGGCCGACGCTGCGCGGGTGGAATGCCGCGCCTTTCAGCAAAGTACACCGCATTGCATGGCTTGCAATAAGATTGTGGCTTGCCGCGCTTGCCACGGACAAAATCGGCAACCGGTTTCCATTCTCGACATCTCGCGCATTTTGCCGTCCCATCGGCTTCGTTCACTCGCACCGCCCTTCTGGCGGCGTCTCTGCAATCGAAACTGCAATACTTGTGCCCGAGATTGCTCGGATGTCGATAGATCGGCTTACCACACTTTGCACAAGGGACGAGTTGGCCATTTGGTGGCCGACCGCGTTTGGCATTAGGCATGGAAATCGCTCGCCCGCTGTGCTGCTCCCTGGCCCTCGCGTAGGTGATGCAGCTCCACGCGGCCAGCACATTCAGCTCCCCATCCTAGCCGCCCGGCGATACAGCCCAGGGCCGCTACGCGGTCTTTCCAGAGACTTGCGGCGGTATATGGTGTCACCCGAACCCAGCTCATCCTAGTGGTCCCCGCAGATGGTCGCGCAGCGCACGTCGCATCACCTCGACGTAGTCTTGTGGAAACTACGGTAGCAACCCATAGCGCCATGCGCAGGTCACCGCGCCGAACACGATCGCGAGTACGACCGCAATCCCGGGCGCATTGAGTCGGCACCAGAGCTGCCAACGCGGCGTCACCGTGAACATCTCCTCGGCGAGGCGGTCCTGCACCTTGCGCTCGGCGCGCATGGATTCGGCGCAGTCGCGAAGGTCAGGCATGGAGTCCAGCCTCCTCAACAATCCAACCGTACCCGGTCTCACGCAGGCGCTCGGCCAGCTTGGCGCGCCGGTTGCGCCGGTTCAGACGCGCGATGATCACTGCAACCAGCGCTTCCATGGACGAGTCGTCCACTGACGGAGCGTCCCGCAGCAGCGCGTAACCGCTATCGTAATGGTCTGCGCACCATCTGCCGTTTTCATGCCGCACACAAATGCGGAAGCGGTGCCAGCGCCCAGGGAGTTGGCAAGCGAAACCGGAGACCATGCGTGGCGGGCCGGCGAAACAGCCGAAAGACTGATCGATCTGGTATCGCAGGAGCTCGTAGCGGATTTGCATCACCGCCCTCCTCTTACCCACGTCGGGAACCGCCGTATCATCCGGTCGGTAATCTTACGCTGGCGCTCGCGATCGAGTCTCGTCCTGACATGCCGGTCAGGATGCCGCGCGCGGTAGCGGGAATAGATTTGACGGCGGGTGAGATTCATCTAACCGCGAACGTTCCTGAGCCGCCGCACGATCGCTCGCGCATAAGCCTCGTCCGCGCGCACCTTCTCCGGGGCCGAGGCCGAGAGGTCGCCGACCTCCCTCTTCGATGTGGCTTCGTCGAGCCGCGCGATCTCGTCGGCGAGGACCTGCGCGAACGATGGACCGGGCGGTGCTATGGGAGCGGACGTAGACGCGACGCCCCCGGTGAAGGGTTCGGTAGCGAGTGGTCTCTGCGCGCCGCCGGAAGATTCTGGTGCAGCCTGGGGGGACTTCTCTTCGATCTTCTTCAGCGCCTCGTCTTGGGCGTCCGCCGCAGCCCGAAGGCCGGCCGTGCCCGTGTGCGGTTCCTCCGCCGGCGCCGCTACCTCGAACCAATCACGCGCCGTGCTCATGCCGTCCCGGATCGAGTTGTAGATCCGTCCCAGGCGCATCAGGAGCCCGGCGCTGATCGCCTCGAGGTTCCGCCCGATCCGGGCCTCGATCATCTCCTTGGTGACGCCCATCGGGGCGAACTTCTCGAGCATCGCGGCGAGCCGCTCCGGCGTCGGCTCCGCCTTGCCGGCGAGCGTCCGTTCGCACTGCGCGACGGCCTCCTCCTGGATCTCCTGAGGGATCACGGCCATCAAGCAGGCGCGTTTCCGCCGCGCCGCCATGTTGGCCGTCACCTCGTAGATGTCGCGCTCGTCCGTGACCGCGTAGCCGCCTTTCTTCGTGTCGCGCCAGTGCCGGACCTGGAACGTCTTGCTATCCTGGACATTACGCTCGAGATCCCAGGCGAAGGCGAGACATTCGCTGACCCCGTCCCGGCGCGAAAGCTCCTTCACGCCGCAGTAGAGGTTCCCGAGCTCCTGGGCCATCACCTCGGCGAGCCGGATGCTCGGTCCGACGACGTTCTCCCCGCCACGGTTGTACTCGTAGACCCCGTCATCGGCCACGCGCGCCTTCGTGCAGCGTTCGAGGATCCGCACCTTCGCCGCCTCGACGTCCCGAGGGAAGCGGGCGGCCATCAGCATGGCGGCCTGTACCTCGGCGACCGCGCGCTGCTGCTCGACCTCGACGACCGCGGTGCTCGCCGTGGCGATCTTCTGCAGTTCGGTCGTGCTCACGTCTCCTCCTTGGCGTTTACCGGCTCCCAATACGCGCGGAACTGCGCGAGGAAATACGCGCGCCGAGCCGCGAGATCGGTGGTCTCATCGCGCTTCCTCTGGATCTCGCGGTCCATCTTCGCGAGGATATCCGCCTTGTTCACGTCGAGCTGATCGTCGTCGATCGCCTTGATGATCTCGACGTCCTTGGTCTGTGCGTTGAAATAGACGAACTGGACGCCGACGTTATGCCAGTCGGTCTGGAGGTACGCGACGATCACGGTCGGGAGCTTCTCGAACGGCTCGAACCCGACGACCGTACCGGCGTAAACTTTGTGACTCTTGTCCGTGTAGCCCTCCGTTCGAAGTACTTTCACGCGATCGCCGATGCGGATCTCCTCGATCCTCCGAGCGTGGCGCAGATCGACCTCAAGCTTAACGCCGTTCACTTCGATGATGGTTCGTTCGCTCATTTGGCTTTCCTCCTGGTTACGTCGACCCGCCGCAGGACGCGGTGCTGAGACTCGACGGTGTACTTCCGGGCGAGCTCCGGCAGCTCCTCGCGGAACTTGGCCTGATCGAGGTGGCTCGAGCTTTGCAGCTTCCAGGTCGCATAGGGTATGCCGCCCCAAAGAAGCACCGCATCCTCTTCCGGGGTCTCGGCGACCGCCTGTTTCCAGGCCGCCTCGCGCGCCGCCTTCGCCCCCAGAATCAGCTCGGCCGGGGGAACGCCCCAGGCGTTCCGGACGTGGTTCAGAACGGCGAACTCGCGCTCGAGGATCCGCGACTCGTTCGTCGCGTTCGCCGCGCGGAGCATCATGATGGCCGCGACCGCGCCCATGGCCTCGGGCGTCAGGTCGACCGGCTTGCCGCGATGTCGCTCGTAAAGTCGCCGGATGTCCTCGACGCTCCTCGGCTCCGGCGGGACGCGATCGATGACGAGCCGCCAGAACTTGATCGCCTCCGCGCGCATCCACGTCTCCGGGATAGAACCACGGAGGATCGGGTAGCAGAGCAGCGTATCGACGCCGAAGAGCACGGCGAGCAGACAGGCCGGGCGGTCGGCGATCATCATCCCGTAACCGACCTGGGCGGCGTACTCGACGGGGACCTCCTCCTCGGCCTCGTCGCCCCAGCCACGCTGCAGGAACCAGTACGAGGTCTTGATCTCCCCGTTGAGGACCGTCCCGTCGGGGATCAGCGCGAGGCGCGGGAAGCGCTCGCGGACCGCCGGCGTCATCGGGAACTCGAAGTCGATCTCCGCGCGCATCCAATCGTACTCGCGATCCGCGTACCTGTTCGGCTCGCCGCCGTAGGACAACTTCGAGACGAGGACCCCTTCGTCGGCGAGCATCTCCGCGACGACCGGCTCCTGACGCTTGCGGCGGCGGAAGAAACGTTCCTTCGCCGGATCGAGTGCGCGCGGCGGATCCTCGGAGAGCTTCGCGGTCCAGCAGTCGAACGGCGTCCGCCGCTTGTCGAGCCCGAGAACGGCCGCGATGTCCCCAGAGCCCAGGTAGCGGCGGCGATCAACAGGCATCGTCCGCATCCTTCGCTCTGCTCTCCGCCCTGCGCCGCGCTTCCTCGTGGCCACGCTCCGCCAACTCGCGGGTCTCGTATAGATCGGCCGCAAAGGCGACACCGGGCAAGCCATCGGCGTATTGGATCATCGAGAGCCCAGTCACGGGATCGCGGTAAATCACTCGCACGCGCTGGACGAGCCAGGAATCACCGAGCCAGGCGGTCATTTAGAGCCGTGAACTGGTCGATCTCATCGCCTGAGATACCTCCGCGTCGCATCGCCTTACGGACCGCCTCGAGAATCGCGAACGCGTTACCATCCCTGCCCGTAAGCTGAACCTTCACCTCCGGATGCTTGATTTTCATGGCCGATCTCCTTGCGTGGGCGTGATCGCCCCGACGGCCCCCTCTCGCGAAGGGGCCGGCAGCGCTCACGCGGCCATCGCGAGGATCTCGCCGCCCTTGCGTTCGAGTTCCACGCGCGTGTCCTGATGCTGAACCCCGCGCGCGTAGGCCGTGATCGCCGCGGTGGCGTCCCAGAGCGTCTCGATCGGACGGCCCTCCTCCGCCACGTGGACGCTCTTGACGGCCTCGATCAACCGCTTGCCGAACCGCTCCTTGAGGAACGCGTCGACGTCATCGATCTTCTTCGCCTGGGCCGCGGCGATCGCGTCCTCAACCGGCTTTGCCGAGCCATTCGCGTAGGCGAGCAGCACGGGCTCGACCTCCTCAAGCCAGCGGTCCGGCGCGCCGGATGTGTGCCGAATGTTGATCTGCTGGAACCCCTCCGCGCCCCATACGATCCTGTTCGCGCAGGCATAATCGAAGAGGAAGGACGCGAGCCCGAGGACGGTGTTGCCGACCTCGGAGTTCCAGAGGAAGAACCCGCGGGCGAGCGCTCCCGGCTTGCCATCGCGCCGGTTAGGGATCTCGATTCGGTTCTTCTCGTCGGCGAGGAACACGAACATGTCGCGGTCGGAGGCATAGAGTGTGGTGTTCTTCTTCGTGACCTCAACTGCCTTGCCGAACTCGCCCGGGATCTTCCAGTCGCCGGAGACGCCGTCGCCGAAGCGCGACGTCAGGGCGCGGATCACGTCCGTGTTCCAGATCCGGCCGTAATTCGGCCCGATCGCCGCGCGGAGGATCGGCTCGCCGTTGTCGTAGAGCAAGACGCCTACATCCTCGACGCCACGCGCGTAGTGGAGCTTGAAGTTCAGCGCGTCGGCGACGATCGGCGATGGGAGCGAGCGAAGATAGCCGGCCGGAGACTCGGCGAGGCCGGCGAGCTGACCGAAGGCCCAGTTCGTCGGAGCGTAGCGCTGTCCGTTCGGACCATCGATCTCGAGGCCCCGGTTGTCGGCGGTCGAGACAACCTGAAGAGCACGCGAGCTGACGACGCGGGCGCGGGATGCGGCGCGGACCGCGTCCTGCGAAGCGAGCATCTCCGGCAGCGAGACGAAGCGCTCGTCGTCGGGACGGGACGCCCACTGATGAGATGCTTGACTGAGGGTGGTGGACATCTGGTACCTTTCTCCCGCCTGCTCGGCGGGTTGCTGAGTTACGGGCACGGCGCCCGCGGAGATCATTAGATCACAAGGCGGCCGTAAAGTAAACCCCTGGTTCCCGCTTGATAACGTAAGGTTTACAACGAGCGGAACTTGTGCCTATAATCCGCCCCATGCCCGCGGACATGTCGAAACCACGTCAACCCGTCGTGGAGGAGGCCATCCGCCGAGCGGGCGGTGCCGCGGCGCTAGGGCGCGCGCTCGGCATCACGAAGGTCGCGGTCGGGAAGTGGCGCCAGGTCCCAGCCGGGCGAGTTCTGGACGTCGCCCGCGTGACCGGGATCGGTCGCAGTCGGCTTCGCCCGGACCTCTACCCTAGATCGTAAGCCGGCGAGTGGCGCGCCACGTGAGCCTGCGGCCCCGAGGGGAAGTGGTTCGAGCTCGCCGTAGTCGTCGCTGCATGACGCCCGGGGCTTTTCTTTTCCCCCCGATTTGCGCTATCCTCTGCTCGCCGGGTGGTGCGGCCACACCCGAAAGACGACCGAGCTCCGTTCTCGGACGTGCCCGGCTTCTTCTACTGCGAGCGGAGCGCATATGGCAATACGCAAGCTGGTCTCGAGAAGCGGTGCTTACCTGCCGCTCTACGTCGGCGACTACCTGCGCGACACGCAGCACCTCTCCCCCGCCGAGGATGGCGTCTACCATCGCCTGCTGATGGCCTATTGGGCCGCTGGCGAGCCGCTCCCGGCCGACGACCGCAAGCTCGCTGCCGTCGCTCGTGTGCCCCTGGACGACTGGCTCGGGACCTACAAACCGGCCATGCTCGAGTTCTTCCGCCCGAACGCCAAAACGTGGCATCAGAAGCGCATGGATTGCGAGCTCCAATTATGGCGTGAACTTTCGCAGCATAATCAAGCGGCTGGCAGAGCCAGCGGACGAGCACGCGTTCAACGAGTGTTCAACGAGTGTTCAACGAGTGTTGAACCCCCTGACCCTGACCCTAAGAAGAAAGCAAGAGATTCTCCGCCTACGGCGGAGCTTGCCCTGATCGGGCAAGACCGCATCCCCTACGATCAGATCGTGCAGCTTTACCACCAAATGCTACCCATGTGCCCAGCAGTCAAGAAATTCACCGAGCGCCGGCGAGGCTTGCTACGGGCACGCTGGCATGCCGGCGAGCTACCGGACATGGAAACATGGCAGAAGTACTTCGCCTACGTCGCCAGCTCGGAGTTCCTGACGGGCCGCACGACGCCGAAAGGTGATCGGCCACCGTTTCTAGCCGACCTCGAATGGCTCTGCCGAGAAGGGAATTACGTCAAAGTGTGGGAGGGGAGATATCATCATGACTAAGCAGAAGTTCGACAGTGCCGAACTTCTGCTTAGTCATGATGATATCTC
>Ga0247727_10002445_pt1 | contig 42473 bp, 36 predicted proteins | sample WisWelCaveWW1625_FD_202498 | JGI IMG/M metagenome (GOLD analysis project Ga0247727, IMG submission 202498) | Biofilm microbial communities from Wishing Well Cave, Virginia, United States - WW16-25 | ecosystem: Environmental > Aquatic > Deep subsurface > Groundwater > Cave microbial mat | place...
CACATCGACAACGTCGAGGAGGACGGGCGCATCCCCGTGGTCGAGCCGCCGAGCTGGAACGCGCTCAACTCGTACCGGCAGAACCTCGCAGAGGATCCCGAGGAGGTCCTCGCGGCACCCGACCTGCGGGTACGCAGCTGGTTCGAGTGCACGCCCGAGGGCGCGCTCATCACGATCCTCGTGCGCAACCGGGGCGGGACGCCGGTCGATCCGGGCGTCGTCATCGGCATCTACGACGGCAACAACCGCCTCGGAGGCGAGCGCATCGGCGAGGTCGTCACGACCCTGCGCCTGGGGCCCAACGACGGCGAAGAGCTGACGTTCCTCTGGGAGGACCCGCCTTCACTGCCAGATACCGCCGAGGTCTGGATCAACGTCGACGAGCTCGACGACAGCCCCGATGGGACCGTGCGCGAGTGCTACGAGGGGAACAACCGGAGCAGGCTGGAAGACGTGGGGTGTTGAGGCTGTGCGCTGCGAGAGGGTCTCCGCGGAAACACCCACAGCCAACAGGAGACAGGCAACCGGCAACAGGCAACGGGCAATGAACGGCGCCTCGGGCGAGGCTTTTCATTTCCTGTTGCCGGTTGCCTGTTGCCCGTCTCCTGTTGTTTCTAGAAAAGGCTCTTCAGCCGCTTGACGATCCCTCCGCCGCCCATGATCGCCGGCAGCGCCCTCATTGCCGCCCGCAGGTTCGTCCTCGTGTAGGGGAACCACCAGAGCTCGTGCCTCAGCGGTGACAGGCGGTCGTAGTGGACGTGGCGCAGCTCGCACAGCTCGCGCATTCCCTCCGGCCCGCGGACCTTGCCGAACCCGCTCGCCTTGACGCCGCCGAACGGTGCGTCCGCGACGCCGAAGAACGACATCGTGTCGTTCACCTGGACGGATCCGGTGTGGATCCGTTCCGCGAGCCTGCGGCCGTGCTCGCGGTCCCGGGTGAAGACGTAGCCGGAGAGCCCGAGGTGCGAATCGTTCGCGAGATCGATCGCCTCGCGCTCGCCCTTCACCTTCATGATCGGCATGACCGGTCCGAAGATCTCGTCCCGCATGATCTCCATCGAGTGATCGACACCCGTCACGACCGTCGGCTGGAAGAAGCGGCCCGGACCCGGGCCCCGCGCTCCGCCGAGCACGATCTTCGCGCCCTTCGCCACCGCGTCCGCGAGGAGGCGTTCGACGATCTCGACCTGGCGCGGCAGGACCATCGCGCCGATCTCCTTCTCGTCGTCGGCCGGATCGCCCTGTCGGAGCTTGCGGGTGAGCTCGAGGACGCGCTCGACGAGCCGGTCGTGCACCGCCTCGTGCGCGTACACGCGCTCCACGCAGACGCAGGCCTGGCCCGAGTTCGCGAAGGCGCCCCACACGAGTGCCTTCGCCGTCCGGTCGACGTCCGCGTCGTCGCACACGATCGCCGCGGCCTTCCCACCGAGCTCGAGGGTGCACGGGACGAGCCGCTCGCCACAGGCGGCCGCCACCTTGCGTCCCGTCGCGACGGCGCCCGTGAAGACCATGTGATCGATCCCCGCGTCGATCAGCGCGGCGCCCGTGCGCCCGTCGCCCGTGACGACCTGCATCAGATCCGGCGGCAAGCCCGAGGCGTCCCAGATCTCCTTGGCGAGGAGCATGACGAGCGGCGTGACCTCGGAGGGCTTGATCACGATCGCGTTCCCGGCGACGACGGCCGCGCTCGCGGGGCTCATCGCGAGCATGAACGGGAAGTTCCAGGGCGAGATGACGCCCACGACGCCCTTGGGCGCGTAGTACGCGTAGCCCTGACGGTGCACGAGCTTGCCGACGTCGACCGTGCGCGGCGCGAGCCACTCGGGCGCCTTGCTCGCATAGACGCCGAGGACGTCCGCCATGACCGCGACCTCGTGCGCGAGCGCCTCGATGCGAGGCTTGCCGGTCTCGCGCATGATCGTGTCCGCAAGATCCTGCCGCCGATCGAGGATCGCATCCCTCAGCCACAGGATCCGGCGGCAGCGCTCCCCGAGCGACAGCTGCGCCCAGGACTTCTGCGCCTCACGCGCCCTGGCCACCGCGGCGCGGACCTCCTCGGTGGAACGGACCGGGACCTGCCCGATCTTCTCGCCGGTGGCCGGGTTGTGCACATCGATGACCGGTCCGGGCGGATCCGCCGGGCGGGGGCTGATGGCTTCCATCGGTTCCGGGTTAGCAGCGACCCCCGCCGTTGACAAGCCCGCGGGCCGCCGCCGATGGTCGCCGGGTGGTGTCGGTCGCACTCGTCTCGTGCAGGGACCTCCCCGACGGGACGCCCGACGATCGCCTGCTCGTCGACGCACTGCGGGAGGAGGCCGCCGACGTACGCGTCGTCTGCTGGGACGATTCCTCCGTGCGATGGACGGATTTCGACGCCGTGGTCGTACGATCCACCTGGGACTACCACCTGCGGGCGACAAAGTTTCTCCGGTGGATCGACGAGCTGGAGCGGTCGGGCGCGCCGCTGTGGAATCCTGCTCCCCTGCTTCGCTGGAACGCGGACAAGCGATACCTGACGGACCTCGAGCGCCGGGGCGTCGAGGTCGTCCCGACGGAGCTCGGGCCCGGGCACCTGCGAGAGATCCTCGAACGGCGCGGCTGGGAAAGGGCGGTCGTGAAGCCCAGGATCTCCGCGGCCGCCGCAGGCGCGACGGTCCGCACGCGCGAGGACGCCGACGACACCCTCGCCGAAGGCCAGATGGTCCAGCCCTTCATGGAGGAGGTGCGGACGACGGGCGAGTGGTCCGTCGTGCTCTTCGCGGGCGAGCCGAGCCACGCGGTCCTCAAGCGGCCCGCCGCAGGGGACTTCCGTGTGCAGGAGGAGCACGGCGGGACGGTCGCGGCCGAGCCGATGCCGCCGGCGCTCGCCGCCCAGGCCCTCGAGGTGGCCGCCGCCATCGAGCCGCCCTGGCTCTACGCGCGGGTCGACGCCGTGGACGTCGCCGGCCGGTTGGTCGTCATGGAGGTGGAGCTCATCGAGCCGGAGCTGTTCTTCCGGTTCGAGCCCGGCTCGGCGGTCCGCATGGCCCGCGCGATCCTGGAAAGGGCGTCGTCGACGCGCCGCCGTTGAGGCCGCCCTTGAGGTACGATGCGTCCATCGTGCCCGTCGCGGGCGCCGAGCTGGACGCGTATCTCGAGGAGGTCTTCGCCAACTTCCTCCCACCGATCACATCTCGCGACGTCGCACTTGCCGAGAAGATCAGGTCCAGCCTGACGCGCGGCGTGCAGCGCCTCAACGCGCTTCCCGCAGACGACCCGTTCTGGAAGGACTCGAACGGCTCCCCGACGCTCGCCAAGATGCAGGTCCACAGCGGGCGCCTGCTCGCGAAGAACTCGGAAGACGACGAGGCCCGCTGGGCGCTCTTCGCCTACGACGTCTGCCTCTTCGCGGGCCACTTCGGCGCGCCGCACCTCGAGCCGATCGTGATACGCGACCTGAGGCAGATCCGCTGGCTCGTCCAGGCGTGCGAGTGGGTCTCCACCGTCTCGACCGGAGGAAAGGCCGAGCTGCGCAAGTCCATCAAGAGGCTCCGCAAGGAGATCCCCGGATTCGACGCGGCCCTGCAGTCATTCGTCGACGGCGACGACGAGCCCCTGGCGAAGGCTGCTCAGGCGGTCCTGCAGTCCCGCTAGCCACCCAGGTCGGCACTCTCACGGTCGCGAAGGACGCGCCTGTCCGCGGCCTACTCGGGGATGTCGATCCCGAGCGACACGCGCAGGCGTGCGTAGCCGTCAGACACGCTGAAAGCGCAACAGACTCGCCCACGCCTTCGGCGCGCAGCGTGTAAAGAAAAATGGGTAGCCGGATCCGGTTCCGGATCCGGATCCGGTTCCGATTCCGATTCCGATTCCGCGTCCGGTTCCGGTTCCGGTTCCGGTTCCGGTTCCGATTCCGAGTCCGGATCCGGTTTCGGTTTCGGTTTCGGTTTCGGAGTCGATCCTCGAATCGCAGGTCCGCGGCTCCTCTCACGTCGGGGGTCCCTCCCGTGATGGCGCAACGGTCGCGCCGACGCCGTGATTGTCGTGCACCCGGCGGACTGGTCGCACGACGGCGTCGTCACGCCCCTTGCGCCGGAAGCGGGCGTGACCCCCGACGTGAAAGGAGCCGCTCCCATGCGATTCGACGCCTTCGAGATCACCCTGCAGCTCATCCGCTCGCTGCGAGACGTGCTTGCACACCTGGAACGACGGGATCCGCCGCTCGCCGTCCAGATGAAGAAGGCTGCCGCGAGTATCGCCCTCAACCTGCGTGAGGGTCGGCGGCGCGTCGGCAAAGACCGCACCCACCTGTGGCGGGTCGCCGCCGGGAGCGCGGACGAGGTGCAGGCGGCCCTGCTCGTGGCCGAGGCCTTCGGATACCTGGAGGCGACCGCATTGGTTCGTCCGATCGAGCTCGTGGATCGCGTCCTCGCCATGCTGTGGCGCATGACCCGGTGACCCCGGGCCGCGCTGCACGCGAAGGATCTCGGTTACTTGCGGAGAAGAACTCTGGGTTGCCGCGACGCGGTTTGGGATGACGACAAGGGGATTTTCGGAGCAGTCCCACGTCTACTCGTGGACCGGCAGGTCGCCGAGCGTCGGCGGCTCCTCGTCGTTGCACTCAGCGTCGCCGTCGCAGCGGCGAGAACACAAGAGGCCTTCGAGCCCCGCTCCTCTACAGAGAGAAGCCGATGTTCAGGCGGAAGGAAGATGATGCCCGGACCCGACCTCACGTCCCAATAATCCGTTTCCGCATTCGGATGCAGGACCTGATACCACTCGACACCCAGTTGAGCATCGAACAAGAAGCCGCTTGGCGCGGTCAGCTTGCAGGCGATGAATGGTCCCGCGCTCACGTTGTCCGCGGTATTCCAATCCCCCCGAGTCCAACTGCTGTAGGTGTCGAGGCCGATCACGTCCTCGTGGAGGAGCTGAATGCCCAGCGCTCCCCCATTGTCGAATTCTCCGATCGCGTACCATCGCCCCTGTGCCCCAGCTCTCAGGAGGCGGGGGATGCCGTACCCTCCGATGACTGCCACGCCGAATCGGCGGAACGCTCGAATCTCGACTGTTGCTTCAACGGTCGTGTAGGCGAGGTCCAGTGGAGAAAACGTGATCGAAGCGATTCGATCTCGGCCCGGCGCGTCCGGAGGGGCCGCAAGTAACCCAAGGGCGGCGAACGCCACACTCGCGGCGACCTGCGGCAACCTCCTTCGCCCCATCGATCTGCGTCGATGATGGCACAGCCATGTGTCGATCCGCGCCCTACTCCCGGATGTCGATCCCCAGCGACACCCGCAGGCGGGCGTAGGCGTCGGACACGCTGAAGCGCAAAAGCTCCCACGTCTTCTCCGCGGCCGGCAGGTCGCCGAGCGTCGGCGGCTCCTCGCGCAGGACGCGCACCGCGGCGCCGACGTCGTTGCACAGCAGGAGGCCCGCGCGACAAGCGGTCAGCTCGACGGCCTGCAGCCAGACCTTCATGTCGAGCCGCGCGTTCGTCTCGACGATGCGGCGGCAGATGGCCTGCAAGGCCTCACGCGCGATGGGCGTCATCGCCGCGCCCAGCGCCGCCGCGGTCTGGTCCACGGCCGGATCGGCCTGCGCCGCGAACTGCGGCGCTCCGAGACGCAGCCCCGCATGGAGCAGGACCGAAAGCTCGCTCTGCGACGGCAGCACGGCGCGCACGTAGTGCTCGCCCCGGTAGTACGAGAGATGGCGCGCGGCCACGAACGCCATCTCCTGCTGCCCGAGGCCCGAGAGGACTCCCAAGTCCCCGACCGATGCCGGCGGCTCGGTCAGCGCCCAGTACAAGACGAGCCCGCCCGGCCGGTCCGGTTGCAGGTAGAGATGCGGCGCCATCACGCCGAGCGCCTGGGCCGCGTAGCCGAACACTCGCGAGAACGGAAGGGTGTCCGTGGCGGGGTCGCGCCGCTCCTTGGGCCGCAGCCCATACGCCTTCGGGAGCTGCACCTTCTGCGCGCGCAGCGCGGGCGTGAGCGCTTCGAATGCCTTGCCGACGAGCGCGTCCTCCGTCGGGTGGCGCAGGTCCTCGAGCCACGCGCGGTTGTCGAGCCGCCCGCGCGCCGCCACGGGCCCGTCGGTGCGATACCCCCGCCAGAAATCCAGCTCCTGGGGGTCTGCCCGCCCCAGAAACGCGAGCGCCGCGCACGCGCACCACGCGCGGTCGTACTGCCGCGTCCCGAACCAGATCCGGGCCATCGCGCGGTAGCTCTCGATCCTTCCTGCGTCGCGCGACAGCAGCGTCTGGTGCGCCGCGATCGCGTCGGATTCTCGCCCCGGCACAGCGGTGTACAGCGTCGCCAGGAGCTCGTACCGCGACAGGTCGTCCGGCTCGAGGCGCGCCGCCATCTGGTACGCCTCCGCCGCCGGCTCCGCCCGCCCGAGGCGCGTCCGGTAGACGTCTCCCAGCGACTGCCAGAGCACCGCCTCGGTGTGCGTCTTGCCCTGGCCCACCACGCGGTGGAGCATCTTTCGATGGCTGCGCTCCAGCGCGTTCCAGTCACCCCGCTCCGTGTGCAGCTTCGAGATCGAGTCGAACGCCTTCGCGTTCTCGGGGTCGCGATCCAGGACCTGCTCGTAGTACTCGATCGCGAGCTCCGGTCGATGGAGTTCGTCCCGGCAGATCGCGGCGGCCGTGTAGTAGTACTTCGCGATCTTCGCCGGGTCCTTCTCCATCTCGACGATACGCAGGATCACCTCGACGGCCTTCCCCCACTGCCGCGTCTGCGTGCAAAGGGCGAGGACCTTGTGGAGGCTCAGGTGGTCCGTCGGATCGGCCTGGACCGCTTCGACGTACGCGGCGATCGCATGCTCGGGGCTCCCGAGCCTCTGGTGCTGAACGTCGCCGACCTCGACGAGGAGCCGGTGCGCCTCTTCGGGCTCGGCGCCGGCCGCCATGTGCCGCTTCCACTCGACCACCCCTTCCCAGTCGCCCGACGCCTCGAGCGCCCGGACGATCGCCTCCATCGTCGGCCGGTGTCCGGGATCGAGCGCGAGCACCTTCTCGAGCGTCCCGAGCCCCTTCGCGGTGTCGCCCGCCTCCATCTGCGAGATGCCCATGCGGTGGAGCGCGAGCGCACGGGCCGGGGGCGGCAGGTCCTCTCCATGGTCGAACAGGATTCGCCCGTACGCGCCCGCCGCCCGTGCGAAGTCCCCCGTGCGGAACCACAGGTCCGCCAGCGCGCGCAGCGTGGCGACATGACCCGGATCGAGCGCGTGCGCCGCCTCCAGGGCCTTCGTCGCGCGGGCCTCGTCCCCGAGGCGATCGAAGACGACGCTCTGCTGGAGGTGGAGCCGTAGCTTCTCGGCCTTCTCGGCCTTCTCATCTGGGCCCGCCTTCGCCGCCTTGTGGAGGAGCAGCTCGAGCAGCGGGAGCGCCTCCTGGAAACGCTCGGACTCGACCCACCCGTCGGCGAGACGGCGCGCGGCCTCCTCGTTCTCGGGATCCAGGCGAATCGCCTCCTCGAACCGAGTCTCCGAGAGGTCCGTTGCCCCGAGGCGATCGGCTTCGATCGACCCGAGCAGGGCGAGCAGCTTCGCGCGCAGGCGCGGCTTCTGCTCGATCGCCTGCTCGCGATCCAGCAGGTCCGCCGCCGGGCGGTAGTCTCCCTCGGAAAGGTGAATCTCGCGGAGCCGCTGCAGGGACGGCTGGTGACCGGGGTGGATGTCGAGCACGCTCCGGAAGCGATCCTTGGCACCCTCCGGATCGCCCATGTGCTCGAGCAGCCCCACGCCCTGCCGGTGCAGCAGCTCGACCTTCCCGGCGTCGCCCGCGCGGCTCGCAAGGTTGCCCATGACGAGGAGCGCGTCCTCGTGCCGGCCGACCAGCGGGTAGAGTTTCGATAGCTCGTCCTGCGCCACGGCGTGGTCGGCGTCCAGCCGCAGGAGCTCCTCGTACGCGTCGATCGCGCGGGCTGGATCCCGCAGGTCCTCGGCGTGCAGCGTCCCCAGCGCCAGCAAGAGGACGATCGCGTCAGGGCGCGAAGCCGTCGCCCGGTGACGCTCCAGGACCTCGACCAGATCGGGGAAACGCTTCGTCGCGCGGTAGATCCGCTCGAGGGACGAGTAGGCGATCTGGTTTGCCGGATCGACCGCGAGTGCCTCTTCGATCGTCTCGGCCGCTTGCTCCGGCCGCAGGAACTGGTCTTCGAGGATCTGCGCGATCGAGAGCAGCGCCACGACTCGCTCGCGCTCGGTCTGGGCGACGGCTGCCTGCGCACGCAGAACCTCGAGGAGGTCGCCGAAACGATCGGCCCGGGCATAGAGGCGCTCGAGCCCCCGCAGGGCGGAATGCGACGTCGGTTCGCGTTCGAGCACGCGCCGGTAGGCGTCGATTGCCTTCGCGGGCTGCCCGAGCTTCTCGTCGAGGATCTCCGCGACGCGGCAGCCGATCTCGGCGGCCTCCGCGGGATCGTCGGTCCGAGCGGCGCGCCGCTCCAGGACCGGGACGAGCCCCTCGTAGTCCCCTGCGGCGCGGCCGAGGCGCTCGAGCGCGGAGAGCGCGGCGGCGTTCGCGTCGTCGACTCGAAGGACCTCCTGGTACGCGGCCTTCGCCTGCTCTGCCGCGCCGAGCTTCTCCTCGAGGACGCCGGCGAGCTCGAGGAAGAGATCGACCTGGTCTTCCCGCCGCTTGGCGATGGGCGCGTGGCGGGCGAGCACCTGCGCAAGCTCCTGGAACTGCGTCGCCCGGCGATAGATGTCCGCCGAGCCCCGGAGGGCGTCTTCGTTCTCCGGGCGTGCGCCCAGCACCTGTCCGTAATAGGGGAGCGCAAAGTCGGGCCGACCGAGGTCGCCGTACCACCGCCCCATCCGCAGGCAGAGCGCGACGATCTGGTTGGCGTCCGTCTGCGACTCGAGCTCCCGGTTGAGTGAGTCGAGGACCTCGTTCCACTTCCCCGTCGCGACGGCGAGTCGCTCGAGCTCGGCCGTCGTGTCGTCGTCCGCGTAGTCGATTCCGAACGCGAGCAGGACCGCCTCGAGCGCCTCGCCGACGTCCCCCAGGCGCGTCTCGTAGGTCTGGGCCAGGGCCCGCAGCAGCAGGATGCGGGTCTCGCCGTCCTCCTCGTGCTCGATCCGCGAGAGGTACGCCTCGGCCAGCCGCTGCCAGTCGCCCAGCTCTCGGCAGTGACGTTCGATCGCGCGGAACGCCCCCTCGTCGCCCGGATCGGCGGCGAACGAAGCGGCGGCCGAGGCAGCCGGATCGTCCGCGACGTCCACCTCGACGTCGAGCAGCGCGTCGTCGGGAGGGAACCCCTCGCCGTCGGATTCTTTCATCGGGATGGGGTCCGGAGGATAGCCGAGATCGTGCTTTCCTTCGCGACGCTCCGGTCCCCAGGAGCGGGTGTGCGCCCCTTGTCAGGCCGCGAGGTCTTCGAGCTCGGCCAGACCCACGCGCAGCTTGCCCTTCGCGCGCGCTTCGAGTTGCCTCGCGCGCTCTCTCGACACCCCGAGCCGCCGGCCGATCTCCGCGAGCGAGAGCGGACTGTCCGTCAGGATCCGGTGGTGGACGATCAACCGTTCCCGCGAGTCCAGGTGCGATAGGGCGTCGTCGATGCGGGTCCGCGCTCGCGCGAGCGACTCCCGACGTGCGACGTCCCTCTCGGGGTCGGCGTCCTCGTCCTGCAGCTGGTCCTCGAGCGATTCGCGCGCGCCCTCGAACGTCGGCAACGACAGCGAGACGTCTTTCTGCTCGATGCGGGCGACGAGGCCCCGCACCTGCTCGACCGAGACCCCCATGTGCTTCGCGAGCGCCGTCTCCTCGGCTTCCCGGTCTCCGAGCATCGCGGCGAGACGCGCCCGCTCGCGGCGCAGCTTGAAGAAGACCTTGGACCGAAGCGGCCCGCTCCCGCCACCCACCAGGCTGTAGGAGCGAATCACGTGCGTGAGCACGTACGCGCGGATCCAGTAGGCCGCGTAGGTCACGAACCGCGTGCCGCGCTCGGGATCGTACTTGCGCAGCGCGACCACGAGGCCGACGTTCCCCTCGGCGACGAGGTCCGCGAGCGCGACCGGGTAGCGGCGGTACTGGAGCGCGATGGCCACGACGTGGCGTAGCATCGGTTCGATGAGCGCACGCGCAGCTTCCCGATCTCCAGTTCGCTTCCACCTTCGCGCCGCCTTCGTTTCTTCCTCGCGCGTCAGCCCGGGCACCGCCCTGGCCCTCGCGATGTAGCGTGTCAGCGCGTCCGTCCGGATGCCTCTTGCCGCCGTGGTCGTGTCCATCTCGTCGGACAGGTAGATGCACTCGGCGCGCCTCCGGATACGTCCGCGGACACGTCGTGACGAAACCGTCACGCGGCATGCAATGCGGACGGATGCGGGGGTAAAAAAGGTTGCCGGGGAGGAACGAAACGTTACGGCGGGACCGACCGCGTCAGACCGAGAACGACGACCCGCACCCGCACTGGGCCTTCACATTCGGATTGCCGAACTTGAAGCCGGCGCCGTAGGCGCCCTCCACGTAGTCGATCTCGGTCCCGTCGACGTACTGGTACGACATGGGATCGATGAAGAGCTTCACGCCCTTGATCTCCACGACGCGGTCGATCTCGGTCGCGGCCTCGTCGAAGTACAGGTCGTACTGGAATCCCGAGCATCCGCCGCCGACGACCCGCAGGCGCAGTCCCTGCCCGTCGAGCCCTTCGGACATCCGGATCTCCCTGACCTTGTCCGCCGCCTTGTCCGTGATTGCGATCATTTGCCTTCCTCCTCTTGCTCCTGCCAGGAGTAGCGCTCGTCCCTCCAGGGATCGGCACGGTTATGATAGCCGCGTTCCTCCCAAAAGCCACGTCTGTCTGCCTCCAGGAACTCGATTCCCGTGAGCCACTTCGCGCTCTTCCAGGCGTAAATCTTCGGAACCACGAGGCGAATCGGTCCTCCGTGCTCCGCCGGCAGCGCCTCCCCCTCGTGCCGCAGCGCGACGAGGACGTCGTCGTCCATCAGGGTTCGAAGGGGCAGGTTCGTCGTGTACTCGTCGAGGCAGTGCAGCAGGACGTGCGTCGCCTCCGGCCGTACGCCGGTTCGCTCCGCGACCTGGCGGAACGAGATCCCCTCCCAGCGGTTGTCGAGCCGGCTCCAGGTCGTCACGCAGTGGAAGTCGCTCACGTCCTCGATCCGCGGCAGCGCCAGGACCTCGGTCCACGACAGGGAAAGGGGCCGGTCGACGCAGCCACGGGTCCACAGCCGGTACCGCTCGGCGTCGAACGCCGGCACGTGCGAGTAGTGCAGGACGGGAAACTTCTTCGTCAAGTACTGCCCGGGAGGAACGCGGCCCGTCATCGGGGCTGCACGAATGGCAGCGAGACGACAGTCGCCTGCGCCTCGCCCACCGACAGGAGGGTGCCCGGCTCGACGTGCGCGCGCTTGACCATCGCCATCGCGATGGACTTGCGGAGCGTGGGACTGTGCACCGCGCTCGTGATCGTGCCCACGACGGCGTCGCCAGAACGGATCTGCGCGCCCTGTCCCGGCGGCTCGAACTCGCCGAGATCGAGTCCGACGACGAACCGGTTCGCGTGGCCTCGATCGCGCAGGCGAACGACCGTTTCCTGGCCGACGTAGCAGCCCTTGGTGAACGAGACGTGGGAGTCCTCCAGGTGCGCCTCCTGCGGGAAGACGTCCTCGGAGACCTCGCGTCCCCACGCCGGGAGGCCCTGCTCGACGCGCAGGATCTCGGCGGCTTCGGCACCGACGCGCGAGGCGCACCGGCCGAGGCTCTGGACGACGTTCGCCAGTCGATCTCGTGGCACGAGCAGGTCGAACCCGCGCGCCCCGGATCGATCCTTCATGCGATTCGGGCAAGCAGCGTCGTTCACGGCCTCGCCTGCGCGGCTTCCCTGGACGGTCACGACGACGAGCTCCGCCGAGCGATCGGTGAGCTCCACCTCTTCCATCACGAGGTACCCGTCGAGCACCCGATGCGCCTCGGCCGCGCGCCCTCCCTCGATGAGGAGCCAGATGGCGTCGGGATCCCTCCAGACGTCGACGAGCGCGACGAACTTTCCCTTCGGGTTCACGATCCCGGCGGAGTGCGAGCCACCGTCCGGGATCGCCAGCACGTCGCAGGTGACCATCCCGTTCGCCCACGAGAGGCGATCCTTGCCCCGCGCGCACAGCACCCCGACGTCCTCGAGGATCCAGTAGCCCGCTCCGTTACGGATGGCCGCGACGTCGTCCACGCGGACACACTATAGGACGCCTTGACGCTACGGGAACGGGGCGGATAGGGTGCCGTCCGCCGCTGATGCCGAAGGTCTACTTCCAGAAGGAAGTCCGCGAGATCGAGGTCCCGAAGGGGTCGAACCTGCGCAAGGTCGCGATCGCGAACGGGATCTCGGTTGATCGGGAGCAGTTCTTCGGAGTGAGCTGCCCGGGGATCGGCGTCTGCGGGGTGTGCAAGGTCTGGGTGCGGGAGCTGGAGCCGAAGGCGACGAATCCGCGCGGCTTCATGGAGCGCGGGATGTTCATGCGCTTCTTCGACGGCTGGCGCCGGCTCGCGTGCCTGGTGCGCGTGGACGGCGACATCGACGTATGGACCTCGCCCGGCGAGAAGGACCGGATCGGAGGCGAGCGAAACCTCGTCCCGCTCCCGAGCCCCGTCGCCGAGGCCCGCGCGAAGGGTCTGGTCACGAACGCCGACGAGGAGAAGGCAGCGGGCGGTGCTGCCGGTGGTGGTGCCGAAGAGGCTGCGGCCGAGGATGGAGGGTAGTCATGCGCGCCTGGAGCGTTCTTGCAGTCCTGCTGTTCCCCGCGCTGGCCGCGGCCGACGATGAGCGCACATTCAAGATGCGGCTCGACCTGGGCGTCGCGATGGCGGCGGCCGGCCCCATGGAGGGATCGGGCGCCGGCATCGGCTGGGGCGGCGGGCTGTCCTTCCGCCTCGCGGGACCCATCTCGGCGGGCCTGCGGCTGTCGGCGGCGACCTTCCCCTCGACGCCCGACGACAACCCCGGCTCGCACCTCGCCGCGGGGTTGGGAATCGTCGCCCGGTTCCCGCCGGGCGTGTGGGTCGACGTTTCGGCCGGGATCCACAACGTGACGAGCGCGAACGCCTTCGGGCTCGACGCCGGCATTGGCTACGACTTCGATCTCGCGCAGGACCTCGGCGTGGGGCCCGCGGTGCGGCTGCTGCAGAGCTTTGGCGACAGCTCGACAGCGTTGACCTTCGGAGTCGGCGGGACCTTCGGTCTCGCGCGACCCGTCGCGGAGACGGCGGGAGAGGAAGACGAGGACGCGGGCCCGGACGAGGATCGCGACGGCTCGCCCGACGCGCGCGACCGCTGCCAGGACGAGCGCGAGGACCGCGACGGCTTCGAGGACGAGGACGGCTGCCCGGATCCCGACAACGATCGCGATCGGATCCCCGACGCGACGGACCAGTGCAAGAACGAGGCGGAAGACGAGGATCAGTTCCGCGACGACGACGGCTGCCCGGACCCCGACAACGACGAGGACGGAGTCGCGGACGCTTCGGACCAGTGTGTGAGCGAGGCGGAGGACATCGACCAGCACGAGGACGAGAACGGTTGCCCCGACCCCGACAACGACCGCGACGGCGTGCCGGACGCCTCCGACCAGTGCGCCAACGAGGCCGAGGACGTCGACCAGCACGAGGACGAGAACGGCTGCCCCGACCCCGACAACGACGGCGACGGCGTGGTGGACGGCTCGGATCAGTGCCCGGCGGAAGCCGAGGACCGCGACGGGGTGACGGACGAAGACGGGTGCCCGGACGCGGATACGCCGGCGCCGACCGGACGCGGCGGACGAGCGAGGTAGCTGGTTACGCGGCCGGCGGTCGCGGGGGGGAGCGGTCCCGACATGCCGCCGAGTCCCTGAAAGGTGGAAGCAACAGACTCGCCCGCGCCTCTGGCGCACCGCGTGTGCGAGGAAATGAGTGGCCTAGGGAACCGCCCGGAAGGGCCATCGACGATCAACAGGAGACCGGGAACAGGCAACGGGCAACGGGCATTGGATCTCACCCAGTGAGGTCCGTTGCCGGTTGCCGGTTGCCCGTCCCCGGTCTCCTGTTCGATCTCGACCGGGCCCGAGGCGTGTGGTTGCAGGTCCTTTCGGCTACTTGCCGAGCTATTTCCAGAGCAGGGCCTCGGCGACACGTCGGGACCGCTCCCCTCGCGAGTCGGCGCGACGCGTCGCCGGGGGCACCGCAGGCTACTGGGAATTGCACGTCGCGCGTTCGCGACTAGAAGGAAACGGGGGGGGAAGAAAAGGCGACGGGCAACCGGATCGGGTTGCCCGTGTCCGCGGCCGTAGCCTAGAAGGCGAGGATTCCCATCGAGAAGAGGATGTACATGACGCCCATGACGATCGCGAGGAACCCGAGCGGGACCTGGACGGCCACGAGCTTCGCGCGGAGCGCCTGACCCTTCTCGAGGGCCGCGGGGCTGCCGGACATCGTCCACTGGGAGACCAGTCCGAATCCCAGGATCATGCCGACGCCGAGGTCGGCGATGGCAGTCAGGAGCCAGAACACCCAGTAGATGGGGAACATCGAGAGGAGCTGCATGCCTGTGATGCAGCCGATCAGTTCCCACACGCCCCAGCCGAGCATGCAGACGCCGACCCAGCCCTGGTACGGCACGAGCTTGTCGATCAACTCCTTTGCGTTTGGCTTCTTCGCGATGATGAAACCGGACGCCGCGAGGATACCGCCCACGATGCTGATGAGTCCGCCAATCATCTATCCTCCTCCGATCCGCGGTCGGCGGTCATCGCCGGCCCACTGACGCGCCGACTGGGTAGCACGGCACACCCCATGCTGGATAGGGGCTATCCTCCGCCGCCGTGCGCGTGGCGGTCCTCGGAGCGGGCGGGATGGGGAGAGCAGCGGCTTGGGATCTCGCGCGCACGCCGGGCGTGGACGGGCTCGTCGTCGCGGACGTGAAGCGCGAGCGAGCGAAGCTGGCGGCCGACGACGTCCAGGGCATCGACGTGAAGACGGTGGCCGTCGACCTTGCGGACGAGGCGGCGGTCGCGCAGTTGCTCGGAGGCGTCGACGGGGCGATCACCTGCGCGGACTACTCGCTGAACCTGGGCATCACCCGGGCCGCGATCCGGGCGAAGACGCACCTGGTCGATCTCGGCGGGAACATGGACGTCGTCGACGCGCAGATGCGCCTGGACGCGGAGGCGAAGGCAGCAGCTGTGACCGTCATCCCGAACTCCGGCCTCGCCCCGGGGATGGCGAACGTGCTGGCGTACGGTCTGTACGCGCGGCTCGACAGTTGCGATGCGGTCCGGATCCGCGTCGGGGGATTGCCGCTCGACCGTCCGGTGCCCATCGGGTACCGGCTCCTCTTCTCCGTCCGGGGCCTGACGAACGAGTACCTCGAACCGGCGGAGGTGATCACGGGCGGGAAGCGGGCGACCGTGGAATCGCTGACGGAGATCGAAGCGCTCGAATTCCCGGAGCCGTTCGGTGCGCTCGAGGCGTTCCACACTTCGGGCGGCGCTTCGCTCTTGCCGCGGCTGCTCGAAGGCAAGGTCCGCTCGCTCGACTACAAGACGATCCGGTATCCGGGGCACGCCGCCGTCTTCCACGCGATGTCACGGCTGGGACTGCTGTCGGAGGAGCGTCCGTTCGGCGCCGAGGGGCCGACGATCCGCGAGGCGACGGAGGCGGCGCTGGTCGGATCGCTGGGCGGCCCCGCGCGTCCCGACGTGACGCTCGTCCGCGTCGCCGCGAGCGGCACCAAGGACGGAAGGCCCATGACGATCGAGCAGGAGCTGATCGAGTACGCCGACGCGGCGTCGGGTCACAGCGCGATGATGAGGACGACGTCCTACAGCGCGGTCGCGATGCTCGAGCTGGTGCTGTCGGGAGTGGTGGCGCGCCGCGGCGTGCTGTCGCAGGAAGAGAACGTACCCGCCGCGCGGTTCGTCGAGGTGCTCGCGCGCCGTGGGATTTCCGTGCGGGAACGAGCCTTTCCAGGCGGGTAAAATTTCTTTACCCTGGGAGCAGCGTCCGGGGCCGGAATCCTCATGATTCCGGTGTGGCACGGGGCGTGGAGAGGAAAGGCCCGAAAACTCATGGCGCGTGTGCTCGTAGTGGACGACGACCGGTCGATCCGTCGCACCCTCGAGAAGTTCCTCGAGGGCGAGGGCTTCGCGGTCACGACCGCCGCCGACGGGCGCGAGGGGCTCGAAGCGATCCGCAGCGGCCGGCCCGACGTGGTCCTGCTCGATCTCGGCCTTCCCGAGATCGACGGGATGGACGTGCTCGCGGCCGTGCACCAGATGGACCAGTCGCCGGCGATCGTCGTCGTCACCGCGCGCGACGACATGCAGTCGACCGTCAAGGCGATCCAGCTCGGCGCCTACGACTACCTCGTCAAGCCGCTCGACATCGATCGGCTGCGGATCACCGTGAAGCGCGCGATCGAGAGCCGCGAGACCTCGCACACGCTTCACCACCTCGTGCGCGAGGCGGCCTTCGACTACCAGGTCGGCAACATCATCGGCCAGAGCCCGGCGATCCGCGAGATCTACAAGACGATCGGCGCGGTCTCGACGAGCCGGACCTCGGTGCTCGTCATCGGAGAGTCGGGGACCGGCAAGGAGCTGGTGGCAAAAGCGATCCACTACGCGAGCGCGGACCGGGACCGGCCGTTCGTGGCCGTGAACTGCACGGCCTTCCCCAAGGACCTTCTGGAAAGCGAGCTCTTCGGCCACGTGCGCGGCGCCTTCACCGGCGCGATCGCGGACAAGATCGGCCGCTTCCAGCTCGCGGGGAGCGGGACGCTCTTCCTCGACGAGATCGGCGAGATCCCGTTCGAGCTGCAGGCCAAGCTCCTGCGCGTGCTCCAAGAAAGGACCTTCGAGCGCGTCGGGGACGCGCGGCCGGTGACACTGGGCGCCCGGGTCGTCGCGGCCACGCACCGCGACCTCGCCGCGATGGTGCGCGACGGGACGTTCCGGGAGGACCTGTACTACCGGCTCAAGATCGTCGAGATCCCGATCCCGCCTTTGCGGGACCGTCGCGACGACATCCCGCTGCTCGTCGAGTTCCTGCTGTCGAAGGTCAACCGGGAGCTGCACAAGGCGGTTCGGTACCTGACGCAGGACGCGATGGCCCTGATCGAGCGCTACGGCTGGCCCGGGAACGTGCGCGAGCTGGAGAACGCGCTCACGCGGGCGGTCGTCCTCGCGAAGGGCGAGGTGATCGACATCGACCTCCTGCCGATCTTCGAGACCTCTCACTCCCAGGCCGCGGACGGGGCGGTCGACGACGTCGTCAGCCTCTCGGAGATCGAGAGGCGCCACATCGCGAGGATCCTGCGCCACACGGGCTGGAACAAGCGTCGCGCCTGCGCGATCCTGGACATCACGAGGCCGACGCTCGACCGCAAGATCAAGGAGTACGGCCTGCTGCGCGAGGGGGCGACGCCGTGACGTTCTTGCCGGGACTGCTGTTCCTCATCGCCGCGGTCGAGGCCGCCTTCGCCGTCGTGATCCTGCGTGCGGGACGCGACCGGTGGGACAACCGGGCGCTCGCGCGGGTGGGGCTCGTCGAGGCCGGCTTCCACATCGCCCGCGGGGCCCTCGTGATCGGAGGGTTCGGCCTCGTCGAGCGGCCCCACCTGCTCCTGTGCAGCGTCGAGGCGATCGTCGTCAACGTCCTGGTCCTCGGTTTCGCGTACTCGTTCCCCTTCAATCGCAAGCCCCCGCCGTCGTTCTTCGCGATCCACTCGCTGCTGGGCGCGGCGATGATCGGCCTCTTGCTGTACCCCGCGACGCAGGCATGGGCGGCGCGCTACTGCACGTACGTCTACTTCCTCCCGTATTTCATCCTGACGATGCGGCTGCTCCACCGCAACCGGCACCGCGTGACGGACCGTGGGGACCTCGTCGGGATCCCGATCATCCAGTTCGCGATCGCGTTCCGCTGGCTCGTGGCGATGACGACCTTCGGCATCCTCCGGTACGTCGACGAGGACTGGTTCAATGCGTTCGTCCACTTCGACTCCACGGGATCGGTCCTCGTAGGCGCGGTCCTGATGGGCTACGCCGTGCTGAAGTACCACCTCTTCCGCGTGCGGGGCGTCGTCGCCGAGGTGGCGCTCTGGGCGGTCGGGGGCCTCGCGATCGTCGGGCAATTCGCGGGAACGATCGACTTCGTCCTCGCGCACGCGCGCGACCCCGAGTATCCGCGGGCCATCCTCGTCGCGGCAGGGCTCATCCCCGTGGCGGTGCTCGCTCTCGGAGTCTGGAGCTGGCCCAGGTTGGAGCCGCACCTGATGTGCCTCCTCGATCCGCGGCGAGACCTGCGCCGCGAGATCCTGACGCGGGTCCTCGGTGAGAGCGCCAAGGAGGTCGACCCGGACTCCGTGCTGCTGCGAATCCAGAAGGGGCTCGCCGAGGTGACCGGCGGCGGCAAGGTCCGGTTCCTGCGCGGGGCGGACCACCCGTCCGCACAGCGCGAGGGGGCCGAGATCGGGCCCGCGCTCGCCCGCGAGCTGGCGCGGCTCGACGCCGGACACCTCGCACGGGCCCACGGGGAGGCTCTTCCCGCCGATGCCTCCGCCGAGTTCGCTCCCCTCGGCGCCGAGATCCTGGTACCCGTCCGACGGGACACGCGCTTGTACGGCGCAATCGTCCTGGGCGGCGGGGAGATCGATCGCGACGCGGTGCTCGTCGCGGTCGCGCTCGCCGAGCACCTCGCGCTCAAGATCGAGAACTTCGGGCTCTTCGCCGAGATGCTGCACGCGAGCCGGTCCCTCGCGGACACGAAGGCGTTCCTCGAGAACCTGTTCGAGAGCCTGCCAGTGGGCGTCGCCGTCGTGGATCTGCAGGGACGCGTCCTGCAGTGGAACCGCGCTCTCGAGGTCGGGTCCGGAATCCGGCGCACGGATGCCCTCGGCAAGGAGATGCTAGGCGAGCTGTTCCCCGGGGCGATCGCACAGGAGGGACGGCCGCTGCTCGAGGACCTGCGCGCGGGGCGGGGGGCGCTCGTCGAGCGTCACGCCGTGCCCTTCCGCCGGATTGGCCGCGACGAACCATGCTTCGCGGACGTGGTGGCCGCGCCCTTCCGCGATCGCGACGGGCATATCGCCGGAGCCGCCGTCATCACGTCGGACGTGACCGAGCGGCGACGGCTCGAAGAGGAGATCGTCGAGACGCGCCGCCTCGCATCCCTGGGCTCCTTCGCGGCCGCCATCGCCCACGACATCCGTACTCCTCTGACGAGCATCCAGATGAACGTGCAGATCCTGCGCGGCAAGGCCCAGGGATCGGATCTGGAGTCGTTCGACATCACCCTCGAGGAGCTGCGCCGCCTCAACTCGCACGTGCAGGAGATCCTCGACTTCGCCAAGCCCGTTCAGCTCCGTCCCGAGCCTGCCGATCTGCGGGACGTCGCCGAGGAGGCCGCGCGCGGAATCGAACCGCTGCTCGCCGGACGACGCGTGGAGCTCGCCCGGGAGCACGCCGATGGGCTTGGGCCCGTCTCCGTCGACGCGCAGCGCCTGCGTCAGGTCCTGGTCAACCTGCTCGAGAACGCGATGATCGCGTCGCCTGAAGGCTCGAAGGTCGTACTGCGCACGAGAAGGTCGTCGGACGGCCGCGCAGTGCTCGAGGTCGTCGATCGCGGCAAGGGAATCGGCGCCGACGACCTCCCGCGAATCTTCGAGCCGTTCTTCACGACTCGCGCGGACGGCACGGGCCTCGGCCTCGCCATCGCGCAAAAGATCGTCCGCGCCCACGGCGGAGAGATCCGCGTCGTTTCGAAACCGGGCGAAGGCGCGACGTTCACGGTACTGCTGCCCGCAGAGAGAAGGGCTGCCTAGAAGAGAAGCAACAGGAGACAGGCAACAGGCAACGGGCAACAGGAAATGAAAAGAGCCTCGGGCGAGGTCTTTTCATTTCCTGTTGCCCGTTGCCTGTTGCCCGTCTCCTGTTGTTTCTGCCTTACCCGCCGCAGTCCCAGGGACAGTTCGCCGGCGTCTCCGGATCGTTGCAGGCGTCGTCGCCGCAGTCGCACAGGCCGGCGCAGTCGGCGCACCACAGGCAGGTCTCGCCGAGGCCGACGTTGCACTGGTCGTTGCCGCAGCCGCTCGGGTCGCAGTCCTCGGGGCTCGTGCAGTCCGCCGCGCAAGTGTGGCAGCCCTCGCCGTTGTTGCACACGCCGTTGCCGCAGTCGTCGCAGCCCTCGTCGATGTCGCCGTCGTCGTCGTCGTCCGCCGCGTTGCCGCACACCTCGGGAATGCAGCCGCTGCCCGCCGCCGGGCAGTCGACCGGGCAGGTCGCGCAGGACTCGACTGCGTCGCACACGCCGTTGTCGCAGAGCGGCTCCGTGGTCGTCCCCGTGTCGGAGTCCGTGTCGGAGTCCGTATCGGAATCGGAATCGGTGTCGGCGTCCGTATCGGCGTCGGTGTCCGCGTCGGCATCGGTGTCGGCGTCCGTGTCTCCGTCGGAGTCGCCGTCCGTGTCCGTGTCGGCGTCCGTGCCGGGCGAAGCCACCTTGTCGCCCCCGCAGCCCCACGCGCCCAGAAGTAGCAGCAGTCCGAAAGTTCTCACGGCCTGAGGATATCACTTCTTCGCACGTTCAGGCCTGCTCGAGCACCGTCGCGATCCCCTGCCCTACCCCGATGCACATCGTCGCGACTCCCCAGCGGACGTTGCGGCGCTTCATCTCGTGCGCCAGTGTCGCGACGATGCGGGCACCGGAGCAGCCGATCGGGTGGCCCAATGCGATCGCACCGCCGTGGACGTTGACCTTCGCCGGCTCGATGCCGAGCTCACGGACGCAGGCGACGGACTGCGACGCGAAGGCCTCGTTGATCTCCCACAGGCCGACGTCGCCCACGCCGATGCCGGCTCGTTCCAACGCGCGACGGGACGCCGGGACCGGCCCCATCCCCATCACGGACGGGTGGACTCCCGCGCTCGCCCATGCGGCGACGCGCGCGAGGGCGCTCCAGCCCGCGGCTTCGGCGACCCGGCGCTCCGCGACGAGGACGGCCGCGGCTCCGTCGCTCAGCGGAGACGAGTTGCCGGCGGTGACCGTCCCGCCTGGCTTGAACGCCCCGGCGAGCTTCGCGAGGCCTTCGACCGTAGCGTCGGCCCGGGGCGACTCGTCCCGGTCGAACGACGCGGGGCCGCCCTTTCGCAGCGGCAGGACGACCGGGACGACCTCGTCCGCGAAACGGCCCGCTTCCCAGGCCTTCGCGGCCTTGCGCTGGCTCTCGACCGCGAACGCGTCTTGATCTTCGCGGCTCACGCCGTGCCTCTCGGCGACGTTCTCCGCGGTGATCCCGAGCGCTTCCAGGGGGAACCGCTCCGCCATCCGTGGGTTCTCGAACCGCCACCCGATCGTGGTGTCCACGAGCTTCTGCTCGCCTCGGGGGAAGCCCTCGGTCGGTTTCGCCATCGCCCAGGGTGCGCGGGTCATCGACTCCACGCCGCCTCCGACGAGGACGTCGCCGTCGCCGGTGAGGATCGACTTGACCGCCTGGATCACCGCCTCCATGCCGCTTCCGCACAGGCGGTTGACCGTCGCGGCCGGGACCTCGAACGGCAACCCCGCGAGCAGAACGGCCATGCGCGCGACGTTGCGGTTGTCCTCGCCCGCCTGGTTCGTCGCGCCGAAGAAGACCTCAGAGAGCCGATCGGCGGAGCCTGCAGTCCGGTCGAGCAGCGCGCGAAGCACGAAGCTCGCGAGGTCGTCGGGGCGCACCCCCGCCAGTGCTCCGCGGAACTTCCCGATGGGAGTACGGACGGCGTCGACGACGACGGCTTCGCGGCTCATTCGGAACTCCTTACCACGTCAGCGTCCCCCGAGGACGCGCTGCGCCTCCCAGAGTGGGTCGGGCGCGTAGCGCGCCCGGACGGTGCGGCCCGCCCGCGCGATCCACGCGTCGACGTCGGGACGGACATCGTCGGTCGCGAAGAAATGAAACTCGCGACGCCCCGCGTGCGTGAGCCGTCCGCAGTAGGCGGCGCGGCCACGCAGCAGCGACACGATCTCGTCCTCGATCGCGTCGAGCGCGCGGTTCTCCTCGGCACCCGGAAAGCCGCGCGCGTTCGGCCCCGCGATGGGCACCTCGACGAGAAGGTGCACGTCCTTCAGGACGTGGTCGATCCGCTTGAGGGCACGGTTGACGAGGACGAGCACGGGCATCCCGTCCGACCCTCGGCCCTCGAGGACGGCGAAGCGCTCGCCGGTGGCGTTCTCGGCCAGCGATCGGGCGGTCTCCTTCAGTTCCGTGGCGGTCGTGCTCGGCACGGGCGAAGCGGCCTCGACGTCGACGCCGCCGATCCACCGCTCGACTCCGTCCTCGCCCAGCATGCCGTCCAGCAGAATGAACGCGACGCTGTCCCGCGTCTTCGCATCCATGTGCGTGAAGGTCGGATGGTGGATCCGCACGTCGATCCGTTCGCGCGAGACGTCGACGCGGTAGGCGACCACCGTCGAATTCGGATCGACGAGGTGCCCTCCGATCTCGATCTGCAGCGGGAGCTTCGGAGGTCTCGCCGCGTGGAACTCCCAGGTCGTGTCGTCCCCGGGTGCGCTTCGAAGCCAGCGCTCGGTCAGGACGCGTCGTTCCCAGTGGCCCGCGGCCGAAAGGCAGAACGCAAGCTTCGACGAGCGCACGCCAGGACCGATCTCCCACTCGAGCTTCTCGTGGATCCGTGCGACCGCGCGGGACACCTCCTCGAAGATCGCCGCATCCACGCCCTGCATCGCCGCTTCGAGCCGCGGGCGCGCGCCGCTCCAGAAGGTCCAGAAGCTATCGAAGGCTACTTCTCCCAACGGTAGAACCCCTCGCCCGTCTTCTTGCCGAGCTTGCCAGCGCGCACGAGCTGGCGCAGGAGCGGCGGCGGGCGGAACTGCTCGCCGACCTCGCGGTGCAGGTGGTCGAGGATGGCGAGCCGCACGTCGAGGCCGACGAGGTCCGTCAGGCGCAGCGGGCCCATGGGATGCCTGTAGCCGAGCTCCATCGCGCGGTCGATGTCCTCGGCGGAGGCGACGCCGGACTCCAGCATGCGGATCGCCTCCGCGGCGAGGCACACGCCCAGGCGGCTCGTCGCGAAGCCGGGCGAGTCGCGCACGACGATCACGGTCTTGCCCATCCGTTCACCTGTCGCCCTCGCCGCGGCGACCGCGGCGTCCGAGGTGCGCAGGCCGCGGACTACCTCGAGCAACTCCATCACCGGAACGGGATTGAAGAAGTGCATGCCGACCACGCGTGACGGGTCCTTCGCCGCCGAGGCGATGTCGGTGATCGACAGCGACGACGTGTTCGTGGCGAGGACGGCGTGCGCGGGCGCCGCGGCCTCGACCGACGCGAGACACTCCTTCTTCCAGTCCATCCGCTCGGGAATCGCTTCGACGACCAGGTCGGCGTCGGCGACGGCCTCGTCCAGCGAGGTCGTCGTGCGGATCCGTCCGAGCACCTCCGTGCGGGCGGCGTCCGTCATCGTCGCTTTCCCGGCTTTCGCGGCTTTCGCGACGATGCGGTCGAGGCTCGATCGGATGGTCTCGAGGCCCTTCTGGATCGGCCCGTCGGCGACGTCCCGCAGCCGGACGTCCATCCCGGCAGTCGCGGCGATCTGCGCGATCCCCGCGCCCATCGTGCCGGCCCCCAGGACGGCGACTCGCTTGATCTCGGCCATGCCCGCGCTTCTAATCCACGGCGCGATGACCGACAAGGAGAAGCTCGACAAGAAGAAGCTCGTGGAGTACCGGACCGACGGAGGCGTGGCGATCCTCACGCTGACCAATCCGCCGGCGAACACCTACAGCTACGAGATGATGCGGGACCTCGACGAGGCGGTCCTCCATGCGCGGATGGACGACGACGTCCACGTCCTCGTCGTGACTGGCGCCGGCGACAAGTTCTTCTGCGCCGGCGCGGACATCTCGATGCTCGAGGCGGTGACCCCCCGCTACAAGTACTACTTCTGCCTGCACGCGAACGAGACGCTCTGCCGTCTGGAGCAGACTCCGAAGCTCGTGATCGCCGCGATGAACGGGCACACGGTCGGCGGCGGACTCGAGGTCGCGCTCGCCGCGGACCTGCGCGTGGCGAAGGCTGGCGCCGGGAAGGTCGGCCTTCCGGAGGTCTCGCTCGGCGTGCTTCCCGGCACGGGAGGCACGCAGCGCCTCGCCCGCACCATCGGTCGCTCGAAGTCCATCGAGATGATGGCGAAGGGGACGCTTCTGACACCGGAGCAGGCCGCGACGCTCGGGATCGTCAACGAGATCCTGCCCGCGGACGGTTTCCTGGACCGCGCGATCGACTACGCGCGCCAGTTCTGCCCGCCCGCGAAGGCCGCCTACGCGGTCGGCCGCATCAAGCGGGCCGTCCAGACGGGCCTCGAGGTCGGCTTCGAACAAGGCCTCGCCCTCGAGCGCGAGCTACAGCAGCTCCTCTTCCAGAGCGACGACGCCAAGGAGGGCATCGCCGCATACGTGCAGAAGCGCAAACCGGAGTTCACGGGGCGCTGAGGCTGCGGCCATGCCCAGGGGCCCCGTCGCTTGCGAGCTGCGCTCGCAACGCTCCGCCCTGGGCGCCCTGATACGGGGGATGCGCCTCGCAGAGATCGCTACCCGGCGGCCGATCGGTACGGTCCCGATCCTCGGGGGCCGCGGGGAGAGTTCATGGTGCGATTCCAACGACGCCACTCGATGACTGCCGAAATCGCGACGAGCACGCCGACTCCGGCGGTGACTCCCGCCGCGGCGACGGGATCCTCATCCAGGGCGGTGATGACCGCGAAGAGCGCGCCGAGGCCGACCGCCGCGCCCTTCCACCATCTGGTTCGCAGGAGATAGAACGGCAGGACGACGGGGCCGAACACGAGGGCGCGAAGCGCCCACACGCCAGTTGTGTCGACACGCGGCTCCAGGGAAGGAATACGATCGAGGATGCGGGGGCGATCGAACGCCACGAAGATCCACAGGGCGGCGAAGGTTCCGAAGGAGAGGAGTACGTCGAGGCCGTCCTGGCCCATGCGGGGCGAGTCTACTCGGGCTGGCAGGTCACGCGCGCGAAGTGGGCGTCGTCGGCGCCGCTCGAGTCGTCGGTCCAGGCGACGCCGATCTCGTCCCCGTTCCAGTCGATCGCGACGCCGGCTCCCCTCGATCCCTCCGCGTTGACCACGAAGGTCTCGGCGGCGCCCGCCGCACCGAGCCGCGTGACGCGGATCTCGTCCGTCCCTGCCTCGCCGCCGCCGTGGGCGATCACGTACTCGCCGCCGGTCCACGCGACGTCGACGGCCGGGCCATCGAGTACGGTCGCCGCGCCCAGGTCGACCGGATCCCCGTCGAGGTTCCCGTCTGCGCCGAGCCTCTGCGTCCGCAACTCGTAGACGCCGCCGCCTCGGTCCTCCAGCCAGGCGACCAGACCCCCCGGGTCTCCCCAGGCGATCGCGGGCTGCAAGGGACCGTCCACAGGCGCGGTGATCGGCGCCGGCACGCCGTCGGTCGCTCCGTCGGAGAAGACTCGCGCGAACCAGACCTGTCCGCCGGCGTCCCAGACCACGGCAAACCGGTCGTTCGCGGAATCGTACGCCACGTTCACTCCCCAGGAAGCCGACCCGAGAGTCGCCTCCACGCCGACCTCGTCGGAGTCCGCGTTGACGCGCGAGACGCGCGCGTCGGGTGTGCCGCTCGCGTCGTCGATGAAGCCGACGGCGAGGACGTCGTCGCCACCCGCCATGCCGACCTGCGAAGCCGGGGAGGAGAGGCGGTTCGAGAGCATCGCGCAGTCCGCCTCGACGTCGATCCCCTCGGCCACGGCGGGATCCACGACGCACGTCGTGGCGAACCCCAATCCCCACGGCGCCATCTCGTTCCACCAGATCGCCGAGACCGCGACCCGATCTCCGAAGCGTCCCACCCGAGGCCTCTGGATCGCAGCGTCGAAGAGAAAGCCGTCCGGGACCGAGGCAACGTCGTCCTCGACGGTGGCGGTCCTCACGTTGGGGCGGTCGCCGTCGAAGCCCTCCCACGCGACGAACCAGCGATCCCCGGTCCATGCGACGTCCGGTCCACGCGCGTCGCCCGCCCCGCCGAGCTGAACCGACCCGCGGACCTCGTACATCTCCTCGTCCACGGAGCCGTCGCAGTCCTCGTCGATCCCGTTGCACCGCTCCGCCGGGGGCACGCACGTGCCCGGCGTGCAGTCGGCCTTGCAGGTGGAGCTTCCCGCGGTTCCGCAATCGGCCACGCAGGCGGTGACCTCGCCCTGCGCGCACTCGTGAGCCTGGTCCACCGTGCCGTCGCAGTCGTCGTCGACCCCGTTGCAGGGGTCGTTCGTGCCGGGGTGAACCGCGGCGTCCTCGTCGTCGCAGTCGCTCCCGTCCAGGGCCCAGCCCTCTCGGGGCTCGCAGGCGACGTCCGTCGCGGCCTCGTCGCCGAATCCGTCGCCGTCGGTATCCGGGAAGAACGTGTCGCCCTCGCAGGGCGTGCCCGAATCGGAATCCATGCCCGCGTCCGCGTCGGCCGGCACGCACCTTCCCGACGCCTTCTCGCTTCCGGGCGGACAGGGCTCCGTCGCCGCCGCACACCCCATCGTCACCATGACAGAGCACACCTCGACCCACAGGACAGTCTTCATCTCTCGCCTCCCTTTCCTGCGAGGCGTTATCGGTCAGGCGCGCGAAACGTTGCGGGTCACTGCGAAGAAAGTCCGGCCTCTTCCAGGGCCTCGGCGGCCCGGCGCTCCTCGGCGGCCCGCAGCCGGCGCGCCTCGACCCGGGGATCGGGCGGGCCGATCCGGCGCTCCTGGCGGAACTCCGGCGTCCGCGAGCTGTCGCGGACGTGCACGAACGTGCTCGTCTCCAGGTCCTCCGGCATGAAGCTCTGGAAGCCAGGCGGCATCGGGGGAATCGCCCAGTCCCAGACGAAACGCGCGTCGCGCGGCGAGAGGTTCACGCAGCCGTGGCTCGCGGCCCGGCCGAACGCGTCGTGCCAGTAGGTCGCGTGCAGCGCGTTGTGCTCCTGGAAGAAGAGCACCCACGGCACGCCCTCGACCGTGTACGCGGCGTCGTCGTACGGCTGGCTGTCCATCGTGATCTCGGCGATCTTCCCCCAGATCGGGTAGTTGCCGCGCGGCGTCTTGTGGCCCCGCCCGCTCGAGATGAGCGTCGCGAAGACGGGACGGTCGTTCTCGTACAGGACGAGCGTCTGCTCGCCCTGATCGACGTCGAGCCAGCGCGTGCCGGGGCCCGTGCCGGCGGGCCTCGCGATTCGCCGGACGACGCCCGCTTCCGAGCCCCGCACCCATCGCGCGTCGCCGATCCGGATCCAGCCGCCCTGCTCTTCCAGGACCGCGATGCGCGTCCGGACGGCGGCCCGCTCGACGACCCGGCCGTCGGGCGCGTCGTACACCCGCGCGCGGCGCACGCTCGTCCAGCCGAAGGGGATCGCAGCGCCGGCGTCCAGGGCGACGCCTTCCCAGTCGGAGCCGCTACCCATGTACCCGACCGCTTCGCGCGGGACGAGATCGCCCGTGCGGTTCCGGAAGTAGTCCACGCCGTCGACGCTGAGTCGCCCCCTCAGGACGATCTTCGTCCCCTTGCCGAACTCGCCTCGCGCGACGCCGCTGCGCGCGCCCTCGGCGCCGTCGTACACGGGCGCGGAGTCGGCGCGCACGACTCCGTAGCGGAAGGGAAGGTTCCGGCCCGGCGGAACGTCGAGGACGGAAGGTCCGCCCGCGGGGGACGCGCTGGGGACGACGTCGCCCGAGCAGACGAATCCGCGCGGCTCGAGGGCGAACCATTCGCCCGACCGGCAGGCTCGGCTCTCGCCGGTCCTGACGACGCCGCGGACCGCGACGCGCGTGCCGCGCCGCATCATCGCCATGCGCCGCGAGCGCTCCGTCACGCCCCAGCGCACCCACGAGCCGCCGCGCTCCACCTCGACGACGCGCACCGGCGTCGCCTCGACGACCGGAGCCTCCTCGGCAACGGCCGCAGCCGAAGCGAAGAGCAGAGTCACGGCAAGCACGGTACGCCAACGCATGGCGGCAGTTCCGATCTTCCCAGACGGGGGGAAAGTCCGTCAAATTCAACCGCAAGGCATCGATCACCCGAGGAGGGCGACGATCTCCTTCTGGACGCTCGTGAAGATCTTCGGGCCGTCCTTCAGGAGGACCACGTCGATCTCGCTGCGGATGCCGAACTCGGGGAGGTAGACGCCGGGCTCCACGGAGAAGCACAGGCCGGGGACCAGCGTCCGGGTGTCGTGGGTCTCGAAATCGTCCAGGTTTGCGCCGTCGCCGTGGACGTGCGCGGCGTCGATGTTGTGGCCCGTGCGGTGGACGAAGCGCTCGCCGAAGCCCTTCGAGTCGATGTAGTCGCGTACGGCGCGGTCGACCATCCATCCTTCCAGCCGCTCGCCCTTCGCCGACGCTTGCCGCACACGCTCGACACCGACGTCGCGCCCTCCGGCGACGACGTCCCAGACCTCGCGGTGCCTCGCGCTCGGCTCCTTGCCGACGAACGCCATCCACGTGATGTCCGCGTGCACCGCGCGCGGGTGGTTCTCCTTGCCCCACAGGTCCAGCAGGAGCAGGTCTCCTTCGCGGACCGGGGTCGGCGTGCGGCCGGGCACGTAGTGGGGATCGCCCGCGTGCGCGTTGACCGCGACGATCGGCGGGTGGTCCGTCACGATCCCGTCCTTCGCGAAGGACTCCATCATCACGCGCTGCACGTCCGCCTCGAGCGGTGGGCGGCCCGCGCGGACCTCCTTGCGCACGAAGTCGTAGGCCGACTCGCGGCACCGGTCCATCGCCTTTGCCGCGCGCACGTGGCTCTCGATCTGCCAGTCGTCGAGGACGCAGAGGAAGTGCTGCACGAGGTCGGCGGAGGAGACGACCTCCACGCCGAAGGACCGGACGAGCTCGAGCGTGCCGGCGTCGACGCGCGACAGGTAGGGGATCGCTCCCATGGGGCAGTACTCCATGGCCACGCGGCCGCGCGACGCGAGCAGGGCCTTCATCGCGTCGTGGAAGGCCTTCCAGCCGGCGTAGGTCGCTACGCGTCCGGGCTTCTTCGGCATCGAGCCGACCTCGATCGCGTGCACGAGAAGCGTCGGCTCGCCCTCCGAGGGGATGAGGTAGGCCCAGCGGCGCGTCAGCATGTGCCCTTGCAGGGCCATCGCAGACGTCGCCGTGGGGTTCTGCCCCTTGAAGTCGTAAAGCAGCCAGGCGTCCAGGGACCTCTCGCGAAGGAGCGCCTGCACCTCGGGGATGCGGTCGAGCATGCGAGACTTCTACCCGATCACGATCGCTTCCGGCAGCCCCTCGAAATCGGCGCCTTCGGTAACGAGCTTGGCAGCTTGTTGCCCGTTGGCTGCTCTGGAAATAGCTCGGCAAGCAGCCGAAAGACTTGCGACCACACGCCTCGGGCCCCGGTCGAGATGGAACAGGAGACCGGGGACGGGCAACCGGCAACTGGCAACGGACCTCACTGGGTGAGATCCAATGCCCGTTGCCGGTTGCCTGTTCCCGGTCTCCTGTTGATCGTCGATGCCCTTCGGGGCGGTTCCCTAGACCCTAGAGAGGCCACTCATTCCCTTGCACACGCGGTGCGCCGAAGGCGCGGCGGAGTCTGTTGCCCGTTTCCTGTTTCCTGTTTCCTGTTCCTGTCAGGCCAAGAAAGAACAGGAGACAGGAAACAGGCAACCGGCAACAGGCAACGGGCAAATGCGCGGCCGATGCCACCTTGATCGACCCCGACCCGTTTGCGCGCCCTCCGAGGCAGGACGAACTGGAACTTGGTGGAGATCGTCACCGTTTCCATCGCCGTGCGGTTAGTGTGTCGATCCGGAGAACGGAAGGCATTGGACTCGACCCGCGCCCGGACCCTCCACGTCGACCGGCATGTCGTCGTCGTCGACAAGCCGAGCGGTGTTCCGACGGTTCCCTTCGACGAGGGGGAACGTCGATCGCTCGTCCAGCTCGTGTCTCGCGAGCTGAAGGGACAGCGGCTCCACGTCGTGCAGCGGCTCGACGCCGGAACGAGCGGCGTGCTCGTGTTCGCCAGGACCGAGCTCGCGCGCGAGGTGCTCAAGGCGCAGCTGCAGACCCACTCGATGGAGCGCGAGTACCTCGCGGTCTGCCACGGGCGGATCGATCGGCCGACGACGTTCAGATCCTTCCTCGTGGCCGATCGCGGGGACCGACGGCGCGGATCGGCGAGGCGCGGCGAGAAGGGCCGTCTCGCCGTCACGCACGTCGAGCCGCGCGAACCCCTGCGCGGCGCCACGCTTGTCGCCTGCCGGCTCGAGACGGGCCGAACACACCAGATCCGGATCCACCTCGCGGAGGCGGGGCACCCCTTGCTCGGGGAGCGCGTCTACGTGAAGGGTTTCCCGGGGAGGCCACTGCCCTCTCCGCGCCTAGCCCTCCATGCGCACCGCATCGCGTTCGATCATCCGGGCGGAGGCCGGCGGATGACGTTCGTCTCGCCGTTGCCCGACGATCTCGCGGGGCTCGTCCGCTCCCTCGGCGGTCGGCTATCCTCGCCGTGACCCCATGGCCAAGCTCTTCTCCGTCTGCTCGATGTGCCGCAAGGAGATCCTCGTCGGCGACCGGCTCCTGCGCTGCGAGACCTCCACCTGCAACCGCAAGCGCAACCCGCTCTTCTTCTGCTCCCCCGGCTGCTGGGACGCCCACCTCCCCGACGCGCGGCATCGCGATCCGGCGTACACGGAGGAGATCGCGGGCCGGAGCTAGAGAAGCTGCGCGCTGCATGGACGATCGTCAGTGGGTTGACGCCGTCGCGCTGCAGAGCGCGCGGATCGCGGGGACTGCGGCGATCGAGCGGGTACGGCGATTGCAGTGACCGTCGATCGTGATCCGCACGCTGATCGTCGCCTCCTTCCTTTGCGGATGCGGATCCGAGGACGGACCTGCCCCGCCCGGAGGCGACGGGGGGACGGACGACGGGGGAACGGACGACGCCGGCGTGGACGCGGGCGTCCCCTGCCCGGACGGAAGCCACGAGGTCCCCGGCGGCTGCGACTCGACGCTCTCGTTCGTTTCCGGCGATTCGATCGCCGGCGGGCGCGATCACCATGCGACGTTCGTCGTGGGCTCCTCCCTCTTCGTCGCGGGGGGAACCGACCGGGTCGACTTCTTCGACGACGTCCAGACTGCGCCGATCGGAGCCGACGGCACGCTGGGCGCGTGGTCGGGCGCCGGAACCCTGCCCGAGCCGCTCGCAGGACACTCGGTCGCCGTGGTCGGGGAGCTCGTCGTCGTGACCGGCGGCCTGTCGACCGGCGCGGCGTTCTCCGACGGGACCTGGACGTCGCGAGTGGCCGCCGACGGAACGTTCGGGGCGTGGGCGCCGGGGCCGCCGGCACCACCCGCGCGGATGCACCACTGCATGGCGGCCAGCGGCGACCGCGTCTACGTCGTCGGTGGCCTGCTCGGTGCCGACACGACCGACGACGTGCGCAGCGCGGCCGTCCGGGACGGGGCGCTCGGCGAATGGCGCGTCGAGACGGCGTTGCCCGAGTCGCGCAGCCACGAGGGGTGCGTGGTCGTGGACGGCGCGCTCTACGTCGTCGGAGGCCTGTCGGGAAACCCGGCCGGCGTGAACACGCCGTTCGCCGACGTGCTTCGCGCGACCCTCGGGGCCGACGGGACGCTCGGCGCGTGGGTGACGCTCTCCGAGCCGATGCCCCACGCGCTCGCGACGCACTCCGCGCTCGCGTTCGGGGGCCTGCTGTGGACGCTCGGAGGGGTCGAGGACAACGCGTCGTTCTCCGCCGCCGTCCGCCGCGCCCCGATCCTGGAGGACGGCTCGACCGGCCCCTGGGAAGACGCGTCGGCCTCCCTTCCCTCCCCCCGCGGCCACGTGCACCAGACGCCACTCGTCGGGACACGCTTCTACTCGGTCGGAGGCTCGCAGGCGGACGGCTCGGTCCTCGACGACGTCGTCGTGGGGAGCTTCGAGTAGGCCACCCTCATCCGGGGCACTCCTCCGCCTCGACGCAGATCGCCAGGAGGTCGTCGCCTGGATAGGCGCAGCAGATCGAATCCGGCGCGCACGTATCGCACGGGCACTCGTCGCAGCCGAGCGCGAGCTCCCATCCATGGCATGCGCCGCCGACGCAGAGCTCCAGGCCCACGCACGCCCGGTTGCACGCGCCGCAGTTCTGATGATCCGTCTGGAGGTCGGCGCACCAGCGCTCCGATCCGCCGAGGCGCGAGCATTCCTCGGAGCCCTCTGAGCACGACTCGCCGTCGGCGAGGCACGTGCCGCCGTCGCAGATCGTGCGACAGTTCGTGTCGCAGTCGCCGCACTGACGGGGATCGGACAGGTTCCGACAGTCGCCCCAGGCCTCGCAGAAACCGAAGCCGGGCCGGCAGACGCACTCGCCGTCCTGGCAGTACTCGCCGAACGCGCACGATTCGCCGCAAGCGCCGCAGTTCGTCGGATCGGCAGAGGTATCGGTGCAGAACCCCACGACCCCTTCGCAGCGCTCGAAGGGCGGATCGCAGGCGCAGACGCCCGACACGCACTCGCCTCGGCACCGGACCCCGCATTCGCCGCAGTGGGCCTCGTCGCTCGTGGTGTCCGCGCACGCGGTGTCGCAGAGGATCCTCTCGCAGACGCACGCGCCGTCCACGCAGGACTCACCGGTCAGGCACTCGGCTCCGGCGCAGCGACAGACCCCGCCTTCGCAGGCGGCCCCGTCGCCACACGCAGCGTCACAGGCGCCACAATGGAGCGGGTCCGTCTCGAAGTCCGCGCAGTCCTCCCCGCATCGGAGCAGGGGTGCAACGCATTCGGATGCCGTGTCGGAGTCGGTGTCGGCGTCGGTGTCGACGTCGGTGTCGGCGTCCGTGTCGGCGTCCGTGTCGGCGTCCGCGTCGGCGTCGGCGTCCGTGTCGGCGTCCGTGTCGGCGTCCGTGTCGGCGTCGGTGTCGACGTCCGCGTCCGCTGCGGGCGGCGGCGTGGATCGGTTTCCGCACGCGCCAAGGGTGAACAGAGAGAAGAGAAGCAAGGTGTGCCGTGTCATGTCGGTCCTCCTCCGGTTCGTCACGAGGGACACTCTTCCGCCTCGATGCAGATCACGAAGCCGTCGTCGCCGGGGAAGGTGCAGCAGCGTTCCGCGGCGAGGCAGCGGTCGCAGGGGCATTCGTCGCAGCCGATCGCGGGGACCCAGTCCCCGCAGTCGCCCGACACGCAGAGCTCGTTGGTCTCGCACCAGGAGCCCTCCTCGAGACAGGACCCGCAGTGCTCCTCGTCCCTTTCCAGATCGGCGCAGAACGCCCCGCCCCAGTTGCAGGCGTCGAGCGGCGCCTCGCACTCGTCGCCCTCGATGCACTCCCCCAGGGAGCAGCTTCCCGAGATGGCGATCACGCTGCAGTCGATGCCGCAGGCTCCGCAGTTGTCGGGGTCCGTCTGGGGGTTGGTGCACGAGGGCCCCCCGGCGAAGTCGCATTCCACGTAGCCGGGGCGGCAGACGCATTCGCCCGCCTGGCAGTACTCGCGGTTCGAGCAGCGGACACCGCAGGCTCCGCAGCTCGCCGGATCGACCGCGAGGTCGGTGCACCGCCCCAGGCACTCCACGAAGGGCAGATCGCACCCCAGCTCTGGCCCCGTGCCGGTGTCGCTGGCCGTTTCGCTCCCCGTGTCGGAATCGGAGTTCGAGCCCGAGTCGGTGTCGGCGTCCGCATCCGTGTCCGCGTCGGCGTCCGTGTCCGCGTCCGTGTCGGCGTCGGCGTCCGTGTCCGCGTCCGAATCGGTGTCGGCGTCCGTGTCCGCGTCTGCATCGCCGGCGTCGGGTGCGATGCGGATGGCGTCGTACCCACATCCAACGATCGTGGCGGCGATGATGCCGAGGGCGATCCGCATCCATCCCATGTGCAAGCTCCTTTGCAAGGTGCGTTCATCGGATCGATGCCGGCGCACGCCACTTCCACGAGAGAGATCGCGCGCCGCATCGCAATTTCGATTCGCGTTGCGCACGAACATGCGCAAGCGGACACCGCGGCCGCGGACGAACTTCGCGTGCAGACCTTCGTGCGCATCGACTACACGGAGGGAGACGAGACGCCGACGTTCGTCGGCGCGGGCGACGACCGGCTCATCGAAGAGGACGCCTCCCCGACGCTCCTGGCCGCCTACGCCGGCAAGCTCCATTTCACGGCGCGAAACTGCCATGGCGCGGAGAAGGTCTTCCGCTGGGACCCCGATGCGGACGTCGTGGAAGAGGTGTCGAACACCCGTTCCTGTGCTTCGGAGAACGACGCCCCGAGGACGTCGGTCGTCTACGCCGGCAAGCTCTTCTTCGGCGCGGCCTCCCCGCCCGGCGGCGACGCCTTTCGCCGCGATCTGCGACCGGACCGAGGCCTGCACGCCCTGGCAGGAGGACGACGTCGTCGTCGAGTGAGTGTTTGAGTTCTTGCCCCGACGTCTCGGGTTACTCGCCGACCTCGTAGCGCACTCGCTCCTGGCCCTGCGTGATGTCGATCGCGTAGTTCGCCAGGACGTCGAAGTGCTCGCTGACCGAGTGGGCGGCGTCGGGCCAGAAGACGCGCAGGACGTCGATCCGGCAGGCGTCGCCCAGGCCCGCCCAGGCGACGAGGCCGTCGTGCATGCCGCCGAGGCCGTGGCCGCCGTCCATGGTCACGACCTGCGTACGGTTTGCCGCCTCGATCTCGATCACGGCGCCGATTCCGGAGGCGTTCGCGCCACCGGATCCCGATCCGTGGAGCCGAATCGCGGTCCAGTTGGAGTCCTGGCCGACGTCGTTGCGGAAGAACCGCGGAGACGGGCGGTCGTAGGGGCCCGGATCGCGCATCAGCGCCGTCCCGACGACGAGATCGCGGTCGCCGTCGTGATCGAGGTCGGTGACCATGACGTCGTGCGCGCGCGGGATGCGCACGTCCGCGGCGTCCGTCACGTCCTCGTAGACGCCGGCGTCCGTCCTCCGGTAGAGCAGGCCGTCCGTGTCCGGGTAGTCGCTCGAGCCCATGTACACGTCCTTGCGGCCGTCGTTGTCGAAGTCGAACACGCCGACGTGCTGGTTCCCCTCGTTCCAGTCGACGCTGTAGTGCGGCTGCTCCATGCCGATCTCGGCGAGGTCCGGGCGGGCGAAGCGAAAGCCTGCGTCGCCGCCCGGCTCCTGCAAGAGCGGCCGACTGGCGTCGCTCGTTCTGCCCGCCCACCAGTGCCGGATCTCCGCGGAGATCAGATCGAGGTCGCCGTCGTCGTCGAGATCCTCGCAGGCGGTCGCGAAGGTGTTGCCTCCGAGCTGGTTCGGCACGTCGCTGTAGCCCGGCTGCCACTGATCGGGATCGGGACAGGTGACCTGCGGCGCGTCACCGACGCAGTCGGCGTCGCTGCTGCACCAGCACAGGTAGAACTGGTCGTCGGTGTAGTCGAGCTCGTCGTCCGCCGCGAAGCCCGTCTCCTGCGCGATGTTCACGAAGGTCCCGCCGTCGTTGCGCCACAGGGCGTTGAACTGGCGCCCGTAGGTCGACGTGATCAGGTCCGGGTCGCCGTCGCGGTCGATGTCGCAGGCGGTCGTGCCGAAGGTCGGCTTCGTGCTCGTCCCGTCGAGAAAGGCGGCCCACGACTCGGTCGTTGCCAGGCCGACGTCCTCCGTCACCTCCTCGAACGTGCCGTCGCCGCTGCCGTGGAACAGTCGGTTCTGCCGCCCGTACGGTGGCGTTCCCCACCAGTACCCCATGAAGAGATCCAGGATCCCGTCGAGGTCGTAGTCGAGCAGGCTCGCCGAGACCAGCGACCAGTCGTCCTCGGAGGGCCCGGACTGCGGCGCGAGCTCGAAGCGCCCGGCGCCGTCGCCGAGCATCACTTCGGCGCGGTCCTCCGAGCGGAGGGTCAAGTCCTCGTCGCCGAGGCTGAAGAGGTCCACGTTGCCGTCGTTGTCGACGTCGCCGAAGATCGCGCCCGACGCCGGTCGGCCCCCCTCGCCCGCTCGGACCGCGAGGTAGCCGGAGTCGACCGTCACGTCCTCGTAGATGGGAAAGATCCCCTTCGCACCCGGCACGGCGCGCAGGACGCGCCGGTAGTAGTAGTCCTCCCCGCTCGCCATCGGATCGCGCAGCACGGCCGGACCCGGACCGATGTGGACGAACACGTCGATCCAGCCGTCCGCGTCGATGTCCGCCGCAGAGGTCATCATCCAGGTCGTCCCGAGCGCGTCGCCGAATGTGCGAGCGTCGCCGTACATCGCTCGCAGATCCGGGATCGTCTGGTCGAGCAGGCCGAAAGACACGCCGATCTCGTCCGTGACCTCGCTGAACCACGGCTGCGCGCCGAGCGCCGGCGGGTCCTTGCAGATCTCGGGCGGTAGCGGGTCGCCGGCGTCCAGTCCGCCGTCGCCGGGGCCGGCATCGTCGGGAAGGTGGGAGGCCATGGGCCCGTCGTCGCCGCACGAGGCGAGAAGTCCCGGCAGGGCCAGAAGGAGAATGCGGATCACTCGTCGCCACCCTTCTCCGCACCAGGTGCTGCGCCCAGCGCGACCTTGAAACCCGCCTTGCGCAGCAGCCGGTGCACGGAGTTCACGGCGACCCCCGCGTGCCTGGCAATCGCCTCGAGATCGCCGCCGTACCGGTCCAGCAGCGACTTGAGGTACAGCCGGTTGAACGCGGTGAGCATCGTCTCGCGGGCCTCGACGATCGGAAGACCCATGTCGATCGCCACGGCGGGCCCGGTCTCGCTCCCCGGAAGCGTCCCGACGTCGGCGGGCGCGAGGTGCTCCGGCCCGATCGCCCTCCCCTTCGCGGCGACGGCCGCCCGGCGGACGATGTTGCGCAACTCGCGCACGTTCCCCGGCCAGGTCCGGCCGCGCAGCACCTCGACGGCCTCGGGCAGGAACGCCGCGCGGGCTTCGATCTCGTTGGAAAACCGCTGCGCGAGGGGCAGCAGGTCCTCGGGGCGCTCGCGGAGGGGCGCGATCCGCAGCCGCACCTCGGAGAGGCGGAAGAAGAGGTCCGCCCGGAAGGCCCTGACCGACACTTCCGACGGCAGGTCGCGGTTCGTCGCGGCGATCACGCGGACGTCGACGGTCCGCATCTTGTTCGACCCGAGCCGGCGGACCTCGCCCGTCTCGAGGGCGCGCAGGAGCTTGGGCTGCAGGGTCAGCGGCAACTCGCCGATCTCGTCCAGGAAGATCGTCCCGCCGTCGGCGTTCTCGAAGGCGCCGGAGCGAGCCTCGACCGCGCCCGTGAAGGCCCCGCGCTCGTGGCCGAAGAGCTCGCTCTCGGTCAGCTCCTCGTGCAGGGCGCCGCAGTCCACGACCACGAGCGGACGGTCGACGCGCTTCGACAGCTGGTGCAGGGCCCGGGCGACGACTTCCTTGCCGACGCCCGTCTCGCCCTCGACGACGACGGAAAGATCGGTCGGCGCGAACTGGCGAATGGCCCCGACCAGCTCTCGCATCGCCGCGCTTCGCGCCACGAATCCGAGCGGGTCGCCGTCGCCCACGGGCACGATCGCGACCTCCTCTTCGGGCCCCTCGAACGCGATCTCGGTCTGACCGACGCGCAGGACGGAACCTTCCCCGAGGAACACGGACTGCACCCGCACGTCGCCGAGGTACGTGCCGTTGGTCGACTCGAGGTCGCGCAGGAGGAATCCTCCGGGGCAGCGCCTGACCTCGGCGTGCCGGCGAGAGACCTTCGGGTCCGAGAGCACGAGGTCCGCGGGCTCCTGCGATCCGATGACGACGCCGGACTCGCCCACGTCGAGCACGCGGCCGGCCTCGGGTCCGGAATGGACCCGGAGCCGCGCCCTGCGTACACGGGCCGTCGCGCGGGCGCGCGGGTCCTGGATCGTCGCCCCGTCCGGAAGGTGAACGTCCGTCACGCTTCGCGAGTCTACCCGCCGGTTCCCGCGCGCGACAGCGCGGCGAGACGCCCCTCGAGCGACCCGGCCCGCGCGCCGTCCCCAAGGCGCCTGGCGAGGTCCGCCGCCTCGCGCAAGCAAGTGCGCCAGAGCGCCGCGGGCTCCGGGTGCACGACGGATCGGGCGCGCCAGGCTATCGCCTCCGCATAGGCCGCGTCGGCCTCGGGGACGCGACCGGCCGCGAGCAGCGCGCGCGCTCGTTCGAGGAGGGCGAGGAAGGTCGTTCCCTGCGTCGTGTCGCGCGTGACGGACGCCAACCGTTCGGCCGCCATGCTCGCCTCCCCGCGCGCGGCGAGGGCGAGCCCCACGAGCACTTTGTGACGGTCGTCGCCCGGGGGAATCTGCGGGACGGCGCGCTCCATCGCCTCCGGATCGCCTCTGCGAAAGGCTGAAAGCCCCTCGACGTATGGAACGAGCGTGGGAAGCCCCCCTCCCTCCCCGTGGTACGCGCGGTCGAGGCGATCCGCCTCGGTGGCGGCGGCGCGCGCGCCGGCCGCGTCGCCCGCGAGCGCCCGCAGGATCGCCTGCACCTCGCGGGCCACTGACGCGCGGCCGCCGGACCGCGGCTCCGAAGCGACCTCCTCCAGGCGTCGGATGCCGGCATCGGGACCGCCCCGGAGCACGTGGACGGCCGCGAGGGCCCTGACCCACACGGCGTACTGCGACGTCCGGACGTCGAGCCGGGCACCGCCCGCATCGATGCGCCGGGAGGCGTCCGCGAGATCGTCTCGCCGCAGCGTCGCATCGATCGCGCCGACGAGGGCGAAGCCGAACCCGGGATCGATCGCGAGCGCACGGTCGTAGCTCGCGATCGCCTCGTCCAGGCGGCCCTGATCGCGCAGGAACTCGCCGATGGAGTCGTGGCCGTTGGGATTGCCGGGATCCAGCCGGACGCCCTCGCGGAACTCGCGCTCCGCCGCCTGGAGGTCCTCGACGTCGCGCCACATCAAATATCCGAGCTGGTTGTGGACCTCGGGATCATGGGGAATCCGCTCCGCCCACTCGCGCAGCAAGGAGAGCCGGTCCTCGCGCGTGGAGAAGTACGTCCGGAATGCAGTCTGGTACGTGGACGACTCCGGGGGGTGAGAGCGCAGGAACGCGCGGAGGCGCTGGTACTTCGCCGGCGACGGCCCGTCTCCCCGCGCGTCGAGGATCGCGTCGAGGAACTCGCGGCGGCTCGGCGGCAGCCGGTCGCGGTGCTCGCGGGCGCGCGCCAGCGCCGCGTCCGCCTCGGCGCGCGACCCGAGGACCCAGTACGTCATCACGACGTGCATCTCGAGGTGCGCGAGCGCGAACGTCGGGTCGATCGAGATCGCGCGGCGCAATTCCTCCAGAGCGGCCGCGTCCTGATGGCGCCGGACGAGATCGCGCGCGATCGCCCACCGCCTCCACGCCTCCGGATCGCGCACGACCGGGGGCCGCGCGGAGCGGGGTGCGGTCGGCCGGGCCCCCATCGCACGCAGGAACCGGCGGGCAACGTCGTCCACGTCCCGGAAGAGGCGCTCGCCGTCGATCTCGGACAGGCTCGCGCGCGCGACCTCGTCGCCGTCCGCATCGGCGAGACGCAGGTCCACGACGACCTCCTCGCCCGAGCGGCGGACGGATCCCGACGAGGTGTGCGCGCCGGCGACCTGCGCGATCGCGATCCGCGCCCCGCCCGCCGCCTCGAACGACGCGGTGAGCAAGTCCGCCGCGCCGTGCTCCAGCCAGTCGAGCGCTGGATCGCCGGTGCGGTTGTCGACGGGCTCGACGAGCACCACGGGCGGCCCGCGTGCGCCGGGCTCCTCTCGCGTCGCGGTCCATGTCGCCCCCACGATCGCAGCGACGCCCACCGTGACCACGGCGGTGATCCGTGCGTTTCGAGTCCGCCGCGAGGTCCGTTCCAGCTCGCCCAGGACCGCCACGGCGCTCGGAGGCCGCGCCGAGGGCTCCGCGGAAAGGCACCGCACGAGCATCGCGCGTAGCGCGGAGGGCAAGGTGCCGAATGCGCTCGCGGGATCGTCAGGCTTGCCGACGCGGCGAGTCGCTGCGAAGGAGATCGTCAGCGCGAAGGCATACATGTCGCTCGCGGGCGTCGCCGTCTCGCCGCGGTTCACCTCCGGCGCCATGTAGCTCGGCGTCCCGACGGTCAGGCCGACGGGCGTCAGCCGGTCCCCTCCGGGGGTTCTCGCGGAGCCGCCCTCGTCCCTGGCAATCCCGAAGTCCACGAGGACCGGCGTCCCGTCGCGCGCGACGAGGACGTTGCCAGGCTTGACGTCGCGGTGCACGACGCCCAGGCGATGCGCGGCCGCGAGCGCATCGAGGAGCCCGCGCACGAGACGCACGAGGGCGGCCGGGCGCAGGGCTCCGTCTCTCTGCACGCGCCGATACAGCGATTCGCCGCCGACCAGGCGCATCGTGTAGAAGGCGAGCCCGCGCCAGGTGCCGAGGTCGAAAACGCGCGAGACGTTGGGATGATCGATCTCGCGGGTGATGCGGATCTCGCGCTTCAGCCGCTTGATCGCCGTGTCGGACGCCTGGCCGGGCGGGAGGATCTTGAGCGCGACGTCCACGCCGAGCTCCCGGTCGCGCGCGTGGAAGACCATGCCGCCGCCGCCCTCCGCGATCTTCTCGACGAGGTCCCAGCGATCGAGCACGACCTCGCCGGTCCGCGGCGCGAACGCCGAAGAGGGCGTCGCGAGCCCCGGATCGGGGCTCGTCGCGCACTCGTGGGTGTCCGGGCCGACGACGTCGGCTCCGCACGCAAGGCATCGGCGGACTTCCATGTCCGCGCGGAAGCATACCTTCCGGCGCGCCGTCCGCCGTGATAACTAGAGCCCGGATAGTTCATGAACCTCGCTGCTGCAATCCGCGATACGGCGCAATCTCCGCGCGTTTCCTCGGTTCCACATCCTCGACGTACATCCAGTACGCCTGCGGTGTGGAACCTCCGGGACGCGCGGATCTCGTCGGGGCGCGTGAATCCGCTTCGCGAATTCACGCCTCCCCTCGCCGTCTCGCGAATTTCGCTACGCGAGTTCATGAACCATCCGGGCTAGCGCGTGACAGCCCCTGACGAAGGTGGACTGCTCGCGCGGATCGCGCTGCGCTTCACCGACTGGTGCGAGCGCTGGTTTCCCGACGCGTTCGTGTTCGCCCTGCTCGCGACGCTCGTCGTCTTCGCGCTCGGCCTCGTCGTCGGCGACGCGTCCCCCACGCTTCTCGTCGAGAGCTGGGGAAAGGGCTTCTGGGAGCTGATCCCCTTCACGCTGCAGATGTCGCTCGTCATCGTGACGGGCTACGTCCTGGCGTCGAGCCCGCCGATACGACGCGCGATCCGGGCGATCGCCGGCCTTCCGAGGTCGCCGCGGGCCGCCGTCGCGATGGTCGCCGTCTTCTCCATGGCGACCTCCTGGTTCAACTGGGGGTTCTCGCTCATCTTCAGCGCAATCCTCGCGAAGGAGACGGCGAGGCGCGTCCCGACGGCCGACTACCGTGCACTCGCGGCGTCGAGCGTGCTCGGGGTCGGGACGATCTGGGGCCAGGGGCTTTCGTCTTCCGCCGGACTTCAGATGGCGACCCCGGGAGCGCTCCCGCCGGCGATCCGCGAGATCGTCTCGCACGGCGGAGTCGTCCCCGACGGAATCATCAGCTTCGAGCACACGATCTTTCTCTGGCAGAGCTTGGTCTGCGTGCTCGTCGAGATCGTCGTCGTGGCGATCGTCGTCTGGTTCTACACGCCGCCGCCTGGCCGCGCGGTGACGGCGGCGTCGCTGGGAATCGACCTGACGGAGCCGGAGGAGCCCGCTTCCGGTCCCCGCGTGCCGGGCGAGTGGCTCGAGCACCAGCGGTGGCTGGCGATCGCGATCGTCGGGCTCGGAGCCTGGTACCTGGTGCGCTACTTCATGAAGGCCGAGAGCGCCATCGCCGCGATCAACGTGAACACGCTCAACTTCGCGCTGCTCTTCCTGGGTTTCCTCCTGCACGGCACGCCGGCGCGGCTCATGCGCGCCGTGCGCGAGTCGACGCCCGCCATCTGGGGCGTGATCCTCCAGTTCCCGTTCTACGCGGGCATCGCCGGGATGATCGCGTACACGCACCTGTCGGAGCGGATCGCTGCCGCGTTCGTCTCGGTCTCGACCCGGACGACCTTCCCGCCGCTGCTCGCGATCTACTCGGCAGTCCTGGACTTCGCCATCCCCTCCGGCGGCTCGAAGTGGGTGATCGAGGCGCCCTACGTCATGCGCGCCGCGCACGAGCTCGAGGTTCACCTCGGCTGGGTCGTCGCGACCTACGACCTCTCGGAGGCATGCGCGAACCTCGTGCAACCGTTCTGGATGCTCCCGGTCCTGGGACTGCTCGGCCTGCGCGCCCGCGACGTCATGGGCTTCACGGGGCTCGTGTTCCTGGTGCTCTTCCCGGTCGTCCTCGTGCTCGTGACCTTCTTCGGGACGACCTTGCCCTATCCGTTGTGAATCAGGGCCCACACCCGAGCGCCCATCGGGACATACGTTTAGTTCAACTCACGGCGCCCGGATGCCGCTAAAAGCGTCATATCGGGCGTCATATTGTTGCGAAAAGTACACCTGGCGCTTGGGTCTCGGCGCGCCGGGAGGTACGTGCCCCCCCAGGACAAC
>Ga0247727_10002446_pt1 | contig 42454 bp, 41 predicted proteins | sample WisWelCaveWW1625_FD_202498 | JGI IMG/M metagenome (GOLD analysis project Ga0247727, IMG submission 202498) | Biofilm microbial communities from Wishing Well Cave, Virginia, United States - WW16-25 | ecosystem: Environmental > Aquatic > Deep subsurface > Groundwater > Cave microbial mat | place...
ACCCGAATTGTTGCAGCGAATTCTGCGATACCTCGGACTGCCCGTCTCCGTCTACACCGGCTTGGCCGATAATTCATCCTAAGCTGTTTTCGTTTACGCGAAAGAACAGTTGTAAGTTAAAATTGAAAAGTGAAACAGCGCTATCTGCTATAATGCCTGCAGCGGCATTGCCATCTGCGTTCACGAACGATGCGATGGTTTTGACTAAAATCAAAACGCCAAGCTCCGTGGAAGTAACGCTGATGGATTTTCAAGGCAAAGTCAAAAAAGTTTTGGATGAAATCGAAACCAGCCGCCCCGATCGGATATTCATTTCAAGTACCCCGACGCGCATTATCATCAACTATTCAGAAATGGACCCGAAGGGAAAAATTGCGAGAGTCTATGACCTTGAATCCAATCAAGTATTCGTTCTGCGCCATGAAGGCGGCCGTGTGGCTTTTCCCGTCGCTTCCTCTCGAGATGGAAAGATACTCTATCAGCGTCGAATAGACGGTGAACCTACTAAAATTTGCATGACCAATGCCAACGGTCAGAATCCTCAATATATTGCTGATGGCATTGGGCAGTTTTGGCTACCTGATGGCAAGGGATACGTGTGGAAGCCTTCAAATATGAATCCTGTTGAGGCTTACAAGCACGGCAAAGTATCGAAGGAAGAAGCGCAGCAGGAATTGGAAAAAAGAAAAAAGGGAATTCAAACCCCGGAGATCCAATATCGACTTTTTCATGAAGATTTAAGTTCGCCCAAGCTGATTCCAGACTTAAAGAACCCCAATCCTCAAATAGTTTTTTCTCCCAAAGGCGAATATTTAGGCATTTTTGATGATGGTATCCTTTATTCTCGATTTTTTTCAATACGTGATGGCGAGCTCGAGTTCTCCGATCAAGAACTTATCGATAAAGCGAATGCCAGCTACGAAATTGACAGAGTATTTTCCTGGGATCCGAAGGGAGAAAAGCTTGCTTACACCCGCCTTTATCTTGATGAGCACGGACATGGCTATGTGAATAGTGATATCTTCATCTATGATCTGGCCACCAACAAAACCGTTGCTTTGACTGCAACACCAAATAACTATGAAGAGAATCCAATATGGATTGGGAGCGGAGATCTCATTATTCACAAGAAAGCCAATCTCCGCAGAGAGGGAAATGTGGTCAAAATGAGCATTCAATATTAAAACGAAGAGGATAAGGCCATGCAGTCTCTTTTGAACAATGTCCGCCTTACAGTTCTTTTCGGCATACTTGCCGGCATATTCTTTGGGGATGTTTTGTACGGCCAAGAAGGGTATATTTTATTTGATCCAGGTCACGACATGAACAATGTGGGCGCTCAAGGTGCTTGCCAGAGTATTTACGAATGGCAGCTTACTTACTCGTATGGAGATCAAGCTTATTTAGAGGCAACTGCCAATTATTTTAATTTTCTGTGCCAGTGGGATTGGGTTCCGAGAATCACTCGTTTACAGAGCACGATCATCAGCAATACGGATTGAGCAAACATGGCGAACAACAACAACGGAACTTGGCAAGACGCCTATGGTGATGACATACCGGATAACGGCGTCGATCTTTTTCTGAGCATTCATTGCAATTCGAATGCTGGAACTCCTGGTAACGGCACCGAGATTCTTTATTATAATCACCCAGGCAGTGTTTATGATCTGGGCCCCAAAGCTTACCAATTCGGATCAGTGGAATTGGGGTTATATATTGATGACACCAAATACCGTTCTATTTCAGAATACCAACGCAGGGTGGGCTAACGTGCCTTGGGCCTTGGCTTTCGCCGATCGATCAAACCGGAAATTTTGATGTCGGGCGGAAGACAATTCTTCGAGGAAAAGTTGAGCACAGCGCTAAACACAGCCGTGCTTTGCGTTAACTCCTCAAACCGCCCTCCAGGCCAACGTGTAGCTTCGCCTGGGATCACATCAGGAGAGGTATCAGCGACTCGTTATTTTCGTGGAACAAGCAACGCCGCTGCGCTTGCAACCCGCACAGCAGCGCAACTCTATGAAGTTTTGTTGAACCTGCGTCAAGAGCTTGGTGGTGAGATGTTGCGCGACGAGTTCTTTCCTGTTTTACTCAAGGCTTTAATCGTGCATGGTGCCAGTTGGGGAAGCTCCAATCTACGATTCGAGCAAGTTTTGAAAACTTCGTCCAACAGCCGAAAATTTTCGGAACACGTGGCTCGATTTCTGGGATATGGCAAAGTTGAGCCTCAACGTGTATTCCCATGTACAGAGCAACGTGCGACTTTATTGGGATGTGGCACACTCACTGACGGTAGTGCTGAGGTGTATTCCATTCCGCTTCCACCCAGCTTAAGCGCACAAAAACTCTGGCGCCGTTTGACGCTCACACTGGCTTGGTTGACGCCCATCAATCCAGTACATCGCGCTCATCGTCGCGCGGCTTTGTGGTTTGAGCCTCCTAAGCATACTCTTCTAAGCAGCAAACGTCAACAAGCAGATTGGCACGCGGTACGACGCGGCACCGTTCAACATGAGATTCTTACAGAGGAAAAGGCGGTTGCTTTCCTCGATGGCGATGTGCTCAAGGTCCAAGTAAATTGTCATGAAGATGCAGGTAAGTTGGATCAGGAAATACCTTATGCTTTGGTTGCAACATTAGAAGTAGCGGAGAAAATTAACCTTCCCATTTATGAGGAAATCCGTCAACGAATTCGACAAGCGATTATCATTTCCCCAACTGTAATTTCAACCCCCTGATTATAGCGCTCCATAAATGCACTCAGTCATAAACACCAGAAACGATATCACAGTCAATCTCCTGACGAACCCCACGTCAGCCTCAGCCATCCCCACCTCCTGCCCAGTGTATAAATTTCCCTAAAATAACTTGACATTGTCGCACCAATTTTTTATTCTCACATCACCCTACTAATTCGATAGATTAAATCGGAATACTCAAGAGATGCTTTCCAAAAAAGCCAAGTACGCGCTCCAGGCGCTGCAATATCTCGCGCAAGAATATGAGCACGGCCCCACTCTCATCGCCGAACTGGCGCGCAAAGAAAAAATCCCCAAGAAATTTTTGGAGATGATTCTGCTGGATTTGAAGAAGCACGGCGTTTTGCAAAGCAAGAAAGGCAAGGGCGGCGGATATTTTTTGGGAAAGTCTCCGGCGGAAATAAACCTTGGTTACGTGATTCGCGTTTTGGATGGCCCGCTCGCGCCGTTGCCGTGCGTGAGCCAGACCGCCTACATGAAATGCCAGGAATGCCACGATGAAAACACCTGCGGCATCCGCCTGGTGATGAAAGAAGTGCGCGACGCCACTGCTGCAATTTTGGACGGCACCAGCCTGGCCGACATGCTCAAAAATGTGGCGCGTCTGCAAGCCAACGGCAAAATCAAAAAGCCGCATAAACGGTTGTTGCGCGAAATCAAGCGCTAAAAATTTTATTCCCCGATTCAATTTTAATAAACCACAGGAGTTTTCGATGCGCGACTCCACGGAACCTGCTTCTTCACCGGAAGCATTTCAAAACAAAGAACGGGAAATTGCCCAAACCATTCTCAACGCTTTGCGCGGCATGCGTTTCGGCTCCGTCGAAATTACCGTTCATGACGCGAAAGTGGTGCAAATCGAGCGCAAAGAAAAAATCCGTCTCGAAGCCATGGCCAATCAGAAAGGAAGGTGAAGCCCCGGCCTATTGCCATTTGACCTGTAGCAGCGCCCACCAGATTACTGGAGGCGGAATTTTAACCTGACCTCATCCCTCATCGTCGAGCTGACCGGACCACCGGAAGTCTCCCTCAATCAGGAGACACGAAATGAAAACTTTCCGATTCATTTTGATTGCCACGCTGCTCTTTGTCCTTTGCAAATTTTCCCCCTTGCTCTTCGCACAAACCAATGGCTCTAGCTGGCCCGATTCTATTGTTGTACAGCGCTTGGAAGAGGTGGACCAAAAACAGCGCATTTTGGAAAACTCAAAGAACCTTTCGGCCTCGAGCGCTTGCAATCCGGCGCCAACCTGCTGTTCAGCAGGGCACGGCCACTTCTCCCAGCCTTCCTTCCTATCGCACACCGGCACAGCAAAGTTTCTTTACTTATCGTTCTGACGGCACTCTCGCGAACACGGCCATCGCCGGCGGCAAACGCACGCGCCTTTCGCCGCAAGGCTATTGGTATTCCGGACCGGTTGGTGTATTCGGCGAATATGTGATTTCAAAACAAGAAGTGACCCGTGGAACCACTGCCGCTGAATTGGAAAATAAAGCCTGGCAAATAGCGGCTTCATGGATGCTCTCCGGCCACAAACTAACTTATCGCGGCGTTTCGTTATCCAAGCCTTTTGACCCCAAAACCGGTTCGTGGGGCGCATTGGAACTGAAAGCCCGCTACAGCAAGCTGGAGGTGGACAAAGACGCCTTCCCAATTTTTGCAGACCCGGCGAGATCCGCGCAAGCAGCCAAAGCCTGGGCGGTAGGCATCAATTGGTATTGGAGCAAGAATGTGAAATTCTCCGTGGATTATGAGCAAACGGATTTTACCGGAGGGGCCGCAACCGGGGATCGCACGCAGGAAAAAATTATTTTTAGCCGTTTGCAGCTCAGCTATTGAGCAGTCACTCTATTATTTGCCGCTGCCTCTTGCAGCTCAAACCCTCGAACCTGGAGAATTTACATGCGACTCAAATTGTATCCGTTCACGTTCCGCCTTGCCGGAATTTTAGTGCTCGCTCTCGCCTGCTCTGCTTTCGCTCAAAAAGGAATAACCCTGCTCAATGTTTCCTACGATCCCACGCGCGAATTGTATCAGGAGTTCAATGCTGCATTCGCAAAATATTGGAAAGAGAAAACGGGCGAAACCGTCACGATCAGACAATCTCATGGCGGTTCGAGCAAACAAGCGCGCGGGGTGATTGACGGTCTGCAAGCGGACGTCGTCACACTCGCATTGGCATACGATGTCGACGCCATTCACGAGCAAGCCAAACTCCTGCCGCAGGATTGGCAAAAGCGGTTGCCGCACAACAGGGCACCTTATACTTCGACCCTCGGATTCATGGTGCGCAAAGGCAATCCCAAAAAGATCAAGGATTGGGAGGATTTGATTCGGCCCGGAGTTTCCGTCATCACGCCCAATCCCAAAACCTCGGGCGTGGCGCGCTGGAATTATCTCGCAGCGTGGGGTTATGCTCTCAAAAAGCATAGCGGCGATCAAGCCAAGGCCAAAGAATTTATTGGCAAGCTTTACAAAAATGTGCCGGTACCCGATTCCGGCGCGCGCGGCGCCACCACGACGTTCGTCGAGCGCGGCATTGGCGAGGTGCTCATCAATTGGGAGAACGAGCTGCTTTTGATTAGAAAGTTGAGCCCGGATAAGTTTGAAATCGTGGCGCCTTCGCTCAGTATTTTAGCCGAGCCCACGGTGTCGCTGGTTGACAAAGTCGTGGACAAGCGCAAAACCCGCGCGGTCGCCCAAGCTTATTTGGAATATTTATATTCCGAAGAGGGCCAGGACATTGCGGCCAAGCATTTTTATCGCGCCCACTCAACCGCCGCAGTGGCCAAGTATGCCGCGCAATTTCCACAAATCAATCTTTTCACGATTGACGAAGTTTTTGGCGGCTGGCAAAAAGCGCAAAAAACGCACTTCGCCGACGGCGGGGTGTTCGATCAAATCTATCAACCCTGAACGCTGGATTGAGGGTCATTGGATTGTTGGATAATTGGATTGCTGGATCGATGTTGCGTTGACCGCTTCATAAGTTCGTACTACCGGCAACCTCTTCATGTCATCCTCGAAGGATCCTTTTGAGCATTGAGCACAGTGCTTGTCCTTAAAAGGATTCTTCCAGAATGACACGTTACTTGGAAGCTATCGCCTAGCATTACCTGCGAATGCAGGCAATGTTTTTCCATTCATCCAACAATCCGGTTATCCATCAATCCAATGGAATAAGCAGGAGGTGCTCGTATGGCATTGGCGTTGAAGCGGCGCAGCGTGTTGCCCGGCTTCGGCTTGACCCTGGGCTACACGCTGCTGTATTTAGGGTTAGTGGTTTTGATTCCTCTTGCCGGCGTCTTTCTCAAAACCACGAGCATGAGCTGGCCGCAATTTTGGGAAACCATTACCGCTCCGCGCGCCCTGGCCTCCTATCGTCTCAGCTTCGGCGCCTCTTTCGTCGCGGCGATCATCAATGCGGTGTTTGGATTAATCGTGGCATGGGTGCTGGTGCGCTATCAATTCCCCGGAAAAAAATTGGTTGATGCCCTGGTCGATTTGCCCTTTGCATTGCCCACGGCCGTGGCCGGCATTGCGTTTACGGCAATTTATTCGAACCAAGGAACCAAGGCTGGCTGGGACAATATTTGGAAGCCTGGGGAATGAAAGTGGCATTCACGCTGTGGGGAGTTATTTTAGTTCTGATTTTTATCGGCCTGCCGTTCGTGGTGCGCACGGTGCAGCCGGTGTTGGAAGACATCGAGCCGGAGGTGGAAGAAGCTGCTGCCATTCTCGGCGCGAATCGCCGGCAAACTTTTGTACGTGTGATTTTGCCCGCCGCCTGGCCGGCGCTGTTGACGGGTTTTGCCATGGCCTTCGCGCGCGCCGTGGGTGAATATGGCTCGGTGATTTTCATCGCAGGCAACATGCCCATGCGCACCGAAATCACACCGTTGTTGATTGTCGCCAAGCTGGAACAATATGATTATGCCGGCGCGACGGCATTGGCAGTAGCCATGCTGGTGGTCTCGTTTGCATTGTTGCTTCTGATCAACGTGCTGCAATGGTGGACCAGCCGGCGGCATAAGGCTTGATGGGAGCTTTGCACATGCAGAATCAAACATTCTCTCAATCCTCCGGGCGCGTCGTTGCGGCCCAAGCTCGCACCGAGCCAGGCGGCATCCGTTGGGCTTTGATCGCGATCGCGTTAGGCTTCCTGGGTTTGTTCGTGATCATGCCGCTGGCAGTCGTTTTTGTTTCTGCGCTGGAAAAAGGCGTCGCCGCTTATTTCGCGGCCATCCGCGAGCCCGACGCTCTGGCTGCCATTCGCCTCACGCTGATCACCTCGGCGATTGCCGTGCCCGTCAATCTCATCTTCGGCGTCGCAGCCGCGTGGGCGATCGCAAAATTCGACTTCAAAGGTAAGAATGTTTTAGTCACATTGATCGACTTGCCCTTTTCTGTTTCGCCCGTGGTTTCGGGATTGATTTATGTCTTGATTTTCGGATTGCAAGGCTGGTTCGGGCCCTGGCTGAATGAACACGACCTCAAAATCATTTTTGCCGTGCCGGGAATCGTGCTCGCGACTATCTTCGTCACTTTTCCGTTCGTGGCGCGCGAGCTGATTCCGCTCATGCAAGCACAGGGCCATGAGGAAGAAGAAGCCGCGCTGTCGTTGGGCGCGAGCGGCTGGCAAACGTTTTGGCGCGTCACCTTGCCGAATATCAAGTGGGGATTATTGTACGGTGTGATTCTTTGCAACGCGCGCGCCATGGGCGAGTTCGGCGCGGTGTCCGTGGTCTCGGGGCACATTCGCGGACTGACCAACACCATGACTTTGCACGTTGAAATTTTATATAACGAATACAATTCCGTCGCCGCCTTTGCCGTGGCTTCATTGCTGGCCTTGCTCGCCTTGGTAACTTTGGCGGCGAAGAGTGCAGTGGAATGGAAAGCCAGGCAACAAATGAAAACCGCGGAACGATTAGTCAACCAGGAGAATGCCGCATGAAAATCGAGCTGCAAAACCTCACTAAAAAATTCGGCGCGTTCACGGCGCTGAAGGGCATCGGCCTAACCGTTGAATCCGGGGAATTGCTGGCTTTGCTCGGGCCTTCCGGTTGCGGCAAAACCACGCTGCTGCGCATTTTGGCGGGATTGGAATTTGCGACAGCGGGGTAATCAAGTTCGACGACGAAGATGCCACGCATCAAAGCGTGCGCGCGCGGCGGGTCGGGTTTGTGTTTCAACATTATGCTTTATTTCGCCACATGAACGTGTTCGAGAACATCGCGTTTGGCCTGCGCGTGCGCCCGCGCAAATTGCGCCCTGCGCCCGAGGCCGTTCGTGGCAAAGTGCAAGAGCTTTTGCGGCTGGTCAAATTGGAAGAGCTGGCCACGCGCTATCCCGCGCAACTTTCCGGCGGCCAGCGCCAGCGCGTGGCGCTCGCCCGCGCTTTGGCCGTCGAGCCGCGCGTGCTGTTGCTCGACGAGCCTTTTGGCGCGCTCGACGCCAAAGTGCGGCAGGAATTGCGGCGCTGGCTGCGGCGATTGCACGACGAAATTCATATCACCAGCGTCTTTGTCACGCATGATCAAGAAGAAGCGCTGGAAGTCGCCGATCGCGTCGTCGTCATGAATGCCGGCGCCCTCGAACAAATCGGCTCATCGGAAGAAGTTTATAACCAGCCGGCCACGCCGTTCGTGTATAACTTTCTCGGCAACGTCAATCTTTTTCGCGGCCGCGTTGAAGAGGACAAGCTTTACCTCGGCGGCATGGCGATGGAGCTTCCTCCGGGCACGAAACAAGATACTGAAACCGCAACGGTCTACGTGCGGCCGCATTTGCTGGACGTCGATCACCGGCCCAGCCATCAAAATCATTTTCACGCACGCATCAAGCATATCAATGCCGCCGGCCCGCAAGTCAAAATCGAGCTGACCACGGAATGGGGCGATCCCGTGCATGTGGAAATTTCGCAGGAGAGGTACCGGCGGTTGGGGTTGCAGCGGGACCTCGAGGTTTTCGTCACGCCAAAAGAAAAGAAAAGCCTCCCCAATTAAAGAGATTTGTGAAGGTAATTTCTATCTGTCATTCTCTGGAAGAATGTTTTTGAGCACAAAATAACACGTTCAAATCGAGGTTTTGTCCAGCCCTTCAAAAGATTCAGACTGTGTGAAAACGCTCGAATTTGTCATTGCGAGCGCAGCGAAGCAATCTCTAATTCCAATACGTGCACGCACCGGGATTGCTTCGCTGCGCTCGCAATGACGTTTTCACACAGTCTGATTCCTCCGGAATGACAGGGCATGAATTTAGGATAAGCCTCACACCCCGCGCATCTCCGGCGGCCAGATATATTTGTGCAATTGCATTTGAAAGCGCGCCGGTACGCGATCGGCCAGCATCCACTCTGCTAGCTCGCGATAATTCATTTCATAGAACACCGGTGAAAACAGCAGTTGAAATTTTTCCTCCAGCCGGTGTGTACGAATCGTTTCCCGGGCCCATTCATAATCGCGGCGATCTTTGATCACGAATTTGATTTGATCGTGCGGCTGCAAAATTTCAAGATTGGGCCAATAGTTGCGATCGGCTTCGCCGCTGCCCGGACATTTGAGATCCATGATTTTGATCACGCACGGATCGAGCTTCGACAAATCCAGGCTGCCGCCGGTTTCCATCAATACCGTATATCCTTTCGACAAAAGCCGCTCGCTCAATTCGTAAATCTCTTTTTGCAGCATCGGCTCCCCGCCGGTCAATTCCACCAACGTGCAATTATAGCTTTCCACTTTTGCCATGATTTGATCGAGGCTCATTTCTTCCCCGCCATAAAAAGAATACCCGGTATCGCACCAAACGCAGCGCAAATTGCAGCCGGTGGTGCGAATGAAGACACAGGGCAGGCCGCTATAAGTCGACTCGCCTTGAATCGAATAGAAAATTTCGGTGAGGCGCATGAATCGGCTTTAAATAGTGAGTTTAGTTTTACGCATCAGGCCTCATGATGTAGCTGAATTTCATAAGGCGTAAAATGTAATGCGTGAGCACGTTGAGCTTTTTCTGAAAAGAGTTCACTTTTAATGAAAAATATTGCCGGCGTCAGAGTTGACAGACAAATATATTTCATATATATTTACCGGTCAACTATGGGATTACGCGCATGCAAGAAATTTTTTACCTGCTGAATCCGCATTGGGAGGGCAAACCTCTGCCCTTTGGTTTGCCGCGGCCGGCCTATCTCAATCAGATTATCAGCAATTTCGAACGCCGTGAAGCGCAAATTCTTGTAGGCTCACGGCGTACCGGTAAAACGACGGTGATGTTTCAAGCGATGCAACACCTCATTACGGAACGGCAAGTTCCAGCCAACGAGATTTTGTATGTCTCGCTCGATCACGTGGCGCTCGCCCAAATCTCCATTCCCGAAATTCTTGCAGCTTTCCGCGCCGTCTTTCAACACCCCCGTGACCGCAAGCTCCATTTGTTTTTCGATGAAATCCCAAACAGCCCCGATTGGTCTCAGCATTTGAAGAACCTGATTGACTTTGAAGAAGTACGTTTATGCATTGCCGGTTCCAATTCCTTGGTACTCGAACAGCAAGGCTCCTATTTGACCGGCCGCGCGCTGCGCATCAATTTTTATCCATTGAGCTATCCGGAATTCCTTGCTTTCAAAAACACGATTCCCGGGCCGGCTGAAGAATACTTGCACGACGGCTTGCTCATCGAATATCTTTATCAGGGCGGCTATCCGGATCAGGTGCTTTCGCCTCACCCGACTTATTTGCAAGACTTGCTCGATGCCATTGTCAACAAGGACATTGTCCGCGTGCACAATCTCAAAAACCCGCAAGTTCTCAGCAACTTGCTCGCATTGCTGGCGCAGCGTATCGGCCAGCGCACCAGCCAAAGCAAGCTCAAAAACGTTTTGCGCGTTTCACAGGATCTGGTCAAAGATTATCTCGGATATCTGAAACAAGCCTATCTCATTCACGAAGCCGTGAAATTTTCTTTCTCGCTCAACGAACAAGTATATGCCGAAAAAAAATATTATTTCGCCGATACCGGTGTGCGCACGGCGCTTGTCGGCAGGAAGGATTTGGGCGGGTTGGCGGAAAATGCGCTTTTCAATTTCTTGCAACGGAGGTTCGAGCGGATATTTTATGGCCGTACTAACGGCTGGGAAGTGGATTTCGTCGCGCTCAAAAACAGCCATGCGCAAGTCTTCGAAGCCAAATTCACCGATGACCTTGATGATGAAGCGCTGCAACCGATCGCCAGATTCATTGAACATTTTCCCGGCCGCGAGTTTAGCGCGGTCGATCCGGTCGCGATCGTGGCCACACGCAATTTGAGCGGCGAACGCGCTTTTGGGCAAACACGGATCAAACTCGTGCCCTTGTGGCAATTGTTGTGGTACGGCTTGAATACCTAACGAGGCAATGTGGTATGAGCATTTCAAATGAACTGCACCGCGCGATTTTAATACACGTCAAAAAAATCCCGATTTTCGATGCCTTGAACATGAAGATCGTTGCGCTGGCAGAAGGACATTGTGAAGTCACCGTGCCGCGCCAGCTCGGTTACGACGGCGTTTTCGCTTCTTTTCACGGCGGGCTGCTGATGACCATTGCCGACTCGGCCGCCTGCTTCGCGATCATGACCAAAACCGGACCGGAACAAGTCATGACCACGACCGACATGAACATTCGCTTCCTGGCGCCGTGTTTGAGCGAGGCGCGTGCGCAGGCGAAAGTCATTAAATTTGGACGAACCCTGTGCCCGGTCGCGGTGGATCTTTTTGATGCGGCGAACAAGCATGTTGCCGTGGCGCAGGTCAATTATATGCTTTTGGATAAAATGCCGCGGCGGTGAAAATACGAGGCGCGAAATTATTCATGATCAATCTTGAAAATGTATTCTCGCAAGAAGAGCTTCAGCGTGCTATTGCTGAAGTGAATCGCGAAGTCGGCGGCTACTTTGCCGTTATGCCTGCCGGCATTTTCTTCACCCGTTTTGAAGAAGCCTGGTCGCCGGCGGAAAATTTGGTGCATCTCATCAAGTCGGTCAGCGCCGTAGCCCAGGCGCTGCGCTTGCCCAAGTTGTTTGTGCGGCTCCTGTTCGGGGCATCGTTAAAATCTTCCCGGCGATTCGAACAGCTTAAGGAAGATTATCGGCGTGTGCTGGCGCAAGGCGGAAAGGCTTCGGGACGATACGTTCCAGTTTTGAAAAACGCACCCCAAAACCTCGAGCGCGCTCAAACCGAAATTATTGAGAAGTGGGATGAAGTGAATGCACGATTGCTGGCCGGGCTGCGCTCTTGGAATGAAAAGCAGCTCGAGAAATTGCGATTGCCGCATCCGCTGCTCGGCAAGTTGACCGTGCGCGAAATGATTTTCTTTACGCTGTATCACAATCGGCATCATATGAACATTGTGCGCCGGCGCGCGGGGCATGCAAGGGCTGCCGCTTCCGAGTAACTGTCATTCAGCGAGGAATCCTGTGGCGCACTGGCACTGCACTTGATGCTTCACAAGTTCCCTACTGGATGACAGATCAATTACTTTTCGGACAAACTCCGTGAGCCGGAGTCAATGCTAAATAGATACCATTGTTTACCCGTGCTCGGCATAAACCGCCGTGCCATAACACAACACTTCCGTCACGCCTTGCATGATTTCGTTGGCATCGTAGCGTACGCCGATGACGGCATTGGCGCCGACTTGCTCGGCGTGCGCGACCATCATATCGAAAGCTTCGGCGCGCGTCTTTTCGCACAGCTCGGTGAATAAAGTGATATTGCCGCCGATCAAAGTTTGCAAGCTTGCGCCGATCGTGCCAAAGATGGAACGCGAGCGCACCGTGATGCCGCGCACCACGCCAAGATTGCGCGTGAGGCGATAACCGTCGAGAGTGAAAGCCGTGGTGGTCATGGAAAGCTGCATAGTTTTTCCCGTTTTGAAATTTGAGTGGCCGTAAAATAGATTTCCGCTATAAATTGACGCGTCTTTATTCGAGCTTGGCGCGGATCATGATATAAAAACTTTTTCCAAAAAGCAAAAGGCCGGAACGCACGCGGCGCGCCGGCCTTGATTTATCTTTTTATCACCCATTTCAAGGTTCACACCCTTGAAAAGGGTTTAATGCAAGGTGAAATTCAACATGAAACCTCGTGTGTCTCCTTCCAACGCGCGCGGCAAATCCTGAAAATCATCGCCCACTTGTTGCTGCCGGTATTCAAAATCCTTCCAATAAAACTCGGCGCCCACGGAAAGAAAGCGCGCCAAACGATATTCCGCGCCCAGCGCCCAGGTAACACCGTCGCCGTTCAACACAATTTCAGATTGGTTGTCGCCGAGAAAAGCCGTGCCCAGTCCGATTTTTCCATAGGGCCGGAATTTTTGTCCCGGCTGCAATTTGTATTGCACGTCAAATTGCAAGCCCACCCAATCGCTGGTAAATTGCTGATTGCCGACGTGTTGAAATTCGCCGGCTTGCGCGCCCAGCCACAGGGTCACGCGCTGCGATACGCCGTAGCCCAAGCTCAAAGCAGCCGCGCCGTCTTCTTCCAATTCCTGCGCTTGCGTAAAATGCTGCGAGCCCAGGCCGAGATTGAGCTTCAAACCAACATTGGAATGTTTGATCTCGGATTTTTCCTGCGCCGCGGCATTATTCATGGCGCTGAAACAAACCATCACGATGACGGCCCAAACTAAACTGGCATTCGCTTTCATATTCCGGTCTCCTTTGTTCGCAAAAATTTTGTTGGTTGCTGCTTCACATATAATTCTTACAAAGGCCGTACCATGCCCATGAGAGCGAAAATGTTGAATTTGGAAACGATCGGCGGTGTGTTGGTGTTCTTGGTGCAAAGAAAATTCGCCACAGTGTGGTAAACTTCTCTATTGCAGCAAGATCATCTTTTTGATGGCAACTTGCTTCCCGGCTTGCAACTTGTAAAAATAAATACCGCTCGGTAAACCGCGTCGAGTAAACTCGACATAATGACTCCCGGGCGCAAACCAGCCATGAATCAGCGTTGCGACCTCCCGGCCAAGAACATCGAAGACTTGCAGCTTCACCTGTGCAGCTGTTGGAAGGGAGAAGCTAATTTTTGTTGCCGGGTTGCCGGAGGCTCCGTTTACGGAGAATGGATTCGGATAATTCTGCTGCAAAGCAAATTCGCGCGGAATTATTATCGGTCTTTCTGCCACGTTTACAGTGGGATCAAAATTGCTGTCGAAAAAGCGTTGCGCGAAATCGGCAAGACGCTGCGCTTCGCCCACGCTGGTGCGGGCATCGGTACCTTGGCCGACAGTATACGCCACGATGATATCAACCGGCTGATCCTTCACGAGTTGGAATGGCCCGACGCTTTGCGCCTGCCGAACGTCCGCCGGACGAGTATGGATCCAGCCGAATCCGGATATCACATCTCCGGAATACCAAAATCGCGTCGGAACCAGGTTGCACGGCAAGCCAATGACTGCACTAAACGGATCGCTACAGGGATCAAGAGCCAGGCCTTCGCGTAATCTTCCCAGCCGCGGTCCAATCCTGCCAGCTTTGGTTAAACGGCGGATCGAGTTCATCAACGACATAAATTTGGGCATCGTCGCTTGAATCTGGAACGACGCGCCCGGGCAGATAATCTTCAATACGGGATACCGGCGCAACTCCGCTTGCCCATATTTCGTTTCCGGCTTTGCCGCAAATTTTGCCGGCGAAATACGCTATCGCAGCAACAATATTTTCTTGGTTTCAACATGGCCCGGCGCCGTGAGCTTATAAAAATAGACGCCATCAGGCAAGCCGGCTAAATCGAGTTTGACTTCGTGGAAGCCCGGCTGGTGAACGGCGTCGACGAGGATGGCGACTCGCATTCCCAGAAGATTAAACACTTCAATTCTGACGCGGCTCTGGCGAGGCACGCTGTATTTGATGGTGGTCAGCGCGTTGAAAGACTCCTGGCCGAAAGGATTGGGATAATTTTGCGAAAGCACAAAGGTTTCCGGCAGAGCGGGGTCATTGTTTTGCACAACAGTAGTCGTTGTATCGGCGCTTCCAAAGTTGCAGTTCGAAATCACTTGATCTAATTTAATATCCATCGTATAAGCTCCCGAGGCAACGGGGAAGGTTTGTTTCCATCCGGTTCGCAAGCTCGCAGATACGGAGTAGGCGCCGAGTGCAAGTGACATGAAAGAATAATTTCCCAGCGAGTCGGTTGTCGCGTGCAGAGCGGCAGTTCCCGTGAGATTGATCGTCCAGCCCTTGAGTCCAGGTTCGTGGAAATCCTTAACGCCATTGCGGTTCAAGTCATGCCAATGCATGCCCGAGATTCCCGTTCCTCTAACTTTTACGGTGATTTTTCCGGCCATGCCTCGCACCGGCAAGCTCATCAAATCAGGAGCAGCGGCGGATAATTCGCTGAAGCCCAATATGGAGATTTCCCCATTTTGAGCGCTCGGTTTGATCCGGAAACGAAGCTTGACCAGCACGCCATCATTCACAACGGGGCCGCCGCCAAAATCAATAAAAGCCAATCGCACGCTGTCCGGGTTTGGCGCGGTAATATTGAACAGTGCGCCCGGAATAATTGCACCCGGCGCAAAGCTGATGAAAGAGAGCAAGCCATTGGTGGCTTTGAGGGCGGCGCCGAGAGCAGCAATAGTGCGCCCGCCTCGATCCAGGCGAATCGGCGCCTCAACGGTATCTCCTGGCGCTCCGGCGATCGTGTCCGGCATAAAGAACTCGACAGGCTGAATGACAACTTTTAGCTGACCGGATATCTGCTGCACGGGTAAATTTCCCAAGCTGGGATCTGCGGCAGAAACTTCGCTGAAATTGAGCGTTGAAATCGTCCCGACTGGCGTGCTTGAACTTATGCGAAAGTGCAATGTTGCCAGCACTCCATCCTGCAGAATGGGACCGCCGCCGGCGTTTCTGAAAGTCAGGCGGACGCTATCCGGCGTTGGAGCAATGACAGTGAAAGTCGGGCCGGGAAGAATCGGGCCGGGGGTGAAACCGGTAAAAGAGAGAATGCCATTGGTCGCTTTGAGGCTTGCCTGCAGTTCGCCAATGCGTTTGCCGCTGAGATTCAACGCGACGGGAATGTCCACGATGCGGCCTGGTGATTCTGTTAAGGTGTCGGGAATGGAGATGACGACCTTATCGATGGAAATTTTGGCCTCGGGTAAAAACCAGATGTCGTGCTCGTCCACATCTCTGCCCGGGGATGACGAGGAGGTGACATAGTACATAAAGAGCTGGCCGTCATCTCGCATAATGGGGGCCAAATTTGAGAAAGATTCATAAATGCCCGGAGATTGGCTCACGTTGCGCGGCGCCGTCCACTTGCCTTCAAGCGTTAGGCTGGCGATAAACACATCCTGGCAGGTGGAATCTTCAGGGGTCACGGGATTCGGGACGATGTCGATCCACTTCAGCGCCAAATGATTACCGTCTTTAGTTTTTGCCAATTCGGGAACGTTCAGATCTTTAATTTCGGCGCCAGTGAGCAACCATCCAGGATGGGCGAACGAGTCGCGGCGGATATCCGTGATCTTAATGCCGCTCCAAATGCCGGCAGGGGAGCGAACAAGATCACAAAGCGCCGTGCCAGCGCCCGTCGCAGCAGTCGTGTCCACTAACAGCACGGCGATATGAACTTCATTATTGGCGTCAACGATCATGTCGAATTCGTAGTTGCTGGCATGCATTCCGGCGATTTGCGGCCCGACATACTCCGGACCAGACCAGGTCGCGCCGCCGTCTGTTGATCGTTGATATCGCCAATAGAAAGTCGTCGTATCTGGAGCGCCGGTTCTCCACTTCGCGCACGCGACAAAGTGGACCGCGCCATCATTGCCAACCTCGATCGCCGTTCCGCTTCCCTCGACTATCGCTGCGGCTGAAGCCAGGAGAACTTTGGATGATATGGCGGTTCCACCGTTGATCAGTTTGATAACGGAGTAGCCTTGAGCATTAGCCGAGGCGATTGAAAAGTAGCAATCGCCATTGCGCAGATCGACGGCCCCGGCGTGAGAAAAGACCTCGAACGTATCGATAGCGGAAAATACCGGCGTTCCCGGATTTGCCAGAGCGTCGGTTATAAAATGCACATCACCAAATGCAAGTCTCCGGGTGAGATCATTAGAGGTCACCACGGCATATGTTTGCGTCGGATCCGTCGATTGGCTCGGATTGCTGATCACAAGATTCGGGTGACGGCCGCCATTGAATCCCGGGATATTGATCGGTCCAATCTGCGGGCTCCAAACATCTCCGCCATCGTCGCTGAGTTGATATACGAGCCGTCCGCTGCCGGCGCCGGTGCGGTCGGTGCGGTGCACCATCGCCGCCAGGTTGCTGAACGGGTCGTAAGAGATCAGATTGGTGAAAGGCGATTGCGGTGAGTAAGCGTTCCACATTCTGCCGATGAAGACGGGCGATCCGGCTGCGCCGCTGGCAGCCGGCGGCAGGATTTGAGACGCTGCCGCGCCGCCATCATCACGGTCCAAAATATCGCGGCCTGATCCGCGTGCGTGAGGTTGAGCCCACGCGACGGTTATCTTTGCAGCCTCGAAATCAAGACTTTGCGTTGTGAGCGCATCTTGGGAAGCGCCCACTGTCGCCGAGACATTGACAAGCCGTATGGGTGGTGAAGCGCCATCAACGAGATTGGTGCGTGATCGAGTTTCAATCTCCAGCAGAACACCGGCCTTGCCAATCGCTGCGGAGGAAATGGAAAACCCTCCGAAACGCAAACGGCTCGATCGGGTGAGCTGCTCTGTTGCAACTTCTGCGGCCTCATTGCCGGTATTTGAGGCCACAGGCAATTTGTGATGACCCAACTGATAGCCTTGCGCCGGAACCACCTCGCCCCAACGCACGTGCATAATCTCCAAAGACGAAGCCTCGTATTGCAGCTCACCGCCAAAAGCGTAAACCCCTTGCCGCAACCCGGCGCCTTCAAGGCGAACCCGCCAAGTCGTTGCTCCTGTGCTTGGAACAACCATTGAGCGCGTTATCACAAATTGCAGCGGCGCAGCGCGAGGAGTTTGAACTAGCACTTGGGACGTTGACCCGGGCCAACTCAGATCAACATCTCCTCGAACCACGGCATAAAAGTTCTGGTTTATCTGATCGCCGGCAAGATACGGATATTCGATTTGTTGCGGCGCGGTTTTCCACGCATTGGAGATTGCATCAATGTTATAACTCGCAGGAAATGTTCGCCAGGCCTCGGTGGGAAATTGAGAAATTTTTCCCAGGAAAAAGTTGAAAATTGACAAAGCGTCAAGAGGTTGGGTGATCAAATTGCCATCAACGTCGGCAGCCAGTTTCTGACAACCGTTGATCGCGCCGGTGCCCAAAAAAGCGTTAAACGCCAAAAGCGCATCAGTGGGACTAATGGCAACGCCGATGCCCCCACTCGCGCGGCGAGCGTCCACATGATAAACGCCGCCGGCGAGAATGTGGGAGAGAGAGTAATTTCCGGCAGAATCGGTTAGCGTATTTTGAACAAGGACGTTGCTTTGACGCAGTTCAGCCGTGAGGCCCGCCACCGGCTTCGAAGGATCGCCCCTGCCAGCCGGGCTGCAGTACTGCACTTTCCCGGCAATTGAGACGGGTTTAATGATCGTTACAAAGCCATCTCTGCCCACGACGGGAAGAGGCATGCTATCAGGAGTAGCGGCCGAGAGCATGCTGAGGGCAAGGAGTGATCCGGCGTTTGCAGACACATTGGCGCTAACGAGAAAGTGAAGAGTTGCCAACACTCCATTCCGGGTAATGGGAGCTGCTCCAAAGCCGGAGAAACTCAATCGAACACTGTCCGGCGCTGGAGCGTTAACACTGAAAGCCGGTCCGGGAATAATCGCGCCGGGGGTGAAACCGGTAAAAGTGAGAATCCCATTTGTTGCTTTGATGGCCGCTTCAAGCTTTGCAATGGAAGTGTTGCCGTCCAAACTGAGGGGAACCTTCACGACACTGCCTGGCGCTCCTGACAGACTGGTGGGAATCGAGAGCGTGAGCTGGTCGATAATTCTGTCGTCCGGCAAGAACCAGATATCGTGTTCGTTCAAATCGTTGCCCTGAGCCGGGTCTGAAGGTGAGATGTAAAATATAAAGAGCTTGTCTTCGTCACTCATCAGCGGCGCCAAATTTGTAAAAGATTCATAAATGCCAGGAGATTGGCTCACATTGCGCGGCGCCGTCCATGGGCCGCCAAGCTTACTCCTGGCGATAAACACATCCTGGCACATAGAATCCTCGGAGGTCACGGGATTCGGGATGATGTCGATCCACTTCAGCGCCAAATTTTTGCCGTCTTGCGTTTTTGCCAATTCGGGCGCATTCAGATCTTGAATGACGCCAGGCGTCCATCGAGGATCGGCGAACCGATCACGGCGGATATCCGCTACCTTCGTGCTACTCCAAATGCCGGTAGGGGAGCGAACAAGATCATAGAGCGCAGTGCCAGTGCCAGTCGCCGCCGTCGTGTCCACCAGCACCGCGGCGAGATGGACCTGGTTGCTGGCGCCAACGATCATATCGAATTCATAGTTGCTGTCATGGCGACCCGCTAATTGGGGGCCGACATACTCCGGCGCGGACCAAGTTGCCCCGCCATCTGTGGACCGTTGATATCGCCAATAAAATGTGCTGGTGTCCGGCGCGCCGGCATTCGCCGCCCATATCGCCCTGCCAACCCAGTGCACCGTTCCATCAGCGCCGACATCCATTGACGTGCCGCTGGACTCGACAATTTGTTCTGCCGGGGCCAAAGTAACGCGCGGAGACAAAGAAGTTCCACCGGCGGACAGCTTGCTCACCGCATAGAAGTGAGCATTGACGGATACAATTGAAAAATAGCAATCTCCATTGTTCAGGTCAACCGCGCCAGCGTGTGAAAAGGCATCCAACGAATCTTCGCCGAAAAATATGGGAAGCCCCGCTATCTGATCTGTCACATAAAACGTATCGCCAAAACCTGCGGTCTTCGTGAGGTCATTATAAGTAACAACCACCGAGGTCGTGGTTGGATCGGTGGATCGACCTGGATTGATGAGAAGAAGATTGGGGAAACGCCCCAGATTAAATCCAGGAGCATTGATCGGACCGATCTGATGACTCCAGTTTATTCCTTGATCGTCGCTGACCTGATACACGATCTGCCCACTGCCGGCGCCGGTGCGATCGGTGCGATGCACAATCGCCGCTAAATTTGAAATCGGATCAAACGAGATCAGGTTGGTGTAAGACGATTGCGGCGAGTAAGCGTTCCACATTCTGCCGATGAAGACGGGCGACATAGCGGTTGTGCTTTTCGCAGGGCGCGCAGTTTGAGATACTGCGGTGTCGCCATCACCACGATCCAAAATATTCTGGCCTGGCCCGCGTCCATTTTTGTGTTGAGCCAACGTTAACGCGGGAAGAGCCAAAAGCGCCCAAAACATTGCACCTTTCGCCTTCATGATTTATTTACTCCTTTCGTTATTCTTACCCGCCGTGACGACTTTAAAAAGCGAGCAAGAGCTAAAGCAGGATCATCTTCCGAATTGCCGTTTGCTTTCCGGCCTGCAGCCTGTAGAAATACACGCCACTTGGCAAATTTTTAGGAGCAAACTCGACGTGATGACTCCCGGACGCAAGCCGTCCATTAATCAGCGTTGCCACCTCGCGGCCAAGCATATCGAAGACTTGCAGTTTCAGCCGGCGGCGAGATTATCCCGTGCAACATGAAAGAAATATAAAACACACGGCGAGCTGTTTTCATCGCATGCGTTCTTTTACACCCTACAGCTCACGTTAGGCCAAGTGGCCTATACGTAAAACGTAATGCGTAATCTGCAAGAAATCGTTTTACGCATTACGTTTTACGGCCTCATTTCATCAACAACAGCTTCAACGTATGCCGCTGCTTTGGCGTTTGAAACACGGCGAAATAACTGCCGGTCGCCACGATCTCGTCCCGGTCGTTGCGGCCGTTCCAAATGAAGCGATAATCGCGTTTGTTCGGCAAAATATTTTCACGGAATGTGCGCACGGCCTGGCCCATGACATTGTAGATCTGCACCGTCAGCTCGCCAGAGCCGATGCTGGCGGGCAAGCGCAAGCGGATTTGCGTAGAGACATTGAAAGGATTGGGATAAGCAAACAACACCGAATCTGCAGGCACGTCCGGGCCGCGATCGGCGACACCGGTGGGCGCCAAGCGGGATTCGTCGATGCAATCCAAACAGACTTTCACGGTATCGTTAGGCTCTAAAGCGAGAAAGGCGCTGTAGCGCGAGAGCACGCGCTCTTTCAGGCTGAGGTCGAGAATGCGATGGATGAGATCGTTCGTTTGCGGCTGCGCTTCCAGCGCCAGAATGTTTTGCCCAACCCAAATTTCTTCGGACAGACTGTCGGCGCGCGGCGCTGCGGTTTCGTCGAAGGTCACACGGCGTGAAAGCACTTCGTTTTTGAAAAACAACGAAGTTTCGATGATGAACGGAAAGTCGCCGTTGTATTTGCCGATTTGAGTGACGGGCTGATCGAGATAAAGCGATTGCCCCGAAATTCCCGCAGTGAACCTCCCGAAGCAAAAGCCGTTGGCCAAGGTGGTGTGCAAATCAAAAGCAGCGGCGGCGCCGCGCAACGATTGAAAGGATTTGGCAATCAATTCTTGAAAAGAAGCGAGCTCGACAACTCTGGTGTAATTGCCGTTGGTGCGCCGCGCGAGGTTTTCATAAAAGTATTGATTGCCGATATAGGAGCGGTCGCCGAAACGATAGAAGTTGCCGTTGCGGCTGGTGTAATCGGCGACGTGCACCGGGAACGCCGGCGCCATCAGATTGATCAAATCATTGATCAACGGATTGGCGGCGCGATAGTCGCCGAAATTGTCGGAATTAGCCACGAGCAGCAGCATGCCGTCGTTGCCATTGGTCCTCACGAAATTGATGCCGTTGGCCAGCAGCGCCGGCAGATTGCTATAGTTGGCAATGGGATTCGCGCCGGCACCGGCAATAGCTTGTTTGATGCCCGCGGAATCTGCCGCGAACCAACGATTGCCGGCGCGCTTGGTGGTTACATTCGAAAAAATCAGATTGAAAGAATCCGTCGGGGCCAAATGCTCATATAGGGCATTGCGGATTATGGGTAAAATTTCGTTAGCGGAAAGCGCGCTTTTATTGACGTCGTAATCGAACAGGATTGCAACTTTGCGGGGAAGCTTCAAATCAAACAATTCCGAAGGCAACACGGCCAGTTGATAAAAACCTTCGCCGTTTTCAACCCAGCGATTGAGATAGACGCCATTGCGCAGTGGCGCATCAACGGCAAAATTGAGAGCGTTTTGCAAAGCAGCGTTGGAAAGATCGGTGCGTTGATAAGTACCCAACTCGGCATCAAATAAATCTTCAAAGCGCGCCTCCACGGATTCCACTACGCGTGGATTTTTCCAATCCGGCTTGGGCCAAAATAAAACACTGGCGTTGATGGGAAATTTGGACAAACGCAACAGGTGGGCAGGCAGCAGCGAAGCTATGGTCGTGGCCGACCATTGCGCCGGCACCAGATAGGTGAGTTTGATTTTGCGTTTGGCATTGCCGAGCATGGGGAAAATGCGCAGCTCATATTGGGTGTCGCCGTTTTTGAATAAAATGGCGGGATCGCGCCGGCGCCGCACGATGTCTTCGTAAATACCGGAAGCGGTCCAGCGATCCATAATGAGCGCGCGCATGATTTGATCATCCACCCACAACCACAAATCGTGCACCAGTGCTTCTTTGGGCAAACCAAAAAAGAGCTGCACTTCGACGCTATCGCGGCCGGTGAAGCCCAAGTCGCGGCCGGAAAAAGTGAGATAAAGCCCGATTTCCGTATAAACGCCTTGCGGGCGAATGGAAATCACGACTTGTTCGATCGTGCCCTGGCCGTTGCGCCACGGTTGGCGCGGATCCAAAACCCTCAAAGAGTTGGTGGTTTGCGCCGAAGCGCTGGCGAGCAGCATACCGGCCAGCGCGAGCAAGAATAATTTGCGAGACATAGGTCATCTCCTGTGAAAAACCAAATGCAATGTCATAAAACTTCAGCGCAGCAATAAAATTTTCTGCGAGATTTTGAGCTCGTTCGAACGCAATTTGACAAAATAAATGCCGCTGGCAATGCAGTTGCCAGCGGCCTGTGGGATGAGGCGAAAAGGCAAGCGCGCGGGGGCCAAAGGCATTATGTTGAGTATCATAGCCATCAACAACTATAATGTACTGGCCGAATAGATCAGTATTGAAAAGAAAGAAAAAAAGCAGGCAAGCTTTTGCGAGTTGAATGCAGGAGTACAATTTCAATTTTGGCAGCATATGAACCTCCCAGGCAGTAATGACGGCAGATTCACTTTATAGAAGATTTTTTAAACAAACAATATTAATTTTTAGAGGGAAAAATGTAGCGCAGACTTCCAGTCTACACAATGTCTGCGCTACATTTTCATTATAATCGAGCGTGTCTTTGGGGATGGTCATTTTTACAGAGCGCCCTATTACTTTTGGAATGCAATGCACGGCCATGCCGGAAGATTCTTCTGACCAGGCGGGAAAAAACTTAGAAGAGGTGCTATTCTGTGGAGCATTCTGCGTTGACGTTATTTGGCCGGGCTTTGCAGCAAAAGCTTGGGCAGATTCTTGCGCTCGAAATCTTCCGCTTCTTTGCCGCCGATGGGCAGGGCTTTGACTGCCGCTTCTTCCGTCATCGCACAATGGCCTTCGAAGCGCGCGCCGTCGTTGATCGCGAGCTTGGCGGTTTTCACTTCGCCGCTCACGACCGAACGCGCTTCTAAAACGACCTTGCCGCTGGCGAAAATCTGTCCTTTGACATAACCGCCGATGATGGCGTTTTTCACGCGCACTTCGCCTTCGATTTCGCCGTTCTGGCCGACGATCAATGAATCGGTGGTCAGCACTTGCCCGGTGATTTTGCCGTCGAGCCGCAAACTGCTTTGCACTTTCACCGTGCCTTCGATGATCGTGCCTTTGCCGATGATCGTATTCAGATCACCCATTCTACTGTTATCATCCATGACTTTCTCCCGGATTTTCTCTGGGGTTCGAATCTCCTGAGGCGAACGTTCTTCCTGAGCATCAGGAACTGGCGGAGTCGATGCAACCGGTTTCGAAGAATAGCCGAAGAATTCGCCGAGTTTTGTGATGTGCTCCTTCATCGCGCCACAGCCACTTCCGGGCGGCCGATCATTTCCAGGCCCGGACGATTGTTCTTGGTATTGTTATCCGTAACCACCGTGGTTTTGCCTTCTTCACTCATCATGCAACGGCCCTCGAAGATTGCGCCTTCGTCAATTACCAGACGCGAGGTTTTGATTTCGCCGTAAACGATGGATTTGGCTTCCAATACGACTTTGCCGCTGGCAATGATTTTATTCTTGACTTTGCCGCCGATCACGGCGTTTTTCACGCGCACTTCGCCCTCGATCTCGCCGTCCTTGCCGACGATGAGCGAATCGGCGACGTTCACGGTGCCGATGATTTTGCCATCGACGCGCAAGCTGCTTTGCACCGTCACCGTGCCTTCGATCACCGATCCACGTCCGATAATCGTGTTCAGTTCACCGCTGCCGCCGCGGTCCGTTTCGTTGGGATCTTTCCGAGACAACATAGCAAGCTCCTGGTTATTCCTGAAAGTAAGACTTCAGTATATACCAGCGTAAAATAGGGAATGAAGAAGCCGGAGGCAGAAAAAAGTATGCACAAATGCCTTGCAAATATTTGGGTGGGCGGTTATATTGGCGCGGCATGAGTTCTGTCCGGCCACACATGAAAAAAGGGGCGCACAGATGGTGATCGTGGCAAAAACATGAACATCGATCGTCCGGCCTACAAACCGTTTGAGGCGCGGCTCATTCAATTGCTCCGTTGGCGTTTTGAAAAGTCGAATTTCAGCGTCGTGGACCACTTGAAAGTCGGGGACTTGCCGCTGGAGATCGATGTGGTGGCCATGCCGCCACAGCCGGGGTGGATTCCCGACTTCACAAAATGTGATCTCTTTTACCGATCTGCCCGACGAATTGCTACCCGAGGAGCTACGTGCTTTTTCCGATCCGCTGAGAAGGCAACAAACTTTCCTTTCTTGCCTCGGCAAAAGAGAGAAAGCCCCGATTGTTCAAACCATTTTCGATCTTTATGAAAGGGAGGTGAAAAAGTTTATGCTGGATATCAGGGAAGAAACTTTGCGCAACGTCCTGAGTGTCGTAGATCCGAAAAGGATCATCGCCGCTCTGGGAGATGAAATGGTCATCGCCGCTTTGGGAGAAGAAAAAGTCATTTCTGCTCTGGGAGACGATAAGATCATCGCCGCGTTGCTAAAGAACAAGCCATTGTTGCAATTGCTCTTGGCGAAATTGGATACCGAGCAGCTCCGGAAAACCCTGGAAGAGAAAAGCCATAATTAATTGTGAAATTTTGCTCGGTTTGCAAATCAATGCTGCGGGAAGCTTTTTCAACCTTGAGTGCGAATCAGTCGGATTCACAGTCTGAAGCGGCTGATACTTGGCGTTGAGGGAGATGGCGGAAAATGTCCGCGTCGGTTTCCTCTCCTTCCGCTAGCCGGTTTTTAGAAATAGACCGATCTTTTCGATTGATAACTCAGTCCTTCCTACCTGTTCATTACCCCCAAACACTTTCCTCCGTCCCACCGCTCCATTTTTGTGCGAGCCACATAACCACGCCGATTAAGACCGTCAGCAAAACCGAATAAGCCGCGGCGGTGCCCAGATTAAACAAGCGCAGCTCAGAGAAGATGGCGATGGACAGCGGTTGATTGTCGTAAGTGTAAAGTAAAATCGAAGAAACAAATTCGCCTAACGCGATTACGAATGCCATCATCGCGCCGGTGACGATGCCGGGCAATATCAACGGCAGGATAATCCGGCGAAACCGCAGCCCGGCTTTGGCGCCCAGGTTTTGTGCGGCTTCGTCCAGCGCGGGATCGAAATTTGAGAAAGAGGCCGCGGTCGCGCGAAATTGCAAAGGCAAGTGGCGAATGAAATAAGCCACCGGCAAAATGGCTGCCGTGCCGATCAAAATTTTTCCGCCGGTGAACCAATGCGGCTCATCGAACAATATGATCAGCATGATGGCGATCACGGTTCCCGGCACGGCCCAGGGCAGCATCACGCTGAGATCGATTCCGCCACGCGCCCAGCGCCAGTGTTTTTGATAAGCGGCAAAATAAGCCGCCACGGTGCCCACGACGATGCCACCCGCCGTGGCGAAGGCCGACATCCATAAACTATTCCACCACGGCCGGGCCGCTTCACGCGAAGTGAATACGGCGGTAAAATTTTCAAAAGTGAATTGCTCCGGCAGCAGTTGCCAGGTCCACGTGCCGTTTTTAACGAAGGCAATAAGAATAAGAATCAATTGGGGCAACATTAGAACCATAATTAAAACGCCGCCGAGCACGGCGAGCAATTTTTTTTGCCAACGCGCTGTCGTCACCCGCGGCGGTGCGGCCACACCCTTGCTGCCGCGGCTTGCGCCGGAAGGACGGCGGTTTTCATACCCGCGAATCAACAGCAGGAAAAAAATGGAAATTGCAGCGAGAATGACGGCCTGCGTCAGCGCCAGCGGCATATCGCCGTTCAATTTGGCATTGTAAATTTCCACCGCGAGATAGCGCCAATTTCCGCCGAACAAATAGGGCGCGGTGAAGCTGGCCATGCTATTCATGAATACCAGCAATGACGCGCCAATGAGCGCAGGCTTGAGCTGCGGCATAATCACGCGCCGCCAAATCGTCCAGGTTTTTGCGCCCAAACCGCTCGCGGCTTCTTCGAGCGAGCGATCCAGGCTTTGCAAAGCATTGCGTGCGAACAAATAAAAGAAAACGTAAAAGCTGTAAACATGCACGAGCAAAATTGCCGGCACGCCGCGCATCACCAAAGGGGCGGAGGATAAAGAAAAAATTTTTTGCAACAAGCGCGGAATGATGCCGCTCTCACTCACCAAAAAATAAAACGCGAGTACGCCCACCAGCGGCGGCAATAAAATCGGCAGCGAAACCAACACGCCGAAGATTTTGCGGCCCGGAAATTGAAAGCGTGTAAATAAAATCGCCAGCGGCACGCCCAGGAGCGCGCTGCCTAAAACCGTGAGCAGGGAAATATTGACGCTGCCCCACAAGGCGCGCAGGTAAACCGGCTGCCCCCAATCGAAAAAACGCCGATAGTTTGCTATTGACCAGCGGCCGTTTTCTTGCAAGCTTTCGCGCAAGAGCTCGATCATGGGAAGATAAATCAGGAGGCCCAGCAGTAGCATCAGAATGCCGAGAAGCAAGAAGCTCGAGGTGTGACGTTTCATGGTTATTCAAGGCGAATTTGACAATAGCCAAATACGCACAAAAAGTTGTTAGTCTCATCGAAGCTCGCCCGAGCCGGATTGATTTGGATAGATTACTCTGCCTCTAATAACCTCACGTTTTTGCCTGCAATATGCAACGCGACGCGTTCGCCTACGGGCAGCGCTTCGAAACCTGCGCCCAAAATGCTTTGTGCCTCTTCCGGCGTCATACGCGCAAAGCAGCGCGTGCCGGCAACCAGCACAGCGACCAGCCAATGCGCGCCCGCAAATTCCGCCGTTTGCCATAATCCGTTAAATACAATTTCATCACCGGTGGTTTTTGCGGAAGCCGGATCTCGTGTCACACGCACATGTTCGGGGCGAAACGCAATAGTGACGGCAGCGCCGGCAGGTGCAATGGTGCGGTTTAAACGAGGAATTTCTATCTGCCCACCTTCATGCACAACCAGAACGAAGCTCTCGCGTTGTTCGGCAATGCGGCCGCGCAAAACATTGCACGAACCGATGAAATTCATCACGAACAAATTTTGCGGGGCGTTATAAATTTCCTGCGGCGTGCCGATCTGTTGCAAAACGCCGTGATTCATCACCGCCATGCGGTCTGAAAGTGCGAGCGCCTCTTCCTGATCGTGCGTGACGTAAATCGTGGTGATGCCGAGCCGGCGCTGCAAGCGCTTCAGCTCCGCGCGCGTGGATTTGCGCAATTGTGCATCGAGATTGGAGAGCGGCTCGTCGAGCAATAAAATCGCGGGACGAATGGCCAGTGCACGCGCTAGCGCCACACGCTGTTGCTGCCCGCCGGAAAGCTGCGTGACCGGGCGAGATTCCATGCCCGCCATTTCGACCAATTGCAGAGCTTCTTGCACGCGTGGGCGCATTTCAGCCGGCGGTATTTTGCGCGCTTGCAAACCAAACGCGACATTTTCAAAGACGGTCAAATGCGGGAACAGCGCATAATTTTGAAACACCATGCCGGTGTTGCGCGCGCTGGGCTTTTTGAAAGTTACTTCCTCGTTATTAAAAAAAATTTTGCCGTGCTCCGGCGTTTCGAAGCCCGCGATCATGCGCAGCGTGGTGGTTTTGCCGCAGCCGCTCGGCCCGAGCAAGCTGAAAAATTCGCCTTCATGAATTTCCAGCGAAAGCCCGTGCACAACGGAAGTTTTATTGAAGGATTTTTCGAGGTCTTGTAATCTGACGCGGGACATGTGCAGAATTGAGCTGAAATGGTTGGATATTAATTTTGAAGAGACGGATGATTTGGTGTCTTGATGATTTTGCCGTTCAGCATGACGAAAATAACGCGTTGCAATTCGGAAATGTCGCGCAGCGGATCTCCTGCAACCGCGACCAAATCCGCGAGCTTGCCGGGCGCGACGGTTCCAATCCGATCGTCCCAGCGCAGCATTTCTGCGGCCACGCGAGTTCCGGCTTGAATCGCTTGCATCGGCGTCATGCCCACGCGTACTAACGCGGCAAATTCCCTTGCGTTGAGCCGGGCGTCGTAGCCGCCAAAGTCTGACCCGATCACGATTTTCACTCCTGCTCGAATGGCTTCGCCGGCCATGCGCTCAAATTCCGCTTGATGCTTCTGCGTCAACTCAAGCATCTTTTTGAGACCCGGATTGCTCGAGCCGGTTTCGATGAAATACTCGCCGATATAAATCGTCGGCACGAGATAAACACCGCGCTCTTTCATCTAAATAGCTTTTCGTCAATCGCCCGGCGAATATCGAAGAGAGCGTAAAAGAGGTCGGCATCGCCGGCAATTCTCAGCGTCGTCCATCCCGCCATCAAATTGTCTTGCACCGCTTTGAGCCCTCGCAAGGCTTTGTAAGCGGAGGACCATTTGAGATGGTCGGTCTGATAAGTGTCGGTGCTGATTAAGGGATGGGAGTGACCATCGATGAAACCGGGAAGAACGGTGGCGTTTCCCAGGTCGACCGTGAGCGCTTCCCGCGGAATGATCTCGCGCGCGCCGACTGCGCTGATTTTTTCGCCCTCAATCAGGATGGCGGCATTTTTAATCGGCGTTTCACTTCTGCCGTCAATCAACTGGCCGCATAAGATGCCGATCTTGGCTGCGTTTTTGCCGTTATGTTTTTCCGAATCAAACAGGCCGGCAGCGCTTAGTTGCAGACCGTGCGAGATGGAAAAAATGCCCAAGGTGACAGAGAGAACTGCCAAACGCAATATCGAGTGTGCGGTTGTGAATTTCATCGCATGATTATTTTATTTTCATCCTAACCGCCAACTCTCCACCATCTACGATTCACTCTTACAATCTTTCCAACTCACTTCTGGCCGCGATTACGTATATTCGCATCCCAATATTTCATCCACGTCTCCGAGCTGTCGGCGTACATTTTCCAATTGATCCGTAACGCGGGAAAATTGCGCGGGTCGGTTTCGGGCGCGAATTGTGAGAAATCCAAATCGCGGCGGGCGGGAATGCGCCAGTATTTTTGTGCGGCATATTGATAAGACTCCGGCGTGGTGACGTATTCATAAAATTTTTGGGCGAGCGCCAAATTTTTCGCGCCGGCAACCAGGGCGATACCTTCCGGCACCAAAGGCACGCCGCTTTGCGGCACGAGGTAATCGAAAGGATAATTGTATTGATGCTTTTGCAATAAAACATCGGGATGATTCCACAACGTTAATTTCGCTTCGCCGCGCACCAGCGCGAGATACATCAAAGTGGGATTGGCGGCATATGATTTGGTGTTGCGATCGAGTTGTTTGAGCCATTCGAAGCCGGCAGCGCTGGTGCCGGAGGCCTGATATTGGCGGGAGATCATCGCAAAAAAAATCGCGCGCATGCTGCCGGAAGCCAAAGGCTCGCGCAGCACGATTTGATCGCGCCACTTCTCGGTGAGGACTTCGTCCCAATCCTGCGGCGCGGTTTCTCGCGTGAGGGTTTGGGTGTTGAACATGATCACTTCCGGCGTGATCCAGGTGGCATACCAACGCGCTTGCGGATCGTGAAAACTGGAGTCTGTGGCCCCGGCCCAAGAGGGGCGATAGGGCTGCAACAAATTTTCTTCTGCGGCCTGCATAAACGAAGGCGCCGGCGCGCCCCACCAGAGATCGGCCTGCGGATTGGCGCGTTCCGAGCGCACGCGATCGAGCGCATCTTGCGCGCCCATGTCCAGCCACTGCACTTTCACGCCGGGATTTGCCGCTTCGAAGCGTTGCGCAAAATCGGCCAATAATTCTTTGCCATGGGGAGAATAGACTACGATTTTTTGACCGTCCGGGGCGCCGCAACTGCAAAGAAGAAAAAGAGGCAGGAGGAAAAGAAGGGAGCTCGTGCGTGACATGATGGACTCGAAATAATTACGATTTCTGCGAGGAAATGAAAGCAATATACAACAAATGCTTTGGCATGCAAGATTTTTTTGGCCGGTGGGAATTTCGTCATGAGGCCTTGAGGTATCTTCTTTTAATTTTACTGCCCGAATTTCCATCGCAGCAAGATTGCCAACGCCACCGCGGCGATGCTCAACAAGGTGTTCTTTTCAATGGTCAAGGCGCGCCGCCATGGCATTCTCGACGAGGTCTGGGGCTGGAAAGGCCGAATGCGCGGCAGAAAACGCGGCACTGCGGCGAGATAAGTTTCATAGATCGGCCCGAAATGCCGGCGCAAATTTTCTTCTTCGAAGGAGACGATCGCGCCATATTGCAGCGCAAAAACAACAATAAATACCAGCAGCATCCACGGCATCCACGCCGAAGCCATCACGCAAAGGCCGAGGCACACAATGAAATTACCCAGATACAAAGGATTGCGCACATGGGCAAACGGCCCGTGCGTGATCAACTCGACGCCGGCGCCGGGGATGCCGGTGGTGCGGGTCGCGCCGCCGGCATGACGCACGCCCCAAAGGCGAAGGTTTTCCCCCAGCAGAGTTAACGCGAAACCGCCGATCATGCTCGCGGCCGAGGGCTTGGCCCAAATCAAAATCGCGATGAGCAGCGGGATCGGCGTATAGCTGCGATATTGAAATAAAACTTTGCGGAGGTCCATATCATGCTGGATCGAGCACTAACCATTCAATATAATGTATGCAAGAAAAGCAAAGATTTTAGAAGGCAAAATAATTTGAGGCAAAATGATTAAAAGTTTTTACAGCAGCGTTCCCCCTAAAATAAATAATGCCATGGTGAAATAAATAATCAATCCGGTGACATCCACCAGTGTGGCGACGAAGGGCGCGGAAGAAACTGCCGGGTCAAACCCCAGCCGCCGCAATATAAATGGCAGCATCGAGCCGGTGAGCGTGCCCCAGAGCACGACGCCGACTAAGCTGAAGGAGACCGTCAATCCTACTAAAAAGAAATGCTCGCCGTAGCGCTCATCGCGATTGGGCCAGAGTAAAACTTGCAGCATGGCGATGGCGCCTAAAATGATTCCCAGCGTCAATCCCGAAAAAATTTCACGGCGCATGACGCGCCACCAATCACTCAGGCGAATTTCTTCCAACGCCATGGCGCGAATAACCAGCGAGGCCGCTTGCGAGCCGGAATTGCCGCCGCTGCTGATGATCAAAGGAATGAACATCGCCAGCACCACGGCGCGTTCGATTTCGCCTTCGAAATATCCCATCGCCGCCGCAGTCAAGGTTTCACCCAAAAACAAAAGCGAAAGCCAGCCCGCGCGCTTTTTGATCATGTGCAAAAAGCTGGTGTTCATGTACGGCTCGTCCAACGCTTCGACGGCAGCCATTTTTTGAATGTCTTCCGTGGCCTCTTCTTCGACCACATCGAGCATGTCGTCGACCGTGACGATGCCGAGCAGCACGCCGTCGGAATCGGTGACCGGCAGCGCGACGCGATCGTATTTTTGCATTTGCTTGGCGGCAAATTCGCGGTCGTCGTGGGCCGAGAGCGCGACGAAATGATGATCCATCACCGTGGCCACGGCCTCCGAAGGATCGGCCAGAATCAATTTGCGCAAGCGAATATCATCGATGAGCTTGCCTTTGTCATCGACCACATAAACCAAATTCACGGTCTCCGCGTCTTTGCCGTGTTTGCGCAGATGCTCCAGCGCTTTGCCGATGGTCCACTCCGGGCGAATGGCAACGTATTCCGGCGTCATCAAGCGGCCGACGCTTTCTTCCGGATAGCCGAGGAGCTGGCGCGCTTCTTTCAATTCTTTCGGCGGCAGCAGGCTGAGCAATTGTTGCGTCACTTGCGCGGGCAGCTCGCCGAACAGTTCGGTGCGGTCGTCGGGCGCCAGCTCGCTGAGCAAAACGCGCGTGTTTTCCGTGGTCAAACTTTGCAGCAAGTGTTCCTGCTCTTCGGAGGGCAAATAAGCGAACACTTGCGCAGCTATTGTGCGGGGCAGCAATCGGAACAGAATCGGCTGGTCGCTTTCCGGCAGGCTGACGAGCAAATCGGCGATCTCCGGCGCTTCCCATTCGGTGATGCCATGTTTGAGGGCGGAATAATCTTTTTCGCGGATGAGATCCTGAATGTCGGGGCCGAGCAGTTCCTTGAGCATGGCGTACCTCGGATAGGCTAAAAGCGGCGTCGTCTAAAAGGTCGTGAACATAATCAGCTTTGCAGAAAGAAGCAAGGCCGATTCCGGCAGCGCGGAAGAATCTATAACCTTACCCGCAAAAGATTCGATTCTCGGAAATTTTGTTTGAGGGATCGTAACTATCCAGCGCTTTTCTCCGGCCCGTCATCTTCGTATGATCAAAGTTAGCAGGGCAATCGTTGAGAGCGCGGTTGAAAAGAGTTGATTTAAGCCAGACAGTTTGTATTTTCCTGGTAAGAGAGCAGGAATGACCCTCGTAAGGAACTTTTTACGTGCTGAGGACCAATCCCGTTGCTGAAAAAGATCCCTAGGGGATGACAAGCGAGGGGAGACGCGCCCCAACCCGGTTAGGGGTGCAATGTTTATAGAAACGCCGCCTTTCCGAAATCTCAAACACCGTAGGCGTGACATGTGAAAACCGCCATGCCACCCCGCCGGGGTTGGGAATTTTGAAATGATGGTCGTGCTATAAACATTTCATCCCTAACGATCTCGATAAACGTCGAGCGCCGTAATGCGCAAGCCGGACTTCGCTGGATGATGGCGTCATGCGCCGCGCTTGCGCGCGCGCTTCCTGGCTGAGAGCTTTTTTAAATAGGCTTCGATTTGTTTCCGGTTCAGCCTTTTGAGAAGCGCTTCGGGCGGCAGGCCTTGCAAACGCGCTTCGGGCGGCAGGCCTTGCAAACGCGCTTCGGGCGGCAGGCCTTGCAAACGCTCTTCCGGAGTCATTGACGCTAGAAGTTCTTCTTTGACTTCTCTTTTGAAATCTTCAACGGTGTAAGGCATGGCGATACCCTCTAGTTGATATGAGGCAAACAGATTATTCAAAACCGGCCGCAGCGCGCGTTGCCGCGATTTGTACTGCGAAAAACCGTAGTGCACTTTTTCCGCGACGCCGCTGAACAGCAGCCACAAGGCATTGCGCGCGATCGGAGGAACTTCACTAAGAACGATGAGACGAATCAGCCGGCTGCCCCAACGGAGATCGTAGACACCCTCTTTCACCGGTTCCATCGCAACCTCCGCCTCGAGTTTTTCGGGAGGGCGCGTGCAGACCGCATACAATCCAAATCCTTCCGCGGGCAACAACTTGTCAAACGACGGACTGATTTGCTTGCGATAATTCACGTAATGGCCGATTAACTCATCTAGCGCCCACGCATCCAACGGCTGCCGGAGAGATTTATAGGTCATGAGATTATGCCGCGCCAAGTTTTCCAAACCATCCGGCAACTCTAAAATCGGGCTTCCCACTTCCTGCTCGATGATCAAGATGTCCAAACGTTGCTTCTTGAGTGAGAGTTCTTTCTCCATCTCAACTTTATAGCAGGAACCGGTAAAATAATCAGTCAAGCTGACGCCAAGTAAATGATGCCAATCGATCATGCCGTCGCCTTTCGCAATTTGCCCTACTCAATTAAAGATTTGTTCGAACAAAGTCAAGCGCGGTGTTGAGGAAAAGCAGAGGGCGAGCGTATTGCTCAAAAAATGCTTCCCGAAAGGGCTTTGCGGCCAGCATGACATGTCACCTGGCAAGGTGCTTTATGTTTACGATGTTTGTGAGCGTAAAACATTGCTTGACTTTGGAGACAGCATGGTGTAAATTTGTTTGAACTTAGAGCAGGAAATTTATGCCGGATTTGCCCTCACCCTACATTCTGAATCTCGCTCAAAAGGTGAATGTCGATACAATCATTCAAACGTTCACTGCTCGCACCAATCTCCCCGCTCAACTTCAGCGCAGAAAAATTCCAAGCATCAAAAAATTTGATGCTTGCTCAAATCAATTTCTCAGAGAGATGCACGTATGAAAACGAAGTCGATGTTGCTCTTCCTGCTGGTATTCCCGATGCTATCTTGGGCCCAAGGCGTTGACGTTCCACCGCGGCATATTATCGATTATCCCACTGCCGGCTTGTTGCGGCGCGGCGGCTTTGACGTGCAGGCGCGTTTCTACGGCGAAAGCGGCCTTTATCTCGCCACCAATGTCGGCATTTCTCCTCGTTTCATGTTCGGTGTCAGCTTTGGCGGCACTAACGTTTTGGGCGAAAGAAAACCGAATTGGAACAGCCAGCCCGGTGTGCTGCTGCGTTTTCAAGCCATCGGTGAAAGCACGAGTTTACCTGCCGTCACTTTGGGTTTTGAATCGCAAGGCTATGGCGCATTTCTCGACTCCACCAATCGCTTTCTCAACAAGTCGCCGGGTTTTTATGTGGTGGGCAGCAAAAGCTATAGCGCGGCGGCGTTGCTGCAGCGCTTCGACTTTCATGGCGGCGTCAACTTCAGCCTGGAGAGAGGCGATGGCGACAAGGACATCAATTTTTTCCTGGGAACAACCATCGGTGTCAACGACGACGTTGAAATTCTTTTTGAGTACGATCTGGCGTTCAACGACAGCCCGGAAAAAGACCGCACCGTCGGCGACGGCAAAGGGTATTTTAATTCCGGCATCCGCTTCAACATCGCCAATATCGTCTATTTGGAATTTTTTCTCAAAAATTTGTTCGATAATAATCGCGCCAGCCAGGTTTTGGCTTCACGGGAAAAATACACGCGCGAGGTGAAGATTACTTATTTTCAGTTTATCATGTAATCCAACGAACGAGCCAAACGAAAATGAGAGAACTTCTTTCCCGCCGCACGCTCGCACTTTTTCTAGGCTTGGTAATCAGCAGCGCCGGCTGCTATACCATGCTTAAACATCCGCACGTGCCGGTGCGGGAAATCGACGAAGAACAACACGCCGTGGATTGGGAGCGTGTGTCATTCGCCAATGATTGCGCTTCGTGCCACCCTGCCGATACCGGAATGTATCACGCGATCGCGGCGCCGCCTCCGCATTCCCGGCCTTCGGCGCAATGGGCTTATTATTATGAAACGCCGTGGTGGTTTCATTATTATGCTGCCGGCAACAATGCCAGCAACGCAACCGAATCATCCGAAGAACAACAGAAGCGTGCTTTCGATCGACGCCAAGTACGGCGCGCAGATGAAACCGTTTCCAGTACGTTGACGCCGGCCTTGCCCGCGCCTGCAACCGGAAGCTTCGCGCGCCGTTCGGCAGATCCGGACACTTTATCGGCGCCACAAGCCGTCCCACCGGAAGACAGTCAAAAGCGTGAGGGCCGGCGTGACACCGATAACCGCGACAGTAATGAGAGCAAAGACCGCAGCCGTCGCACGCGCAAAAATTGAGTGAAAACCTACTCACCAAGAGCAGACAGAACGCGCATTCTGCCTGCTCTTTTTTTTAGATGAAAACCCATGCCCAAATTCCTCAAATTCCTTCTCGGTATCATTGCTTTTGCCCTGGCCGGATTTTTTATTTTGGCCTTTTTCAGCCGGCGCTTGGTCAAAAAATCTTTGCCGCAAACCACAGGCGAAATGGTTTTGCCGGTGTTGCGCAGCGAAGTGAAAGTTTATCGCGATAGTTATGGTGTGCCGCATATTTTTGCGGAAAACGACGAAGATTTATGGCGTGCCGCCGGATACGTCGCGGCGCAGGATCGTTTGTGGCAAATGGATTTTACGCGGCGCGCCATACGCGGCACGCTTTCGGAAATTTTTGGGCCGGAAACTTTGCCGCAGGACAAATTCCTGCGCGTGTGGGGTTTTCATCGCCTCGCCAGGCGCCTGGCGCAAACGCTTTCGCCGCAAGCGCGCGCGGCGCTGGCGGCTTATGCCGAAGGCGTGAACGCCTTCATCCATTCGCATCACGACCGCCTGCCGGTGGAATTTAGCATGATGGGTTACAAGCCGCAGCCCTGGGAAATCGAAGACAGCATCGGCCTCAGCCGTTTGATGGCGTTTCGTTTGTGCCACGCCTGGTTCTTCGAAGCGGCGCTCGGCAAAGTGGCGGAGAAGTTTGGCGTGCCCATGGCGCTCGAGCTTTTTCCCGAAGTTTTGGCCAACACGCCTACGATCGTTGCGGATTGGCCCGCGACCAAATTGTCCGCCGCCTTTGAAAATTTCATCCCGCTTGCACAAAACACCCGCGCGCAGCTCGGCATGCCGCCCGGAGTTCTGGGCAGCAATAATTGGGTGGTGCACGGCAGCCTAACCAAACGTGGCAAGCCCATGCTCGCCAACGATCCGCATCTGGGCTTGACTTTGCCTTCGGTGTGGTATGAAATGCATTTGTCCGCCGGCAGCCTCGACGTTGCCGGGCAAACTTTGGCGGGCGCGCCGGGCGTGGTTTTGGGGCACAATCGCGCCATTGCCTGGGGCTTTACCAACGGCATGGCCGATGATCTCGACTTTTACCAGGAACGTTTGAATCCCGATAACCCCAAAGAGTATTGGGACGGCCAAACCTGGCAGCCTTTGCAATTTCTTTCCGAACAAATAAATGTCAAAGGAGCAGAGCCGGTTCAGTTCGCGATTCGTTCCACCACACGCGGCCCGCTGGTCAATGACATTTTAAAAACCGCGCCAAACGACACGCTCGCATTGAGCATGCGCTGGGCCGGCTTCGAGCCGAGCGATGAGCTGCATGCGATTCTCGCGCTCAATCGTGCGCGTTCCTGGCCGGAGTTTCAAGCGGCGATGCGCCATTTCAAAGCGCCGTGTCAAAACGTGGTATATGCCGACACCGCCGGCAACATCGGTTATTGGGCGTGCGGGGCCGTGCCCATTCGCCGCGACGGCCGGGGCTATTTGCCTTATCGCGGCTGGGAAAAAGAGGGCGATTGGATCGGCATGATTCCGTTTGAAGAAATGCCGCACGCGTTCAATCCGCCGCAAAATTTCATTGCCACCGCCAACAACAAAATTATCGGCGAGAATTATCCCTATTACATTTCCAATTCCTGGGAACCCACCAGCCGCATCGAGCGCATTACGGAAATGCTGGCGCACGCGAACAAGATCGATACGGCCTATTTCAAAGCCATGCAAACCGACGTGGTTTCCAAACACGCGTTGTATGTTTTGCCGCGCCTGCTCCATTGGCTAAAAAACGATTCCACCGGCGCCGACACGGTTTTCACTTTGCCGGAAAAACAGGCGATGATGCTGCTGCGGGCTTGGGACGGCCGCGAAAGCGCGGAGAGCGTGGGCGCGACTCTGTTCAATGTGTGGGAGCTGGAATTTTTGCAGGCGACGATCAAAGACGAGATGGGCGATACCCTGTTTGAAAACTACACGCAATGGAGCGCGCTCGCTTTGCGCGCCGTGGAATATTTTGTCGAACATCCGCAATCACCGTGGTGCGACGATCGCGCCACTCAGGCGGTTGAAAGTGGGCCTGCCCTCGCGCGCCGCGCCTTTCGCACCGCGCTCGCGCGCTTGCAAGAACGCTTCGGCGATTTGATTGGAGACTGGCAATGGGGCCGAATGCATCGCTTGACGCTGGCGCATCCCTTTGGCAAACAGAAGCCTTTTGATATTCTTTTCAACACCGCGCCGCTGGCGTTGGGCGGCTCCGCCAGCACGGTGAGCAAAGCGGAATATTCGCTGTTCAAGCCTTATGACATCACGGCCGGGCCTTCGATGCGCTTGATCGTCGATCTGGCCGCGCCGGACCATGCTCTTTCCGTCATTCCCGGCGGGCAATCCGGCCAGCCCTTCAGCCCGCATTACAAAGATCAAGTGGAATTGTGGCAGCGCGGGCAATATCGCCGCGTGGCCATGCCGCAGCAAATCGTTGCGGCTTCGAGCCGATCGGTTCTGACCCTCAAACCGCCAACGGCAAACGGAGGTGCGCGATGAAATCCCTAAAAGAATTTCTTCTGGGCGAGCAGGTTACCACGTTTGCCATTCTGCAGCGCAAAGAACGCAAGCAGAAAAAAAATGGGGAGTTTTTTTTGTCCCTGGAAGTGAGCGATGTCTGCTCCCACGTTGCGGCGGTAATGTGGGAAAATATCGACAGCGCTGCGGTGGAGGTCGGCCAAATCATCAAAGTCGCGGGTGTTCTCGAGGAATATCAAGGGCAGAAGCAGCTCAGAGTCGAAAAGATTCGCGTGGTTCGTGCCGACGATGCCGTCGATCTCACCAAGCTCATTCCCACCACCCCCAAAGATCGCGGCATGTTGTGGGAGCAATATCAGCAGTTCATCAATAGTTTGGCGCAGCCGCACCTGCTTTCATTGTTGCGCCGCATTTTTGCCGAAGCAGAATTCGTCCAAGCGTTTTGCGATACCCCCGGCGGCAAGAAATGGCATCACGCTTATTTGGGCGGATTGCTGGAGCACACCGTGAACGTCACCACGATTTGCGATCGTTTGGCGAAAATTTATCCGGAAGCCGACCGCGATTTGTTGATTGCCGCCGCCCTGCTGCACGACCTCGGCAAAGTTGAGAGCTACACGCGCGGCCCCATGTTCGACTTCACCGATGCCGGCCGTTTGTTAGGCCACATCGTCATCGGCTCGCAACTGGTGGCGGAAAAAATCTCCCAGTTCCCGGAATTTCCCGCCGAGCTGGCGATGCGCTTGCAACATTTGATTCTCAGCCATCAAGGCACTTTGGCACAAGCCTCACCCGTCGAGCCCATGACCCCGGAAGGTTTTCTGCTGTATTATGCCGATGAAATCGATTCCAAACTCAACGCCATTCTGCGCATTTGCGAGAACGATCGCAGCGGGGGAAAAAGATGGAGTGAGTATGTGAATTTGCTGGGAAGATATTTGTATTTGGGAAATGCCGGGACTAAAAACTGAAGTTTGGTGACGATGGTTCTATATTGACCCGTATGGGGTAAAATGTCATTCTGTAAGAATCCTTTTTAATCTCGAGCACGGCTTTATAGCAATTTGCAAACTGTCATTCAGAAAGAATCTTGTGACGCATGGGCACCAAACTCGATCCTTCACAAGATTCTTTCAGAATGACATGATCGTTGTGTTATGAATAGTTTTCCCGAGGCTCAAAAAGATTCTTACAGAATGACAGGTTTGGGGCGCACCCATAGATGCTCTTCTTCAGCGGCGTTCTCTGTCCTCGCGCCTTCTTTCCCACTGATGGCGTGGCTTTTCTTTTTTCAATGTTTCGAATTTTTCCCGTTGCGCCGGCGTCAAAATCGCCGCGATGTGCTGGTCCAAAGAATCGCGCATCGCAGAAAAGCGCGGGTGCATGTTTTGCCGCAAGGCGCTGAAGCGCTGGCGGTAATTGCTCAAAACCCGATCCAAATCCGCCTGTTGCGCCGGGGTGAGATCGAGCCGTTCGGAAAAATGCCTCATAAAAAAATCGCCGGGATCGTGGCGGCTTTGGGGCTGGCGCATCTCCATAAGCGGCGGCGCCGGCAATAGCAGCGTGCGGTCAAGGGCGATGCCGATCAAGATGCCGAGCGCGAGCGTGCCGGCGAATAATCCCGTTGCCGCCAATTTGGTATTTTGCAAATTGAACATCATCTAGTCCTGTGTTGAGGCCGCCAAAACCACAAATTCCAAAACTTCTTCTTTGGTCATCTCTTCATTATTTCCTGCCAACAAAGACATCGCCGGGCTGGCGCCGACAGCAGCAAGATAATCTTCTTCCTCTGGCGGCAATTCCGGTGAAGAAAAAGAATGCCATGCGACCATGATTGCCGCCAGCAACGCCAGGGCCGGCATCAAGCGCCGGCTCAACCATACGAAATCGACGAACACACTACGTTGCTGCCGCATTTTAATTTTGTTGAACAAGCGCACCGCAAAAAAGGGCGGCACGGGATAAGCCGGCTGTTGCCGCAGCCTCAAGCTCACTTGTTGCAATTCTTCCAACTGTTGGCGGCAGCTCGCACAAGCGGAAACGTGCTGCGCAATTTGGCGCAGGTCTGCGGGCGGCAATGCCCGGTCTTTATAGGCGGAAAGATTTTCCGCAGAGATGTGAGAGCTCATGATCCCTTCTCCCAATAAGGCGCGAGCAGTTCACGCAAATGCCGGCGGCCGCGAAATATGCGCGATTTCACCGTGCCGAGAGGCGCGCCGGTAATCGCGGCAATCTCATCGTAATCGAGATCTTCCATGTCGCGCAAGACCAGCGGCTGGCGAAACTCCTCCGGCAATTGCGCCAGTGCCTGTTGCAAACGATCTTGCCACTCGCGCTTTTCCGCGTCGCTGTGCGGAGAAGCCGAAGTAGAATGGCGCAACGAAAGTTTGGCTTTGCCCCATTCACTCAAGCCCTCCAACGAAAGCATGCGCCGCAGCTTGCGTTTGCGGCCATGATCGATGCACACGTTCAAAGTAATGCGATATAGCCACGTGCGAAAAGAAGCCTGGCCTTTGAAATTTTTCAAATGCGTGTAAACTTTCAGAAACACTTCCTGGGCCAAATCTTCCACTTCCACACGCGGGCCGGAATGATGAAAAATCAAATTGAATACGTGCTGTTGATATTTCTGCACGAGCCGGGTGAATGCCGCTTCCTGGCCTTCATTGAAGGCCTGGATCAATTCAAAATCCGCAGCAGTCGTAGCATGAGTTGTCGAGATGTCGGCCAGCATTTTTTGCAGCAGTTAGACGGTTGCGCGTGGGTGAAGTTCCTGGTGGCAGCGGGATTTATTTGCTCGTCCATTGCTCCGGCGCATACTCTTCCAGCATGCCGCGCTCGGCCATAATTTTTTCAATGCGCGCACGATCACGCGGCACAAAATCGGATAACACTTCTTTTCCATTTTCCGTGATGACCACTACGTCTTCGAGGCGGATATAAATCTTTTCTTCCGGAACGCGCAACGCCGGTTCGATGGTGAAAACCATTCCCGCTTGCAGCGGCCCGGTGTGCGTGCCGACATCGTGCGTGGCCATGCCGATCCAATGCCCCAAAGAAGTGTTGGGATTCATCGCGCCGGCGCGATAGGAATCCACAAACTCGCGCGCGGCTTTTTGATGATGCGGCTTGGAGAACTTGCTTTGCGCCAGCAGGCCGTCCATTACTTTTACGGCTTCCTGCTTGATTGCCGCCGCGGTTACGTTCGGACGAATGGCGTTGAGAATTGCTTCGTAGCTGCCGAGATAAAAATCATACAACTCCGTTTGCCAGGTGTTGAATTTGCCATTCACCGGCCACATGCGCGTCACGTCGCTCATGTAGTAGCCGACATCCGGCGCGAAGGCCATTAATAGAAAGTCGCCGTCGAGCATTTTGCGCTTGCCCGCATTGTAATGCGGATACCAAGCGTTGCTGGCGCTGGCGATGAGCGAATAATAAGCCTCGCCTTGCGCGCCGTTGCGATAGAAAACGAATTTGGCCATGGCATCCAATTCATATTCGAACAAGCCGGGCTTGGTCGAGCGCATGCCTTCCAACAACGCGAGCCCGGAAAGCCGCGTGGCTTTGCGCATCAAACTGATTTCCGCAGCGCTTTTGATCAGTCGCAATTGATCCAAAGTTGGAGTGAGATTTTTGATTTCGAAATGCGGAAAGCGCACGAGCAGCAAATCAATAAAATGGCCTTCACGCGAAGCCCGGCCATCCCAAGGGTCGGCAGTCAAATCGCCAATGGCACGCAGCGCCAGATCGCGGCTGGTGGCAAATCCTTCCGCCGGACTGAATGGGACGAAAAGCGTTTGCTTGTCTGCCGTGCGTGCAAAGCGGGCGAGATGCTCGCCCAGAAGCTCAGTGCCGTAAACGGCATCGATGCCGCTCAGTTCCATGACCAGCGCCGCATCTTCAGCAGAAAGCACCTTGCCTTCGCTGCGCTCGCGGCCCTCGTTGCGATCTGAACATGTCCCATAATTTTTTACTGGACACTGAGATTTAGATTCATTATGATGTGGAGGTGAAAAGCATTGAGTTACAGTTTACCCCGGAAGTCCTTGGCCAGATTCAAGCCTTGATTGACGCGGATGCGAGCTTATCTCGCCGCAAGCTGTCATGGCAGGTGTGCGAAATGTTGGATTGGCGCAGCCCCAATGGC
>Ga0247727_10002447_pt1 | contig 42454 bp, 42 predicted proteins | sample WisWelCaveWW1625_FD_202498 | JGI IMG/M metagenome (GOLD analysis project Ga0247727, IMG submission 202498) | Biofilm microbial communities from Wishing Well Cave, Virginia, United States - WW16-25 | ecosystem: Environmental > Aquatic > Deep subsurface > Groundwater > Cave microbial mat | place...
CCCCCAGACCCCCCGGCAGGGGGCGCAGCCCCCTGCACCCCCCGATGCTCAACAGCCTGTTCGGGCGGGCGGCTGACGGCTGATGGCTGATCTTCCCACGTACTCCCTCTCGACGATGTGGGCGCAGCAGGAGCGCTTCGCCGATATGCACGACTTCGCGCGGGCGGCCGAGGCGCTCGGCTACGACGCGATCGAGGTGAGCCATTCGACCGGTGAGGCGCAGCTCGCGCGGCTGCTCGACGGCTCGGGCGCGCGGCTGTCCAGCATCCACGCGCCGGCGCCGCGAAGGCAGGTGAAGGGGCGACACAACAGCTCGCTCAACCTGGCGTCGGAAGACGCGGACGAACGCGAAACGGCGATCGAGCACACGAAGCGCAGCGTCGACCACGCGGCGGAGGCCGGCGCGCACTTCGTCGTCGTGCACCTGGGCGGCGTGGGCGGCGCGATGTTCGAGTCGGAGCGGAAGATGCGCCGGCTGTTCGACTCGGGCACGCGCGACGGGCCGGAGATGGACTCGTTGCGCCAGGAGACGTGGGAGCGGCGGGCGGAGCAGGCGCCGCCCTACCTGGAGCGCGCCCGCGAGTCGCTGGCGGCGCTGGTGGTCTACGCGAGCGAGCGAGGCGTGGCGATCGGCATCGAGAACCGGCTCCACCACCACGAGATACCGCTGGCCGGCGAAGCGCTGGAGCTGCTCGCCTACTACACGCCGGAGCAGGCCGGGTACTGGCACGACGTGGGCCACGCGGAGGTGCAGTCGCGCCTCGGTTATGTCGAGAAGGCGGCCTGGCTCGACGCGCTGGGCTCGCGGACGCTGGGCTGCCACCTGCACGACGTGGACGGCATCGGCGACCACCGGGCGCCCGGCCACGGCGACGTGGCGTGGGAGTACGTCGCGCGGGGGCTGCCGGCGGCGGCGCTGCGCGTGTTCGAGATCAACCAGGGCTTCCCGGACGAGGCGGTCGCGGGCGCCGTCGGCTTCCTGCGCGAACGGGGCGTGGTGGCGTAGCTACCCGGCGCCCGGTCTGCTACGATGGCTCGGTCGCCGCGGGAGGCAGAAGCCCGCGGCATCGAATTCGAGAAGGAGAGCGCCATGGCATTCGAGCCCGTCAAGCCAGCCGTCCACCACCCACCGCTGAAGGTCGCGGACGACACCTACCTCATCCAGCAGATTCAGGAGGCGGCCATCGGGCCGCTGTTCGTGTACTTGAACTCGCTGGTGATCAAGGGCCCGGAGCCGATCATCGTGGACACCGGCACGCCGGCCAACCGCGAGCAGTGGCTCAAGGACGTATTCTCGATCGTCGACCCGGGCGACGTGCGCTGGATCTTCCTCTCGCACGACGACGTCGATCACGCGGGCAACCTGGCCCAGGTGATGGAGGCCTGCCCCAACGCCACGCTCATCTCGACCTGGTTCCTGACCGAACGCCACAGCTGCGACTTCAACTTCCCTCTGGAGCGCTGCCGCTGGGTCAACGAAGGCCAGTCGTGGCGCGCGGGCGATCGAACGCTCACCGCGCTCAGGCCGCCGCTCTTCGACTCGCCGGTGACGCGCGGCCTCTACGACGACAAGACGGGCGTCTACTGGGCGGTCGATTCCTTCGCGCTGCCGCTGCCCGGCCCGATGGACGACATCAGCCCCGTCCCGGCAGAAGACTGGGCGCAGGGGGTCGGGATGTTCAACACGATGAACAGCCCGTGGTTCGAGCTCCTCGACCCGGTCAAGTACGAGCGTCACGTCGACCGGGTGCAGAACCTCGACCTCGAATTGGTGGCGTCCTGTCACAGTCCGGTCATCAAGCGCCCGCAGATCAGCGCGGCCTTCGACATCATCCGTAAGATCCCGCAGCTTGATCCCGCGCCGCAGCCGCAGCAGGCGGACCTGGAAGAGCTGATGCACTGCTTGGCCACCGGGAAGCAGTACGTCTGGGAGCCGGCGCCGCCGCCGCCAAACGGAGCCTAGCCCGAAATAGCGGTCGCCACCCCTTCAGCTTGCGGCCAAAAAGCCGATGCTCAAGTGGGGAACCTATGTCCCCGCCCTGGAGGGCCCCGGCGCCGTTCCCCCCCGCCACCAGCCGGCGTCGGGGTCCTCATCCTCACCTTCCTCCTCTAGCAAGGTGCTGAAAAACTCTCAGGAACCAGTGTCTCTCGTCTCACCCACCCACCCACCCCGAGAAGTTGTTTGAATCTGGGGGAACCACCAGACCCCCGGCAGAAGGGCTGCGCCCCTCTGCACTCCCCTCTTGTCAGCACCCTGCTAGCGTTCAGCGGTCAGCCACCAGGCTCGGCCCTGTCCTTTTTTCACATTTCGTTGGGTAAATCTTGACAGGCCGGGCTGGGCCGATTACAATATCGAGTAAACAGGTCGTCTTTCTAGCCATTCCCGCCGAGAATCCGAAGGGAGGCCGTCATGGTACGCGAAGCCGTCCGCGACGAACAGGCTCTGAGCGAAGGGCTGGAGCCGCTAGTGCGGGCCGAGATCGACAACTTCGAGAAGGAGTCAAAGGCCTTCCTTGCGGGCGAGGGGCTGGGGGACGACTTCCGGCCGTTCCGGCTCCAGCACGGCATCTACGGCCAGCGTCAGGACGACGCCCAGATGATCCGCGTGAAGATTCCCCACGGCACGATGACCGCCGACCAGATGGACTGCCTGGGCGACATCGCCGAGCAGTACACGCCGCGCAAGGTGGGCCACATCACCACTCGACAGGACTTCCAGTTCCACTACGTGAAGCTGGAGGAGGTGCCGACGGTGTTGCGGATCATGGCGCAGGCCGGCCTGACGACTCGCGAGGCCTGCGGCAACACGGTACGCAACGTCACCGCTGACCACATGTCGGGCGTGTGCGCGGACACGGTGTTCGACGTCACGCCGTACGCGGAAGCGACGGCCCGCTTCTTCCTCCGACACCCGGTCTGCCAGAAGCTGCCGCGCAAGTTCAAGATCGCCTTCTCCGCCTGCCAGCACGACCACGGCCTGGTGCCGATCCACGACCTGGGCGCGACCGCCGTCCTGCGCGACGGCCAGCGCGGCTTTCGGGTGACCGTCGGCGGCGGCCTCGGCGCCTCGCCGCACATTGCGGAGGTGCTGGAGGAGTTCGTGCCGGTGGACGAGCTGCTGCGCGTGACCGAGGCGACGCTGCGCATCTTCGACCGCCACGGCGAGCGCAAGAATCGCAACAAGGCGCGCATCAAGTTTCTCGTGAAGCGCTTCGGCATCGAGGAGGTGCGGCGGCTGGTTCAAGAGGAGCTGGCGACGTTGCCGCCGGCCGAGAACGGCAACTACCGCGATCCCGACTGGTCGTTCTTGGAAGAGGACGCGTCGCACCCGTCGGCGGCGTCGCTGGGGCAGAACGGCCACGCGCCGCAAGCTGGCTTCGAGGCGTGGAAGCGCACGAACGCCGTCCCGCAGCAACAGCCGGGCTTCCGCATGGTCTACGTGCTGGCGCCCATCGGCGACCTGACGGTGGCGCAGTTCCACTCGCTGGCCGCGATTTCGCGTCGTTACGCGGGTGGGAAGCTCCGCACGGCCGTCAACCAGAACATGGTGCTGCGCTGGATCCACGAGGAGGACCTGCCGTCGGTGCATGCGGAGCTGATCGAGGCGGGGCTGGCAGAGGACGGGGCGCTCACGCTGACCGACGTGATGACCTGCCCCGGCGCCGACACCTGCGCCCTAGGCGTGACCTCATCGAAGGGGCTGGGCACGGCGATTCGCGACAATCTGCTGTCGAAGAACGGCCACCTGAAGGACGACCCGCTGGTGGAGGCGATCCGTATCAAGATCAGCGGCTGCCCTAACTCGTGCGGTCACCACCACATTGCCGACATCGGCTTCTACGGCAACGCCGTGCACGTGGGCAATCGGATGATCCCGGCGTTCTCGATGCTCATCGCCGGCAAGGGCGACGGGCCGGACGCGCGCATCGGCAAGCACGTGATGAAGATCGGCGCGAAGCAGATCCCGGCGGCGGTCAACAAGCTCATCGAGCGCTACCGCACGGACCGTAACGACGGCGAACCGTTCGGCGACTGGGCGCTGCGGGTCGGCACGCCCCACCTCCAAGAGGTGCTGGCGGAGTACAAGGAGATGCCGGCGTTCGAGAAGGACCCGATGGCCTTCGTCGACTGGGGCGCGAGCAAGATATTCACCCTGGATGACATGGGCGAGGGCGAGTGCGCCGTATAGCAACGAGGAACGAGGAACCAGGAACTGGGGATAAGACCAGCGTAGCTCTCCGCAGGCCAGGCTTCAGCCTGGCGGGAGGCGAGGAAGCAAGTGTCGGGACAGAGCTTCAGCTCTGTCCTCCCGACCAAAGGCCGGGGCAGGAACCACAAGCTGCAGACCGACGGCGCGGGCCCACAGAGCCCGCGCCGTCGTGAGAACCAGGAGTCGGAGAGGAGATCGTGACGCAGACGAAGGTCTACACGGCGCTGGAGCTGGCCGAGGTCAGCCGCGAGCTGGAGGAGCAGTCGCCCCAGGACGCGCTGCGCTGGGCGGTCGACGAGTTCTTTCCGGAGCTGACGCTGGCGTGCAGCTTCGGCGGGCCGTCGGGCATGGTGCTCGTCGACATGATCAGCCGGATCGAGTCGCGGGTGGAGGTCTTCTACCTGGACACGGACTTTCTCTTCCCGGAGACCTACGCCACGCGCGACCGGGTCGTCGAGCGGTACGGGGTGCAGCCGGTCGCCTACCAATCGCTGCTGACGCCGGAGGAGCAGGCGCGCCGGCACGGCGACCAGCTCTGGCTGAGCAACCCGGACCTCTGCTGCCAGCTGCGCAAGGTGGAGCCGAACCGGCGCGCACTCGCGGGCAAGCGGGCGTGGGTGTCGGGGCTGCGCCGCGACCAGGCGGCCAGCCGTCGCGAGACACCGGTGGTCCAGTGGGACGCCAAGTTCGGGCTGGTCAAAGTGAACCCGCTCGTCCGCTGGACCGAGGGCGACATCTGGGCCTACATCGTCAAGCACGACGTGCCCTACAACCCCCTCCACGACCGCAGCTACCCCAGCCTGGGCTGCACCTACTGCACGAAGGCCGTCCAGCCGGGCGACGACCTGCGCTCCGGCCGCTGGGAGGGGTCCGACAAGGTGGAATGCGGGCTGCACACGCCGGACGGGCCGGTGCCCCTGGCGCGTGGCGAAGAAGACACGGGCTAGAGAGGAGCACCAGTGGACGAACGAGGAGTCACCGTCTGGTTCACCGGCCTATCGGGCGCGGGCAAGACGACGATCGCCGAGCGGCTGGAGCAGGCGTTGCGCGATCGCGGCCGCCGGGTCGAGATGCTCGACGGCGACGTGGTGCGGACGCACCTGAGCAAAGGGCTGGGCTTTAGCAAAGAAGACCGCGACACGAACATCCGGCGCATCGGCTTCGTCTGCAAGCTGCTGGCGCGCAACGGCGTGATCGCCATCGCGTCCGCCATCTCGCCCTACCGCGAGATCCGCGACGAGGTGCGCGCCGACAACGTCGATTTCGTCGAGGTGTACACGCGCTGCCCGCTGGAGGTGCTGCAGGAGCGCGACGTGAAGGGCCTCTACGCGAAGGCGCTGCGAGGTGAGATCGCGAATTTCACCGGCGTCTCCGACCCGTACGAGGAGCCACTCAACCCGGAGGTCCTGGTGGAGACGGACAAGGAGACGCTGGAGGAGAGCCTGGCGAAAGTGGTCACGAGACTCGAGGGGCTGGGCTACCTGGCGCCGGTGTCGGAGAGCGTGGCGTGAGCGCCGCCGACCGCCTGGTCAGCCCGCACGGGGGCCGGCTGATCAACCGAGAAGTCGCCGGGTTCGAAGCGGCGGCGATAGACGAACGGGCGCGTTCGCTGCCGCACCTGCGCCTGTCATCGTGGGCGCTGTCCGACCTGGAGCTAATCGCGATCGGCGCTTTCAGCCCGCTGGAGGGCTTCATGACGCGCGAGCAGCACCGCTCGGTCGTCGCCGAGATGCGCCTGCCGAACGGGCTGCCCTGGTCGCTGCCGGTCGCGCTCTCCGCCTCGCGCGAGGAGGCGGCGGCGCTGCGCGACGGCCAGCAGGTCGCGCTCGCGGGCGCGGATGGCGAGGCGCTGGCCGTGCTCGACCTGGAGGAGCGCTTCGACTACGACAAGACGGCGGAGGCCGAGCAGGTCTTCCGCACCACTGACGAGGCGCACCCCGGCGTCGCGGCGCTCTACGCCCAGGGCGAGGTGCTGCTGGGCGGCAAGGTGAAGCTCTTCCGTCGCCCGCCCGCCGCCTTCGCCGAGTACCGCCTGGCGCCGGCAGAGACGCGCGAGGTCTTCGCCGAGCGCGGCTGGCGCACGGTGGTGGGCTTCCAGACGCGCAACCCGGTGCACCGCGCGCATGAGTACATCCAGAAGTGCGCGCTGGAGATGGTCGACGGGCTGCTGCTGCACCCGCTGGTGGGCGACACGAAGGACGACGACATCCCGGCGGACGTGCGCATGCGCTGCTATCGGGCGCTGCTGGACGGCTACTACCCGGGCGACCGCGTGCTGCTCTCGGTGTTGCCGGCGGCGATGCGCTACGCGGGCCCGCGCGAGGCGATCTTCCACGCCATGGTCCGCAGGAACTACGGCTGCTCTCACTTCATCGTCGGGCGCGACCACGCGGGCGTCGGCTCCTACTACGGCACGTACGACGCGCAGAAGATCTTCGATGAGTTCACGGCGGAGGAGCTGGGGATGACGCCGCTCTTCTTCGAGCACACGTTCTTCTGCCGCGCCTGCGAATCGATGGCGAGCAGCAAGACCTGCCCGCACGAGGGCGACCAGCGCGTCGCGCTCTCCGGCACGAAGGTGCGCGAGCTGCTAGCCGCTGGCCAGGCGCCGCCGCACGAGTTCACGCGTCCCGAGGTGGCGGAAGTGCTCATCGAATCGATGACGAAGACGGCGGCGTCCGGAGGCTAGATGAACGAACCGAAGGTCCGGGCCGGCGTCGTGCTGGCGCACCGCGTGTTCGTCCACCCCGATGCGCTGGAGGACGACGAGGAGGCGCCGGCGGACACGGCGCTGGCGCGGCTGCGGGCTTTGCGGCCGCCAGCGCTGGCCTGGGCCGTGGTCTCGCGGCTGGCGTACGTCGTCGTCGCGCTGGGGCTGTTCGTCCTGGCGCTGGAGCTGCTGAAGGCGGGCGCGACGGGGCTGGAGCCGGTGCTCGACGGCCTGTCGGCGGACGGTACCACGGGGCTGCTGGGCTTCGGCTGGCTGGGCTCGTACCTGGCGCTAAGCGGCTCGCCGGTGGCGGCGGTGGCGCTGAGCCTGTTCAGCGGCGGCGCGATCTCGGACGTCGAGGCGTTCGCGATGATCAACGGCTCGCGGCTGGGTGCTTCGTTCATCGTCCTGTTCGTGGGCTTCATGTATTACGTGACGCGGAAGCGCGACCCGGACGGCTTGTACATCGGCGTCGTGGCGCTGCTGACGGCGTTCGCGCTCTGGGCGCCGGTGGTGCCGATCGGCTCGGTCGCGCTGCGCCAGGGCTGGTTCGATGGGGCGCGCTTCGGCTCGCCGGGCGTGCTCGTGTCGTTCGTTGACCTCGTGTTCGACCCGATCACGACGCGGGCGGCGGACCACCTGCCGCGGCTGGCGCTCTTCGGGCTGGGGCTGCCGGCGCTGATGACGGCGTTCTTCATCTTCGACCGGGCGCTGCCAAATTTGGAAGCCCCGGGCCCGACGTTCGAGCGCTTCTCGCGGCTGGCGCAGCGCCGGTTGCCGATGTTCGCCTTCGGCGCGGCGGTAACGCTGCTCACGCTGTCGGTGTCGCTCTCGCTGACGATCCTGGTACCGCTGACGCTGAAGGGCTACCTGCGCCGCCAGCACCTGATCCCGTACATCATGGGAGCGAACATCGCGACGTGGATCGACACGCTGTTCGCCTCGCTGCTGCTGGACACGCCACGCGCGTTCACGCTTGTGTTCACGCAAATGGTGGTCGGCGGGGGTATCTCGCTCGGGGTGCTCGTCTTCGCCTACCCGCTGTTCCAGCGGGCGATCCTGGGGCTGGCGCATCGGATCACGGCGACGCGGCGGGGCTTCGCGCTGTTCCTGGCGGCGATCGTGGTGGTACCGGGGCTGCTGCTGGTGGTGTAGGGCGATGCTAGCGGAAGCCGCCAAGCCGAACCGCGTAGCCGCGCTTCTTCCGCAGCACGCCGGCGACGGGATCGACCGACAGCCCGAGCGCCTCCAGCGTTTCGACGCCCAGCAGCGGCTCGCTCACCTCGCCGATGAGGACGGTGGCCGGCGCCTCCCGGCCGTGCACTCGGAACATGGCGACGCCCACGTCCATATCGACGGGGGCGCCGTTGGCGAGCCGGATCTGGTACCTCCGGCCCAGCCGGGCGATGCCGATCTCATCCGCCAACACAGGCGACACCACCGAATAGGTGGCGCCGGTATCGACGAGCATGGGCACTTCTCGCTCGTGCTGGCCTGCCACCACTACCTTCTCGATGACGTGTCCTATCTGAGGCATCTCCTGGCTCATTCTACTACATCGTTCCTGAGGCCGCCGTCTGGCAGCCCCGTTAAGGCGCGTGGTGCAATGTTGACGAAACCGCTAAACTTAGTTGGTGACACGAAATGAAGGTCTCGACTAAGGGTGACTACGGCGTGCGGGCGCTCATCGAGCTGGCCCATCGCTACGGCGAGGGCAAGCCGGTGCCGAGCCCGGAGATCGCCGCGCGCCAGGAGATACCGGAGCCCTACCTGGATCAGCTGCTCACCTTCCTCCGGCGCGCCGGCTTCGTCCGCAGCGCTCGGGGGCCGCAGGGCGGTCACGCGCTGATCCGCGACCCGCGAGAGGTGCGGCTAAGCGAGGTGATGCTGGCGCTCGAAGGCTCGCTGGCGCCGCTGGCCTGTGTGGACGATCCGGACGCTTGCACAAAGCAGGGCGGCTGCGTCCAGCGCGAGGTCTGGGAGCGCGTGCGAGACGCCACGATGGAGATCCTGGAAGGCGTGACGATCGCCGACCTGGCCGAGAAGGACCGGCAGAACGGACGCAACGGTGGACGCTACTACATCTGACGTGCGCGAGCTGAAGCCCTCGGTGCGCGCGGGCGAGGAGATCGCCGGCAGCGTGCTCGACCTGGTGGGCAACACGCCGCTGGTGCGGCTGGGCCGCGTCGTGCCCGAGGGATCGGCGGAGGTGCTGGGCAAGCTCGACTCGCTCAACCCGGCGGGCAGCGTGAAAGACCGCATCGCGCTGAACATGATCGAAGACGCGGAGGCGCGCGGGACGCTAAAGGCCGGCGACACGCTGGTCGAGCCGACCAGCGGCAACACCGGCATCGGGCTGGCGATGGTGGCGGCGGTCAAGGGCTACCGGCTGGTCCTGACGATGCCGGAGGACATGAGCGTGGAGCGCCGGCGGCTGCTCAGCCGCTTCGGCGCGGAGCTGATCCTGACGCCGGCGATCGAGGGGATGTCGGGCGCGGTCTTCGCCGCCCAGGAGCTCGTGGAGAAACACCGCTACGTCCTGCTCCAGCAGTTCGACAACCCGGCGAACCCGGAGGTCCACCGGCGCACCACGGCGCTCGAGATCCTGAAGGCGACCGATGGCCGCCTCGACGCATTCGTCACGGGCGTCGGCACCGGCGGCACGATCACGGGCGTGGGCGAGGTGCTCAAGCAGCACGATCCGAGCATCCTGATCGTGGCGATGGAGCCGGCGCGCTCGCCGGTGCTGGCGGGCGGCAAGCCCGGCCTGACTGGCATCCAGGGCATCGGCGCCAGCTTCGTGCCGTCCGTCCTCAACCGAGACGTCTACGACGAGCTGATCGCCGTGCGCGACGAGGACGCGATCGAGATGGCGGCCCGCCTGACGAGGGAGGAGGGGCTGCTGGTGGGCATCTCGTCCGGGGCGAACGTCTTCGCCGCGCTGCAGTTGGCGGCGCGGCTGGGCGCGGGCAAGCGCGTCGTGACGATGCTCTGCGACACGGGCGAGCGGTACCTGAGCCTGAACTTCTAACGTACCCGCGAAGGAGAACGAGATGAGCGTCAAAGTCTATATTCCAACCCCGTTTCGCCGGATGACGGGCAACCGGGCGTATGTGGACGTGGAGGGGGCGACGGTCGCCGAGGCGCTCGATAACCTCGATCGGCAGTTCCCGGGCGTGCACGACCTGATCTACAGCAGCGAGCACGAAATCCCGCATCACATCAACATCTATGTAAACAACCAGGCGATCGCCGCGCTGCGGGGCGACGAGACGCCCCTGGCCTCGGGCGACCAGCTCGCGATCATCCCGGCGATCGCCGGCGGCTCGGAGGACGGCGTGACGCCAAGCGCGCTGGTGCTGACGCCGGATCAGGTCAACCGCTACTCGCGGCACATCATCATGCCTCAGGTGGGCAGCACAGGCCAGCGCAAGCTGATCGGCGCGAAGGTGCTGATCGTGGGCGCAGGCGGGCTCGGCTCGCCGGTGGCGCTGTACCTGGCGCTGGCCGGGGTGGGCACGATCGGGCTGGTCGACTTCGACGTGGTCGACCTCTCGAACCTGCAACGGCAGATCCTGCACCAAAACGACGACATCGGCCGGCCGAAAGTGGTCTCGGCGAAGGAGACGCTGAACCGCTACAACCCGGACGTGAACGTGGTGACGCACGAAGCGCCGCTGACCTCGGACAATGCGTTCGAGATCATCTCGCAGTACGACATCGTCGTGAACGGGGCGGACAATTTCGCCGCGCGCTACTTGGTGAACGACGCCTGCGTCTTCCTGAAGAAGCCGCTGGTGGACGGCAGCATCCTCCTCTTCGACGGCCAGGCGACGGTGTACCTGCCGGGCAAGGGCTGCTATCGCTGCCTCTTCCCCCAGCCGCCGCCGCCCGGCCTGGTGCCGAGCTGCGCGGAGGCGGGCGTGCTGGGCGCGCTCTGCGGGCTGGTCGGCTCGATCCAGGCGTCGGAGACGCTGAAGCTGATCCTCGGCATCGGCGAGTCGCTCAGCGGCCGGCTGCTGCTGGTCGATGCGCTGTCGATGGAGCTGCGGACGCTGCGCATCCGGCGCGACTCGAAGTGCGTCGTTTGCGGCGACGAGCCGACGGTGACGGAGCTGATCGACTACGACGCGTTCTGCGGCGCCGCGCCGGCCACGGCCGCGCACGCCCAGGCGTAGGTGACGGGATGGCGATCGAAGTACGCGTGACATCGACGCTGCGGCAGTTGGTCGGCGCGAAGACGGTGGAGGCCGAGGGGGCGACGGTGAGCGAGCTGCTCGCGGACCTGGACGGCCGCTACCCGGGCTTTCGGGCGCAGATCAGCGGCGGCGACGGTCAGCTCCACCGCTTCGTCAACATCTACCTCAACGACGAGGACATCCGTTACCTGCAGGCGCTGGACACGGGCCTGAAGGACGGCGACGTCGTGTCGATCCTGCCCGCGCTCGCGGGCGGCTAGCGCCGGCCGTGCTCTACGCGAGCGCTCCCTCACCCCGGCCTTCGGCCACCCCTCTCCCTCGAGGGAGAGGGCCCGGGGGTGAGCGAGCGGCGCTCGTCGAGACCCTCGTGTCTCGTCGGAAGGCACTCCCCTAGGATGCTGTGCGCGAACCTGATCGAGGCGATCGGCAACACGCCGCTGGTCGAGTTGCAGCGCCTGAGCCCGAAGCCGGGCGTGCGCCTGTTCGCCAAGCTGGAGGGCCAGAACCCGACCGGTTCGGTGAAGGACCGCATCGCCAGGTACATGATCGAGGCGGCGGAGGCGTCGGGCGAGCTGACGCCAGACCGTACGGTGCTGGAGCCGACGAGCGGCAACACCGGCATCTCGCTGGCGATGATCTGCCGGCTGAAGGGGTACCGGCTAAAGGTGGTGATGCCGGAGAGCGTGAGCGAGGAGCGCTCGCAGCTGTTGCGGGCGTTCGGGGCGGAGATCGTGCTCTCGGACGGGCTGCGGGGGACGAACGGCTCGATCGCGGTGGCGCAGCAGCTGGCGGCGGACGACCCTTCGTACTACATGCCCTACCAGTACGGCAACGAGGCGAACCCGCGCGCCCACTACGAGACCACCGGCCCCGAGATCCTGCGCGACCTGCCGGAGGTGGACGTCTTCGTCGCCGGGCTGGGGACGGGCGGGACGTTGACCGGCGTCGGGCACTTCCTGAAGGAGCGCAAGCCGGAGGTGAAGGTGGTCGCGTGCGTGCCGCACCCGGGCGACCTGGTGCAGGGGCTGCGCAGCCTGGAGGAGGGCTTCATCCCGCCGGTGCTGGACGAGTCGGTGCTGGACGGCAAGATCGTCGTCGACTCGCGCGCGTCGTTCGCGGCGACGAAGGAGCTGACGCAGGCGGAGGGCATCTTCGCGGGCGTCTCGGCGGGGGCGATCCTGCGGACGGCGCAGCGGGTGGCGGAGCGGCTCGATCGGGGGAACATCGTCCTGCTGCTGGCGGACGGGGGCTGGAAGTACCTCTCGACCTCGCTCTGGAGCAAGGAGTACGAGGACCTGGGGGAGGAGATCGAGGGGAAGGTCTGGTGGTAAGCGTGCCAAGCGGGAGCCCAATGCCAGCTTGACAGCTAGGCGCACAAACGTGCTACAATGGTGGGCGACATGGGCAAGGCGGCCAACCTAGTCGCGGGCTTGAAGGCGACCCCGGCAGTTGCAGGGCGGTGCGGCCCGCCGCTCAAGTGGGCGGGGGGGAAACGCTGGCAGGTGCCTCACCTGGTACCGCTTTGGGAGCGGCATCGTGACCTTCGTCTGGTCGAGCCGTTTTGTGGCGGGTTATCAGTCGCGCTCGGCCTGATGCCTGAGCGCGCACTCCTCAATGACGTCAATCCCCACCTCATGAATTTCTACCGCTGGGTCAAGCGGGGGCTATCAATAGACCTTCCACTCCTCAACTCCAAGGACTACTACTACCTGTACCGGCGGCGCTTCAATCAATTTCTGGAAGAAGGGAAGGCAGACACCGCGGAGGCCGCCGCTCTCTTCTACTATCTGAATCGGACTGGATACAACGGACTGTGTCGCTTCAACCGAGGTGGCGAGTTCAATGTCCCGTTCGGCCAATACAAGAAGCTTGCTTACCGCCGTGATTTTAGCGAGTATACGCCAGTATTCCGTCGCTGGCAGTTCAAAGCCGCGGACTTTTCCCGGATCGAGCTCGACGAGTCAGACTTCATATACGCCGACCCGCCGTACGATGTGGAATTCACGCAATACTCAAGCGGCGGCTTTGCCTGGGAACAACAAGTCTGTGCCGCCGAATGGCTGGCGAGCCACCCTGGCCCAGTCGTCCTCGCCAACCAGGCCACCCCGCGCATCGTAGATCTATATAAGTCACTCGGCTTCCATCTAGTTTTCCTTAGCGCGCCCAGGCGGATCAGTTGTACGGGTGATCGAACGCCGGCAATAGAGGTTCTCGCCCTACGCAATCTGGATAGAGGCTGATGGCAGGGCGAGACACACGAACAGGCGAAGTTCTCGAGCAGATGGTTCTGCCCGCGCTGACCCGGGGCGGCTACCAGTACCGCACGCGGGTCGACATTGGCCAGCGCCTTGGGCTCGGGCGACACATTGTTGATGTGCTCGCCCAGAAGGAAGAGAAGCGCTATCTTATTTCTCTCAAGTGGCAGCAGGTATCAGGCACCGCGGAACAGAAGGTACCGTTTGAGGTCATCTGCTTGTCCGATGCACTCCAGGAGGGCAGCTTTGACAAGGCGTACGTAGTTCTCGGCGGTGAAGGCTGGAGGCTCCGTGAATTCTATACGTCCGGAGGCCTAGCGCGCCATCTCACAAGTGCAGGCCTGGTGAACATCATTACGCTGGAGCGATTTGTCGCCCTGGCCAATCAAGGGGATCTATAAAGTGCCAACAGTCGACGATCAACGAAGGGCATTTGACTTCTTCTGCGAACGACTCGACTCTCAGCAGCCGTTCACGAAGCAGGACTTGGCTGACGTGACCAATTGGAGTCAATCGTCCCTCGACACATACTGGTCGAAGCAATTCAGGCCGTTCGTAAGAAATGCCGGTAGTGGCTTGTTCCGTGTAAGCGAAGCATTTCGGCCGTTTGCCACTTGGGACCGGTTCCGGCAGCACGTTACTCAAGTGCGACGCGTCACAGCTACCGACTACACACGCTCCGAGTATGAAAACGTTCTCATCTATGAGTTCTTCATGCCGTTGACCAACGAGGCCGCGTTGCGGGGCACTCTTGATGCCCTCTTCTACAAGGACACCATCCTTTCTAAGCTGCGCTCCTGCCCTGACGCCGACCTCAACATGCAGATGCCTCGGCTGGATGGCGAAGACGATGCGGCTTACCTAGACCGAATCTGCAGGTGGATCTCCGAGCACTTTGTAGGGTACTCAATCAGTCATGTTAGCGGCCGCTTCCGTAGTGAGGAACTTGCGACTCGCGAGCAAGCCGCTGAAATCGAGAGGAGAACGCGCTATCTCATAGATGAGACCACCGCCGTGACCCGCTTCATCTTCCCATGCAATGAGGAAAATGTTGAGCGCGTGCGGTGGTTTTTCCATACGTTGTTCGTGGAAAGCGTTATCGATGTGGTGAATGGTGAAGATGAGATCTGGATGGTTGAGAGCGGATTGAGGAACCGCCTTCACATATGGCGGGTGAACACGGCAGCGTAAAAGAAGCACAGCGGAGTAACGGAAGGAATGAACGCACGGCGGTGGCTCGCCGAAAACGGGTACGAGGATGTCGTGGCCCTGATAGACGACGTGACTACTGAATGGAAGGCGCGGTCAATCAGAACACGCCGGGACTGGTGGGACATCTTGGCGGGTGACTCGGCGGGCGAGGCTCGATTCGTAGCTGGACGCCCTTTTCCGGTGCTATGGGCCGCGCAGGAGCGCCAAGGCCGCCCACATACCAAGAATGCGCTCAAGCGCAATCGCTCGGAGGTCCCTCCTCCGGTCAAACACACTCTTCGCTGGGCGGGAAATCGATAGCCGGCTCTGAGCCGACGCTGGTTGACTTCCGCCAGCCGCTTTCCTACAGTGCGGAAGCGAAGCTCCGGTAGCCATACGATCAGTTCGACAAGGAGGTACCGACATGGCCGGACGAGACGCCAGGGCAGTTGGACGTTTTACGTGGGCATCGGCGAAGAGGGACGCGCGGTCGACGCCTGCCTGAGCGACGTGCTCCACGCCCTGCCGGAGGCCGAGCGCGAGCACTGGGCGCAGCACGTCGTCGCGCTGCCACTGAGCCAGCGGTTCCTCCAGATGCGCCTCGCGCCCGGCGCCTGCATCGACGACGGCGGGGTGCGGGCGTGGGAGTGACGCTCCCGCGGTCGTTCGCGCGGCAGATCGTCGCGCATGCGCTGGCGGACGACCCGATCGAGTGCTGCGGCATCGTCGCAGGAGTGGATGGCCGGGCGACGAAGCTCTACCGCGCCGAGAACTCGGAGGCCAGCCCCTTTCGCTACAACGTCCACCCGCGCGAGCTGAAGCGCATCTACGATGACATCGAGGACAGCGGCTTGGACGTCTTCGCCATCTACCATTCGCACACGGGCAGCGCAGCGTCGCCGTCGGGCACGGACGTGCGGCTGGCGGCGTGGCCTGAGGCGTACTACCTCATCGTCTCGCTGGCGGACCTGACGAAGGTCGTCCTGCGCGCGTTTCGCATCGTCGACGGCGTGGTAACGGAGGAGGAGCTATCGGTGAAGGACGATGACGATGAGTTGGACGGCGATGCGGCCGGTGAGTAAGCCGCCACTCCGAGTTGATCCGGATGAATGCGGTACGCTCTGCCATTGAACCGAGCCCTATCATGCTGAGCGTCATGCTAAACCCTTCGCTTCGCTCAGGACAGGCTCCGCGAAGACATCTCGCGCCTCGCGAGGGGCCAGACCCCCCGTGGAGTCTACCCTGAGGGACCGCAGGGCTCAGGGTGACGCTAGGCTGATGAACTATCCCAAACCGGCTAGATGCTGCGTCCGTGGTTCGGCATCAGCTTGCACTGGCCCTAACTCGACCCGTCGTCGTCTCGCTCAGCGCGCGGACCGACGGCGCCGTCGTCCCGCAGCGCCGTGATCTCCTCCCAGGAGAGGCCGGCCTCCAGCAGCACCTCCTCGGTGTGCTGGCCCAGCTCCGGCGCGATCGAGCGGATGTGGACGGGTGTCTTGCTGAACTGGATCGGGGTGTTCACCATGCGCACCGGCGGGCCGCCCTCTCGCGGCACGTCGACGAAGTAGCCGTTGGCCAGCGCCTGAGGGTCGCGGGCGGCCTCGTCGTAGTTCTGCACCAAGGCGGAGAAGATGCCACGCGCGTTCAACAACTCGGCCCATTCGCCGGCCGGGCGCTCGGCGAACGTTTCGTCCAGGATGGCCATCAGCTCCTTGGCGTGGTGACGCGTCCGCCCGGCGTAGCCGGCGAAGCGCTCGTCCTCCAGCAGGTCGCGCCGGCCGATGGCGTCGCAGAGGTCGGGCCAGCCGCGGTCTACCAGCATGCCGATAACGAAGTGGCGGCCGTCGCCGCCTGCGTAGATGTTCCAGAAGGGGATGGGCCCCGCGCGCTTGAGCCGTTGCGGCACCTGGCCCGTCAGGAAGTAGGTGGTGAAGTTGAACGATTGCAGGCCCAGCACCGTCCCCAGCAGCGAGACGTCCACCTCTTGCCCCTCGCCGGTGCGGTCGCGGTGGCGGAGCGCGGCCAGGATGCCGAGGACGGAGAGCATGCCGCCGCCCTGATCGGCCACCGGCGCGCCGACGTTCTTCGGGCTGCTCGCCGGCTCGCCGTTGATCGACATCAGGCCGCCGCGCGCCTGCCCGAGGATGTCGAACGAGCCCGCCTCCGCCTCCGGCCCCTCGCGGCCCCAGCCCGAGGCGCGGGCGAAGATGATGCCGGGGTTGACCTGGCAGAGATCGGCGTAACCGATGCCGAGGCGCTCGGCGACGCCGGGGCGGTAGTTCGACAGGAAAACGTCGGCGCCAGCGGCCAGGCGCAGGAGCAGCTCGCGGCCTTTCGGGTGTTTGAGGTCGATGGCGAGCGAGCGCTTGCCGCGGTTGAGGGCCTGAAAGTAGCCGCTCAGGCCGTCGGCGCCTACCGTGAGCAGGCCTCGACCGGGGTCGCCGCTGACCGGCTCTTCGATTTTGATGACGTCGGCGCCGAGATCGGCGAGGATGGCGGACGCGGAGGTGCCCTGTTGCCAGATCGTCCAATCGAGAACGCGAATGCCGTCCAGGGCGCCGGGCATGGCGGTGCTCCTCGTGGTGATAGCTTATAGCAGATAGCAGGGCCGGGTCGAAAGGGGTCGCGCTGGCTACAGAACCGCCGCCCCCGGTCGAAATACATGTAGGAGGCCCAGAAAGCCCATGTCCACGCCTAAGACGAACCCCGCGGACGGCGACACCCGGCTCCTATCGAGCGACGCCCTCCGGGGGCAGGCGACTGCCGCGATCGAGCGGGCGCTGGCTGAAGGCGAGCCGCTCTCTCTGGTCGCCTGTATCCCGCAGCAGCTCCCCGGCGAGCGAGCCTCGGGCGTCGTTGGCGTCGCGGCAGCCTGCATCGACACGCTCCTCCGAGGCGACGACTTCGTCGGCCTGATCGAGAGCGACGTGCTGGCGATCGCCCTGCCGGATACGGACGCGGCTGGCGCCCGTGTGCTGGCCTTCCGCATTAAGGGCGAGCTCCGCCTGCGCACGGCGCACCTCCGCAGCACGGTCTGGGAGGCGGGGTGCGCATCCCTGCCGGACGACGGCTCGACGGTGGATGATCTGATCGCGGCCGCCCTCCAGTCGGCGAAGATGAGCCGCCGCAACGCGGCATAACCCGCGACCCTTCACCCTCGACCCGAATCCTCCCGTTTGACCCGCCGCCGCCGATGCCCTACAACACAAGGGTGGGCGTCCGCGACGGCAGCTTCGAGAGCGACGGCGTCCGCCTCCATTACCTGGACTGGGGCGGCGATGGTCCGCCGCTGATCCTGATCCACGCCACCGGCTTCCTGGCCGCGCTCTGGCGCCCCATCGCCGAGCGGCTGGCCGGGCGCTTCCGCGTCGTCGCCGTCGACCAGCGCGGCCACGGCGACAGCGACCAACCAGCCGACGGCTACCGCTTCGAGACGTTCGCCGACGACCTGCAGGGCGAGTTCGACGCCCTGGAGCTGGAGGCGCCGCTGGCCGTTGGGCATTCGTCTGGCGGCACCATCATCGTCGCCCACGCCGGCCGCCACCCCGGCATCGTCCGGCGCGCCGTGCTCATCGAGCCGATCTTGCCCCGGCCAGACTGGTACACGCAACCGCCCGCCGGGCGCAGCGCCTTCACGCTGGCCGACGGCGCTCGCAAGCGGCGGGCCGTCTGGCCCGATCGCGCGTCGATCTTCGAGGCGTACCGCTCTCGGGAGATGTTCCAAACGTGGCGAGAGGATGTGCTGCGCCTGTACGTGGAGGAGGGGACGCGACCGCGCAAGGACGGGCAGGTCGAGCTGAAATGCCCGCCGGAGGTGGAGGCGCGCTTCTTCGAGGCGGTGACCCGGTACGATTCCTGGGCGTCGCTGCCCAGGCTGCTGTGCCCGACGCTGGTGCTGTGGGGCGCGAAGAGCCACCTCCATGGCCGCGGCCTCGACGACCAGGCGCAGCAGGCGCTGCCGGCCGCGCGCACGGTCGTCGTGCCGGAGACAGGCCATTTCTTGCCGCAGGAGCGCCCGGACGATGTGGCGCGCCGCATCGAAGAATTTCTCTCGGACTGAAGGAGGTTTCGTGGACCAGCCCCGCCGCGTTGTCGTCACCGGACTGGGCGTGATCAGCCCGGTTGGCCTGGACGTCGATTCGTTCTGGCAGAGTCTGCTGGCGGGGCGCTGCGGCATCGATACCATCGCCGGCTTCGACGCCACGGGCTTCGCGGTGCGTATCGCGGGCGAAGTGAAGGGGTTCGACGCCGAGCAGTACATGGACTTCAAGACGGCGCGCCGCTCCGGCCGGTTCGCGCAGATCGCCATCGCCGCGAGCAAGCAAGCGCTGTGCAGCGGCCGGCTGAACGTCACGGAAGAAACGCGCGACCGGATCGGCGTGGTCATGGCCTCCTCCGGCGGCCCGTTCGACATGGCCGCGCAGTGGGAGGTGCTGCAGACGCGCGGCCCCAATCGCATCGACCCCCTCCTCATCCCGAAGTGGGGCGCCCATGCCGCGGGCGCGCGCGTCGGCCGCGCGCTGGGGGTGCGCGGCCCGAACACGACAATCAACTCGGCCTGCGCATCCGGCACCGACGCCCTGGGCCACGCCCTGAACCTGATCCGCAGCGGCTCGGCCCAAGTCCTGCTCGCCGGCGCGGCGGACGCCGTCGTCTCGCCGCTGGGCATCGCGTCGATGGCGGTGCTCGGCGCGCTGACGAAGGACTGGAACGACGAACCTCTGCGCGCGTCCCGGCCCTTCGACGCCAAGCGATCAGGGTTCGTCCTCGGCGAGGGGGCCGGCGTCCTCTTGCTCGAATCGGAGGAGCACGCGCAGCGGCGCGGCGCGCCGGTGCTCGCCGAATTCGCCGGCGCCGGCTGGTCCTTCGACGCGACCGATGACACGGCCCCCGACGCCGGCGGCCAGGCGCTGGCGATGACGCGCGTGCTCCAGTCGGCCGGGCTGACGCCTGAGGACGTGAGCTACGTGAACGCCCACGGGACATCCACGCCGCTCAACGACAAAGCGGAGACGGCGGCGATCAAGCTCGCCTTTGGCGAGACAGTCGCGCGCCGGGTGCCGGTGAGTTCGACCAAGTCGATGACCGGGCACCTGGGCGCAGCGGCGGGTGGCGTCGAGGCGGTCGCCAGCGTCCTGACGATCCGCGACAACGTGCTGCCGCCCACGATCAATCAGGAATTCCCCGACCCCGAGTGCGACCTAGACTACGTGCCGAACAAGGCGCGCGCACACGACGTGGACGTCGTCCTCTCGAACTCCTTCGGCCTGGGCGGCCAGAACGCGACGATCATCCTCCGGCGCTACCGGCCGTAGCGGCGACGCGCCCCTCAGCGCCTCGCGGGAGCGCGACATCGCTGAAACGCTAAGAAACCCCTAAACTTCGCGCAACCTTCCGTCAAATCCATTGACAATGCTGCAATGCGGGTTCAACATAACCGCAGCCGCACGTGATCTGCCCGAAGATCGCTACCCCGCCGAGCTAGCAGCCCGCCATCGCTAGCCCTTCGTGTCCCCTCGGGCGCCAACGAATGGAGGCGTAGCTCATGAAGAGTACAGGGCTGTTTCGCGCGTTCCTGCTGGCAGCACTGCTGTTGGTGCTGGGTCTGATGGCGAGCCAACCCGCCGAGGCCGATCCCAGCTTTGGCCTCGATCCGCCCTCTCCGTCTGCTATCGGGCCCGTGTTTGGTCCGGGGCCGGGCCATATCTTCGACCCGCCGATCCTCGGCGGGCCCGGGTCGAACGGGCCGGTCGTCGGGCCCACCGCGGCGCCGCTGTCGACGATCCCTAGCTCGGCGCTCGGGCTGGGGCCGGGAGCCGATAACGTCGACGGCATTTCCTACGGTGACGACTGCATCCCGGCGTTCCTCGCCTGCCTGGGTGGGCTGCTCGGTTTCTTCTATCCGTTCTCTGTAGACCGCCCGTCACTGGGCGTACCAGGCGCGGCGCCTGATGTGGCGTCCCAGGCCGGGGCGCCGGAGTACTCGGCAGCAGCCGATATCTTCACCACGCCGGCGATCGCCGCGCCGCCGGTCTGCGGAGCGGCGGGCGCGAACACGCTAATCATTGACGGCGACGGGTTGATCGCAGGCGGCGGCCCGAACGGCGTCGGCCTCGGCCTCTCGGAGCCGCCGACGCCGCCTGTCGATCCGGGCGTAGACGATTTGGACTCGCTCGACATGACGGACGCGACGAAGGTGGACTTCGCGCCGCCTTGGGACGGCGTCCTGGACGGACCCGTGTTCTTCACCCTGGACGGGCCGTCGGCTGCGGCGTACGGCGTGTCGCCGGCCGACGTGCTGGTGGCTGGGCCGCCGTTCACCCTGCCCGGCACGTTTATGGTCTGGGCCCCTGCCGCGACGCTGGGTCTGGACTTCTTCGGCGTGGCGACCGACGACATCGACGCGCTCGCCGTGAATTGGGGCGGCGCTGCCGGTGTCTTTGGCACATCGCCCACGGACGGCGCGATCTTCTCGCTTGCGCCGGGCTCGGCGTCGCTCGGCGGCCTGCCGGGCTTGGCGACGCTCTGCTGGCTCCCCAGCCAGGCGACCGAGGCGGACGTCTGGTTCGTGCCAGCGGCCGGCGTACCTGCGATGGGCGCCGTGCCGCTCCTGGACGCGGAGATGCTGGGCCTGCGCACGGCCCGCAGCGGTTTCGTCAACCCGAATACGGCCAGCGGCAATGACAACCTGGACGCGCTCGACGTGGTGGCGCTGGTCGCCGCTGCGGACGCCGATGGCGACGGGCTGGATGACGTGATCGATCCGGACGACGACAACGAAGGGTTGGGCGACCGGCCGGACGGCGCGGCAGGTTGCTCGCCCACCGTCGCGGATACCGACGGCGACGGACTGAGCGACCTCGCCGAGGTCGTTACGTACGGGACGAACTGTGCCGTCGGCGACTCGGATGGCGACGGCCTGAGCGACGGCGACGAGGTGCTGGTCTACGGCACGGACCCGCTCGATGCCGACTCGGACGACGACGGCCTGACGGACGGGGCCGAGGTGAACACCTACGGCACGAACCCGCTCGATCCCGACTCGGACGACGACGGCTTGACGGACGGGTCTGAGGTGAATACGTACGGTACGAACCCGCTAGACGCCGACTCGGACGATGATGGCCTGACGGATGGCGCCGAGGTGAACACGTACGGCACGAACCCACTGGACGCCGACTCGGACGACGACGGCCTGACGGATGGCGCCGAGGTGAACACCTATGGCACGAACCCACTGGACGCCGACTCGGACGACGACGGGCTTGGCGATGGCGCGGAGGTGTTCATCGGCTCGGACCCGCTGGACGAGGATACCGACAACGACGGGCTGCGCGACGGCCCCGAGGTCTTCGTCTACGGAACAAGTCCAATCGACCCGGACAGCGACAACGATGGGCTTGGAGACGGCGACGAGGTTTTCGTCTACGGGACGAGCCCGACGGACGCGGACACCGACAACGACGGCCTGACGGACGGCGCCGAGGTCAACATCTTCGGCACCAACCCGCTGCTCGTCGATACGGACATGGAGGGCTGCGCCGACAGCGAGGAGCTGGGCCCTAACCCCAGCCAGGGGGGCATGCGCAATCCCCTCTACTTCTGGGACTTCATAGACGTCCCGTCAGGCAACCCGCTGGCCCGCGACCAAGTCGTCGGCGCCGCGGACATCGCCGCTATCGTGTCTCGGTTCGGCTCGAACGACATGGGGCCGGGACCCTTCGACCAGTTCAGCGACCCACTCTCGACGCCTCTGAAGCCACAGATGCCCTCCGGATTGAGGAAGAACTACCACCCGGCGTACGACCGTGGAGGCACTTTGCCGGGCGGCGATAAGTGGGACCTCAAGGCCCCAAACGGTTCGATCGGCGCGATGGAACTGGCGAACGCCGTAGCCCAGTTCGGCCATAGCTGTGCTCGGCCGCCATAGGCCTGCGCGAAGCCTGCGACCAACGGGCGCTGCCGCCTGCGGCAGCGCCCGTCAGAACGCCGGCGATACGTCGATCTCGCTCTCCAGCAGCTCGGCGTCCAGCCGCGTCTGCTCCACGAACGTGACGACGTTCTGGAGCACGTCGCGAGCGTGGCGGGCATCGTTGGAGACGCAGGTCACGCCCAGCGTGGCGATCTGCCAGCGGTCGAGATCGTCCACTTCGGCAACGGCGACGTTGAACTTCTGGCGCAGGCGGGCGCTGAGCGAACGCACAAGCTGGCGCTTGCCCTTTAGCGAAGCGTTCTCCGGCAGCCGGAGGACGATCCGGCAGACGCCGACATTCATGGCGCTCATCGTGGGCTAGTCGTCGTCGGTGGCGGAGGAATCGATGTCGAGCGCGGCGGGCGGATCGGCGTCCTCGCCTTCGTCCGCTTCGTCCCGTTGCGAGGCGTACATCTCAGGCATTGCGCCGGCGTCGTCTCCCGACGGCGTTTCGTTTTCGAGCGAGGGGGCGGCTGCGTCGGGGGCGGCGGGCGGGCTCGCCTCGCCGTCGGGCTCGAGGCCATCGTCTTGTTCGAGTGGTGGCAGCGGCGGCAGATCGTCCGGCCGCTGGAGTCCGAAGTACTCCAGGAAGCGCACCGTGGCGCCGAACAGGACCGGCCGGCCCGGTCCCGGGGCGCGCCCGACCTCCTCGATCAGCTCGCGGGCGAGGAGTGTGGCGACGGATTGGTCGGCGTTGACGCCGCGTACCGACTCGATGCCCGTCCGCGTGATCGGCCCGCGGTAGGCGATGATCGCCAGCGTCTCCAGCGCCGCGCGGGAGAGCCGGCCGTGCTCCACCTCCATGAGACGCTCGATGTACGGGGCGGCGTCGGGCGTGGTGACGAGCTGGACCCGGTCGCCCAACCGCTGGAGGAGCACGCCGCGACCGTCCGGCGTCGCGATCAGCTCCTCGACGACGCGCTCGACGCGCTGGCGCGTGACGCCCAGGCTTTTGGCCAGCGCCCCGAGCTCCTGCGGCTCCTCGGCGACGAAGAGGAGGCTCTCGACCAGGGCCGGCAGCCGGTCAAGAGACGGCGGGTCGATCTTCTTCTGCGTTTGGGGGGGCGTCATGAGTGGTCTCCTGGACAGGCGGGCCGGACTCCCGCGCGGACGAGCCCGGCTGTTGCGGCAGGCGCTCCCAGCCGCTGGCCGTAGCGGGTCGCGTCCACTGCGGCGGCGCGCCGGCCGGCGACTCGACGGCGGGGGCGGGGCTCGGCTCGCCTTGCGGGCGGGCGACGCGCAGCTCGCGGTAGTGGAGCTGCGCCTGGGGCGGCCGAGCAAGCGTGACCCCCATCTGCTCTTCGATCAAACGGGCGGCGCGGCGGCAGGCGTCCTCGGTCGTCGTCGCCAGGTCGGCGTCGGCGCCGACATGGAGGTCGAGGCTGACCTGAGCCTTCTGGCCGCGAGCCAGCACCGTGGCCTGGACCTGGTTGAGGTGCGGGACCTGACGTAGCTCCTCTTCGACGCGGAGGGCAATCTCGTCCGTGCCGATGCGCGCCTCGCCCGAGCCGACCTTGCCCACCTTGAGGCTGCCGCTCTCCGGCGGCGCGACTTCGATGATGATCACCAGGAGCGCCACGAGGGCCAGGATCAGCCCGCCCAGGGTGACGATTGTCTTGGCCGGGTCGGTGTTGTGGTCATCCAGGTAGCCGGCCAGGTCGGCCAGGCGCTCGATACTCTCGTCCGGCGCGCCCCAGGCGAGGATCACGATCAGGAACATCAGGAAGATCCAGAGGAGCGCCCCGCTGATGATCAGGACGCGGTTCGTCAGGTCCATGGGCTCCTTCCCGTCGCTGCGGCGCCTGGGGGGTGCTGGGGGGACCGTCGCGGCGGCAGACGCTTCCCGGCCGGGCTAGCCGGACCGTCGCGACGGCGGGTGCGGCGAACGTTGCGACTACGCACGTCTCGCAGCCATCATAGCGCACTCGGTGGGGGTGTCAACGCGAGAGCGCGGGGCCGGCGCCGCTCGCCGGCGCAGGGCGGTCGGAAACGGGCACGGAGCGGGGTGTGGAATCTGAGGCGGGGTGGCTTGGTCAGCCGCAAGCGGTAAAGCCGCAGACCGGGCAGCAGGCGCAGCCTTCGCCGTAGACCAGGGGGCCTCCGCAGTCGGGACAGCGATGTCGCTTCATGGTCGTCCTCCTCGGATGTAGAGTAGCAGCACAAGCGTTCTAGCCGCAGAATAACAGAACGCATGTACGCTGTCAAGCCCGCGAAGCATCGGAATCGGTGGATGCGGGCCCTTGGCGGGCTTGACAAGCCATGCCAGCGATGGTACGCTCGTGGCGCGGAGTACGATAGTGAGTCATCACTAACTTATGGTCCGAGCTCGCAGAATGCCCGCCGAACGTCGCCGGCGCCAGATCATCGAGTCGTCGCGCGAGGTCTTCGCCGCCCAGAGCTATTCGAAGGTCGGCACTGCTGACCTGGCGAAGGCCGCCGGCCTATCGGAGCCCGCCCTCTACCGCTACTTTTCCGGCAAGAAGGCGCTGTTCCTCGCCACTCTGCGCTCGACGGGCCCCAAGCTCCTCGATATCTGGCAAGACATCGCCTACGACGTGGAGGACCCGCTGGAAACGCTCTGGGCGGTGGGCGTCGACTACTACGATCACCTTCAGAGTCACTCCGCCAACATGAAGCTCCAGTTTCAGGCGGTCTCTGAGGTCGAAGACCCGGAGATCCGAGAAGCCCTGCGGGAGAACTTCTCGGCCTTCGTCGGCTTCGTCTCGGAGACGCTGGAGGAGGGGAAGCGCCGCGGCATCGTCCGGCGCGACCTCGACTCGCGGATGGTGGCGTGGCAGTTCTTGGGCATGGGGCTTACGTTGGACCTGATGCATCTGCTCGGCTTCGGGTCGGAGCTGGACCGCGGCGCGGCGGATCAATGGGCGCGGCGGTTTCAGGAGATGCTGCGAGCGCCGCGGCGGCTCGGCGGCACCGGGCCCGGGGTGCGGGCCGTCTCGGAGCTGGCGGCGCCGTTCGACTGGCCGCTCGAGGTAGCGCCTGGCAGGTGATGGACGCCAGATAGCGGGAAGCGAGGAGCCATGGACTTTCGCGACAGCCCGGACGAAGCGGCCTTCCGTAAGGAAGTACGCGAGTTTATCCAAGACGAGCTGCCGGAGGAGCTGGCGCGGCGCGGCGCGGGTGGCGCCATGTTCGGCGGCGGCAGCGGTCGGTTTGCGCAGGAGGGCTACTGGAAGGCGCTGGGCGGCTGGCTCAAGAAGATGAACGAGCGCGGCTGGGTCGCCCCGGCCTGGCCGAAGGAGTACGGCGGCGCCGGCCTCAGCGTGATGGAGCAGTTCGTCTTCAATCACGAGATGGCGAGGGCGGGCGCGCCGCGCAGCCCCAACGTCATCGGCCTGGGCTGGGTAGGGCCGACGCTCATCCTCTACGGGACGGAGGAGCAGAAGCAGCGCCACCTGCCGCCGATCCTGGGGAACGAGGCGTTCTGGTGCCAGGGCTTCTCCGAACCCGAGGCCGGCTCCGACCTCGCTTCGCTCAAGACCCGTGCCGTGCGCGACGGCGACGACTACGTGGTGAACGGCCAGAAGACCTGGACCTCCGGCGCCCACGGCGCCCAGTGGATGATCCTGCTCGCCCGCACCGACGCGGAAGCCCCGAAGCACAAGGGCATCAGCTACTTCCTGCTCGACATGAAGTCGCCCGGCATCTCGGTGCGGCCGCTGGTGAACATGGTGGGCAGTCACGATTTCAACGAAGTGTTTTTCGACAACGTGCGCGTGCCGAAAGAGAACCTCATCGGCGAGGAGAACCGCGGCTGGTACGTCGGCACGACCACGCTCGATTTCGAGCGCTCCGGCATCGCCACTGGCGTCAGCCACGAGCTAACGGTGCAGGACTTCGTTCGCTACGTTCACGAACATCGCGATGGGCCGGAGTGCGCCGTCGGCCGCGACCCGCTGGTGCGCTACGAGCTGGCCGACCGCGCGATCGAGGCGCGGGTGGAGCAGATGCTCAACTACCAGGTGATCGGCGTGCAGATGCGCAACCAGGTGCCCAACAAGGAGGCCTCGGTCGCGAAGCTGTACAGCACGGAGCTGGACCAGCGCATCGCCGCTACCGGGATGAAGCTGCTGGGCACGTACGCCCAGCTCGTGCGCGGCAGCGAGTACGTGCCGATGAACAGCCGGATGCCCTCGATGTACATGTACGCCACCACGAGCACCATCGGCGGCGGCACGAGCGAGGTGCAGCGGAACATCATCGCCCAGCGCGGCCTGGGGATGCCGCGGGACTGAGGCTGGAAGTTGGAAGCTGGAAGCTGGAAGGTCGCTGGGGACTGCTTGTCCAGCCTCCAACCTCAAGTTTCCAACTACCCACTGCTGACGAGCGAGGAGGGGACGAGCCATGGATTTTCGTGATACGCCGGACGAGGCCACGTTTCGCGTTCAGGTGCGCGCGTTCCTGAAGGCGGAGCTGCCGGAGCGCCAGCGCTCGCAGGACGTCCCCACCGGCCCCGGCTACGATCGCTCCCGCTTCGAGGAGATGCGCGAGTGGCGCGGGAAGCTCGCGGCGAAAGGCTGGATTGCCCCGGCCTGGCCGAAGGAGTACGGCGGCGCCGGCCTGAGCGTGATGCAGCAGTTCATCATGAACGAGGAGTTCGCCCAGGCCCGCGCCATGCCCGTCGGTGGCATGGGCGTCGCCATGCTCGGGCCGACGCTGATCAGCCACGGCTCTGATGAGCAGAAGAAGGAGCACCTGGGACGCATCCTCTCCGGCGAGGTGCAGTGGTGCCAGGGCTTCAGCGAGCCCGGCTCCGGCTCCGATCTCGCCTCGCTCCAGACGAAGGCCGTCCGCGACGGCGACGACTACGTGATCAACGGCCAGAAGATCTGGACTTCCGGCGCCCAGTTCGCCCATTGGATGTTCCTGCTGGCCCGCACCGACTCGGACGCGCCCAAGCACAAGGGGATCAGCTACTTCCTGCTCGATATGAAGGCGCCCGGCGTCACGGTGCAGCCGCTCGTGAACATGGGCGGCAACGCCGGCTTCAACGAGGTGTTCTTCGAGGACGTGCGAGTGCCCGCGAAGAACCTCGTCGGCGAAGAGAACCGCGGCTGGTACGTCGGCACGACGACGCTCGACTTCGAGCGCTCCAGCATCGGCTCCGCCGTGGCGCACCAGCTCCAGGTCGAGGAGATGGTGCGCTTCGCCCGCGAGCACGTCGACGACCACCTCTCGGTGATCGATCACCATCCCACGGTGCGCTACGAGCTAGCGGACCGGCTGGTCGAGGCGCGGGTCGCCCGCATGCTCTCCTATCGCGTGATCACGATGCAGGCGAAGGGGCTGGTCCCCAACTATGAGGCGTCGATGACCAAGCTCTTCGCCTCGGAGCTGAGCCAGCGCATCGCCCGTACCGGGGTGATGGTCACCGGCCTCTACGGGCAGCTCCGCCCGGGCAGTCCGTGGGCGGCGGCGCGCGGCCGCTACGCCGCGTCGTACCTGCAGACGCTGGGGTCGACCATCGCCGGCGGCACCAGCGAGGTGCAGCGCAACATCATCGCCCAGCGCGGGCTGGGCCTGCCGCGGGACTAGGGCTGGAAGCTAGATGCTGGAAGCTGGAAGGTGGCTCGGGACTGCTTATCCAGCCTCAAGCGTCCAGCGGGCCGATAACAAGCAGCCGACTAAGAGGAGGTAAGCGTGGACTTTCGCGATTCAACTGAAGAGGAAACGTTCCGGCAGGAGGTGCGCGACTTCATCGCGGCGGAGGCGCCCCAGGTGAAGCGCGGCGCCAGCCGGGAGGAGGCGCTGGTCGCCAACTGGGATCGGAACCAGCAGTGGTTCAAGAAACTGGCGGACCGGGGCTGGGTGGCCCCAGCCTGGCCGAAGGAGTACGGCGGCGCCGGCCTCTCCACCATCCAGCAGTTCATCCTCAATGAGGAGCTCTCGCTGCACCGGGCGCCCCGCCCCCTGCACCTGATCATCGGCCTGGGCATGGCCGGCCCGACGATCATCGTCCACGGCACGGAGGAGCAGAGGAAGAAGTACCTCCCGGGCATCATCGCAGGCGAGGACGTCTGGTGTCAGGGCTACAGCGAGCCGGGCGCCGGCTCCGACCTGGCGTCGCTCCAGACGCGCGCCGTGAAGGACGGCGACGACTACATCATCAACGGCCAGAAGATCTGGACCACGCTCGCCCACATCGCCAAGTCGATGATCCTGCTCGCCCGCACCGATCCGGACGCGCCGAAGCACAAGGGCATCACCTACTTCATCATCGATATGAAGGCGCCAGGCGTCGAGGTGCGGAAGCTGGTCAACATGGCCGACACGCACGAGTTCAACGAAGTGTTCTTTGACAACGTGCGCGTGCCGAAGGAGAACGTCATCGGCGAGGAGGACCGCGGCTGGTACGCCGCCGTCACCACGCTCGACTTCGAGCGGTCGGCGATCGGCAGCGCCATCGGCATGAAGCAGACGGTGGAGGAGATCGTCCAGTACGCCCGTAGCCACACGGAAGACCACACCAGCGCCCTCGGCATCAACCCGATGCTCCGCTACGAGCTATCTGACCGCATGGTGGAAGTCGAGGTCGCGCGCATGCTTTCCTACCGCGTCGCCAGCCTCCAGAATCGCGGGCTGATCCCGAACTACGAGGCATCGTTGCTGAAGCTGTACACCACGGAGCTGAACCAGCGCATCGCCCGCACCGGCTACGACATCCTAGGGCTCTACGGACAGCTCGGGCGCGGCTCGCCGTTGGCGCCAAACGACGGACGAAACTGCTACACCTACCTACGCTCCGTCGCCTACACGATCGAAGGCGGCACGAGCGAGGTGCAGCGCAACATCGTGGCCCAGCGCGGGCTGGGGCTGCCGCGGGACTAATCGCAGGTAGCTGGTTGCCGTTGTCGGTGATGACCAAGATGACACCTGAGCGATCCGCCTGCGAATTCCCTGGCGAATCCGAGGCCAGGAGGGTGTTGTGGACAACCGCATCCGGGTAGTCACAGAAAACGGGCTAGGCACCGTCACGCTCGCGTCACCCGGCCGGCTCAACGCGTTCGACGGCCCAATGATCGCCGCGCTGGCAGAGTCCTGCGCGATGCTCGCGACTGACGCAACCGTTCGCGCGATCATGCTCATCGGCGAGGGCCACGGGTTCTGCTCCGGCTTGGATCTGAAATGGGCGGCTCAACAGCAGACAAGCATGGTGGAAACAGCGCGGCGCGTGACGATGGACCTGCACGGCACAGTGACCGAACTGCGCCGCGCGCCCAAACCGGTGGTAACAGCGGTAAACGGGCCGGCTGCCGGGGCGGGGGTTGGCCTGGCGCTCTCCGGAGACGTCGTGCTGGCGTCGAGTGACGCGCGTTTCAGCTTGGCTTACTCGAAGATCGGCCTGGCGCCGGACGGTGGAACGACGTACCTGCTTCCTCGCCTGGTCGGCGAGAAGCGCTCGCTCGCTCTCTTCTTCTCCGGAGATGCGATCTCAGCCGACGAAGCCAAATCGATCGGCCTGGTAACGCAGGTGCTGCCGTCGGAACGCTTCGCCGAGGAAGCCCGCGAGTTCGCCAGCAAGCTTGCGCAGGGACCGACGCTCGCCTATGCGCTGACCAAGCAACTCGTGCTCGATTCCATGCGCGAGGGCCTGGAAACGCAGATGGAGAAGGAGCGGCGCGCGATCACACAGACATTCGCGAGCGAGGACTACAACAGCGGAGTCGCCGCCTTCTTCGGGAAGAGAGCCCCAAGCTTTGTTGGCAAGTAGCGAGACTAGCGGGTTTGAGGCCTGGAAGCTGGACGCTGGAAGCTGGATGCGCGAGCGGAACTGCCTTCTCCAGCTTCAAGCTTCTAGGAACGGTTAACGGACGATCGAGATACGCGAACGCACGATGGACTTTCGATTTTCGCCGGAGCAGGACACCTTTCGCTGGGAGGTGCGCGCCTTCCTAGCCGAGGCGCTGCCCGCCGACTGGGTGGGCGCCGACAGCGCGATCGATGAGGACGCGTTCGAGTTCGGGCGCGCGTTCCTGCGCCGGCTGGCGCCGAAGCGCTGGATCGCGCCGGCCTGGCCGAAGGAGTACGGTGGCCTGGGCCTGGGCCTCTGGGAGCAGGTGGTCTTCAACGAAGAGATGGCTTACCATCGGGCGCCCGTGCTCAACCTGGCCGCCGTCGGCTACCTGGGCCCAACGATCATGCTCTACGGCGACGAGGCCCAGAAGCGCCAGCACCTGCCCGGCATCACCTCCGGCGAGGCGATCTGGTGCCAGGGTTACAGCGAACCTGGCTCCGGCTCCGACCTCGCCTCGCTCCAGATGAGCGCCGTGCAGGACGGCGACGACTTCGTCATCAACGGCCAGAAGATCTGGACCAGCCAGGCCCACTACGCCGACTGGATGTTCCTGCTCGCCCGCAGTGACGCCGAGGCGCCCAAGCACCGCGGCATCAGCTACTTCCTGGTCGACATGAATTCGCCGGGGATCACCGTCCGGCCGCTGATCAACATGGCCGGCCAGTCCGGCTTCAACGAGGTGTTCTTCGAGGACGTGCGCGTGCCCCGCTCCGGCCTCCTAGGCGAGGAGAACCGCGGCTGGTACATGGCGACGACCACGCTGGACTTCGAGCGATCGTCCGTCGCCACCTCCGCGGGCATGCGGCGCTCGCTCGAGGAGCTGACCTCGTTCGCGAAGGAGGCGAAAGTCAACGGCCACATGGCCTTCGACCTGCCGCTCGTGCGCCACCGCCTCGCCGAGCTGTGGCTGGAGCTGAACATCGTGCGGCTGCTCTCGTACCGAGTGGTCACCCTCCAGGAGCGCGGCATCGTGCCCAATTACGAGGCCTCGATCGTGAAGGTCTTCAACTCGGAGTACAACCAACGGCTGGCGCGAGCGGGGCTGCGCACGCTGGGCCTCTTCGGCCAGCTCCAGCCGGACTCGCCGCACGCGCGGCTGCGCGGGCGCTTCGAGCGCTCGTACCTGACCTCGATCGGCTCCACCATCGCCGCCGGCACGAGCGAGATCCAGCGAAACATCATCGGCCAGCGCGGGTTGGGGCTGGCGCGGGGCTAGAGGCTCCAGTTCGATGTTTGACCAACGTATGCTCCCGTCAGCTCAACTTGATGAGCGCGGACGCTTGCCGTCAGTATGTCGGGCCTTGGGTGACTGTCATGCTGAGCGTCAGCGAAGCATCTTTCGCCCCGCGAGGGGCCAGACCCTTCGCTTCTCTGGCCCACGCGGACGGAGCGCTCGCCGGGTTCCGGGAAACGGTGCGTCCTTCTCCCCACCCACCCGCCCCGAGAAGTTGTTGAATCTGGGGGACACCCCCAGACCCCCGGCAGAAGGGCTGCGCCCCTCTGCACTCTCCGTCTCTCAGTATTCTTCCAGCCTCCAACACCAAGGATAGAACGATGGATTTTCGAGACGCCCCCGAAGACGCAGCGTTCCGCGCCGAGGTGCGTGACTTCCTCGAGCTCGAGCTGCCGGACGATCTGCGCCAGCCCGACGATGCGGTGCTCGGCGTCGGTGTCGGCGAGGACCCGAAGGACATGGTCTGGCTGAAGAAGCTAGCCACCCGCGGCTGGGTCGCCCCGGCCTGGCCGAAGGAGTACGGCGGCGCCGGTCTTTCGGTGATGCAGCAGTTCGTCTTCGGCGAAGAGCTGGCGCGCGTCCGGGCGCCTCGGCCGAACTTTCTCGCCATCGGCCTCATCGGCCCGACGATCATCGTCCACGGCAGCGAGGAGCAGAAGCGCGAGCACCTCTCCGGCATCCTCTCGGGCGAGATGTACTGGTGCCAGGGCTTCAGCGAGCCCGGCTCGGGCTCCGACCTGGCGTCGCTCCAGACGAAGGCCGAGCGCGACGGCGATGACTTCGTGATCAACGGCCAGAAGATCTGGACCTCCGGTGCCCACCGAAGCCATCGCATGGCCCTCCTGGCGCGCACCGATTTCGACGCGCCGAAGCACAAGGGGCTCAGTTACTTCCTGGTCGATATGCGCGCGCCGGGGGTCACCGTCCAGCCGCTCACCAACATGGCCGAGACGCACAGCTTCAACGAGGTCTTCTTCGACAACGTCCGTGTGCCAAAGAAGGACCTCCTGGGGGAGCTGAACCGCGGCTGGTACGTCGCGACGACGACGCTCGACTTCGAGCGCTCCGGCATCATCAGCGCCGTCGGCCTCCAGCAGCTTGTCGACGAGATCGCGGAGGCGACGCGCCCCTTCCGCCGCGCCGGCGACGGTTTCACCGCCCGCCACGAGCTGGCGGAGCGCGCGATCGAGGCGCACATCGCGGTGTTGTTCTCGTACCGCATCGCCAGCATGCAGGCGAAAGGGCTGATCCCCAACCAGGAGGCGTCGGTCACCAAGCTCTACGCCTCGGAGCTGGCGCAGCGCATCGCCAAGACCGCGATCCACCTCGCCGGGCTGCACGGGCAACTCGGGCCGGGCTCCGCCTACGCTCCGCTGATGGGGCGCATCGAGCGCATGTACCGCATCCAGGTCGGCGCGACCCTGGCCGGCGGCACGAGCGAGATCCAGCGCAACATCATCGCCCAGCGCGGCTTGGGCCTGCCGAGGGAGTGATGGTCGGGGTGGGGACGTTCAACTATCCGATGGAGATCGCGGCGCGACCGGAGGGGCCCTTCGTGAGGCTCGAACCTCTGGTCGACACCGGCGCCCTCTACTCGTGGATCCCGGCCTCCGTTCTCCAAAACGTGGGCCTCAGCCCAAGCGACCGAGGGAAGTTCCGTTTGGCCAACGGCACGATCATCGAGCGAGACTTGTGTGAAGCGGTAGTCCGGATCGACGGGCGCGCGCGGCACACGATTGTGGTCTTTGGCGATGAAGGTACCGACGCATTGCTCGGCGCTTATACGATGGAAGGCTTCGGCGTGATGCCGGATCCCGTGGAGAAGCGACTAGTCCCGGTTACCACGCTGCCGCTGCTGAACGCCCGATGAACACCAGCGACCAGCCACCAGCGACCAGCGACCGTTCGTCCGGCGACCTCGCGACGCGCCACTGCGCGCCGTGCGAGGGCGGGACGCCGCCGATACGCCTCGCCGAGGCCGAGATGCTGCTGGCGCAGCTGCCGGGCTGGCGCCTCGCCGAGGGCGAGCCGCTGAAGCTGGCGCGGACGCTCAAGCGCAAGGACTTCGCTGGCGCGATGGCGTTCGTCAACCGCGTGGCGGACCTCGCCGAGGCGGAGGGCCACCACCCGGACATCTGCGTTTCGTGGAACCGGGCGACGTTGGAGCTGTTCACCCACGCGATCGGCGGTCTCTCCGAAAACGACTTCATCATGGCGGCGAAGATCAACGAGCTGGCCGCTGACCCCTGATGGCTGACGGCTGGAAGATTGGTATCTTGCGGACACTCTCGTCCGTGATCAACATCAACGAGGGGAAAGGAGCACCAAACACATGGACCTAGGACTGAGCGAGGAGCAGGAGCTGCTCAAGAACTTTGCCCGGGATTTCCTGGAGAAGGAATGCCCCGAGCAGCACGTGCGAGACATGGAGGAGGACGAGCAGGGCTATTCGCCTGACCTCTGGAAGAAGATGACGGAACAGGGCTGGACGGGCCTGATCGTCCCGGAGGAGCACGGCGGAACGGGCATGGGCTTCATCGACTTGGTGATCCTCGTCGAGGAGTTCGGCCGCGCGCTCGTGCCGGGGCCGTTCATCCCGACCGCCGTCGGCGGCGCCATCGCGTTGCTGGAGGCGGGCTCGGCCGAGCAGCAAGGGCAATACCTGCCGAAGATCGCGTCGGGCGAGCAGATCTGGACGCTCGCCTTCACCGAGCCGACGGCTCGCTTCGACGCCGAGGGCATCGAGCTGGAGGCGAAGGGCGACGGCGACGGCGACGGCTTCGTCCTCAACGGCACGAAGCTCTTCATCCGCGACGCCCACGTCACCGACTACATGACCGTCGTCGCGCGCACGAAGAAGGGCGCGAACGCCGAGGACGGCGTCACGCTCTTCATCGTCGATAGCAAGAGCCCGGGCATCTCGTTCACGCAGCTCAAGACGATCGCGGCGGACAAGCAGTGCGAGGTCAAGTTCGAGAACGTGAAGGTGCCCAAGGCGAACGTCCTGGGCGAGGTCGACCAGGGCTGGGCGCCCTTCCATCGCATCGCTCGCAAGGGGACGGTGATCGAGAGCGCGTACCTGGTTGGCCTGGCGCAGAAGGACTTCGAGATCAGCGTCCAGTACGCCAAGGACCGCATCCAGTTCGGCCGGCCCATCGGCAGCTTCCAGGCGATCCAGCACAAGGCGGCCGACATGGTGACCGACGTCGACGGCGCGCGCTTCATCATGTACAAGGCCGCCTGGTCGGTCGCTGAGGACACGCCTGAGGCCGACATGGACGTCCACATGGCGAAGGCCTGGTGCAGCGAGGCGACGCGTCGCGTGGTGGCGCACGGCCAGCAGATCCACGGCGGCATCGGCTTCACCAAGGAGTACGTGATCCAGCTCTACTTCCGCCGCCAGAAGGCGGGCGAGCTGGCCTGGGGCGACGCCGATTACCACCGCGAGCTGGTCGCCCAGGGGCTGAACATCTAGCGAACACGGAGGCGGGGGCTGCCCTTCGTGGAAGGGTGGCCTCCGCCATTCTGTCAAGTGCCCGGCGCTTGCTAGCCCAGCGGATATGGGGCAATATCTAGGCGATGGCAATCGTCACTGCAACTGACGAAGCCCGCAGCCGCAACATGTCGGCCATTCGGAGCCGCGACACCAAAATCGAATTTGCCGTCCGAAAGGCTCTCCACGCGGCGGGGTTTCGGTTCCGGCTCCATAGAAAGGATCTGCCGGGCAGGCCCGATGTGGTACTACCGGGGCGGCGAACAGTAATCATGGTACATGGCTGCTTTTGGCACGGACACATCTGCAAGGAAGCCAAGCGCCCGAAATCGAACCTAACTTATTGGGCACCAAAGATCGAAGGTAACATGAGGCGCGACACCCGAGTCCGAAGGCAAATTAGATCCAAGGGCTGGAGCGTCCTGGTGGTGCGCGAGTGCACGGTGCAGCGAGACACTGAGCGGGTTATCCAAGCTCTAAAGAAGCGCGGCTGATGCTGCAACGCGAGCTCACAACCGTTGAGATCTGTGCGGGAGCAGGCGGGCAATCGCTCGGATTAGAGCTAGCCGGCTTCAAACACGTAGCGGCGATCGACATTGATAGGGATTGCTGCCAGACTCTCCGAGCGAACCGCGCGGGTTGGCATGTCATCGAAGCGGATCTCGCAGAAATCGACGGTCGGCCTTGGTCCGGCGTAGACCTACTAGCTGGTGGAGTCCCTTGTCCACCATTTTCCATTGCGGGGAAGCAACTAGGAAAGCTGGACGAGCGCGATCTCTTTCCGCAGGCCTTGCGACTCATTGAGGAAATTGGACCGAGAGCCATCGTTCTGGAGAACGTCCGCGGATTCGCGACTCCGCGGTTCGCCCCGTATAGGCGGCAGATCGGAACTGTGCTAGATCGCCTGGGGTATGAAGTCCGTTGGACTGTCTTGAACGCTCTCGACTTTGGGGTACCGCAGTACAGACCGCGCTTTGTGCTTGTCGGTCTTCGGCCTGAAGACGCTCAGTGCTTCAGCTGGCCAGCCAACGGACGGCCTCCCTTGACCGTGGGGGAAAGTATCGCGGACTTAATGGGCGCTCGCAGTTGGCCGGGTCTGGAGACCTGGAAAGAACGTGCTAGAGGCTTCGCCCCCACAATTGTAGGTGGCTCGAAGAAGCACGGCGGTCCTGATCTCGGCCCAACCAGAGCTCGGCAAGAGTGGCGCAAATTAGGCGTCGAGGGCAAGAGCATTGCAGAGTCGGCGCCAGACCCAGATTTTCCGGCGGACGGTCTCCCTCGCCTGACGGTACGGATGGTCGCCCGCGTACAAAGCTTCCCGGACGACTGGTACTTCGTTGGGACCAAAACCTCATCATACAAGCAAGTTGGAAACGCATTCCCTCCACCAGTCGCTATGGTGATAGGGCTAAGCATTCGGGCGGCTCTCGGAAGGTCCCAAGACGGGCCGCGGCAACTCTCGCTCGTATCGAAGTCACCTTCTCATAGATGAAAGCCTCCCGCGGCGGCTCGTCCAAGGCGCGGATCCTACAGTTTCTCCTGAAACATGTGGGGCAACTTCTCACGAGCGCTGATATTAGGGCAGCTGCGGGAGACGCCTCCGAGTGGGCCCGCCGAGTACGCGAGCTCCGTGACGAAGAAGGCTATCAAATTCTCACCCACCGCGATCGGGTAGATCTGAAACCAGGGCAATACCTCTTGGTTACAGATGTCCGCCGGCCAGCACTTCCCAGGGACATAAGTAGAGAAACACGTGCATTTGTCCTGGAGCGAAATGGTTATACGTGTCAAATGTGCGGGCTCGCCGCCGGTGACCCTGATCCGTATGAGCCCAGCAGGAAAGTCCGCCTCACGATGGGCCACATCATTGACAAATCCCTAGGCGGAGATGACACACCGGGTAATCTGCGGGCTGTATGCAGCAACTGCAACGAAGGACTGGCAGCCACTTCTCCGCCGAAGCCCGACCGGTTGCAGGTACTGAGACAGATCCGGCGCGCTACCATCGCCGATCAGCTCTACGTTCTTGACTGGCTGCAGGAAAAATTCAAGAACATGGCGCGCCCCGATGGCCGCTGATTGTCTCTTCTGCCGCATGGCCTCGGGCGCGATGGACGTGCCGAAGCTGCACGAGGACGACCTCTGCTTCGCCATCCACGACATCAACCCGCGCGCGCCCGTGCACTGCATGGTCATCCCGCGCGAGCACATCGCCACCGTCCGCGACGTCGGCGAGGCGCAGAGCGCGCTGCTCGGGCGGCTGTTCGCGGTCGCGAACCGGCTCGCGGATGCGCAGGGCATCGCCGAGCGCGGCTATCGCCTCACCTTCAACTGCGGCGAGGACGGCGGCCAGACGATCTATCACCTCCACCTCCACGTCCTGGGCGGGCGACGCCTCGGCGCGGAGGGGTAGTCGCTGGTCGGTGGTTGCTGGCACCCGTCCGCTCACCGGAGCCGTTGTTCCGTGGTTCCGATGCTCCGAGGTTCCGCCGTCCCGATCTTCGGTAGTGTCCTAATTTGAACCTACTGGGGCCTGCGAGTATTGACAGGCAATCCGGCTACCCATACCCTGATCGTGAGAAGGGGGACCCTGGTGCGTGCTGAGCTGAACGAGGCCAAGTACCTCGAAGTCCTTTAATTTCTGCTCGATGAGGAGCTGGGCGCCAACAATTCCCGTCTTGGTAAGGTGAAACTGATGAAGCTTCTGTATTTTGCCGACTTCGATCACTTTGCTCGCCACGGAACCTCCATCACAGGCGATACGTACATAAAACTGGAGTATGGCCCCGTGCCCCGGCATGGCGTCCAAATGCTGGGTCGACTTTGCGAGGCGGAGTTATTGCAGATCACCGAAGAGCCCGCCTACCAGTACGTCAGAAGCAAATACACACTGACCAAGCCACTGACCGAGTTCAAGTTTCTGACGGCTGATGAAGTGGCGACGCTGGGGGCTGTGGTCGCAAAGTGGAAGAATCACACACGGGAAGAGATCGTCGTGGCGAGCCACGGAGACCCGCCCTGGCTGATGACGGATTACGGAGAGGAGATTCCGTACGAACTCGTCTACTATCGAGACGACGTGACAGGGAAGCAAGACGAGGAGCCCGAGCCTAGGCCGGTGAGACGAGCTTCCTAGCCTCTTCCTTCTCCCCTTCCCAAGTCAGGTTCTTCCACAGCGTCCCTGGCAGAAGGCCCAAAAGCTGAAGATGGATGGCGTTCATATCCCGCCAGACCTCATAAATGAGCACGGCGGCACCACGCCCCCTGCACCACCGCCTGTGTGGTGTACGTTCGTCCAGGATACGTGTTGTAGCTGCGGGTCATTTGGATCGAGCCGCTGCCCAGGGGTAAAGGGCCTCGAATGGAGCAGCATCAGTAGCCGCTCGAAGTCCGCGCGGATGTTGGGGAACTCGGCTTCTAGCTCGATGAGCCCTTCTTCCACGCTGCCGTAAATCTGTACGTCTAGCATCGCTCCCTAGGGCCTACTAGTCCGCTAGCTTGACGACTTCGTACATCGACCAGGGACGGCGCTCAATGCCTGCCACAACTCGAGAGTCAGCACCTGCGACCCTTGACCCTCGACCCCTAACCCCAGACCCCCGTCTCGTCGACGGCCAAACTCGGCGTGACGTCCAGGTCCCAGCCGGCGCGGCCCGCCTCGAAGCGATAGGCGGCGCAGGCGGCGACCATCGCCCCGTTGTCGGTGCAGAGGATGGGCGGCGGCACGAAGACCGGCGCGGGCGATCGCTCGGCCAGCGCGCGCCGGAGCGGCCCGTTCGCGGCGACGCCGCCTGAGAGCAGCACGCCCCGCACGCCTTCGCGGCGGGCGGCGCGCGCCGCCTTCGTGGCCAGCACGTCGACCACCGCATCCTGGAAGGCGGCGGCCGTCTCCGGCACCGACGGAGGCGGGCCGCGTTCGCCGCGCACGACGTGGAGGACGGCCGTCTTCAGGCCGCTGAAGCTGAAGTCGTCGCTCTGGCCCAGCCAGGCGCGCGGTAGCCGCAGCGAAGCCTTCGTGTCCGCCGCGACGCGCTCGATCTGGGGGCCGCCGGGGAAGCCGAGGCCGAGCAGGCGGGCCGCCTTGTCGAACGCCTCGCCGGCGGCGTCGTCGCGGGTGCGGCCCAGGCGGCGGATGCGCCCGTGGCCTTCCATGAGGACGAGGTCGGTGTGGCCGCCGGAGACGATCAGCCCAAGCAGCGGAAAGGGCGGTTCTTCCTTCGAGCCGGTGTCGTCGATCCAGTTGGCGTAGAGGTGGGCTTCCAGGTGGTTGACGGCGATGAGCGGCTTGTCCCAGGCGTAGGCCAGCGCCTTCGCGGCGCTCACGCCCACGAGCAGGGTGCCGGCCAGACCGGGGCCGGCCGTGACGGCGATAGCGTCCAGGTCGCGCCAGGCGTAGCCGCTCTCCTGGAGGGCGGCCTGGACGACCGGCAGGATCGCCTCCAGGTGCTGGCGGGAGGCGACCTCCGGCACGACGCCGCCGTAGCGGTCGTGCATCGCCGCCTGCGAGGCGACGACGTTCGCGCGCAGGCGGCGGCCGTCCTCGACGATACCGGCGGCGGTTTCGTCGCAGGACGTTTCGATGCCGAGGATCCTCACGGGGGCGGCGGCAGCGGCGTCCGGTAGAGAGCGCTCCCCACCAGGATGTAGGCAAGGCCTCCCACCTCATCGACGGTGATGGCCCGCAGGTCGGTGAAGGTAGGGCTCACGAACTGCTGCTGGAAAGCGCCATCCTCGGTCAAGGCGACCAGGCGTTTGTTGCCCAGGTCGGCTACGAGGAGGCGCTTGGAGTCGGGCAGCGGTGTGAGCGAGGCGGGCGAAACCAGCGGCCGGTCGATGCCTGCGAATGAGAGCGATTGCTCTGCGTTGCCGGTGAAGCGGTGGATCGCGCCGTCCTCCATGATCACGTACACCGCGTTCGACACGGCGATCTCGGTCGCCTGCTCCAGCTCCGAGCCGGTGACGAGCGGCTCCGGCTCGCTGTCGAAGCCGGACTCGCTGGGGAGGTAACGCCACACCTGATCGCCCACGCGGTCGAGCACGTAGAGGCTGCCAGCGGCGTGGGCGATGCCATCGGCGGAGTCCCAGCTCTGGGCGTCGCGTACGGTGAGGAGGCTGGGCGCCTGGCCGGGCACGATCGAGAAGAGGCGCCGCGCGTCGTCCAGCACCAGCAGGGCCCCCAGGTCTTCCGCCCAGGCGATGTGCTGCGGCTGGCCGACGAACTCCGTGCCCACAGGCGCGCCCGATTCCACCATGACGAACGGTTCCGGTTCGGGCACGAGCAGAGCGATCGCGATCACGCGATGCTGCTCGCGGTCGATGAAGTAGATGCCGCCGCCGCCGAGGGCGAGGTCGCCCGCGGAGACGGCGCCCGGTACCTCGCTGCTCACGTCGACGATCAGCTCCGGCTCCGGCAGGACAAGTACGGCGTTGAGCGCTGTCAGGGCAAAGGCCACCTGGTTCCGAAGCTGGTTCACCTCCGCGCTGCCGGAACGGATGCCGTCCGCCTCGACGAGCGCCTCCTCAGCGTTGCGTAGGAGCGTGCGCTGGCGCGCCGGGTCGTCGATCTCCCCCACCTGGCGAACCGCCTCGCGCGCCTCCGCGACCCGGGCGTCGTAGCGGTCGGTCTGGCTCTCGTCGAGCGCCGCCGGGATCGCCCACCAGGCGAGCAGGACGGCGACGATGAGGAGCGCCAGGCCGATGAAGGCGAACGGCGGGATGCGCGGCAGCGACGCGCCCAGGCCCGTGCTGCGCGGATAGCGGATGTCCGCGTCGGAGCCCTTGAGCCGTACCTTCTCCCTCAGCTCAGCCGCCGATCCGGCGAACGGGTCTGCCGCTCCTGTGGTCTCAGTCGCCAGGGGCGGCTCGCCGGCGAATGACGCCTCGCCTGCGAACTCCGTCCCGGCTGTCGGGGGCTCCGCTGCGGCAGCGATGTCGCCGGCTGCCGGTGATAGTTCCGCTTCGCCCGGCGCAGCGGGGGCGGGAGGAGCGTGGCTGGGGAACGCGGTCCCGACGGAGGCCGCCTGCCCGGCGGCCACCGGCACGCCGGGGCCGGACGCCGGCGTTTCGCCGTTGTTCGCCGGCTCCTCGGGGACCAGCGGCAGCGGGCTGCGCCGCTCCGTCGCCGTCTCCGGCTCGACCACGCAGGCGAGGAGCACGAGCGAAAACTGCTGCTGGTCGCGCGCCAGCCGGAAGAGCTCCAGCAGCGCCTGGTCTGCGCCCCGCAGCAAGATCGACCGGAGCGCCTCTTCGTCGAAGAGATCCTCGATCATGGGCGAGGCGAGAAGCAGCAAGTCGCCCGGCGAGAGCTGGTACTGGCTGAAGAGCGGCTCTGCCAGCTCCGGTTGGCCGAGGGGGAGCGCCGCCCCGTCCTGCGGCGCCAGGCGCCGGAACGTCCCGCTGCCGACGTGATAGGCGATAGCCGGCCCCAACTGCACCAGGTACGCCTGGCGTCCGCGAACGGCCAGGCAGTTAATGCCGGCGGTGACACGATGCTCCGGCAGGCTCCGTTCGTTCCAGTCGATGAGCTGGCGGTGCGCGGCCTTCAGGGAGCGCAGAACGGCGCCCGTCAGTGACAGGGGGTCCTGGCGATAGGTCCGGCCGATGGCGTCGACGAGCTGGTCGCAGTAGGTCTCGCCGCTGGTGGACGCGGGCTCGACCAGGACGTAGAGCTCGTCGTCTTCGTCATCGTCGGGTCGTTGACGCGGGAAAGAGCGGAGGCGGGGGCCCTCCTCCTGGGGCCGCCCATCGACCATGGCGAATCGCCCGACCCAGGTACGAACCGGCATCGCTCAGGCGAGACCTCGGCTCGACGGGGGCGCGCCGGCTGCTCGGTCGCTCGTCCAGCGCTGGGGCACAGAGACGCCTCCTTGCTTTCTCAACGCCATGACCAGGCGGTCACGGCTTCCCACAGTATAGTCGAGACTTGTCACTGGATGAAGGGGGTGCAGCGCCGAAGCTAGATTTGACTGTAGCCGCTGCCGGGGATGGCCGGATCGACGCCGATCCCTTTCGCTTCGGAAAGCCTGCCGAACTCGCGCAGGATCTGCTGGCTATAGGTGACCCTGCCGGTCACCTTGTCCAGCGGCTCGGTCGCCAGCAGCAGCGCGGCCCTCGCCATCAGCTCCGGCGGCTCGCCGCGCGGGTCGTCGAAGCCGCGCACGAGTCGATGGTGCACCGTGCCGGGCGTCGGCACCACCTGCGATGGGGAAACGCAGGTGACCGAGACGCCGTATCCGTAGACCTCCTGCGCCAGCCCCTGCGTGAAGCGCTCCAGCGCGGCCTTCTCCGCCCCGTAGCACGTGCCGCCGCCCAGCATCGGCTCGCCGTAGGGCCCTCGGCCGGGGCCGATCGCCGCGCCGGACGAGATGTTGACGATGC